>Ga0137386_10002894_pt1 | contig 11166 bp, 10 predicted proteins | sample SagtaG_4_FD_104910 | JGI IMG/M metagenome (GOLD analysis project Ga0137386, IMG submission 104910) | Vadose zone soil microbial communities from Sagehorn Ranch, Mendocino, California, USA - Sage2_R_100_16 metaG | ecosystem: Environmental > Terrestrial > Soil > Vadose zone | place: USA... | reverse complement strand
GCTCGCCGCGCTGGTGCGCGCGGTGGCGCCGGCGCAGCAAGGGGCGCCCGAGGTGGAAGCCGTGACGGCGCTCGCGAAGATCGGTGGGGACCAAGCGGCGCGCGCGCTGGGCGATCTTCTGGGCAGCGGCTCGCGGCCGGGCATCGCGCCACCCCCCGCCGTGAGCGCGGCGCTGCTCGAGGCGTGGCGCCTCGGCGCCCGGGCTCCCATCGCGGCGCTGCTCGGGTATGCGGAGGACGCGGACGCCGACGCGCGCTGGCACGCGGCATACGCGCTCGGGCGGCTGCGCGCCGGCGCCGGCGTGCCCATGCTGCTGGCCGCGCTGCGCGACCGGGAGCCCTTCGTCCGCGCGACCGCCCTGCGCGGTCTCACGCGCGCAGCCGCGGACAGCGCGCGGCTCGAGCCCGGCCGGGTCGCGGGCGCGGTCCGCCTGGTGCTCGGGGATGGCGACCCGGCCGTGCGGATCAACGCGCTCCGCGCCCTCGCGAGCTTCCGCGACTCGACGCTCGCCGCGGCGGCGGCCCCGCTCGCCACCGATCCCGACGTGAACGTCGCGGTGCAGGCCGAGACGACGCTCGGCGCGTTGGGGGGGAGTGGGGCGGTGCGGGCGCTCGCTGCCGGCCTACGGAGCGCCGTGTTTGCCCTGCGGCGCCAGGCGGTGATCGGGCTTGCTCAGGCGGACAGCGTCGCGGGTGTGGGCGCCGCGGCGGCGCTTGCGAGCGACCCCGACTGGCGGTGGCGCAGCGTGGCCTGCGAGGCGTTCGGCGCCGCGCGCGATCGCGCGCGCCTCGAGGGGGCGCTCGCAGACCCGGACGGGCGCGTGGTGGCGGAGGCGCTGCAGGCGCTCGGGCGGGTCGTGGCGGACTCGGACGCCGCCCTGCTCGCCCGCGCGCGCGAGCTGCTCGGGCACGCCGATCCCGCCGTGCGCAGCGTCGCGGCGGACCTGCTCGCCCGCCGGCCCGATGTCGCCGACGTCGATCGCCTGGTCACGGCGTACCAGAGGGCGGCAGGCGATGCCTTCGACGACGCGCGGCTCTCCGCCGTCGCCGCGCTCGGAGCCGTGGCGCGCGCGGGCGCCGAAGGCCGGCTGCGGGTGGCGGCCCGGTTTGTGGCCGCGGTGCCCCGCCCGGACGACTACCTGGTGCGACGGGTCGCGGCCGACCGGCTCCCCGACGCCGCAGAGGCCTGGGGCCCCGTCGTCCCGATCGCCACGGGTAAGACGGACGCCGACTACCGGGACGCGGTGCGGCGCGTGCTGCTGCCCGCGCTCGAGGGCCGGGCGCCGCCCCGCGTGACCGTCGAGACGGACCGGGGGAGCCTCGTGGTGGAGCTGCTCCCGGCCGAGGCGCCGCTCACGGTGGCCGCCTTCCTTGCGCTCGTCGAGCGGCGCTACTTTGATGGCGCGCGCTGGCATCGGGTCGTGCCTAACTTCGTCGCGCAGGACGGGGATCCGCGCGGCGACGGGTGGGGCGGCCCCGGCTTCGTGCTCCGGGACGAGGTGAATCCCACGCGTTACGGGACGGGTACGATGGGCATGGCGCTTTCCGGGCCCGATACGGGCGGCAGCCAGTTCTTCATCACCCACTCCGCCCAGCCGCACCTCGACGGCACCTACACCGTCTTCGGTCGCGTCGTGGCCGGCCTCAACGTGCTCGCGGGCGTCGCCCAGGGCGATCGCATCCGCAGCATCCACCGGTGAGATCATGCCCTTAAGGGCAGTGCTTCGCCGAGCACAGGCTTCGGCCTGTGTACTCACGCTCGCGGCCCTCCCCGCGGCGGCGCCGGCCCAGTTCGGCTACTTCGGGCAGAACAAGATCCAGTACCGCAGCTTCGATTGGCGCGTGCTGCGCGGTGAGCACGTGGACCTCTACTTCTATCCTGAAGAAGACGAGCTGGGTCGCGTGGCGCTCGCCTACGCCGAGGAGAGCTACGGCGTGCTGGAGCGCCGCTTCACACACCACGTGCAGCGCCGCGTGCCGCTCATCATCTACGCCTCGCACACCGACTTCGAGCAGACGAACGTGCTCCCCTTTGTACCGCCGGAGGGCCTGCTCGGCGTCACGGAGTTCCTGAAGCGCCGGGTCGCCCTCCCGTTCACCGGAAGCTACAGCGACTTCCGCCATACCATCCGCCACGAGCTGGTGCATGTCTTCCAGCTGAGCCTCGTCGCCGAGGTGTTCCGGCGCTACCCGCGGATCCGGCATGCCGAGCCGCCGCTGTGGTGGAGCGAAGGGCTGGCCGAGTTCTTCTCCGCCGGGGAAGACAGCCGCGACGAGATGATCCTGCGCGACCTCACGCTCTCGGGCCGGCTCCCCACGCTGCGCGAGCTCGCCTACGCCGCCGGCGGGATCGTCTATCCGGTGGGCGGCGTGATTCACCGCTTCCTCGCCTTATCCTCCGGCGAGTGGCGCATCGGCCAGTTGTACCGCGATCTGTGGAAGTATGCGTCGTTCGAGGCGGCCATCCGGGGCGTCTACGGCCGCTCGCTCGACCAGCTCTCCGACGAATGGCAGTTCTGGATGCGGCGGCGCTACTACCCCAGCGTCGCGGCCGGGGAGCCGCTCGCGCTCACGGCGCGCGTCCTCACGAAGCTCGCCATCAAGCCCGCGGTCTACGCCGCGGGAGACAGCGCCGGGGGAATCCTGTATTTCTCGCCGTCCACCGGCTACACGAACATCTACGCCCAGTCGTTCGCCGGGGGGCGCGCGCGGGCGGTGGTGAAGGGCGAGCGCACGGCGGAGTTCGAGTCGTTCCACTTCTTCGAATCCCGGCTCGACGTCTCCCCCGCGGGCGTCGTCGTGTTCTCGAGCAGGTACCTCGACCGCGACGCCGTGTTCTTCTGGAGCCTGCCGCATCAGCGGGTCGTGGGACGCTACCAGTTCCCGCAGCTCGTCTCGATCCTGTCGCCCGCCTGGGCGCCCGACGGCCGGAGCGTCGTCTTCTCCGGCCTCGCGGTGTCGGGTTATTCGGACCTGTATCGCCTCTGGCTTCCCGACGGCCGGCTGGAGCCGCTCACCGCCGACCGCTACCAGGACCTCGACCCGACCTTCAGCGGGGACGGCCGGACCGTGGTGTTCTCGTCCGACCGCACGGCGTACGGGCCCGGAGGCGCGCGCAACCTGTTCCGGCTCGACCTCGCGAGCGGCGCGATCGAGTACCTCACGTACGGCGATTGGCGGGACGACCAGCCTCGCTGGTCCGCGGAGACGGGCCGGATCTACTTCGCTTCGGATCGGGACGGCACCTACCAGATCTACGCCGTCGACTCGACGGGCGCAGGGTATCGCGTCACGAGCACCGTGAACGGCGCGTTCGACCCTCAGTGGGCGGGCGGCGAGCGCGGCCTCGTGTTCGGAGGCTTCGCCGACCTGAGCTACAACATCTACATCGCGCATCCGGCGCCGCCGCCGGACCGCGCCCCCCCCGAGGTCACGCTCGCCGCGGAGCGCCGGCCGCCCGAGTGGACGTGGGCCGAGCTGGAGCACCCGCAGTACGCGCGGGCCGACGCGTCGCCGTACGAGCACAAGTTCACCTTCGACTTCGCCGCGGGCGACGCCATCGTGGCGCCGGGACTCGGCTCGGCGCAGGGCGCGGTGTTCCTGTTGAGCGATATGCTGAGCGATCACCAGGTCTTCTTCACGCTCTCGTCGTTCCAGGGTGAGGGGCTCGGCAACCTGATCGACAACGTCAACGGCACGGCCTTCTACTTGAACCAGTCGCGGCGCGTCAACTGGGGGGTGGGGGCATTCCGCCTGCGCGGGCTGTTCTACGAGGGGGACCTCCAGAACGTGTTCGAGGAGACGGCGGTGGGGGCGTTCGGGCAGGTGCGCTACCCGTTGTCGCGGTTCCGGCGGCTCGAGGCGGAGTACCGGATCGAGCACTCCGACCGGCTCGATCTCAGGGATACGAGCGGGTCGGCCGACGTGCGCCGCGTCGGCTGGCTCGCGTCCAACTTCTTCAGCTACGTGGAGGACAACACGCTGTGGCTGTCCACGGGCCCCATCGACGGCCGGCGCATGAACCTCACGGCGGGACTCGTGAACGACGTGAGCCACGGGCGCTTCGACACCTGGCTCGCCGCCCTCGACTACCGCCGCTATTTCCGCACGTCGCTGCGCAGCGCCGTCGCCGTGCGGCTGATCGGGTACTATGCGGGCGGCGCGCGGCCCCACCGCGTCAACATCGGCGGCTCGTGGGGCCTGCGCGGCTACCCGCTATTCGGCTACGTCGCGGGCACGCGTGCCTGGCTTTTCAATGCGGAGTGGCGGTTCCCCATCACGGAATTCCTGTCCGTCGGCTTCCCGTTCGGCGTGGCCCGGTTCCCCGGCGTGCAGGGCGCGCTGTTCCTGGATCTCGGGCGGGCGTGGACGGCGGCCACGGAAGATCGCGGCACCCTGGGCAGTGCCGGGCTGGGGCTGCGCATGCCGGTCGGGCCGCCGCTCGTGCTGCGGCTCGACGTAGGCTACCGTTTCAGTTCGGGGCTGCTCGACGCCTACACGCTGCCGTCCCGCAGCCGCGGCAGCCGTTTCGTCGATTTCTTCTTCGGGTTTAACTATTGAACCGGCAACGCTTTCTGCTTGACCGCCGCAGAGCGCTTTCCTACATTGGCGCGGGCGCCCTCGTGGCGGCGTGCGCGCATCGGTTGGCGCCGTTGGTGCCGGTGCCGCTGGAGCCGGCCGACCGCGCCGAGGCGCTCGCCTGGACGCGCGCCACGACGCCGGTGCACCAGATGGCGATCCGGTTCCGCTTCAAGTACCGGGACGAGCGCCACCGCTGGGCGGGACGGGGCACGACGCGCGTCGCACCACCCGACTCACTGCGCTTCGATTACACGGGGCCGCTCGGGCTCGGAGCGGGCGCGGCGGTGGTGGTGGGCGACTCGGTTCTCTGGGCCGATCCCAAGGAGAACTTCAACTCGCTCGTCCCCGCGGTGCGGATGCTGTGGGCGGCGATCGGGGTGGCGCGCCCGCCCGGCGGGGACGCCGCCGTGTTCGGGCGACGGGATCGGGACGGCGAGCGGGCGATCTCGATCTGGCGCTTCGCTGAACGCGGCGACACGCTCGACTACGTCGTGACCGAAGGCTCGGGCAAGGTGCTGCAGGTGGAGTGGCGGCGGGATGGCAAGGTGGCGGCGCGCAGCGAGACGCACTACGAGCAGGCGATGCCGGCGACGGCCCGCATCGATTTTCCGGAGGTCCCGGCCCGGCTTGAGTTCACGGTGGTGGCGGTCGATACCGCGGCGGTCATTGCACCGGCGCTGTGGCGCACTCGCCGCTAGCCCCGTTCCGCTCCTGCGCGCTGCGGTGCGGTCCGGCGCGCGGACTCTCCTTCGGAACGGGGCTAGCGCGCTGGTGCTCGCCCTCGCTGCCTGCCCGTATCATTTCTCCGGCGGCGGTCTGCCCAACGTCAAGACCGTCGCTATCCTGCCGTTCGACAACCAGACGCCGCAGCCCGAGCTCACCAAGGAAGTGAACGACGCGGTGCGCGAGGCGTTCGAGGGCCGGCTGGGGTTGCGCGAGGCCGGCGAGCAGAACGCCGACGCCGTCGTGCGCGGCCGCGTGACCCGCTACGATCCCGACACGCCCGTCGCGCTCCAGCCGGGTCGGGGGCAGGTGTCGGTCACCCAGCGCCGAGTCCAGATCAGCGTGGACGTCGAGATCCTCGACCAGCGCGAGGGCAAGACGCTGTGGCAGCGCCAGGGGCTCACCGTGGACGGGGAGTACGACCCCCCTAAGGAAGCGGACGGGCGCAAGATCGCGCTCTCGAAGCTCGTGAACGAGATCGTGGACGGAGCCCAGTCCCAATGGTGAGGCGCCTTCCCGGACGTCCGCGCGGCGCGAGCTCGATGGGCTGCCTCGTTTCGCTCCTGATCGTCGTCGGGGCGCTCTACTACGGCGTCAACGTCGGCGAAGTGTACTTCCGTTACTACCGCCTCCTGGAGGAAATGGGAACGCAGGCGCGCCTCGCGGCCGCGCTCGACGACGGCACCATCCAGCGCCGCATCCAGGCAGCCGTGCAGGAGATCGGGCTGCCCGAGGCGGCGGGCAACGTCCGCATCGTCCGCCGCGGATCGCCCCGCGAGATCCAGATCTACACGCAGTACAGCGAGACGGTCGATCTGCCGCTTTTCCACCACACCTTCACGCTCCATCCCAACGTCACGCAGCCGATGTAGCGCGTGGCGCTGGACGCCCCTCCTCGTCTGAACACGGCGGCGAAGGTCCGCACGCTTGAGGCCGCGGCCGAGTGGCGCGCGCGCCAGCGCGGGCCGGTGGTGTTCACGAACGGCGTGTTCGATCTGCTGCACGCCGGGCACGTCAGCCTGCTGGAAGCGGCGCGCGCGGAAGGGGAGGCACTGGTCGTCGGCCTGAACACCGACGTCTCCGTGCGCCGCGTGAAAGGGCCGGATCGGCCCTTCGTCCCGGAAGGCGAGCGGGCACGGCTGCTGGCGGCGCTCGCCTGCGTCGACTGCGTGGTGCTGTTCGACGAGCCGACCCCGCTCGCGCTCGTCCGGCGGCTGCGGCCCGACGTGCTCGCGAAGGGGGCGGACTACCCGCGCGACGCGATCATAGGGGCGGACGAGGTGGAGGGATGGGGCGGGCGGGTGGTGCGCGTGGCGCTCGTGCCCGGCCAATCCACGACCGCACTGCTCGATCGCCTGCGGCGCCCGCCGCGATGAAGCTGTTGGTCGCAACCCGCAATGACGGCAAGGCGCGTGAGATCCGCGAGCTGTTCTCGGGGCTGCCGTTTCAGCTGGTGTTCCCGAAGGAGCAGTTCCTGGAGCGTCTCCCCGAGGAAGGCGACCTGGAGCAAGGGATGAGCTTCGCTGAGAACGCCGTCGCCAAGGCGCGCTACTTCGCCAAGCGGAGCGGGCTCCCCGCGGTGGCCGAGGACTCCGGGCTCGAGGTGGACGCGCTCGAGGGCGCGCCGGGAGTTCACTCGGCGCGGTACGCCCACCTGTACCGGGAGGCGGGAAGGGGCACGGGGGAAGGGGAGCTCGACGCGGCGAACAACGCGCTGCTGCTGGAGCGGCTCGCGGGTGTGCCCGACGAGCGGCGCACGGCGCGGTATCGCTGTGTCGCAGCCTTTGTCGAGACGCCCACGGCGGCACCGCAGCTCGTCGAGGCGACGACCGAAGGCCGCGTGCTCACCGAGCCGCGCAGCGCGGGCGGGTTCGGGTACGACCCCCTGTTCTTCTCGACCGATCTTGGGATGAGCTTCGCCGAGGCCCCGCCCGCGGCGAAGCACCGCGTCTCCCACCGGGGGCGGGCGTTCCGAGCGCTCATCGAAGTGCTGCTGCGACGTAGCAAGTAGCAGCGACCATCGTGTCGCAGCAGATTTCGACTCTCGCCTTGACGGGTGCGGCGGATGCGCTGTAGCTTGGCCGCAACAGGTCAGCCCGCCGAACCGCGAGGTTCGGCATCACCAGGGAGCCGACTATGGCCACCAGCATCCGCGAGTTCTTGGAGACCCACGCCCTACACGAAAGGTTGTCCACGCGTTCCCGGGTGGGATGGAACGGGCGGTGGCCGGAGAGGGTCGAAGGTGAGTGCCGCGTCTGCAACGCCAAGCGTGCGCACCGGCTCTGGCCCAGCAAGGTGGCAGGTGTCAATCGTGAGTGGGGCGTGTACATGCTGGCCGGGACGTGCGAGGACTGCGGCAGCAGCGGCCTGCTGTTCTGGGTGGAGCTCAACGAGCGGGAGGGGTGGATCCAGAAGGCCGGACAGCTCCCCGCGCCGGCGTTAACAGGTGCCGCAGTAAACTAGCCTCGTCTTCCACCACGCCATCATCGCCGAGCGACCCCACGGGTGGCTCGGCGATGTAGTTTGGGGCATGCGCGACCCGACCACCGTACTTCTCCTCGGCAGCGTCGTCGCCCTTGGGGCGCCACAGCAGCGGGCGGCCCCGCCCGCGAGCGCCTCGCCGGCGCCGGACGGCGGCCAGTGGACCATGCCCGCCAAGGACTACGCCGCCACCCGCTACAGCGCACTGACGGACATCAACGCGGCGAACGTGAAGCGGCTGCGGGCCGTCTGGACCTTCTCGTCCGGCGTGCTCGGCGGGCACGAAGGGCAACCGCTGGTGGTGAACCACACGATGTACGCGGTGACGCCGTACCCGAACGTGCTCTATGCCTTCGACCTCACGCGGGAAGGCTACCCGTTGAAGTGGAAGTACCGCCCCTACGTGAACCCGGCTGCCATCGGGATCGCCTGCTGTGACGTGATCAACCGCGGGGCGTTCTACGCCGAGGGGAAGATCGTGTACAACCTGCTAGACGGCCACACCGTCGCGATCGATACGGCGACGGGGAAAGAGGTCTGGAAGACCCAGGTGGCCGAGGTGCGCGCGGGCGAGACGACGCCCATGGCTCCCCTCGTGGTGAAGGACAGAGTCATCGTGGGGACCTCGGGCGGCGAGTACGGCGTGCGTGGCTGGGTGAAGGGTCTGGACCTCGCGACCGGCCGGGTCGTGTGGACGGCCTACAACACCGGCCCAGACGTCGAAGTGCTGGCGCGGCCGGGCACGTTCCGGCCCTACTACGACCGGGGCGCGGATCTCGGGCGAACCAGCTGGCCGGAGGGCGGGTGGACGCACGGCGGCGCGCCGGTGTGGGGGTGGCTGTCCTACGATCCGGAGCTGGACCTCGTCTACTACGGCACGGGCAACCCGGCGCCGTACAACGCCGAGCAGCGCCCGGGCGACAACAAGTGGGCGACCAGCGTGTTGGCGCGCCGTCCCGCCGACGGCTCGCTCGTGTGGGCGTATCAGTTCACACCGGCCGACAGTTGGGACTACGACGCCGTCCAGGAGATGATTCTCGCCGACCTCACCATCAAAGGCCGGAGGCGCAAGGTCCTGGTTCATTTCGACAAGAACGGCTTCGCCTACACGATCGACCGCGCCACGGGCGAGGTCCTGGTCGCGGAGCCGTACGTGTTCGTCAACTGGGCGAAGCGGGTGGACCTCGCGACCGGTCGCCCGGAGGTCGACCCCGCGAAGCGGACGGGCGCGTCGCGGGGGACCGTCAAGGACATCTGCCCCACGCTCGAGGGCGGGAAGAACCAGCAGCCCGCCGCGTACTCGCCGCGCACGGGGCTGTTCTACGTGCCCACGAACAACCTGTGCATGGACTACGCCGCCGTGCGCGCGACGTACCTCGTGGGGACGCCGTTCATCGGCGCGAGCACGCCCTACAAGCCCGGCCCGGGCGGCTCGCTCGGTGCCTTCATCGCCTGGGACGCGGCGCGCGGCAACAAGGTGTGGGAGATCCGAGAGAAGTACCCGGTGTGGAGCGGCGCCCTCGCCACTGCCGGCGACGTAGTGTTCTACGGCACGCTGGACGGGTGGTTCAAGGCGGTCGACGCGAGGACCGGCGCCCCGCTGTGGAAGATGAAGGTGGGGTCCGGGGTGGTGGGGAACCCGATCACCTTCACCGGCGCGGACAACAGGCAGTACGTGGCGGTCTACGCCGGAATCGGTGGCGACTGGTTCCTGCTCTCCGGTGACGTCCGGTCCGACGATCCCGCGGACGTGCGGCCGCCCGCGGACTTCATGCCGGACATCGCGCGCTACACGAGCCAGGGAGGCATCGTATGGCTCTTCGCCCTTTAGCCGCCGCGCCGCTGCTCGCCTTGCTCGTCACCTCGGCCCAGGAGCCGGTGCCGCCCGCCATACGCTACGAGCAGCACGTTTTCGCGGGCGGGAATCCGCCGCCCGCGGGCACGCTGCAGAATCCCTTCACAGGGGACATGAAGTCCGTGGCGGATGGTGAGAAGCTCTTCGCCGTCTTCAACTGCGACGGGTGTCACGGGGGCGGGGCGGTGGGGTTCGTGGGGCCGAGCCTCGCGGACGGCCGCTGGCGTTACGGCGGCGCCGACGGGGAGGTGTTTCATTCGATCTATTACGGGCGGCCGCGGGGGATGCCCGCGTTCGGAGGCATCCTGCCGCCCGACGCGATCTGGCGGCTCGTGACCTACCTGCAGTCGCTCGAGCCGAAGCAGGACAACTCCACGGTTTCGTGGTGAGCGCGCGAGCCAGCCGCTTTTAGACCTCTACGCGGAGTGGTCGCTGCGCGTGGCGTTGGCGAGCGGCCGCGCACGGGGTGGGTGATGCTTGTCGCAGTAATACGACGCCAGGCGCGGGCCTTGTCTCGAGTTCTGGTGCGTCACCCAGTGCGCTGGCCGCTCGCAGTGACGGTGCGTCGCCCAGTCGTAGAAGTCACAGCGGAGCTCAGCCATCGGAGTGTCCACGCGGTCGCGCACTGCACTCACCTGACGCCCTGACCTTGTCCTATGGCGCCGCCGAGCTCGCCAGTGTCGCGTTGTGGTCGGCGATCACCGGCATCTCTTGCTGCGTGAGGTCGCGACTGACCCAGACAACCCGCGTGCCGCACATGATCGCGTCCACCGGGTACGGCGTGGTCAGGAACGATCGCCCGTCTGAGCTCAACACCTGGGTCCCGGGGAACACATACCAGCAGCGCTCGGCCGTCGGATGGCTATGGATCATCCCCACCGTGCCCGTCCAGCCGGCGCTCTCACACGTCTGCTGCGGCACGACCCAGGTGGCGGTGGACTGTGTGGGATCCACATCCGCCGGCGCGATGCGCTGCACCACGATCGTCTGCCCCTGGACCTCCCCGATCATGCAGCCCATGAACTCGGTGGGAAACCCGCGGTATTGTAGCAGGAGGAAGCGGCGCGCTTGATCCGACAGCACGAGGACACGAGCCGCTGGCGAACGCGCGGGCTCCTGCCCGGCGGCCGACGCCACGCTCGGCACATGGCCCAGCAGCGGCATCAGCAACAGTGTCAGACCGGCAAGTGTGGCGACTGCTCTTCCCACCTTCACGTCAGCACTCCTCGGGGCCCATGCCAGGGCCTCCGGCCGTGGATTGAGCAAACTCCGTTCCCGAGGTAGTGTTGCATGTATGCGCCGGGGAAACGTCGTGGTGTGCTTGGAAATGAAGGCGTGTGGCAGGACCGCATCGAGGGGTCGACTGTCGAGTGCACCAAAACACGGCGTCGCCGGGGTCAGGTTGACTCGAAGTGGTTTTTTGGGGGTGGTCGACTAGGTTGTGGTGGCAACGGGGCGTAGCGCAGTCCGGTAGCGCGTCTGGTTTGGGACCAGAAGGTCGGCGGTTCGAATCCGCCCGCCCCGACT
>Ga0137386_10002883_pt1 | contig 11180 bp, 12 predicted proteins | sample SagtaG_4_FD_104910 | JGI IMG/M metagenome (GOLD analysis project Ga0137386, IMG submission 104910) | Vadose zone soil microbial communities from Sagehorn Ranch, Mendocino, California, USA - Sage2_R_100_16 metaG | ecosystem: Environmental > Terrestrial > Soil > Vadose zone | place: USA... | reverse complement strand
CTGCTCGCCTGCCAACGCTGCGTATAATGGCTCTCGCTACCTGCAAAGAATCTTCGGTGCTTTGCGCTTTGTCCAGAACCTCGCACACAAATTCGGCAAGGTGGCTCTCAACCATTTCCGGGCTCTCATCATTGCGCACCTGGAGTAGGGAGGATAAAATTTCGACCAGTGGCCGGTAAGTCACTCCCTCGCCATAAGGTGGGCATCTGCCTTGCAGCACTTTCGGTACAACCAGACGATCGTGGCTTGAAGCACTTTTCACTTTATCCTGTTCGCGTACGATAAATTCGCGCACCAGCCGTGACTTCCCGATGCCTGGTGTACCCAGCAAGGTAATCAGGTGTGGCCGTCGTTCAGCTTGTACACGCGCCTACGTGGCATGCATCAGATCAAGCTCTATCTCACGTCCTACCAGGCGGGCCCGTAAGCCTTCAATACCGCGTGGATGCTGGGTAATGGCGGGATTGCGGTTATGGGGGCCAAGCACCACCCATGCGGCAATCGGTTCCGCTTTGCCTTTGAGGCGGAGCGGAGCTAAGGGTTGAAAGTCAAAGACAGCACGGGTAGTCAGGTATGTGCGTTCTCCTACCAGGATGGTATCAGGCGTAGCTGCCGTCTGTAAGCGTGCCGCCACATTCCCCGCGTCGCCCGTAATCAGGAAATCGCGTCGGTCGTACTGTGTGCCGTTAGACGTGGCCGGAGCGGCCACCTCGCCAGTATTAATGCCAATGCGCATCTGCAAGTGGGTAGCTTCTGCATCAACTTCCTGTCGTTGCTGATTAAACTGAGCAAGGGCGGTCTGCATATCCAAGGCAGCACGGATAGCGCGGTCAGGATCATCCTCATGGGCGATAGGCGCACCAAAGACGGCCATCACCGCGTCACCAATATACTTTTCTAACGTGCCGCCATGCTTACGTATCTGCTCAGCCATCAGATTGAAATAGCCTGTCAGGATGGCCCGCATATCTTCTGGGTCGAGACGATCGGCCAGAGGAGTTGAGCCGGTGATATCTGCGAACATGATGGTGACAACACGCCGTTCCTCTGGATTACTCAGCCTATCCGGCAAGGAAGGTGTTTGTTCAGTATGCTGGTTTGTAATTGGAGACGGAGTTGTCGCTGATGGAGCAGCTAGCTCTGTTTGAGCCTTTGCTTGTAAGGCGTTGCCGCATTCAATACAAAACTTGGCTACCGGTGGATTGACCGTGTTACAATGTGGACAGACGATAAATCGCTTGCCGCACTCCATGCAAAATTTCGCCGTTGGTGGATTAACGGTCTGACAATATGGACAACGCATCTAATCTTGTTTCAAATCCTTCGTATACTTTATAGAGAGCACAAATCTTGCGTAGTTGCGTTTACGATATTATTGTACAACACCATACTTGTACTATGGTGCTTGACGACTTGTACAAATTTGCGTACTATGAGGGCTGTTAGAAGGGAGTTCAAATTATGCAACCAGATTTTCACGTGGAGAGTCGTGCATATGATCAGGTGGTACGAGGGTCGTGGCAAGCCTATCAGGTACCGCGCAATATACAATTGAGTGATGAAGCGTTGCCAGAGATAGCTAGCGACTGCCTACAACTCTGGTTGCCTGCTGGCACTTCTATGCACTGGTCAACGCACACCTATCCACTCCGTTACAATTGTCTGCAATTTTTCTGGCCCAATCGCTGGTATATGTTCAGTGCCTTCTATAATGGGCGTACTCTGAGACATACCTATGCAACGGTCATTTTACCGCCGCGCATCGAAGTAGAGCGGCTCACTTATGTCGATCTCGATTTAAGCGTTCTGGTCAATCCTGATCAGACCCATGAAGTGCTGACTCAGGCTGAATTTGAGCAGATGGCCGAACTCTTGCACTATGATGAAGAGACCCGTATAGGCGCACTTATGGCTCTGCGCACCCTGACCAGTTCCATCCAGATCAGCATGGGCCTCTTTGGCTCCATACCGCATCTTTTGCGGGCGACGGATTTTCACCTGGAAAAGTGTGAGAAAGGTTCGTAACGATCTAATATAGTGATCCTAAAGGGTTGTGTTGCAAAAATTTTTAAGCTCATCAAAAATAAGCATGTAATTGTGGTAAAAACTTGTTTTTCTGAGAAAACAGGTACATCTTTTACACGTTTTACCTTTCTTCAAGTAGAGAATACATTCACTTTTGATGAGCTTAAAAATTTTTGCAACACAACCCCATCCCGTGGTCGCCTTGGTGACGACGACGTCTCAGACCGGGGTCACACTGACCAAGGAGGCGATCGAGGTCGTGCAAACCCAGCTTGAGCGAGTGCCACACCTCGACAAGTGGTTTGTGGACATCCAGTGCCCCCCGCCAGCTAGCTGGGATAGGGAATACTTCTTGAATCCCTAGGAGATCTGGAGACCTGAGTAGTTACCAACCGTTAGAATAGGAATGCAGGTCTACTTCTACAAAGAAGAGCTTAGTTGAAGTATCCGCGAACACACAATGAAAGGACGAGCTACCACCATGAAGAAGAAAAAAAGATACCTCTCACGGGAAGAAATTATGGCAAAATTGAAGCAGCCAAAGTTAAAGCAACTCGCAAAAAAGAAGAGAAAGGCCTCTGACAACGAGAAACGCCTGAACAAAGTGTGGTAGACTGCTCGTATGGCGGGAGAGTAATGACAACACCGAGCAGAGGCGAAGAGCCCTCCAGCTCGAAGCCATTCGTGCCTAGCCTGCTGGATCAGCGTTCCCTTTTCCAAGGGGAAAAGTACACCGACTGCGATGAAACACCTGCTACTGCTTATTCGACATGGGGAATCGACCTGGAATGTCGAGCATCGTCTACCTGGACAGTTGCCGGGGATTGAACTGACTGCCACAGGGCGAGCACAGGCGCAACGTCTGGCAGAAGCCTTAACGGGACTGCCGCTCAGCGCCATTATCAGCAGCCCTTTGGCACGTGCTGTTGAGACGGCCGAGTCCCTTGCTCAGGGACGAGCGCTCACCATTCAACTCGAGCCTGACCTGATGGACATCGCACTAGGCCATTGGTCAGGGCAGAACCGCGATGGCCTTTTTCAAAGTGATCCTGCATGGATGGCCTTTGTCCGTAATCCTACGGTAGCGCCTAAGGATGTGGAGACGTTTCCCGAACTCGAACAACGTGTCGTGGGAGCTGTTGAACGCTGGCTCAAGAAAGATGCAACAGGTCCCTGCCCTGCGTTCGTGGCGCATGCCGATGTCATCAAATTACTGCTGGCTCACTACCTTGGTCTGGAAGCAGGGCGGGCGAGATCCCTGTGGATCGAGAATGCTTCTGTTAGCGTCGTTGAACTGACAGCTCACCAGCAGCCACGCGTACTCGCCATGGGCTGGAGTCCCCTACCAGGGTGGTTACATCCGTCCACTGCTGCGTCCGAGCAACCGAAAAGCGAAGGGCACGTGGTTGGGGAGCAGAACGCGTAGGGGGACAGATATTCCCTTTTTTCACCCTATATGGCCCTGCGTTACACACAACAGCTTGCCCCTAAGAAAATTTGAGGGTAAAATTCGTAGGGAGAGAGGTACTCAAAGCTAGCTACTTTGGGAAGTGGAAACCGGAGAACCTTACCTGCGTTATGGAGATCGACTCTTATTCCTTAAGTGGGGAATGTGCCGCGATCCTTCATGAACCTTTGAGGACGCCACAGCAGACCTTTCGTGTGTAGCTGGGCAGGGCACATTCACGGGTTCCGACCTCTCTCACCCAAGGGTTCTCGTCATGGACGATGCTGAAGGAAAAGGGCGTATTGCTCGGTTGTTCTCATCTAGATGGGGAAACCTCTGTCAAGCAACATCAAAGCACGCACGAATTTGACGCCACTTCCCATGCTCCCACAAGAAGCCCTCTATGTTGGGAGAGATGCCCTCATAGGCGCTCACTTAAGCACTGCTGTCATCCTGAGCGTAGCGAGAGATCCAAAGCTCGCGCTCAGGATGACAGGCTTACCGGAGCTTAATATGTAGGGGCGACCCTCATAGGCGTTCACTTAAGCACGGCTGTCATCCTGAGCGCAGCGAAGGATCTCTCGCTGGGCAGAGCGCCGATCCTTCGCTGCGCTCAGGATGACAGGCTTAAGTGAACGCCCATGAGGGCGACCCTCGTGCTCGTCCTAGTTCAAACATACGAGGAGGTGTGCTATGCCCAAGCGGATTGATCATGTTGCCATCATTGTGCGTAATATCGAGCAGGCTCTGAGCTTCTATCGTGACACACTGGGCATTCTTCCTAGTGTTATCAAAGAAGTGCCGACCGAGCAGGTACGCATCGCTTTCCTGCCTCTGGGTGGTCCCGGTGGCAGCGAAATCGAGCTGATCGAGCCAACCAATCCCACCTCCAGCCTTGCCAAATTCTTGGAGAAACGCGGCGAAGGCCTGCATCATATCTGCCTCGAAGTCGAGGACATTGACGCTGCCCTCGCCGATATGCAAGCTAAGGGTGCCCCCGTCCTCGACCAGCAGCCGCGCCTCGCCGCCGAAGGGTGGGCTATCTTCCTCCACCCCAAAGGAACAAATGGTGTGTTGTTGGAACTGGTAGAAAAAAGTATGCCACCCACTGTGCAATAAAACTATTTAATGAAATGTACTCATTATTGGAAGACTGATTTGAGCTTGTTGGTTAAAGAGGGGTTGGAGAATATATCTGTGCTATCTACAAATTGATTGATACTTCCCACATCGGATTTGATATTTTTTACTGATTCATCCTTAATTTTAGACTTAATAGCATCAGCAAAACGATAGCCGCGGATAACCAAGTATGGTCTTCCATAGAACTGAAGTGGCTTAATGTTTCTTTAATTGCTTGTCTGTATTTCTTTTCGTCTTCTTCTTTTACAAAAAGCTGCAGCTTAGGCCCCCAGTGGTGATCCATCGACTGTGGGGTATCATATCCTAAAATTTCTGAGCCGGGGCCTATTAAGGCAGCAGAATAAGCCAAATGAGGAAAATCACTCTCTAAAATAGGCTTAACAGCTTCTTGATAAAAAATCTCGCTCAATTGTTATCCTGGAATAAATTCTGCCATTTTATTAATGAATTACTCCGTATTTTTGCACGGTTCTCGTTGATATCTGTAAGGCTTTAGTTAATAATCTTTCTCATGGATGTTCCTTGGATTTGTACTCTCTATTCTCTTTGATGTGTGGCTATAATATAACATATATTAATCTGATAAAGTAGTATTTTGTACTATGAATTTTTCGAATTTCTTAGCGAAATCTTTTAAAGGTACGATGGATACTACGGAAAGTTAGTGAACAAAACATACAGAAAGGGTAGGTACGCTCTATGTCGTACCTACCCTTCCCGCTAGCACGAGAGAGAGAAGAAAGTGGGTGTCTGCTAAGCAACCTTCTTCCCAATATGCCCGTTTAACAGGTGATCCACAAATCCTGGGTGTTTCTGTAAGTACTGTGTGAAGCTATTGGCTTGGTCCTGGGTCAAATCACCTGCGCTGACCGCCTTTTTCAAGGCATCTTCAATAGCATTGGTCATAATTGTATGTAGCTGGCTTGCCGAGACATGCTGTGCAGTGGCTATCTGGCTGAGACTCTTACCGCTCTTCAACTGAGACATAAGCTGTTGCGTCGTTAGATGCATCCCCGAAGCAATCTCGTTTTCCATAGCGGAGCGGTACTTCTGTACAAACTGGTTCACGATGGCATGTGCCCATGGCATAGCTCGCACTTTGCCACTGCATGCCTGGTGCTTTTGCATGTTCTGCTTAATTGCATTGGCCTGGGCCTGGGTCAGCTTGCCATCCTTGACCAATTGGTCTACCACGTCAGTCCGGGCCGCCAGCTGATCCTGTTCCAGCGTACTCACCGAAACATTCAGACGATGAGCTAGGTCTTGCAGGTATTGTTCACAATAGGGATTGGTTCCCTGGGCCGTCGTAGTTGTCGTCTGGCCGCTACTTGCCGAGGCCAGTAAGGGGCCCGCGAAGAATGCTCCGACTACCAACCCAAGTAGGGCAAGTAGTGAAGCGACACCAATTATCAGTATATTGCGTTGTTTCATATAGTCTTTTCTTCCTTGTATATCATTTTTCTGGTAGAGAGGAGTTTAGGGGATTTTCCCCTCATCCCCGTCAAGGAACAGTTGCTTCTTGTAATCTCGTCTGCCATATCTTTCTGGCGGCACCTATAGCATATCGCGGGAAGGTGAAGGATTTGTCTGGCAAAATTCAAGATTTGCTCAAGATTTGCCGGAAGGCTGTTACTTGCTTCAATGTTATGCTACTATAAAAACAGACAATCTGGAGCCTGACCCCCACAAGGGGGGTCAGGTGACTTGACTCGCACAAGGGGTCAGGTCCACCCACGCGGGTCAGGCCGCTTGGAGCATAGGGCATGGCACAAAAAATTCTGGTTATTGAAGACGAAGAGGGCATTATTCACCTGCTCAACCTCTACTTGAAGAATGCGGGCTATGAGGTCATTATTGCCAGGGATGGTGCGGATGGCCTGGCCCTTCATGCGCGTGAGCATCCTGATCTGATCATTCTGGATATCATGTTACCGGCTATCGACGGCTTTGAGGTCTGTCGACGTATCCGTGCATGGTCAAAGACGCCTATTCTGATGCTCACGGCTCGTGTGAGCGAGGATGATCGCGTTGAGGGCTTCGAACTTGGTGCCGATGACTATCTTGTCAAGCCGTTCAGTCCCCGTGAACTGGTCAGTCGTGTGCGTGCCATCTTGCGCAGAACTGCCAGTGCCGAAAGTCCGCCTGCCAGTCCCGTACCATCATCTTCACCGGAAGATAAGGTACTCAGCTTCCCTGGCCTGACCATCGACATACCCGCTCGTCGTGTCGAGGTCAATGGCTGTGAAGCGCAACTCACACCAACCGAGTTCGATCTGCTGGCTCTGCTGGCCCAATCTCCGGGGCGCGTCTTCACTCGTGAGATACTGATGAACAAAGTCTGGGGCTATGACTACCTCGGAGACGGTCATACTATCGACGTCCATATTAGTGCTTTACGTAAGAAAATAGAGGCCAATACCGACCAACGTTACATCACCACTGTCTGGCGGGTAGGATATAGATTCGATGTTAAAAACCGCTCCACCGTCTCATCTTGAACAACAGATCACAAAGCCAATGGCGTCTCTGAGTACATCATTCACTACTTCCCGCCCGCACGTTCGCTGGTGGCAGAGTATTCGCTGGAGACTAACTCTAGGGTCGATAGTGGTCGCGTTGCTGGCTACGGTGTTGCTGGCCTTTGCTGCTATCGTTGCTATCGTCCACTATTACAGTATTGACCAGAGTGCCCGCTTGGCCAACTTTGCCTCTGAGAGCGCACAGCGTATCGGTTTGAACTACGGGCCAAGCAACAATAATCTCGCTGCCGCTGCCACCAGCACCTTTCCTTCGCGCACCTTTGCGCAAAGTTACCAGGGCGAGCAATATTTTCTTATAGTCTTCAATCACCGCTATCTGCCCGTCTATCCACACGGTGGTACCGCCAAAAATGCCTTCACCGCTTTCTATGTGGCTCTATCCGATCCAAATTTGCGGACTAAGGGGAGTCTTGCCAGTATTCGTAACGCTATAATCCGCGGTGAGCGGGGCACTCCTACGCTTGGTGAGCTTGGTTCTGGTGGCCCAACCTCGGCTTTGCGCCCCTTTATCGTCCAACCCATTTTTGAGAATGGACAGAGCAGTGCCCCTGTCGTAGGGATATTACTGGTCGTGCCCGGCTCGGCGGTTGACAATACTGTTCCCCCCTTTATAGCTGCTGTCGGTCAAGCGGTGATCATTGCCACTCTCGTCATTGCTGTACTGGCTGCCCTGGCCGCGATCCTTTTCTCTCGCACTATCACCCGCCCTCTGGTTCAGCTCACCAAAGCCACTCGTGTGTTAGCCGCCGGTGACTATAACACGCAGGTTGCGGTCAAAGCTCACGGCGAGATAGATGAGCTTGCCACGACCTTCAACGAAATGGCTGCCCAACTGGCAAGCGATGTCAATGAACTACGCCTGCAAGAACTCTGGCGGCGCGAACTGATCATGAATATCACCCATGACTTAGCCACGCCCCTGACCGCTATTGCCGGTCTAGGAGAATCGCTGGTAGATGGTGTCAATCAGAGCCGTGAGGATTATGAAGCTACCGGACGCATTATTGTGCGCGAAACTCTGCGCCTGCGTCGTCTCGTCAAGGATCTGCACATGATGGCCAAAGTTGAGGCCAACGCTGTACAGCCACAACGCCAACCTGTGCGCTTGGCCGCTCTCGTCGATGAAGTGTTGGCCGTGCTCGTCACCGAGTTTGAGCGTGCCAATGTTGAGCCATGCAACGTCATCCCCTACACACTCCCTCCTGTCCAGGCCGATCCTGACATGCTCTCTCGTGTTTTCTCCAACCTGTGTAACAACGCCTTGCGTCACACTCCCTCTGGTGGCAGTGTCACCATCGACGCCACGCCCCAGAATGATCACCTACTCGTATCTGTAACCGATACCGGAGAAGGCATACCACCCGAAGCTCTGCCCCGCGTCTTCGAGCGTTTCTATCGCGCCGACTCCGCTCGTCAATCCAGCACCGGCGGAAGTGGGCTAGGGTTAGCTATTGTACGTGCCATCATAGAAGCGCATGGGGGAACCATCCATGCCGAGAATGCACCAGGGGGTGGTGCGAAGATTGTGTTTACATTGCCTTATAGCTGATCGGGGTCGATGCCCAGTGAGCGCAGCCGAGCATGACGCCCGCAAGGGTCGTCACTACTATATACGTTTTTGCTAGCTTCGCTCGTGTGTACATGGTCATTAGAACGAGCGAAGCGACGTTGACTCCGTGTATAGTAGTGACGACCCTTGCGGGCGTCATGGGGCACGGGAGCGGTCGTCATGGGATGGGGCCATCATGAGATGGGATCATCATGCAGCGGGGTCTACGAAACTACTCACCAATCTGTTATAATAGCCTCAATCTACGTGGAAGAGAAAGAAGAACGCATATGTCTGAACAATATAAAACGCTGCAAGGCTTTAGAGATATCCTGCCAGAAGATCAGCCGTACTGGCACTTTGTTGAACAGGCGGTTGCCGAGGTAACGCGTCTGTATGGCTATCATCGTATTGAGACGCCTATCCTGGAAGAGACCGGCGTCTTTCAGCGTACCGTTGGTGAGGGGACTGATATTGTCGAGCACGAAATGTATAGCTTCGATGACCGAGCCGATAAAGAGGGCAACCGCACTAATGTTGCCTTGCGACCGGAAGGCACTGCTGGGGTCGTGCGTGCCTACCTGGAACATGGCCTGCACAAATTGCCACAGCCCGTCAGAGTGTTTTACCTCGGCCCCTTCTTTCGCCGTGAAAAACCACAAGCCGGACGGTTCCGAGAGCATCACCAGTTTGGCTGTGAGGCTCTCGGTGATGGCGATCCAGCTATCGATGCTGAGATGATCGGCCTGCTTTACCAGTTTTATATGCGGCTTGGCCTGAAGCGCATCCGCGTCTACATCAATAGTATCGGCGACCGTAACTGCCGCCCGCAATATATCGAGATTCTGAAAGAGTACTATCGCCCACTGCTCAACGATTGTTGCCAGGACTGCCAGATGCGCTTCTACAAGAACCCTTTGCGCCTGCTAGACTGTAAAAATCCCCAGGATCAGTCCAAAATTCAGGCTGCACCTCGGATTACAGACTATCTCTGCGAACCCTGTCGCGAACACTTCGCAGCTGTACAGCAGTTCCTGGAGCTCGACGAAGTGCCTTTCAGTATTGATCCTCTGATCGTGCGTGGCCTGGACTACTACACCCGTACCGTCTTCGAGTTTACATCTGAGGTTGACAAACTCGCTCTTAACGGTGGTGGTCGCTACGATGGTCTGGCTGAGTTGCTTGGTGGCCCGCCCACCCCAGGCATCGGCTTCGGGGCCGGTATCGAACGTATCATCGCCGAACTCAAGAAACAGCACATAGCTGTACCTACCGAGGAGAAGCCTCGTGCCTTTGTTGTCTACATTGGCAAAACAAAGGAACTCAAAGCATCCGCCGTACAACTGACGGCTCAGCTCCGGAAGGCTGGCATCAAAGTCGAGATGAGCTATGGAGACCGTAGCCCCAAGGCTCAGATGAAGCAGGCCAACAACTCTGGTGCCACCTATGCCCTTATCATAGGTGACAACGAGCTCGCCAATTCCAGCGTTTCCATCAAAGACCTGCAAGCTGATACCTCTGCCAGCGACAAAAAGCAGATCGAGGTGAAGAGGGCGCAGGTAATTGATTTTCTCAGTGGCGCACACGTTGCCTCACCGTCGTGGTAGGCACGCTATGAAGAAAAAGAAGGGTTTGCAAACCCTTCTTTTTCTTCTGGCTGCCCAGGAGATGTGTGAACAGACTTCTGGGACCAGCGTTTTTCACCAATTTTGCAAGGAGGAGAAGAAACCATGCCACTCGATCCCCGTCTTCAAGCTTTTCTAGAACAAGCAGGGCTATTAGCTCAGCCAGGGAGCGTTCCCAGAGAGCCAATGGTATTGCTGGCTGACGTACGCGCTAATGATGAGAAGGCGAAGGCGATTGCGGCTCTGGCTAGTACGCGAGAGCCGGGCGTGTACGTCGAAAACCGGGTGATTCCTGGCCCGGCAGGAGACATCCCGGCTCGGCTCTATACGCCAGAAGGCATAGGACCGTTTCCGGTTCTGATGTTCTTTCACGGTGGTGGGGCAGCAGGCAATTTAGACACTCATGAGCTTATGTGTCGACGTCTGTGTCGTGAGGCAGAGAGTCTGGTGCTGTCTGTCGACCATCGTCGGCCCCCCGAACATCCATTTCCCGCCGGACTGGAAGATTGTTACGCCGCCACCTGCTGGATGGCCGCTCATGCTGGGCAGTTCCAGGGTGATCCTGCACGGATCGCGGTGGGCGGAGACAGCGGCGGAGGCAATCTGGCCGCTGCCATCACACTCATGACTCGTGACCGGAGCGGCCCTGCTCTGACGTTCCAATTGCTACTCTGGCCTCTAACCGACTTCCGTATCCCAACACCTTCCTGGAAGGACTATAACGGATATATGATGACCAGAGAGGAGTTCCTCATCTTCAGAGACTTCTACCTACCTCATGAAGAGGAGCAAACACATCCCTATGCTGCTCCATTGCTGGCTCCCGATCTGCATGGCTTGCCATCCGCATT
>Ga0137386_10002874_pt1 | contig 11189 bp, 10 predicted proteins | sample SagtaG_4_FD_104910 | JGI IMG/M metagenome (GOLD analysis project Ga0137386, IMG submission 104910) | Vadose zone soil microbial communities from Sagehorn Ranch, Mendocino, California, USA - Sage2_R_100_16 metaG | ecosystem: Environmental > Terrestrial > Soil > Vadose zone | place: USA... | reverse complement strand
GAAGGACTTCACGGCGGGCAAGGCGCAGATGAACGTCACCCTCGAGCCGCGCCAGGCGGCCACCTTCACCTATCGCGTGCTGATCCTGTCCGAGGAGGCGACCCCCCAGCGGCTGGAGACCGAGTACCACCGGTTCATCGAGGAGGCCCCGTGAGGGAGGGCCCTCGATCACTTTCCCCTTGACATCGATGCTTCTAGTACTATTTTATTAGTAGCCATGCGCACGCGAGCCCGCACCCTCACCCCCCAGGAGCTCGAGATCATGAAGGTGGTCTGGGGCCGGGAGGAGTCGAGCGTGCGGGACGTGTACGAGACCTTGCTCAAGAGGCGCCGGATCGCCTACACGACGGTCATGACCATGATGAACGTCCTCGAGCGCAAGGGGCACCTGAAGAAGCGGCCCCGCGGGCGCTCGTACCTCTATCACCCCTCCCGCCCGCGGCGGCAGGTGGTGGGCTCCATGGTCCGGGAGTTCCTGGATCGCGTCTTCGGGGGCGCCGCGGAGCCGCTCCTGCTGCACCTCGTGGAAGACCGGCACCTCACCCCGCGGGAGCTCGACGAGCTGGCGCGGCGGATCCGGGGCAAGCCATGAGCCTTGCCCTGGCCGTACAGAACCTCGGCGCCGCGTGCCTGCAGGGCCTGCTCCTGGCGTGGGCGGCCTTGATCCTGGCCCAGCTTTTCCCCCTCGAGCGGCCGCGGTTGATGCTGCGCTGGTGGCAGGCGGTTCTGCTGGCGGTCCTGGCCATACCCTTGGTCCAACCGTGGGCGCCCAGCGCGGCGGGCCGGGTCGAGATGGCCCTGCTCCGCATCGGTCCCGCGCTCGCCGAGCCGGGAACGGCGTTCGGGCGCTGGACCCGGGCCGAAGTGGTTGCGGCGGTGCTCGCCGCCGGCGCCCTCGCCCGCGCGGCCTGGCTCGTGGCCGGCCTCGGCAGGCTGCGCGCCTTCCGGCGCCGCGCCATTCCCCTCGAGGCGAGCCGGACCGCCCTGGCGGGGTTGGAGGGTGCCCTCGGCGCGCGAGCGGCCTTCCTGATCTCCGACGAGGTGGGCGGCCCCGCCGCCTTCGGCCTGCGCCGGCCGGTCGTGCTGCTGCCGCGCGCCTTCCTCGAGATGGACGCCGAGGGCCAGCGGGCGGTGGCCACCCACGAGCTGCTGCACGTTCGCCGCCGCGACTGGCTGCGCACGCTCCTCGAGGAAGGCCTGGCGTCCCTGCTCTGGTTCCACCCCGCGGTCCACGTCCTGGTCGGCCGGATCCGCCTGGCGCGTGAGCAATGCGTGGACGAGGCGGTGGTGCGCGCCCTGGGCGGGCGGCGAGCCTACCTCGAGTCGCTGATCGAGATGGCGCGCCAGGACCTGCGCCGGCGGGCGGTTCCCGCCTCGCTCCTGCTTCGCGAGCGCCACCTGCGCGACCGGGTGGAGCTGCTTCTCAAGGAGGTCACGATGTCGAGAGTCCGAGTGCTGTCTCACCTGGCCGCGAGCGCGCTCTTCCTGATCCTCGCGGGCGCCGTGGCGGCTTCGTCGTTCCCGCTCGAGGGCAGGGAGGAGAGCCCGAAGGCCGTGGAGAAGAGCGGCGACAAGTCCGCCAAGGCGATCGGCGAGCCCCGCATCATCCACAAGGTCCAACCCGCGTATCCTGCCGAGGCCAAGAAGGACAAGCTCGAGGGGATCGTGCTGATCGACGTGCGGATCGGCAAGGATGGCAAGGTGGCGGACGCGCGGGTGAAGAGCGGCCATCCGACCCTTGCGGAAGCCGCCCTCGCGGCCGTGCGCCAGTGGCGCTACGAGCCGGTCCTCGGCCCGGACAAGAAGCCGGTCGAGGTGGCCCTCACTATAACGATCAGCTTCAGGTTGGCTTGACGGAGGCGACGGCGACGAGACGGGCAACGATCCTTGGCCCAGTCATCCACCACTACTCCGGTCGCGGATCTTCTCGAGAAGCAAGCGAAGCGCTGGCAAGACCTGACGCAGGGTGGCGGCGACGCCGCCGATGAGGACGTACTGGACGCGATGGCGCTCCAGCGTCCTGAGGATCTCCTCCGGCTGGAAACGCGCCAATCAGCGTCCCTGAGGAATCCGGCGCGCTTGATGGAGCCTGTCCTCGAAGTCGAGCGTGTCGAGCAGGTACTGCAGCCGCTCCCGAGGCGAAGCGGCGAGAAGCTGGATGATCTGGTCGGCGCCGGCGACGTCCTCATGGCCCATCCCAGTGAGCCGGGGATCGGCCGCAGACGTGATGGGGCTCAAGTCGGGGCGGGCGCTCATCGTTATCGAGGATAGCACCCCGGCAACGCCCCAGCCCTGAAGCTCACCAGCTGTGCAAGGTGCCGTCCAGCTTGCGGTTCACGGGCAGGTAGGCCGGACGGTAGGGATGCTGGGCGGCCAGGCCCTCGTCGATCTCGACCCCGAGCCCGGGCGCATCCCCGGGGTGCATCGCCCCGTCCGCGAACGCGTAGTGGTGCGGGAACACGCGGTCGGTCTCCTCCGCGTGCCGCATGTACTCCTGGATGCCGAAGTTGTGGACCGCGAGGTCGAAGTGCAGGCAGGCGGCCAGGCACACCGGCGACATGTCGGTCGCGCCGTGGCAGCCCGTGCGCACGTGGTAGGGCTCGGCGATGGCCGCGATCTTCCGGAGGTGCGTGATCCCGCCGGCGTGGACCGCGGTGGTCCGGATGTAGTCGATCCACTGGTTGCGAATCAGGTCCAGGCAGTCGTAGACCGTGTTGAACACCTCGCCCACCGCCAGGGGCGTGGTCGTGTGCTCCCGGATGATCCGGAAGCCCTCCTGGAGCTCCGCGGGGACCGGGTCCTCGAGCCAGAAGAGGTGGTAGGGCTCGAGGTCCTTGCCCAGGCGGGCGGCCTCGATCGGGGTCAGCCGGTGGTGGGCGTCGTGCAACAGGGGCAGGTCGGGGCCGAACTCCTGCCGCAGGCGCGCGAAGAGCTTCGGCACGAAGCTCAGGTACAGGTCCGTGCTCCAGGCTTCCTCCGAGGGCCGCTCCCCCGGCTCCGCGGGCTCGTAGGGCTTGCTCCCCCGGGCCACCCCGTAGGTCTTGCCCAGGCCGGGGATCCCGCTCTGGGCGCGGATCGCCTTGTAGCCGAGGTCGCGGTAGTGGGCCACCGCCTTGAGGGTGTCCTCGAGATCGACCCCGTTGGCGTGGCCGTAGACGAGCACGCCCTCGCGCGACGGCCCGCCCAGCAGGTCGTAGAGGGGGACGTTCAGCGTCTTGCCGCGGATGTCCCAGAGCGCCATGTCCACCGCGGAGACCGCGGTCATGGTCACCGGGCCCCGCCGCCAGTAGGCGCCCTTGTAGAGGTACTGCCAGGTGTCCTCAATCCGCCGGGCGTCGCGGCCGACGAGGAGCGGGGCCACGTGGTCCTCGAGGTAGCTCTTCACGGCCAGCTCGCGCCCGTTCAAGGTCGCGTCCCCGAGGCCGTGCACGCCGTCCTCGGTGGTGAGCTTCAGGGTGACGAAGTTGCGGCCGGGGGAGCACACGATGACCTTGGCCTCAGCGATCTTCATTCATCGACCCCCCACCCTATCCCTCCCCACGTGGGGGGAGGGGAGGGCTGCTGCACGTCGGCTTCGCACTTACGCATCGACCCCCCGAGTGATCCTATCGCGCTTCGGCTCACAGGTCCGTCTCCGGGGCGCCTGCCCGAGCCTCCGCCTCCGCCAGCCAGCCCCGGCGCAGCCACTCCTCGGGGATGCTCGAAAGGTACGGCTTGAGATCCAGGAGGGGAGTCCCGTCGAGCATGTCCACCCCCCGCACGCGCAGGACGGTGCCCTCTCGCCCGAGCAGCTCCACCACCGTCAGGCCGATGGGGTTGGGGCGGCGGGGAGACCGGGTGGCGAAAACGCCGTGGACGCGGTCGTCGGAGGGAGGCTTCGAGAGCAGGTCGTAGCCTTCGTGGCGGTGGAAGACCCACAGGACGAAGAGGTGGGAGAAGCCCTCGATGTCCGTGAGGCCCGCCTCGAGCTCGGGCAGGATCTCGAGCGTGCCCTCCATCTCGTGGCGGGCCCCCAGGCCCTTGGGGATCTCAGTGGTCGCGAAGAAGGGGGTCCGAGCCCAGCCCACGGGCCGCATGGCGAACGTTTCCATTGCCTTACCTCCGCCGTATGATAAGGGTCACAAAGAGCCGCCAGCCGGGCATGATAGAAAAGCCGGCTGGAGAAGGCGTGGCCGTGCTCCCTCCTCAGACTGGAGGACGTCCCATGCGGAAGAGCCTGGTCGCCGTCGCCCTCGTCGCCGGCCTCGGCGGCTGCAACGGCGACAAGACGAGCCCGACGGCCTCGGAATCCCCGGCCGCCATACCCACCCGCGCCGAGGGGGCGATCGCCGAAGTCGGGGTGACGGTTTCACCAATCAAGGTCCCCGCGACCGCGACTGGTGATCCGAACTTCCCGTGGCAGATCTCCTGGGTCACCACCGTCAAGGAGACCGCAGGCGTGGCCGCGCGGGTCGACCGGATCCTGACGTTCCTGGTTTATGACAAGATTACCTACGCAGGGCCCAACCTCACGGCCCAGGGCTCCCCCCAGCTGAGCGCCAATGGATCGGCGTCTTTCAGCCAGACCCTGGCCTACGCCCTCCCCAACGGCGACAAGGTCGCGGTGGTCAGCGTCATCGTGGAGCTGACCGACGCCAAGGGCAACCGGATCCAGGCGACGGCACAGCTCGTGATCGTGTAGAGGTCGCCGCCCCTGGCCGCCCTCGACGGGAGGTGGATACTCGGGTCCCGTGTTGAGGGCCCTCCCACCTCTACCTGTTCGACCTCGCGGGCCGGAAGGCGGAGGCCCTGACCCCGGGACCGTTCGAGATGCTCATCCTCAAGACCTTGACCCGCGGCCCGGCCCACGGCTACGCCATAGCGCGGCATCTGGAGCGCGTCTCCGGTGACGTGCTGCGGGTCGGCGAGAGCTCGCTCTATCCGGCGTTGCAGCGGCTGCTCGTCAACGACTGGGTTCAGGCCGAGTGGGGCGAGTCGGAGCTCAAGCGGCGCGCGCGAATCTACCGGATCACCCCCGCCGGCCGAAAGCGCCTCGCCCGGGAGGCCCAGGGCTTCGAGCGCATGACGGGCGCGATCGCAGCCGTCATGGAGGGGGTCTGACCATGTGGGCACGTCTCCGCAACAAGCTGCGCTTTCTCTTCCGGCGCGACCGCTTCGACCGAGAGCTGAGCGAAGAGATCGACTTCCACCGCGAAATGCTCGAGCTCGAGAAGACCCGGGAGGGCCTTGCCCGCGAAGCCGCCGCCGCGGGCGCGCGGCGGCACCTCGGCAACCCGACGCTCGCCCGCGAATACGCGAGGGAAGTCTGGATCATCGCCTGGCTCGATACCCTCGGAGCCGACGTTCGCTACGCCTTGCGCGCGCTGGCCGCCAACAAGACCTTTGGCGCTCTCGCAATTCTGTCTCTCGCCCTCGGGATCGGAGCCAACACCGCAATCTACAGCTTCATGGATTCGATCCTGTTTCGCTCGCTGCCGGTGCCCGACCCCGAGTCGCTGGTCGTCCTGACCTGGCACGCCGGGGACACCCGGCGCGACTCTGTCATGCAGGGGATGAGCGGCACCACCTATGAGGATCCCAGGTCGGGAGTCACGGCCGGCATTTTTCCGTTCCCGGCGTTCGAACTGTTCAGGGAATACTGTAGGACAAATTTGCGTAGGGGGCAGACAATCACGGTTATACGGGAAGAGCGAGAGAGCGGCCATGTGTCGAAACATCCGCACCCTGTTCAATTTCGAGCCTCCCGCGACCGACGAGGAGGTCCGCGCGGCTTCGCTTCAATTCGTCCGCAAGGTGAGCGGCTTCAACGCCCCGTCCCGCGCCAACGAGGCCGCTTTCGAGCGCGCGGTGGAAGAGGTCGCGGCGGTCGCCCGGCGCCTGGTGGACGACCTGGTGACGACGGCGGCTCCGCGAAACCGCGAGGAGGTCTCGGCCCTTGCCCGAGCCCGATACGTCAAGCGCTTCGGCCGAAGCGCCTGAAGGGGCCCGCGGAAACAGAGGGAGGCTCCTTCCTCGAGGGGCCTCGGGGGCTAGACCAACCTCCACGGTTTGCGATGCTGCCGGCCGAGGAGCGCCGTTCCCTCCGGCTCGTTCCCCTCGAACGCTTCCTGCTCGGCGTTCCAACGGAGCTTCCGGCCCGTCCGGTACGCGATGTTGCCGATCAGGGGCACGATCGTCGAGCGGTGGCCGATCTCGGCGGACGCGATCGGCCTCTGTCGGCTCTTGACGCATTCGAGGAAGTTCTTCACCAGCAGGTCCGTCGTGTCGCGGCCCTTCACCACTTTGCGCTCCGCGCGAAAGGCCGGCTTGGCTCCCGAATTCTCGCGCTCCGCGCGCCGTTGGGGAGGTTCCATCTCGGGGTAGATCTCATATCCGATGCGGTCCGAGATCAGGGTCCCGTTTGTCCCGTAGAACGCCTCGCCATGCGGCCGATCGAACTCGCCGCGCATCTGGTAATAGGCCATCTCTGGCGTGCGACCTCCCGCGCCGTGGGCGTTCAAGGCGCATACCTCGTAGCTCATGATGAATCCAGGGTACTCGTAGGTCGCCTGGAGCAGGTCTGGAGTCTCCCCTGAATCCTTCAGACCGAACCGCCCGCCCGTCGCCACCACCGTCCTGGGCGCGTCGACTCCCATCACCTGATGGAACGAATCGAACCGGTGGGTCCCGAAATCCGTGACCCACCCCCCCGCGTAGTCCCAGAACCACCGGTAGGTGCCGAGGAAGCGCGCCCGGTTGAAGGGAACGAGGGGCGCCGGCCCGAGGTAGAGGTCCCAATCGAGACCCGCCGGCGGACGGGTGTCCGGCTCCCGGCCAATCCCGTTCGGGTAGAGGTTCTGGAAGTTCCAGATGCGCACGTAGCGGACCTCGCCGAGGGTTCCGTTCTGGACGATCTCCTGCACCTCGCGGTAATGGGGCGCGGCGCGGTGCTGGGTCCCGTGTTGCACGATGCGCTTCGACCGCTTCGCCGCCTCCACGATGGCCCGACTCTCCTTGACGTTGTGGGCGAGCGGCTTCTCGACGTAGGCGTCCTTGCCCGCCTGGCACGCCAAGACGGCGAGGATGCCGTGCCAGTGGTCGGGCGTCGCCACCACGATCGCGTCGATGTCCTTCTGATCGAGAACCTCCCGGAAGTCCTTGAACCCGCGCGCTCCTTCGCTGGCCGACTCTCGCGCCTGCGCGACTTGCTGGTCGTAGACATCGCACAGCGCCGTGACCGCGGCGCCGGGCGTCTGCTTGACGAGATTGGCCAGAAGTCGGCCCCGCGCACCGCAGCCGATGAGGGCCACGTTCACCCGTTCATTGGCCCCGAGCACACGCCGCGCCGAAAGGGCCGTGCCGACCACGGCCGCCGAAGTCTTCACCACGAACTGTCGTCGCCTCATGGCCTTTCCTCCTCCGGCCCGACCTACCAGTTCGTGATCGAGCCGTCCGGCCTTCGGAACAGCCGCGTGGGCTGGCGGTGCTCCGTGACCTCGGACAGGAGCTTCGCCCGGCGCGGGTCGAACTCCACGCCGAGCCCCGACCGCTCGTTCGGCCACAGCTTGCCGTTCCGAAAGTCGCAATGCTGCGGCAAGTGGGGCTCGGCCGCAGGCGCCGCGCCCAGGACCTCCATGCAGACCGGCCCCGGGAAGGAGGCCAGGACGTGGACGAGGGCGGCCGTGGCCACCGGTCCCGTGAAGTGGGGCACGAGCCCCACGTAGTGGGTCTCGCACAGCGCGGCCTGCTTGCGCAGCTCCGTGATGCCTCCCGCGTTGGGAAGGGTCACGCGCGAGTAGTCGATCAGGTGCTGCTCGACCAGCTCGTTCATGTCCCAGCGAGCGCCGAAGTGCTCGCCTACGGCGATGGGCACCTTCACCTGGGGGCGCAGGCTCCGGTAGACGGCCGGCTCCTCGGAGCGCACCAGATCCTCCACGAAGAAGGGCTCGAGATCCTCGATCAGGTGGCTCAATCGAATGGCGTCGGGCAGGTCGAAGCGCGTGTGGAAGTCGATGGCCCAGTCGCCGTCGGGGGAGACGCCCTCGCGCACCTCCTTGCACAGCTCATGGGTGCGCCGCACCATCGCACGCGAGTCGAAGCTGTCGCCGCCGGGATCGGCGCCGTGCGTCCGGTACGCCTTGAAGCCGGCCTCGATGCAGGCGCGCGCCGTCTCGCGCGGGGAGCCGCGATCCGGGAACGCGGTCGCGTAGCAGGGGACGTGCTCGCGGGTGAGCCCACCGAGGAGCTGGTGCACCGGGACGCCCAGGGCCTTGCCCCGGATGTCCCAGAGGGCGAGGTCGAGCGCCCCCTGCGCGTGCAGCTTCTCGCGACCGGGAGGGTAGAAGTAGCCACGGTACATGAGCTGCCAGAGGTGCTCTATGCGCGACGCGTCTTCGCCGATCAGCAGGCCCGCGAGCTGCTCGACGGTGTCGCGGGCGCCGCCCTCGCCGATTCCCGTGAGGCCCTGGTCGGTCTCCACCGTCACCACGGCGTTGCTCTGGTTGAAGGTGGCGCGCGGCTGGGGCGCCTCATAGAGGCGGATACGCGTGATCTTCAGCCGAGATGCCCGAGGCGCGGCGACGGTCTCGCGGCCGCGGCCGTCGACGAGCAGCGCGCCGCCCGCGCTCAGGAGCGAGCCCAGGAACTGCCGTTTCCGCATGGTGCCTCCGTCGCGGTTCCGGAACGGGTGGCATTGTACCCTTCCGCCCCGTCGGCGATCATGAAGGCAGATCCAAAGGAGGAGCAGCACGATGTGGAGCCGAAGACGTTTCCTCGAGATCATTTCGGCGGGGCCGCTGGTGGGAGGCTTCACCGCGGCGAGCCCCGGGCCCGCCGCCGCGGCCCCGGCCCGAAGGGCCGGACGTGACTACTTCCGGGAGCTAGGGGTACGTCCCTTCATCAACGCGGCGGGGACGTACACGGCCATGACCGCCTCCCTCATGCCTCCGGAAGTGATGGCGGCGATCAACTACGCCTCCAAACAATACGTGATGCTCGACGAGCTCCACGACCGGGTGGGCCAGCGGATCGCCACCCTGCTCCGCTCCGAGGCCGCCATGGTCACGGCGGGAGCCGCCTCCGCCCTGACCCTGGGAACCGCGGCGGTTCTCACGGGCACGGACCGGCAGAAGATCGTCGATCTTCCCGACCTGGCCGGCATGAAGAGCGAAGTCATCATTCAGAAGTCCCACCGCTTCGGTTACGAGCACGCCGTTCGCAACTGCGGAGTGCGGCTGGTGGAGGTGGAGACGCGCGAAGAGCTGGAACGGGCGATCAACGAGAGGACCGCCCTGATGCTCTTCTACAACGCCATGAACCGCGAAGGGAGGATCCCGGACGAGGAGTTCGCCCAGCTCGGAAGGAAACACGCCGTCCCCACCTTCAACGACGCCGCCGCCGACGTGCCGCCCGTGGACAACTTCTGGAAGTACACCCGCATGGGCTTCGACCTGGTGGCGTTCTCCGGGGGCAAGGGCATTCGCGGACCCCAGAGCGCCGGACTGCTCCTGGGCCGCAAGGGCCTCATCGAGGCGGCGCGGCTCCACGCTCCCCCGAACGGCAACACGGTCGGCCGGGGCATGAAAGTGAACAAGGAAGAGATGCTGGGCATGCTGGTGGCGCTGGAGCTGTTCCTGGAGAAGGACCAGGCGCGCGAGGCTCGTGAGTTCGAAAGGCGGGCGGAGGCGATCCGGAGCGCTGCGGCGGCGGTTTCCGGGGTGAAGGCCGAGGTCTTCGTACCCGAGATCGCGAACCACGTTCCCCACGTGCGCATCGCGTGGGAGGGCGCGGACGAAGCGGCGGCGGCAGCAGCGGTCAAGGCCATGCGGGACGGCGAGCCCTCGATCGGGATTCGTTCGGAAGGGAACACGCTCGTGATCGGCGTCTGGATGATGCAGCCCGGCGAGGACAAGATCGTCGCCCGGCGTCTTCGCCAGGTGCTGGAGAAAAGGACGTGAGCCATGGTTCTGGCCGTCGTCAGTTTCGTCTCCGCACTGGTGGTCGCGGCTGAGCCCGTGAAGAGGGATTTCGAGTCCGACGCGATCGGGTCTCCGCCCACCGGCTTCGATTTTGGCCGTACGGGCGGCGGCCGCGAGGGAAAGTGGGTCGTCCGTGTCGAGAAGGGAGGCACCGCCAACCATGTCCTGCTCCAGGAGAGCGCCGACAAGACCGATTACCGCTTTCCCGTCGCGGTGCTCAAGGAGGGGACCTACAAGGACGTCACCCTCAGCGTGCGGGCGCGGCCGCTCAGCGGAGAGGTCGATCAGGGGTTCGGCCTCGTCTGGCGATACCGGGACGCGAACAACTACTACATCACCCGTTGCAACGCCCTCGAGGACAACTGTCGCATCTATCACGTCGCGGGCGGCAGCCGGCGCCAGTTCGGAGGCCAGAACGTCAAGGTGGCCAAGAGCGCCTGGCACACGCTGAAGCTCGAGGCCACCGGCAATCGCTTCGTCGTCTTCTACGACGGCAGCAAGGTGTTCGACGGGACCGACGACACGTTCAAGGACGCGGGGAAGGTCGGGCTCTGGACGAAGGCGGACTCGGTCATTGAGTTCGACGACTTCACGGTCGAAGGGCGCTGAGGCCGTTCGAAGCGCACGCATTCATTCACGGCCGACGTCTTTCCATGAGACGGGTCCATAGACGAGGAGGCAGGGCATAATTCGATTGGTGCCGTACGTTCTCGCTGTCACCGTCGGAGCTCCTGCGGCAACGGGAGCAGCATCTCCCGCTGAAGACGCCGGCCAGGAGCACGCCGCGCTGGCGAAGGCGCTGCCGGTGGCGGAGGTGTCGCTTCACAAGGGAGCGGAATGGCGGACCGTAACGGAGAAGCTTTACTAGCCGCCCGGGACGGAATGGCCACGAACACATGCGTCCGCGAATCATCACGAAAGAGAGGTCCTGCATGAGACGGTCATCCTGGCGTCGTGTTTCGTTCGTCTTGGCGTTGTCCGCCCTGCCGGCGGTGGCAGCCGCCGGCCCTGTCGATTCGGCGACCTGGGAATCCATCGACAAGACCCTCGGCCGAACCGGCCGCGTCTTCCCCGGGGACGTCCACAAGTACGGGTGGCCCCGAGCCGACCTCCGGGTCACCGCCGGGGGCGTCCAGGTCGAGCCCACCCTCGCCCTGGGCTCATGGGCAGCCCTCATGAAAGCCAGCCCTGAAGGACACCTCATGGCCATGGGCGACCTCGTGCTGCTGGCCG
>Ga0137386_10002870_pt1 | contig 11198 bp, 6 predicted proteins | sample SagtaG_4_FD_104910 | JGI IMG/M metagenome (GOLD analysis project Ga0137386, IMG submission 104910) | Vadose zone soil microbial communities from Sagehorn Ranch, Mendocino, California, USA - Sage2_R_100_16 metaG | ecosystem: Environmental > Terrestrial > Soil > Vadose zone | place: USA... | reverse complement strand
GGTCGGGGAAGTCGGCGGCGAGCTTGACCAGCTCAGACACCGCAGCGCTGGTCGCACGCTGAGCGAGGTGTCGAAGCACCGTGTCGCGCCAGTGACGGGCCGCCTCCTCGGGACTCACCATATGGACGCCGTCTTGGACTAGGTCGTCGGCTGGGTTGAACAGGTTGGCGAGCCAGCGGTAGACCTCGGCCAGGCTTGCTTCGTCGAGGCTTTGGAGGTCCAAAGCGTTCGTTCGATCATCGGCACAGGCGAGAGCAAGCTCGCGGCTGAAGCCTGGATCGCGCCGGATGGCCGCTTTGGCTTCAGGCCAGAAGGTTGGGGCGTCGACCTGCAGCAGCATGCGGCCGGCGAGTACGGCTAGACGGCGTTGCCGTTCACCGTCGGCGGCGGCGGTGAGGGTATTGTGGGCTGTGGCGATGGCGCGGTCATTGCCGGCGGATAGCAGCAGGCGCAGTAGTGTCTCCCAGGCGTCGAGTGCCGCAGCCTGCGCTTCCGTGGTGCCGGGAAGCGTCACGACGTCGGGAACGGCTGTCGACTCGGTTCCCGACGGCTCGTCGGCGGTCCCAGCGGTCGACTCTTCCTGCCTTTCAGTTGGATCAATCTCGGCGGGGACGTGCAACAACGCCATTGATACTTCACCTAACAGCTTGAACAGCACCTCAGCCAGTTCAGGTGCCCACTCGGGGTCGATGAGCTCGAGTTCCAACGGCGAGTGGCCCTGGGCAAGGTTGCCCCGTACGAGCCTTGCGACCGCGGTTGCCAATGCGCCGGGAGCGTGCCGGGCCGCCAAGCTGAGCATTCGCTGCTTGCGGTTGCGGTCACCAGCGAAGACTGGGACTGCAGGAAACCACACCAGCGCTCCCACCCAAGACGCCCAGGCGTCGCTTGGCACGTCGTCCAGGCGCCCAGCGGCGTCGAGGGTCGCCAAGGCGAGATAACCCGCCCAGGCGCGCCTGTCGTAGTGGTCAGTGCCTAGCCAGGACTCGGCGTGGTCATGCTCAGCCGGGAGGTAGCGCAACGCCGCCTCGCGCAGCGTGTTCTCAGCGTGCTCATCCAGCACTGTCATGCCGGGAAACGACAGGACGTCGTCGTCGAGCCGAGGCACCTGCCCATGACCCGTCTGCGGGTCGAATTGCAGCCCCCACAGCAGCTGCCAAAACGCCACCGCATCCCTCTCGACCGCGGCCGCCAACCGCTCGCGTAGTTGTACTGTGAACCGTTCCAGCTCCGGCCACGGCTCTGGCTGCGCATCCCTGCTTGCCAAAAAGCTCGCGCGTAACGTGCGAGCCCGTTGGCTGTCGAGACGCACGGGCTCCCAGATCCAGCGCAGGTGTTCCAACACCGGGCTGTCCCGCTGCTCATAAGCAAGCTCGAACGATGCAGAGTCGCGCCAGTCGAAGACCATCGACGCCAGTGCCCCCAGCGCCTGCGCCATCTTCTCGTCTCCAGCAGCCTGTGCCTCATTCGCCGCCTGCAACGCCCACTGAAAGTCCCCAGCGTCCAGCAAAGAACGCCGTTCAGCTGAGCGCAGTCCTGCGGCCTCGTCTGGGGGAGTTCGCCGTCGCCAACGGACACGATGGCCATCCCAGCCGATCACCACATGCCGGTAATCGCCCAGGTCTGCGTTCTGGGTGGCGAGGGTGAGTGCGATCAGTGCCCGGGCGAGCGCGCGGCGCAGCTCGCGTGCGCCTTCAGGTTCGACACCGTCTGGGTCAACGACATCCAGTGGTGCTGGCAACGCCACTGGTTCGAAGCGGCGCAGCCGCGGCCACAGAAGCGCAGCGACACCGTCGATATGCGCAACCGCTGACTCACTTGACAACGCCCGGTCGATGATGCCCTCCAGCAGGTCCTTGTCAAGCTGACCAATGGGCATGTCGGATAGGTCGATATCCTCGGCGGAGGGGCCGACGAGAGGTTGGCGGCCCTCCGGGGTGGGCTCGACAGCGACCGTCGCGCGTTCCTCGTCGGCGTCAGTGGCCGCGGGTGTGGCCTCCATGCGGGCCTGCGCCCACGCCAACAGCCTTGGGATGTCGCTGTCAGCAACACGATCGAGCATCGTACGTAGAAACCGCGCGTAGATTCCCCAAAGCCAGCGGCGTCGTCGCGGGCGGAGCTGGACCAGTGCCTCCTCCAAGGCCAAATGCTCCGGCCAAAGCATCTCCAACAGTGCGCCACGCAGTTCGTCGTCCGGGTCGGTAGCAGTGGCGTACGCGTCGTCAGCGAGACGTTCCAGCAGCGCTCGCAGCCGTGGCACCGCCAGTTCCGGCACGGTCTCGAACGCGGTGCGGGCAGCCAGTTGTCGCGTGTACGAGCTCCATCCCTCATGCTCGGCCAGCTCTAGCAGCGGCTCGGCCAGCTCCGATGCTGCCGCCTCACTTGCCAGCCGCACCGCCAGCCGCACCCGCGCCCCGGTGGGCCAGTCCTGAGGTTCTCCGCCGGGGATCTCGGTGAGGACCGCTGCGAGTTGGTCAGCCAACCCCGGGTGTGCCACCTGCCAGCGGGCTCGCCGCCAAGGAGAGTCACTCAGCTCCATCTGCGGCGCGCGGTCCAGCAATCCATCAACCATCAGCGCCTTCATCGCTGCCGAATCAACGACCGCGCTATGGGCGGCCAGGCTCTCGGGGTCCGCGGTGGCAAGCCAGTCAGAGTGTGCAGAATCAAGGGCCACCAGCCACGCTGCGGTCTCCCGCAACGGCACGGGGATACTGGTAGTGGTGTCATCGCCGGAGACGAGAAACAAGGCTACCAACTGGGAGTGCGGCACTTGATGCTCATGCAGGTGGCGGACCGCGAGGTAGGCCGCCAGGGAGGAGTGCCGAAACGCCAACCGATGCTCCCCTCGCCCGGTAAACAAGGCGGTCCTAAGCGTCGCGGAGACCATTGCTGCGGTCACGTCGAACGGTCCACCCACGGTCCGTTCGCTGCCGCTGGTGAGGCTGCCAGCACGCAGGTCCAGCAGGCCGGCGTCGAGGTCCGGACCACGCCATACGGTGCGTCGCCCCGCCAGCAGCAGGCGCGCGGCGATCCGCCCAGCGATCGCCATTCGCTGATCCACGCTGGCAACGTTGTCCGCAGCGCGGCGACGGTCGTCGTGTTCGTCAGCAAGGAGCCGGACGCCTCGGGCGAACAGATCGGCAGGGCTGCCCGCTAACACACCAGCCTCGCGAAAGATACGGACAAGAAGTTCCAGGGTCAGCGGGACGCTGGCGAGTGCGCCCGCGCCGGCTGCCACTGCCGCTGCAACGACCGCCTCGCCATCCACGTCCGCGCTTGCGGCCAGCTTCACCGCTTCTTCACGTGTCAACGGCGCTAGATCAGCCAGTACGCATCCACCGACTGCACGCGCCAAGACCTCGGTCAGCGCACTTGGGTAGTCCGCGGTTCGGCACGCAAGCAGCACCCGCAGCCGCGACGTGTCTCGACCCTTCATCGCCGTCGCAAGATCGCCCGCCAACCACCACAGCATGGGGCTCTCATCTACCTGGTCAAGCACGATGGTCAGCGTGACGTCACGAACATCCGGAGATGGCTCCCCCCCGATCGGCACACGAGGAGACACCACCGTTGCTCCGGCCCATCTCGAGGCCGCTGGCAGATCCTGCAGGCGCCGACCGAGCAGCTCTTGGAACGACGACTCGCTCAGCCGTGCTGCGTCCAGCCACAGCAGCGCGTGCTCTCCCTGGGAGGCATCATCAAGATCAGGCAGTCCCTCAGTGAAGTCACCGAAGACCGTCGTCTTACCCACGCCTGGCTCACCCAGCAGTACCAGCGCCCCAGCCATAGCCGCCACTGCGGGCGTGACCAGCATCCCGGCTGCGACAGTGTCGGCGGTGCTCGCGCCAGTCACCGACGGATCTAGGAACCCGTCAAGGTCCAAGGGAAACGGCGTGTCGTCGCTCTCCGTCCCCGTACGGACCCGACACAGCCGAGGCACCTTGGCCTTGAACAGTGAAGTCGTCACCATGTGGTCATTCTGACCCAAGCTTCACGCGAGCCGCGCAGGGATATGGTTTCTCATCGGAGAGTCAGGCTCATGACTGGCTATGGCAAAGCGCCCAAACGCTAGCCAGCAACGGACTGACCGTCCGCCGCCCCCAGCGGCCAACTCACCCCGTCATCTGTTCCGCGGGGTCGCACCAGGCCGCATCACAGCAGTCTGACCGCATGGTCGGCTTCCGCCCACTGCCGCTCGGTCGCCATCGCGGATAATCGCATTCCGCACACCCGTACCGCCCTGCAGTGGTCGCATGGTCGCTTCCGCACTGCGGCGCAATGGTCGCATGATCGCCTGGCGCGCCCATATGTCGCGTGGTCGCCTCCAACGCTGATGCTGACACTTAATCGTCAACGGCCCGGGCTCTGACCAGGGCAAACAGTCCTCATGCCCGGATCTGGTACGCGCCCTGGTCGCTGTACGCACGGCGCGCAGGTCGCTGTTCGCACGGTGCCGCGTCCGCAGTGCCGTATGGTCGCTGCGGCTCGAGGGTCGCATTCCGCGCGTCAGCGCGCCGTACGCGATGGCTGCTCCGGTGGTCGCATGGTCGCCTGATACCGTGCGCAGGTGGCCCGTTCCCGCACTGCAGTGCCGCGGTGAGCGACGGTCGCCTTGGTGGTCGCCCGGCATCGTACGCAATGGTCGCCTGGTCGTCAGGCACCACCGCGCAGTGTGCCGCATGGTCGCCTCCCGACGGTTCGGGAGCACAAGTGCAAGCTAGAGCTTGCCACCGGGCTTCAATGCCGTACCTCACGCTCTGGGATTTGCCAGGTCTATAGCGATCGCAGCTGACCAAGTTGTCGAAGCGCCCGTAGCGCGGCGGATGCCTGGTCGGGGTGGCCGGAGTCGATCGCCTGCTGGAAGGCGGCCCGGGCCCCGGCCACCTCTCCCTGCTGGGCGAGCAGGTTCCCGAGATCGACCGCCGCCTTCGGTGCCTGGTCGGGGTGGCCGGAGTCGATCGCCTGCCGGTAGGCGACCTGGGCGCCGGCCACGTCTCCCTGCTCTTGGAGCAGCACCCCCAAGTTGCGCGCTGCCATGGGCGCCACATCATGGTGGCCGGAGTCGATCGCCCGCTGGAAGGCGGCCCGGGCGTCGGCCACATCCCCCTGGTTGGCAAGCAGTACCCCCAGGTCGACCGCCGCTTGGGATGTGTGATCGGGATGGCCGGAATCGATCGCCCGCTGAAAGGCGGCCCGGGCGCCGCTCACATCCCCCTGCTCTCGGAGCAGGACCCCCAGATTCACCGCTGCCATGGGCGCCGCATCATGGTGGCCGGACTCGATCGCCTGCCGGTAGGCGGCTTGAGCACCAGCCATGTCCCCCTGCTCCTGGAGCAGCACCCCCAGGTTGATCGCCGCCCTCGGCGCTTGGTCGGGGTGGCCGGAGTTGATCGCCTGCTGGTAGGCGGCCTGGGCGCTGGTCACATCGCCTTGGTCTCGGAGTAGGTTCCCGAGGCTGAACACTGCTATGGGTGTCAGATCGGGGTGGGCGAACTCGATTGCCCGCCGGTAGGCAGCCCGGGCGCTGGCCACATCCCCCTGCTCTTGAAGCAGGTTCCCGAGGTTGATCGCCGCCCTCGGCGTCTGGTCGGGGTGGCCGGAGTCGATCGCCTGCCGGTAGGCGACCTGGGCGCCGGCCACGTCCCCCTGCTCTCGGAGCAGGTTCCCGAGATTGAACATCGCCATGGGTGCCGTATCGAGGTTGCCGGAGTCGATGACCAGCCGGTAGGCGGCCTGGGCACCAGCCATGTCCCCCTGCTCCTGGAGCAGCACCCCCAGGTTGATCGCCGCCCTCGGCGCTTGGTCGGGGTGGCCGGAGTTGATCGCCTGCTGGTAGGCGGCCTGGGCGCCGGCCACGTCCCCCTGCAGCCGGAGCAGTATCCCAAGGTTGACCGCCGCCGTGGGCGCCGCATCGGGGTGGCCGGAGTTGATCGCCTGCCGGTAGGCCGCTTGGGCACCGGTCACATCCCCCTGCTCTTGAAGCAGGACCCCCAGGTTGTATGCCGCCATGGGCGCCATTTCGGGCTGTCCAGAGTGGGCCACTCGCTGGAGGGCAATCATCGTGACGCGTGGTTCGTCGCGACTGTAGGCGGCAAAGGCAACATTCACTGCTTCCTCGACCGAGACACGGCCCAGCAGGTATTCCCACACGGCGGAATGGGCCAGCTTGCGACCATCGCGGCGCTCGACGTAGTCCACGACCGGGTCGGCAGCCCGAAACGTGCCGGCCAGGGGGTCGGGATCGGCGATGAGCAGGGCCGCAGTCCGCCCGACCGGTTGCGTTGCCCACCGCAGCGCCCGGTCCACATCGCCCTCCTGCATCGGGAGCAGTGGGCGCAACTGCTTGAGGTACAACGGCAACAGGGCGGCCAGGTCGGCCTTGGCGATCGGTCGATCCAGCCCTGCTCGGCGGCAGTCCACCGCCGCCAGCACCAGCCCGGCACCCTCGGGGACACTGGCCTGCCCGATCTCCAGCCGATCCACAAGCTCATGCGCCGCAGCCAAGTACTCCGCCAGGCCGCCGCTGACCTGCTCGCCGGGGTATAGCTTGGCAATGGCGGCCTGTTCGCTGGGGTCGTCGAAGGTGGTCGGCAGGATGATTGCGCCCGGGTCAAAGCGGTTCAGCAGCTCCCGCACCGCCCGGCCAAGCTCACCGGAGGTCTCGATCAGCCGCCCGTACCCTTCCAGGCGGATCGTGGCCAGCACCTTCACCGGCGGATCAGCGGCGGCCCAGCGGCCCAGCAGCGCAGCGTCCAGCCCCCAGGCGCCGTCCACCGCCAAGTACTCGTCCAGATCGTCCAGCCACACCAGCACCCGCTCGCCCTGGCCAGGTGGCGGGTTCAGCTCCGCCAAGCCAGCCAGCGCGGCACGATCGATGGGAGCTAGCAGCCCCCAGCCGCCAAGCTCCCGGGCGGCCACCTCGAACGCCGTGCGGGACTTGCCCGCGCGCGACTGGCCCTTGACCAGCACCAGCGGCTGCGACCGCAGCAGGCCGGCCAGCTCCTCGTCCGTACCCCGCGGTACGTAGGGCGGGCGAGAGCGGTCGCCTCGGTAGTCCTCGGCCCGGCGCGAGTTGAAGACCCCGAGGTGGTATGGGTTGGCGTCGGTCACCCTGGGGAGCGGCCAGTAGATCAGCAGCGACCGGCACCGCTGCTCCCACGCCGCCTGCCGCTTCGCCGCCACGCGCTGCTGTTCGCGGGCCGCCCGCTCGTCCTCCCGCGCATGCTGCTCCGCAGCGAGCCGCTCAGCACTGCGCACCTGCCAACGTCCTACAACCAGCGTCACCCATGCTGCGAGAAGCCCGACGAATAAGGCGATGAACACCGACACCGCCGCCGCGGAGAACCGCCGCTGCCAGACCCAATGCCACGCCTGCCCGGGATGGCGCATTAACCAGCCCGCCCATCCGACTTGCACCGCGACCGCGACGACCCCGAGCAGCAGAACCAGCAAGACGAGCCAACCGGTCCACCGGCGAAGCCACTCCGACCGGGCAGGTGCTCCGGACGGGTGGCGCTCGTGACCACTAGCCATGCGGCTATCGTTCCACATATGTCGGGTTGTCCGAGGCGACAATGCGATGTTCCCGGCTGGCGCTACAGGAAGGTGTCGCCTGGGCGGCGGCTGGTCGGGTGTAGCCAGCGCAGGTACTGGCGGCTGATCTGGCGGCGCAGCCGGGCGCGGAGCTGCTTGCGCACGTAGGTCATGGCCGGGCGCTTCAGCGCCAGGGTTTCTTCGGCGGTCAGCGCGTCGAATCGCATCCCCTTGACGTGGCCGCCATGCTAGGCGGCAATGACCGCGTCGGCGGCCGTATGCGGGTCGACCCCGAGCCTGGCCCAAGTGCCGTCGGGCCAGGCGCGCAGCTCGCAGGTGAGGTCGGCCATAAATACCAGCTCGTGCGGCGCCCGGTCGGGGTGGCCGGTCACCAGCTCGTACAGCACGGTTCCCTCCGGCTGCGGCACGACAGGATGCAGCAGCGCAGCGGGGGCGACCACCAGTACACCGGCCGGCTCGGCGTGGCCTGGCTCGTCGAGGCGCAGGCCGATGATGCAGTCGGGCACCCGGCCGGGCTCCAGAGCCTCGCCTTCGGCGTTTGGACCGAGCTGCCCCACTGGCCGCTCCTGCTGGTGGATGGGAGGGGCACCAGGCTACCCGGCCCGACGAGGACGTTGACCTTAAGCTGTCAACTCCGCCGTCCGACCGCCGGTCGAGCCCGCCCGCCACCCCTCGTAGGAAGCGCGAGGACCGCTCCAGAGGCGCGATCGGCGAGCGTCAAACCGGTTAGGGGCCCCCTTGACCTAGGGGTGGGGGTTAGGGGTAGGTTAGGGGTGGCTAGAGGGGCCACTAGAGGGCTCGGCTCCGCCTGTACCCCACGAGGGAGGAGAGGACCCCTGATGACCGTCGAGGACGAGATCGTCATGGTCCCGGTTCCGAGGAGTCGCCTCGTGGAGGTCTACCAGCTGCTCGGTCAGCAACTGACGCCACCGCCCGGGACGAATGAACGTCCAACTGACTCCTTGGCCCGAGTGGTCCGCGACTCGAGCGAGGACGCCCGCGCCCTCCTCGGCCTGCTAGCCGTGGAGGCCGTCGACTCCCCGCTGCCGTTCGAGGAGACGGCGTCCAAGCTGGGCCAGAACCTGCCCTTCCTCGGCGGCGTCGTGGGCGGCATGCAGACCAAGTTCGGCAGGGACGCGGTGCCGTTCCAGCGCGTGACGGTGCACGGCAGGAAGGCCTTCCGAATGGACGCCGAGACGGCCGCGCGCCTTCAGGATCTACTCAGACCCGGGTAGGGAGGAACGCACGTGCCCGAGAGTCCTAGGACCCGCTTCCGCGCGTCGCGCGCCCGCAGGGTAGGCGGCCGAAACGGCGACCTGACGGCCCGCCCCGGCACGACCTGCGACGGGTCGCGGCGGGTTGGTTGGCGCTTGCTCGTGCGGTCGGTGCGGTCGCTGGGTCACCTCCGGCTCGGATGCCACGATCCGGCGGAAGCACGCCGAGCACGTCCGCGCAGCGCGGCGGGAGGCCAAGCATCAAGAGCGCGACGCGCGAGCTCGGCGAGCCGCCCTGGAGGCCAAGCAGCAGCGCGGGGGGGAGAACGACGAGGCGTCCACGGTGTGGCGCCCGCCCGCCGGACGCTGGTACGGGACGCGGTCGTGACCGTCTACGCCGACCCGAAGCTCGAACTCGGCGCCGGCCGGTCGACCCTACGGCCGGCACCGGGGAGGACGGTCGGGCGATTTCTGCGAGTGGCTGGTCGAGCAGGATGGCCAGGTAGCAGTCGCTGACCCGGCCGGGCTGGAGCTGCTCGGCGTAGGCGTTGGGCCAAGCCGCCGCACTGGCGCTCCTGGTGGTCGACGGTGCGATACCAGGCTACCCGGCCACGGCGGCGACATCGCGCAAGGCACCAAATCCGGCATCTCGTGCCTCACCAGCCCGGGTCAGTCGAGCAACACAACTGTCGCTCACCGTGTCGCATCGCAGCAAACGGATGGCGCTCCCCGCGCGACCTGGGCGAATAGCACCCTCCAGTACTCCCTGGACGGGCATACGAGCGTAACCGATGACGCGGGCTGACTCCCGGCCGTGCCGGTCTTGCCGTGCTTTGACTGTCTGCTGAGTCCAGGGTCGCCGCGAGCCGGAACTACGGCTAGCATCATGCCGTGTCGACACGTGGGAGGCGTCACCGATGAGCTGGCGATCATCCGTCTACATACTTCTACTTGGCTTCTGGGCGCCCGCGCTTGTTACTCTAGTTGCCATATTATACTTCCGCAGGTTGACAATACGCGAGCAATTCCGAATGCAACGCGAGGAACGAGAGTTTGAACGGTATAGGCAAGATAAAGAGTCTGGGCAGACGGCGAGAGCGCTTGACGAAGTTCTCTTGGAACTTCGTCGAACCCAGGACTTTCAAGCGAGGATTTCCGAGAACCTCTCGTCAGAGCTTAGCGAGACCCTTGCTAAGGCCATCCGTGAAACCGTGGCGAACACGCGCGCCTCGACCACTACGACTCTCACGACGGGGGAAGGCCGGGACTCAAAAGGTACCGAGTATCGGGTGGTCACTGGAGTTTCGCAGTTTTGGGCTGGTAGCGGCGTCGTGATCGGCTGAGTTGCTTGCGTGGTCGGACGCGAGCAAGCATCGGCGGTTCCCTCACACGGTCGCCAAACCAGAGGTCCCCGCCGATGCCGACCCGCAGCCTACCCCGCTCGATCGCCGAGCTGCTCACCAGCTTCCGGTCCTGCTTCACCGCCCCCACCTTCGAGACCTTCTGCGCGCTGGTGGTCGGGTTCTGGGCACAGCCCCAGGCCCACACCGTCACCGGCATGCTGGTCGCCGCTGGTCTCTCGACGAGTTGGCATCACAGCCGTGCCCACCGGTTCTTCTCCCGAGCCCGCTGGTCGGCCGACCAGCTCGGCCTGTGCCTACTGGAGCTGATCGTTGACGGGCTGGTCGGCGCCGGCGCGCCGGTGCGGCTGGTGGTGGACGACACCCTGTTTCGCCGCAGCGGCCGCAAGATCTTCGGGACCGGGTGGCACCACGACCCGCTGGGGGTTGGCCGCGACGCCGTCGCCTGGGGTAACAACTGGGTCGTGCTGGGTGTGCTGGTGGACCTGCCGTTCATCTCCCACCGGGCCCTGTGCCTGCCGGTCCTGGCCAGGCTGTGGCGACCAGGACACACCCCGGGACGGCTGGATCTGGCGGTCGAGCTGGTCACGCTGGTCTGCCAGCAGCTGGGCGACCGGCGTGTCGACCTGGTCTGTGACGGCGCCTACGCCGGCAAGGCCCTGCGCCAGCTGCCACGGCAAGTCACCGTGACCACCAGGCTGCGCGCCGACGCCGCCCTGTACCAGCTCCCCTCACCACGCCGGCCCCACCAGCGCGGCCGGCCACCCAGCAAAGGCGCCCGCTTGCCCGACCTTCACCACCTGGCCGGCCTGGTCGCCACCCCCTTCACGCTGCACCAGGCCACCCTGTACGGCAAACCCCGCACCCTCGCCGTCGCCCACTTCACCTGCCTGTGGCCCAGCGTGTTCGCCACCCGCCCCGTCCACGTCGTGCTCATCCGCGCCCCCGCCGCGCCCGACGGCTACGAGCTGGCCCTGGTCACCACCGACCTTGCCGCCACCCCCAGCAGGTCATCGAACGCTACAGCGACCGCTGGCCCGAAGAGATGGTCTTTCCGCAACTGGCAAAAGCG
>Ga0137386_10002833_pt1 | contig 11262 bp, 11 predicted proteins | sample SagtaG_4_FD_104910 | JGI IMG/M metagenome (GOLD analysis project Ga0137386, IMG submission 104910) | Vadose zone soil microbial communities from Sagehorn Ranch, Mendocino, California, USA - Sage2_R_100_16 metaG | ecosystem: Environmental > Terrestrial > Soil > Vadose zone | place: USA... | reverse complement strand
CCGCGCGTGAACAACCGGCGCAGGCCCCACGGATCGCGCGGCAGGACCGTGGACAGCACCGAGCCTCGAGCGCTTCGCGGAACGTCGAGGCGGACGTTTCCCACGCGGCGGGCGATCGCTTTCCTCGTCTCGCGCATGACCGGGGCGCCGGTGATCCAGGCCCGCCCCTCGGTCGCAATGGACGCCGCTGCGGCCACGTCGAGCAGCCCGACCCGTGCGGCCCGGTCGGACGACATGACGAAGGTCACCTCGCCCCTCTCGAAGCCGGCCGTGACCCGGCGGAACAGCCACGCTCCGGTTTCCGTGTGAGCTCCGACGCCGAACAGCTCGATCACCGGCCACCTCCACGTCGCGGGATTTCGCGGCGGAGCATGCGGCGTGAGCATTACGGCTTCATGACGAATGCATGACGTTTCATGGACCGGCCCGTCCTCGCCAGTCGAAGGCGAAGGGCCTCACGCGATACTTCGGCGATTTCTCCACCGGTATCTCGAAGTACGTATAACTGAAGGGCGCGATGCTGTCTCCGAGCCATACGACCTTCTGGCTTTTCACGTTGTCGCTGTCGTCGAGAGCCTCAACGAGCAGTTGAACGCGAACCGCGGTGGCACCGTACCGATTGGTCAGCGTGCCTGTCAGCACGGGCCGGCCCTTTCGCTCTCCCGGCTGCCAGTCGACCGCGAAGTACTGATCGCCGCCCGGCGTAAGGGGGTAGAGCTCATGGCCCCGCGAAGCGCCCTGGGTGATTTCCGACGACGCGCAGCCGGCGACGACGCCGATGAGACACGATGTGACGAGCACGTTGATCATCTTCATGCGGCCTCTCCTTGCGGCGGGGTCACTTCTCGTCGAGCAAGAAGATATCGAGCTCCTTGTCCTTGCCGCGCAGCCGGCTGACGAGATAGCGGAGCAGGTTGGCGTAGACGATCCGGCCGAGGCGATCGTGCCGCTCGACGAGCCGGCGGAACTCCGCCTTGGACAGGAAGCAGAGCTTCGCGGGCGTCAGAGCTTCCGCCGACGCCGAGCTCGGTTGATCGTCGATCACGCCGTACTCGCCGAGACAGCGTCCCGGGCCCAGGCGGTTGAGGCGGATGCGACTGGGCCGATGGGCGCCGCTGCCCGCTCGCTCCGGCAGGAAGACCTCGACCTCGCCCTCGAGGACCACGTAGAGGCCGTCGGTCGGGCTGCCCTCGGACAGGATCAGGTCCTTCGGCTTGCGCGGCAGGAGCTCCGCCGCCGACAGCACCGCATCGAGATCGGGAGCGGTCAGGCCCTTGAAGACCACCGAGCCGGCCAGGATCGTGCGATAGCTATCGAGATTTGGCATGGGCCTCGATTCCTCTCACGTGGTGGCCCGACGAAAGCGGGGCAGGCTGACCTCGGGCGTCACGTCGTCGAAGACGACCTCGACGCGCATGCCGATTGTAATCTCGGCGTTCGGGACGTTCACGAGGTTCGCCGTGAGCCGCGGACCCTCGTCGAGCTGCACCTGCACCACGTTGTAGGGGAGGTCGGCGGCAAACGAGGGAAAGTAGCGGTGGTGGAAGACGACGAAGGTGGACACGGTGCCGCGCCCGCTGACGGCCACCCACTCCACGCGCTCCGACAGGCACTCCGGACAGACGGGCGCCGGCGGATACCGGAAGCGACGGCATTCCGCGCAGCGCTGGAGCGCCAGCTCGTGGCGCCGCGTCGCGTCCCAGAAGGGGCGGTTGTCGGGGGTGATCCGCGGCAGCGGCTTGCCGTAGGCCGTCATCAGTCGTCGGCCATCATGAATGAAAGATCGTGGAGTCGCCCCACGCCGTGGCCCACTGCATGACGCGCGCGCCGCGCACCTGGCGCTCGCCACAGTCGCCGCGGAGCTGGCGGACGATCTCGGCGATCGAGTTCCAGCCCGACACGTGGGCCTCCGAGAGCAAGCCGCCCGACGTGTTCATGGGCAGCTCGCCGTGAAGCTCGATCCGGCCCTTCTGCGTCACGCCGGCCATGCGATAGACGGAGAGCTGCTCCTCCGTCGGCGTGTAGCGGAATTCACGCTGCTGGCCGATGCCGAGCCCGGGCGTGGCGAAGAGGAACTCGTCGGGGCCGGCGCGCATTCCCTGCATGCCGGCGATGAACACCGGCCTCCGAGCGCCGTCGCGCGCCCGCTCGGCGCTGGTGACGAGCACCACGGCGGCTCCGTCGGAGACCAGGCAGCAGTCGAAGAGGTGCAGCGGCTCGACGACGAACCGGGATGCCTGGTGGTCCTCGAGCGTGAGCGGCGATCGCATGATGGCGGCAGGATTGAGCGCGGCGTGCTTGCGAAACGCAATCGGGACGGCGCCGAGCTCGGCGCTCGTCGCGCCGTAGAGCGCGAAGTAGCGCTGGACCGAGAGCGCCGCTCCCGCCGCGGGCGCGGTCAGCCCGTATACGGGGTTCTCCTCGTGGGTGCCACCTTCCTCGCGCGTGCCCTCGAAGTCGCCCGGCCCGCCCAGCAGGCCGCGCTCCTGGATGAAGCTGACGCCGCACACGCAGGCCACGCACCGCGCCAGCCCCGTCGCCACGGCCATGGCCGCGTGCTGGAGCGTGGGCCCGACGAAGCGCCCGTGCGTCCAGCTCTGGTCGGCGAACCGGATGCGCAAGCCGAGCGCCTCGGCAAAGCGATCGTAGTCGACTCCGAGCGGCCAGCCGATGTTGATGACGAGACCATCCACCTCGTCGCGGCCGACGCCGCCGTCGGCGAGCGCGCTCTTGAACGCCTGCGCAGCGAGCCGCATGGGCGTGTCGGTCGGCGCCTTCGAGAAGCGGCTCGTGCCGACGCCGACGATGGCGGTGCGGTCGCGGATCGTCATCACGTGAGCAAGTCGCGGAGCTTCACCTTCTGCACCTTGCCGGTGGCGGTGACGGGCAGCTCCGCGCGCTTGGCGAAGCGAAAGACGTGCGGCACCTTGAAGGCGGCCAGCCGCTCGCGACAGAAGACGCGCAGCGCCTCGGCCGAGACGTCGCCGCCCTCCTTGAGCACCACGACGGCGGCCAGGACCTCCTCGCGGCGCGGGTCGGGCAGGCCGATCACGTAGACCTGCTCGACGACCGGATGGCTGGCCAGCACCTCTTCCACCTCGAGAGGCGCGACGTTGATGCCGCCCGTCTTGACCATCTCCTTGAGGCGGCCGCGAAAGCGGAGCCGGCCGTCATCATCGAACGTCCCGAAGTCTCCGCTCCGGAAGAAGCCGTCGGCGTCGAAGGCCTCGGCGTTCTTCTGGGGATCCTTGTAGTACCCGGGCGTCATGTAGCCCCGGATGACGATCTCGCCGACCTCGCCGGGCGGAAGCTCACGGCGCGTCTCGGGATCGACGACGCGCACGTCCATCCCCGGGAGCGGACGGCCCACGGTGTGAAGCCGGACGTCGACCGTATCGTGGGCATCGGTGACCGCGCAGTTGCCGTAACACTCGGTGAGGCCGTACACGTTGCAGATCTCGCGAGCGCCGACCTCCATCACCATCCGCATGGCCTGCGGCGAGCCGATGGCCGCGCCCGTGCGGAGCGAGCGAAGATCGCGATGCGCGCGGTCGGGATGCTCCCACAACGCGAGCGCGATGTTCGGCGTGCCGTAGTAGACGCTGCAGCGCTCGCGCTCGATCAGGGCCAGTGCCTCGCCGGCCTCGAACTGTTCCTGGAGCACCACCGCGCCGCCGTGGGTCATGACGGCCAGCAGCGCGTTCTCGCAGCCAAAGCCCCAGAAGAGCGAGATGCCCATCCACATGCGGTCGTCGGCGGTCAGGTGCTGGCGCTCGCCGATGTTCCACATGTTCTCGATGAGGCCGCGGTGCTGGAGCTGGACGCCCTTGGGCGTGGACGTGGTCCCCGACGTGTAGAGGATGTACGCGATGTCCTCGGGCGTCAGCGCGCGCTGCCCGGCGTCGATCTCGGCGTCGGTCACGTCACGGCCGAGGTCGGCGAGGTCCTCGAACAGCGTGAGTCCGGGCCGGCGCTCGCCGCCCAGCGCCACCACGCCGCGGAGCCGGGGCAGCCGCGCGGAGCCCGGCGCCATCTCCGCGAGCGTGGCCAGGTAGTCCTGGCCGAGAAAGCGATCGACCGTGACGAGCGTGCTGGCATCGCAGTGGTTCAGCACGTACTCGAGCTCGCGCGGGCGCGACCACGTGCTGATGGGCACCAGCGTGGCGCCGAGCAGCGTCACCGCGAAGTCGACGACCAGCCACTCGGTGCGATTCGGCATGAGGAGGGCGACCTTGTCACCGCGGCGGACGCCGAGACGATGGAGCCCGCGGGCGAGGTCGCGCGCCCGGGCCCGCCACTGCCCGTAGGTCAGTCGACCGCTCGTGCCCACCACGGCCTCGCGCCCGGGATGACGCGTCGCCATCTCGTCCAGCAGGTCGGGCAGGGTCCGGCTCCGCGGCATCTCCATGGCGCGGCGATTATATAATCGCGTCCCGTGAACACCGGCCTCGAGACCTATCGCGGCGTCGTCTACCAGTGGGAGGTCGATCACAACGACCATCTGACGGTCGCCTACTACTTCGCGCGTCTCGGCGACGCGACGCTCGCGCTCCTCGACTCGCTGGGCCTGCCCTCGGAGTGGGACGCGCGGACGTGGATCACGGCGGACTGCTACGTGCGGTACACGCGCGAGCTGAGGGCGGGCGACATCATGCACGTGGTCAGCGCGCCGATCGCCGTCGAGGCCGACGGCTTCGTGGCCGGCCACAAGGTGATCGACACCGGGACCGGCGCAGTCACGACGACCGTCGAGCAGACGCTGCGGATCGTGCGTCCCGACGGCTCGCCGGCGTCGCTGTCGGCCGCCGACCGCGAGCGCATCGGGACGCGCCGCGTCGCGTGGGACGGCCCGGAGCGCGAGCCGCGGGCGCGGCCGAAGGGCATCGAGGGTTTGCGCGACAGCTCGCGCGACACCATCCGGCCGTGGGAAGCCGGCGGCTCGGGACCGTCAGCCCTGGCCGCCTACATCCACCGCTTCTCCGCGTCGAACTCGCACGTGCTCGCCGCGTTCGGCATGACGCCGTCCTACATGCGCGAGCAACGCCGCGGGTTCTCGACGTTCGAGTTCCAGTTCGGCGCCGCGAGCGCGCTCCGGCCCGCCGCGCAGGTCGTCGTCCGCTCCGGCCTGCTCCACGTCGGCACGTCGTCGCTGCGGCTCTTCCATGTCATGTCCGATGCCCGCACGGGCGCCGAAGTGGCCACGCTCCATCAGGCCGGCGTGCACTTCGACCACGACGCCCGCCGCCCGGCCCCACTCCCCCCCGACCTGGCCGACCGGGCCCGCGCACTGCTCATCCGAAATCCTTCCTGATTGCCGCTCACGCCCGCTACGCTCGTTCTATGAAGCGAGCGCTGCTGGCGATCACGATCCTCCTCATTGCCGCCGCGGCCGGCGTCTACGTCCTCGTCGTCCGGCCGCTGATCGCTCCCGCCGAGGCGACACCGGCCGTCGAGGCCGCGCTGGCCACGCCCGACGTCGTCCTGCTGGCTGGCGTCAACGTGAAGCAAGCCGCGTTCATCGAGCGCTGGATGCTCGGCGTCCCGGTCACACCCGTCGCCCACGACGAGCCGGCCCGCTCGCCCCTCGATCGGACGCTGCTCGAGCACCTCCGGGCCGCCCAGATCGACGTGCGGCGCGACCTCGATTACACGCTGTACGCGCTGTACCGCACGACCACGACCGATCTCCGCCACGCCGTGGTGCTGGTCGGCCGCTTCGACCCGGATGCGATCAACGGCTATCTCGCTCGGGATTTGCACGGCGCGGCGCGCGACGTGGGTGGCCGTCTGTCCCACGAGCTCACGATGATCTCTCCGCTCGACTGCAAGCCGGCCGGCACGTGGATGGTCACGGTCGATCGGAGCTTCATTCTCATCGCCGATCCCGCCTCCCACGCCGTCGTGCTGCCTCGCCTGACGGCCGCGCCGAGCGACGCGCCGGACCAGCTCGGGTGGTGGCGCGGGCTCGCCCGCACAGACTTAGTGGCCATCGGGTTGTGGGACGTCAAGGACGCCGACCAGGCGGTTCCCCATCCCTTCCAGAAGGGCATGGCGAAGGGCCTGTCCACGGAGGCCAACGTCTTCGCGCACCTGTACTTCGGGCTCGGCGTCCGCACGGTGCCGCCGGACGGCCGCCTGCGGCTGGTCCTCGACGCCGCCGACGCGCAGCTCGCCGCGCAGAAGATCGCCGGCTGGCAGAAAGGCCTGAGCGAATCGAAGGCGCGGTGGGCGCAGACGGTCCCGTCGGTGGCCGCGCTCTACGACAGCCTCGCGCTCCACGCGCAGGGGCCACGCAGCACCGTCGAGTTCACGGTCGATCGCAAGCTCGCCAGGAATCTCCAAAGCGTCGTCAACGAGCTGCTCTCCGCCATCTTCTCGGGGTTCGGTGGCGCGCGCAGATCGAGAGACGTGGAGCAGCGGGCCGAGCGCGCATCGACACCAGCCCGCTCGCGTTCCAGCCAACCGCGTCAGCGGCCGCCCTCCGCGCCTTCGATCCCAACGCGCCGTTTGCCGAGGACGTCGAGCAGATCCAGGGGCCGTTCGGGCTCCGCGTCGGGGAGCTCCGCCTCGGATCGAGCGCCGACATCGGGCTCGAGCTGGTCGTCGAGGGCATCACCGGCGCCATCCCGAACGTCACCGACGATTCGCGGCGGGCCCGCCTGTTCGTCGACAGCGTGACGTCGAAGGCGGGCCAGGAGCTGCTGAGATCCGAGCCCTGTGGGCGCGAGCGCAACGGTGAGCCGAGTCAGTTCAAAGCGTTCATGGCTCCGTGGCTGAAAGCGAGCAAGGTCGTACGGCTGGTCGCCGGCGTCGGTCCTCGCGAGCTCCAGAGCGTCGCCGGCCACGTCGAGCTGAAGCTCCCGACGCGGACCGAAACCGTCCTCATCACCCACCCCCAGCCCGGAATGAAGGCCGAGCGGAACGGCGCCACCTTCGTCGTCACCAGCGTGACCGGCGGCACGGTCGGCTACCAGATCGTCGGCGCGCGCGACGGGATCCTCCACTTCCGCGCGCTCAACGCCACCGGGCAGCCGCTGGCGTCCGGGGGAAGCTTCTCGGTCGATTTCCTGCTCGGCGACGGCGCGGCCGGGCAGAAGGAGTACGCCGGCGTCGTCGATCGCGTGGAGGTGGTCTTCGTCGCCGAGGAGCAGACCGTACGCTCACCATTCACGCTGAGCGATTTCTCTCTCGCCGGCAAACCGCGCTTCGTCATGCAGGACAAGACGCCACCGTTCCAGCCGTACGGCTATCAGGCGCTGCGGCGCGACCGCCCGCGACTTCCGAGCCCTGGCAAGCCCGAGGTCCTCGCCGTCATCCCGCTCGATCCCTTCGAGCTGTCGCTCGACAAGGTGGCCGACCACTTCGGCACGCAGCTCGAGTTCACGTTCCGGAGCCCCGTCGTCACCAACTTCGAGCGAGCGTTCACGGTGGGCCATCTTCGGCTGACCCGCGTCGAGCTGGCTGACGGTACGGTGCTCTCGCCCGCACCGCCGGACGCGCCGATCCAACACATGTCCGTGAGGCCGGTGTGGGACACGCCGATCCGCTTCGGAGGGTCGCCGAAGGACGGCGTGCTGACGACCTCGCTCCGCCTCTTCCTCGACACCAAGGTGAAGCCGCAGGACATCAAGGCGCTGCGCGGGGTGGTGACCGTCCAGTTCCCGCGGACGTTACAGGCGTTACGTCTCGAGGATCTCAACCCCGGCCAGCGCGCCGAGCTCCGTGACGTCGCGGTCACCGTCACGGCCCGCAGCCGTGGCGGCGTCACGCTGCAGGCCGACAAGGAAGGCAATCGCGTGATCTACACCCAGCTCGCCGGCGCCGACGGGCAGGCGGTGTGGTTCTCCGGCCCGAACATCACCATCCTGCCCGACGGCGCGTGGCGCTTCGAGCTGTCACCCTCGGGCACGCCCGTGGCCGCTCAGCTCATCGTCGCCGACGAGCTCGATCGCAAGGACTATTCGTTCACGCTCATCCCGCGCTAGTCAGGAAGGCGCTCAGCGCGCGATTGAACTTCTCCGGCTGCTCCAGGTTCGACAGGTGCGCCGCCGCCGGGATGATCTCGAGCTGCGCGCCCTTGATGTTCTCGGCGATCACGCGGGAGGCGGCGACCGGGGTGCCGGGATCGTCCTCCCCGACGATGACGACGGTCGGCAGCTTGATCGCGCTGAGTCGGTCCGTGAGGTTCAGCGCCGAGATGGCCTGGCAGCAGCCGACGTAACCGGCGACCGGCGTCGTCCGGATCATCGTCGCCACCGTCTCGACCACGTCCTTCTTCTTCTCGCGGAACGGCGCGGTGAACCAGCGGGCGAGCGTCGGCTCGACGAGCGGCTCCATGCCCTTGGCCTCGGCCGTGCGAATGCGATCGTCCCACTGCGGCTTGGCCTCGGCCGGGATGCGGCTCGAGGTGTCGCACAGCGAGAGGCTCTTGAGGACCTGGGGCGCCTTGAGCGCGAGGGCCTGACCGATCATGCCGCCCATCGACAGCCCCACCCAGTGCGTCTTCTGGATGCCCAGCTCGCGGAGCAGGGCCAGCGCGTCGTCGGCCAGCTGGTCGAGGCTGTACGCGCCGCGCGGCGCCTCGGTCTTGCCGTGGCCGCGCGTCTCGTAGCGCAGCACGCGGAAGCGGCCGGTGAGCGCCGGCACCGTGGGGTCCCACATGCCGAAGTCGGTGGCCAGCGAGTGGCTCATCGTCACGACCGGCGCGTTGGCCGGGCCGTCGAAGGTGTAGTTCATCGAGATACCGTTGGCTGAAATCTTCATCGAGTCCTCCTGAAGCGGGATCTAGCGCTGGGCCAGACGGTCCGTCTCCACGTCGACCACCGCGGGGGCCGGCGGCGACGTCGGCCGGGACGTCCGGGTCAGCTCGTACACCTCCATGATGACGTCGGAGGCGAAGCGGGTCTGCGCCACGGTCGACGAGGCGAAGCCGCACTCGCCGGCCAGGTGATGGAAATACTCGAGGTTGCCGGCGTTCGAGAACACGATTCTCACCCGTCCATCGGGCTTGAGATGGCGGCCGACGCCCGCGAAGAAGTTGCGCAGCGTCGCGTGGGCCGAGTCGCGCATCATCGCCTGCACGGTGGACTCCGGGTTCATCGGTCGGAACGGCGGGTTGGCCACCACGAGGTCGAACTGCTCGTCGGGCTGCAGGGCGGCCAGGGCATCGCCCTGGCGCACGTCGATGCGATCGCCGAGGCCGAGCCGGTGGGCGTTGTACTTGGCGCACAGCACCGGCATCGTGAACTTGTCGATGGCCACGGCGCGGGCGGCGCCGGCCAGCACGGCGAAGATCGCGTCGGCCCCCGAGCCGGTGAACGGGTCGAGCACCGTGTCACCGGGGCGGACGCCGAGGTTGTCGAGCAGGATCAGGGACGCCTTCGCGTAGTTCGGGTTGAACGTCTCCGGGAACATCACGTAGTCGAGCCCGCGCACCTTGACCAGGTAGGGCACCGGATGCTGCTCGATGGAGTGCGCGATCGTCCCCTGCCACTCGTCGATCTGCAACTTCAGTGCGTCGTCCATTGGCTCAATCCTTCACCGTCGTTTCAATCCTTCACCGTCACGAATGCCGCCGGCACGTGGAACTCCAGAAAACTGACCCCGTCGCCTTCGGCGACACGCAAGCCGTGCCGGTCGCCCGTCGGGAAGTACGTCGCCTGCCCGCGCTCGACGATGACGTCCTTGCCGCCGACGGTGAAGCGCGTCTTCCCCGAGAGGAAGACGAACATGCTCTCGGCGTTCGGGTGCATGTGGAGCGAGGTGACCGTGTCCTTGACGTAGACGACGATCATCGCGTGCGCGCGCTCGGACGCGGCCGCGCCCTTGCCGACGAAATAGATGCGCTGCTTCTTCTCGGCGGGCACAGCGTGCACGGGCGTGGTGGCGCGCGCGGCGGCGACGATGCCGCCCGAGAACCCCGGCCGCTTCGGGGAATTCGCGGGCGGCGCCAGCACGCTGATCAGCGTGGTCTCGCCGGCGTTCGGGTTCGTGACCGTGAGCGTCGTGCCCTCTTCGATCACGGCGAACGTTTCCTCGGCCAGCGCCAGCGATCGGCCACGGCCGCTGACCGTGGCGCCTCCGGTCAGTGTGAACAGGTAGCGGTCCGAGCCTTCAGGAACGTCCTCGGTGAGCGCCGCGCCACGCGCGACGCGGATCACCTCGGCCGACATCTCCTTCATGTCGCCGCCGGTGATCGGCGCGCGCTTCACGCCGGTCGCGGCTTCCCGGTACGGAAGACCCGCAAAGGTGATGACCCGTCCCATGGCGGGGCCGACTATACACCGGACGCCAGTGCTCCGCTCCGGTAGTCCTCGACCGCCTGAACGATTTCCTCACGCGTGTTCATGACGAACGGGCCGTAGCGCGCGATGGGCTCGCGCAGCGGCCGCGCGGCGAGGAGGAGAAAGCGCCCCGCGGCTCCGCCGGTGACGGCGGTCAGCCGATCACCATCACCCAGCACCGCGAGCCGACCGGCGGCGATCTCCTGCGCCTTCGTGTCGGCCCCGAGCGCCACCTGTCCCTCGTAGACGTACGCGCAGGCGGCGTGGCCCGGGGTGAGCACGAGCGTCGCGAGCGAGCGCGGCTCCATCCTCACGTCGAGATAGAGCGGCTGGGTGACGATCCCCTCCACCGGGCCGCGCACGCCCGCGGCCTCGCCGGCGATCACTCGAGCGCGAACGCCCGGAGCCAGCTCCACCTCGGGGATCTTTTCGGGCGGAATGTCCTGATAGCGCGGCGCCGTCATCTTGCTGCGCGCGGGCAGGTTCACCCAGAGCTGGAAGCCCCACATGAGGCCATCCTTCTGCAACGGCATCTCCGAGTGCACGATGCCGCGCCCGGCCGTCATCCACTGCACGCTGCCGGCGACGAGCTCGCCCTCGTTCCCCACGTGATCGCGGTGACGCATGGCGCCGGCCAGCATGTAGGTGACGGTCTCGAACCCGCGGTGCGGGTGATCCGGAAAGCCGGCGAGGTAGTCGCCCGGCCGATCCGACTTGAACTCGTCGAGCAGCAGGAACGGGTCGAGGTGATCGAGCTGCGGCGTGCCGAGCACGCGCGTGAGCTGGACGCCGGCGCCGTCCGACGTCGGCTGCCCGGTGATGACCTTCGTGACGTGGCGATCCGTGGCCATGGCTGCCCTGCTGGTGGCCAGCATACCCCTGGCCACCATACCCTTGCCGGAAGCGATAGACTGAAGCCGCGTATCTGTCCCGGTCATATGGGCACCTATCGATTGCACGCGGCGGCTGACAGTCTCCT
>Ga0137386_10002820_pt1 | contig 11272 bp, 20 predicted proteins | sample SagtaG_4_FD_104910 | JGI IMG/M metagenome (GOLD analysis project Ga0137386, IMG submission 104910) | Vadose zone soil microbial communities from Sagehorn Ranch, Mendocino, California, USA - Sage2_R_100_16 metaG | ecosystem: Environmental > Terrestrial > Soil > Vadose zone | place: USA... | reverse complement strand
TATCCCGGGGTCGTTCGAGCTCATTCTGCGCTCGTTTAGTCTTTTCTGCCATGCCCTAAGCTCCCTTTTGCTTGCTTCGAGCTTGTCCCGAGCGTATCGTCTCCATTCGGGGCTATTATCGCCCCTAATCATTACCCTAAGGCTGATAACGTAGCTATTCGCCATTTGCGCGCTGAGAATCCCTTCTCCCATGTCCACGTTAGACTCCACGCCTACAGCCCGTTACAGGGTCCTCGGATATAAGCGAATCGTTACCGTCGATCGCTCCGGATCCTCGCGCTATGCTTAAGAGATCTCTCGTACTACGTACTATTGGCGAGTAAAAATGTCAGAGAAAGAAATCGCGGAATACGAGCGCGAGAGAGAGGAGCGTTATGGACAGGGTACTGAGATTGATGAATGGGAGGCCGCTTAAAACCATGCGAGCTCTAATAATCAAAGCCCTCCAATATCCGGGTGACGAACAGATCCCCGAAAGGATCATTTCTCTTCAGAACCTTTCAGAGAGCTACAAAGCGAAACTCTTCGAATATCTCTATCGAATCGCGAAACATTATGCGGATACGGCCGCCCCTCTTCCGGAGAGCTCTCAGAAATGATCGCCAACTGGATCCCTCTCGACAGGCGCGTGATCGTCGTCGCTGTTGTAGACGATCTCCCAGGGCTCTATCCTTCGAAAAAGGGAGAATGGGCCGCATATATTGGAGCTGTAAGTGGAGACAATCACGAGATCGAAGTCGAGGAGGTAGCGAGGCGGGGAACTAAGATCCAGAAATCGATCGCTGAGATACTATTCCCCATGACCGCACGATCTTATGTGTGGAGGTCCTAACGAAAATGAACCGGGTCTATTGCGTGGAGTGTCGCGAGTTCATGGTGAAGGAAAAGACAGGCTTCACAGTCTCCCTTTCCGGATCCGTTATGCACGTTCGAGGAGATCTCTACCGTTGCCCTCGCTGTAAGAAAGAAGTCTATGGAGACTTCGGAGAGCCCTTCGAGGTTCAGCCAAAAAAAGGAGTAGAGACGGAGGAGACGCGACCCGAACGACTTTCCGCTAACGCAGAAAGAAACCCGAAATACGTTAAGAACGGGAAGTATCGCTAAAAGCGCGGGAGCTCAGGGATAACTCGACGGAGGGTTATCCGTTCATTTCTGAGGGTTCTTTTTCTCTTCCGCAAGTTTCGCCGAGAGATTCTTCGCCCATGAATCAACCTCGACGACGAGCCGTTTTGCGGCCAGTTCGAGATTCTCGGAATACTGCGAGTATTCCGGAGCGTAGGTTACGAATCCTCCCTCAGTAAGTCTTTCGACTTTGAACACGGTTACGTCAGGCATTTTCTCAAAACCTCCGTCCATGAATGGCTCCGCAATCCTTTTTAGGAGTTTCGCCCTCTTGAAATTGGGGAGCTTGCGATTGGAAGGTTACGCCCTTCACTCCGAAAGATTAGTTCCCGAGTAAGAGGACCGCGAACGGTTCGCTACCGGGCTCCCCGCCTCCTCTGTGAATGGTTTCCGTAATCCTTTTTTTAGGAGTTTCGAGAGATCTCGCTCGGCTCCCCCTTCGCATATTCTTAGGGCTTCGCGAGGCCGTGGATCAATCCGGCCGGGCGACGAGGAGGCTCAACGCGAGCGGAGGACGTTCCGGAGATCTCTCGTACTACGAGGCGACAGCTTGAAGCGACAGAGTACGCGACTTCACATAGCGATCGTGATCGTAACGGATCCTCCCATGTTTGAGCTGATCAGCTTTGGCCCATGCGAGATCCGGATCCTCCGTTCTCCCGGACCCATGCCTAAGTCTCCGTTCTCGACGAGGAAGCCCGGAACAGGCCTTACACATTTTCAACGGTTCCTTTTATTGTATTCTTGAGCGTAGCGATCTCTTTCAGCTAAGAGAACGTCCTGATCTCTCGTTCCGCGCTTGTGTCGTTTTTGTCGTTCGCGTCGAGGAAGGCCCACGCAGTTAGAACACATTAGGCGCAACCTCCCGGATAACATTCGGCGCAGGCATGGGTAGCGAGACAGCGTTCCTTACTCTCGCAATCACAGGTTAGACAATGAGGAGAAACCGAGAGAACTGTTTGGGCATTGTCTCCGGAGGCAATTCGATTATTTACGGGCGAGCTCATTCGTCGAGAGGCGAAACGTTTCGCCAACATTTTCTCCTTTGAAAGCCTTTCAGATCCTCTCAAGCAAAACGGCCGCGCTGTTTCTTGAAAGGCTCTCTCTTCTTGAGCTTCACAGTCTTAACCGATTTCTTCCCAACGATCGTTAGATAACGGGATCCCGAGCGAGCCTTCTCGATCTTTTCAGTATTTTCCTCTTCGCCCTTTCTGTGCGTCATTAATCGAACTTTCCTCGCTGTTTCTTGAAAGGTTCTTTCCTAACTTTTCGCGCATAACTGATTTTTTTTAGGGATCTTCACTCGATCAACGGTTTTCTTTCCAATCGTTAGCTTGTAACGTTGGCCTCTATGAACTTTGATTTCTCGGACCTCGCGGAAATCTCGATCGTGATCCGTCATTGAAAGCCAAACTGTTTTAAGCGAGGAGGAAGCTAAAAGAGCTTTCGGTTGTCCATGCTCGCCCGAGTGGTACGGGTATTAAAGGCAAGCGTTGAAAACTCAGGATCCGGAAGCAGGATTGAGAGTAGAACTCCGCTAACGCTGGCTTACCTGAATACTCCTCTAAGAGGTTTCCCCATAGGCTTCCATCGGATCGGGGCCACGCTCGAAGAGAGCGAGGGTTTTTTGGTACACTCCGAAAGCCTAACTGTAAGAAGCATGGAACGGAAACCGTTTCGGCGGGAGTACGAGGGCTTATATCCCTGCGTTGTCTCTCAGAGCCATTTGAGTTCTGAGAGGCAACCGGGCGAAATGATCTAACTCCTTTCTTCGCCTCAAACAATGGATCAAGATCTGAAAAGTGGGGTTAAAATTCTTACTCGGCGCGAGAGGTTCTTTGTCGAGTACGCAATTCATTATCTCTTTTCCTCCGCTCCCGTGTTTGTGTTTACCCTTCCGGGCTTCCCGATCTTCCTGATCTCTTTTTTTCCGGAATTCTCGACGTTCTAAGGTTCTACGAGCCTTTTCTGCAGGCGTCCGAGGCCCGCGAACCCGTTTCGCGTTCTTAGAAGGAACCTGAACCGTTTGATCAACGGTTTGCATTTTCTAAGACCTGAGCTCGATAACGATTTTCGCGAGCATGGCGAGAAGAACTCCGAGCTCGACAGCGACCACGAGAGCCAACAACCAAAGAATGATCCAGATCGGGAGAATGAGATCGACCCAATCAAGCATTGAGCTACGCCTTCGTACTACGAGAGATCTCAGAGGAGAATTCGCCTTCCTCGGGAGAAACTCGCTTCCGAGGTTTCCGTGGGAAAACGTAGACGATCGCGAAGAGGCCTGCGAGAACGGCGCAGGTCGCGAGCAAGAGGATCAGCGAAATGTTTCCGCTCATAGTGGATCGATTCCGTAATCATTGAGGAGGCGCATATTGTAGAGCCTTAGTTCTTCCTGAGACATGAGAAGGATACCCGCGAAGTCGTCGGGTTTTGTCGGGAAGGCCGCGACCCATTGGTAAAAGTACCAACGAAGGATTTCAAGCTCGTACTCGTTCAAAGGCTCGTTTTCGAGGAACTTTCCGACGATTGCCTTCATTTTCCCGCTTTTCTCTTGCAGCCAATAGACAGGAATGGATCCAAACGATAATCCGGGGGGAATGGTCATTTTGAGGATCCTGTTTTTCGATAGCGCGCTAAGAAAGCGGGAAGGATCGGAGTTCCGGAGATTTTGAGCTTGTTAAGCCAACCGAAGGTTTCAATTATGAAATGGAGGGATTCGTCGAGGGTCCAATCCATCGCCTCGCAATATGACATTGTCGAAGCAAACACGGCAGGAACGAGATCCTCCTTACTGAGAGGTTCGCAGGCTTGAACGAATGTTTCCGCAAGAATCTTTGCGTCGCTCGGTTTTAATCGGCTCAATTTTTCTGGTTTCCTCCCTGTGTTATCGGTCCCTTATGGTATCCTTTCATGTTTGGAAAGGCGCGATCCCATAGTTCGCTCGCTTCTTTTGGAGCGAAAACGGTTCTCTCAGTTAGATCCAAAGTGTCGAGGGCTCGGAGGCATGGAAAACAGATTACAGCCCATGTTTTTACGCCGTTCGAGGTTCGAATGTAGAGAGAGCGCGAGCTCGCGCTTCCCCAGTTAGTCGGAGTTTGGAGAGCGTCGGTTCCCATTCCACAGATAAGACAGGGGAGAGAAGTCATTGTCAAATATCGCCAACAAAAGTTTTCCTCTTCTGCAAGTTTCCCCCGGTTACTCGCTTGCTTCCTAGCGCGTCGAGCTCCTCGCCCCTTTTCCATGAGTTACAGTTTCGACAGTAAAAGGTTCCCGCGCCGTCATAGCTTAGCCATTCTCCGCATTGAGGACATTTCCTCATTCTTCCACTTCGAGCTTACTTGCCTGTTTTGGTTTCGCGCAGGTTCGACAGATCCGGCGTTTGTCCCGCATGAGATAGCCGAGGAAACTGTTAGCGGGGAGAATGATCGTTTCGGTATCATTCTTGCATGAGAGGCAATAGGTTAGTTTTCCCTTCGGTTTCTCGCTCAATGTTTCAAAGCCTCTTTTTTCATGGCGAGTTCGAACTCTTCCATAGAGGAGAGAACTTTGTTGATCAGAGGCCAGTCAACGGACCCCGGGCCTTTCAGCGTCGCTTCGTGTAATTGAACCCTCCACGATTTCGCGAGATCTGCAATGTAGGAATAGAAGAGGTCGAGATTCTTGTCGAGATTCTTCGCGCGTTCCTCGATTACAGCGACCATATCGTAAAGAGGTTCGCTCATTTTTCCCCAGTCCAATCTTTACCGAGTTTTGCAATAGCTCTTTCCAATGGAACGAGAATCTCGTTGAGTGTTCCGATATGTTCCATTTTCTTACTTTTGGGTAAGGCCTCGAAAAGAATCTCCACACATTCCTTAGCTGAACTAAGAGAGAACGGTTTTGATTCTTCAGTCGTCATTCGCGAGTTCCTCCACTCTCTTCTCAAGAATTTTCCGGATCTTGATCAGCTCATCGGAGATCTTTTCGATCGAGACTTCGACGGATTGCGTCATTTGGCGAGCCTCAGAAGGAGACGCGAGAATACGGCGATCGAGCAGAGTTCGAGAAGGGTTTGGAGAAGCGGAATCATTCGAGAGGGAACTCCTCGTGGTTGTGCTTGCTCGGATCGTCGGTCCAAACGTCGCAGACTGGACAATTCCATATTCCGACCGCTATTTGTTTCTTTTCTCCTCTACGTGATTTCGAGAAGAACTTCGAGACGAGTTCGGCCGCTTTCTCAGGCGTCATTAGCTATCCCTACGTACTACGAGGTATCTCCGGCTATTAAAGAAGCCTGTACCCCCGGATCTGGGAGAGCGGTTTCGGGTTTGGGGCGAATACGCTCTAAAACGCTTGTGGCGCCACTTTCCAAAGCCATTCTGCGCGCGGTTATGAGAAGAGAGGCGTTCCTCCAGAGAGAAGTAGGAACTCCAACGTAGATCTCGGGATCTACACTCAGGCCCCGGGTTTTTGGGAACCAGAAGCAGTTAAAGATCAGTCTTCCCCCGGGTTTGAGAGGATCACGAAGAGCGCGGAGGAGTTTTCCTCGAAGGTGATAAGCGAGCTCCCACGGTGGATCACAGAGTACGGTATCGAAGGATTCGGGGCGTATCGGTAAGAAATACATGGAGGCGCGAATATCGGCTTCCTTTTCTAGATCAATCCTTACGTCTCCAATCTTGCTTTCTCCACAACAAACATGGAGAACGGACCCTTCGCAGAGCTCGCGGATCTTGTTTTCTACTTCTTGAGGCCAACTCCACGCTTTCCGGAATTTATATTTCGATTTGTTTTTCGGGTTCAATCCTTAGCCTCAAAGAACCACGCCATACCTAAAACAGCAGGGACGATCCGAATGTTTCGAAAACCCGTCGAGAGAAGAGATCCCAATCTCGATCGTGAATAATTGTTATGAAAGGGTTCTGAATGTGGGTGAGTTTGAGAGAGAAGAGAACGGAATTTCCATATTGGAGATCGTGAAGGAACAGATCCGACAAAGCGGCCTCTTGGTTTGAGAACTCTCCGAAATTCTCGAACGGCTTTTTCTGGTTGCGAGATATGTTCGAGGACCTCAGAGGAAACAATGTTATCGAAGATAGTGCGGAAGGGAAGAGCGGAAAGATCGCATTGGACAAAATCGGCGACTACACGAGTTTTAGCTCGTTGGAGATTCCAAAGATTCAGATCACAAGCGATCACATACCCAGAGAGATAACGGGTTATCAATCCTGTTCCGGATCCTGCGTCGAGAGTTATCGAATGGATCGGCCTTATAAATCGTCGAAGTTCATGCGCCCGTTGTGAGTGAAAAACCTTCTCGAATCCTTTCGGAGCGATCACCCAATCGTATTTTTCGCCTTCGAGATAATAGGAGCGTTCCAACAGCTATCCGCTCGCAGTACGAGAGATCTTAGGACCCCCCTCGGTTTCCATTGGAGGAAGTGGAGATTCGCTTACGCTCCTTCCTTTCGCATTTAGACAACAGGCGCGAGAATCTCTCATTTTGAGCCTTCGACAAACCGCACAACGAGCCCCACAAACAGAACAGCGAGGGATTCTCTCCATTCTTGCGATTTGATCTTGCTCGACCCGTTGACGATAAGAATAGTAGCTCGCTTGAGGGTTAACCATTTTCTTGTTATTCTCGCGCTTCCCAACCGATAGTAAAGGTTGCCGTCGAGACTACAACAAGATTGCCTCTCAGAACGAAGTTCGTGTTCGTGATGAACAAGGCCTCGAAATCCGACACTCTTCCGAAAGTGGAAAGGAAGCTAACGGAGATTATTCCGAACTGGGGGCTGATTATGCCGTTGCCGAAGAACCCTACGATCCTGACAAAGGGATCAGCTCCGGTTATTCCCGCAGTTAGCGAACATAGCGAGAACTGTAACCCAATTACTCCAATGCCTACGTTACAGGATCCGGGCGTGGCGGCCGGATCGACCCAGTTCACCCCGTCAGGGGAAAGTTGAACCTCTAACGTAGAGGTTCCCGTTCCGGCGACGACCACATTCACGGTTAATCGCATCTGATCGGCGAAACGATCGTCTTCTCTGATCCGGTTGTTAGTGTTTCCGAATATCTCCGTTATCATGAGAGGCATAGCGACCCATGTTTGAGGCGTAGCTCCTCCCCCTACGATTGGGATCGTGTCGGACGTTCTTACTCCGGACCCGAGAAAGGGATTCGAGTAATTAACGAGCGTGATGTTCGGAGGTGTTGCGAATGAGATCGGAAAGGTGATCGTTACCGCGCCCGTTAAATTATTGGTGAATGTGACCGGAGTGATCCCGCATTGGAGGAGCGAAGGAACGTTATTCGCGCATGTTGGACTTGAGTTTGCTCCGGAACCGATTTGGATCGAGGTGAAAACGAGGAAGCCGAGGAAGAGAAGGATCCCTATTCGTCGAGCATTGGAGAGATTTAGCGATGAGCTCAAACCGCTTTTTTCTCCGATTTCATTCCCTGTCGGAAATAGTAGAGATCGACCATGGCCCAGATCCAGAATAAAAAGACTACGAGGACGAAGATCGCGAGAGTATCGGAAGGGAAAGCAATCGTTTGTACCACGTAAGATCCGGAATCATTCGTTAGGAATTCGAGAGGAAGCACGAGGACAGCGATCTCTAATGGCCAACAACAGACCCCGACATAACGTCCGAACTCGCCTTTTTCGCTCGCCCAGAGAGCGAGAAAGGGGATAAGGATCTCTAGCATGATACCGATCGGGTAAGAGGCCATTGTTACGAGTTCTCCGAGGAATAGACGGGGGTTATGTCGTTGTAGATAGGATAATAGTCTTTGAGCGCAGGGATCGTGTAGTTTGAGAGGACGAATTTTTGGATATGTGCGGAGTAACGGTTTTCGACTTTGAACCGGATAGCGAGGAGTGGAAGGCGTGGATCTCGTGGGATTCGGATCGTTGTTATGCGAAAGTGGGGGTTGGTTCGGATCCGTGGATCAATGTCCTCGTGTCGTACCGCGTCATAATGCCAGTCAACGTTTCGTTTCGTGGCCTGTCGGTTGAAATAAGTTAGTTCGAGGATCGTTTGTTTCATGGCTCGGCGAGCGTCTAAGACCTCGACGCTTTCGTCGCTCATGATATAGCAGTTCGTCAGGTTGGTTTTCCGGATCTGGTCCATGTCAATATGATAATGGGGGAAGTTGAGGATACATAGGAATTCGCCCTCTCGTTCCATGTCCTCGGAACAGTTACAATAGATCTTTCGGCCGAGGTTGAAGGCTTCCCATGCGAAAAGTGCGTTCGTGAAAGTCTTACCGCTCCGGTTATCTCCTACGTGTTCATAGAGCATTTTTCGAGGCCTCCATTTCTGCGTCATAGGTTTCTCCACTTTCTCCCGTGTCAGGACCGTTAGGGTTTGGTTTCCGTTTCCGGCTCATGGGCTAAGAATCGCTCCTAATGCCATGAGGAGGAAGAGTTGGAGATTGGCTAGGAGGAGGAAAAAGCGTGGGTCCATTTGTTAGCACACTCGGGGTTTTATCGCGCATAGAGTATCGTGGGCGTAGTAGATGTTTACTGCGACCATGGCCATTACAATAATACCGACTGCGAGGATCAGGAACCATGGGATCGGAGGTTTACGTCCGACGTTGTGCATACGTTCGATAGCGTCGTTTTTCCATGCTTCCATGATCAGTTTTCCGTCAACTTTTCCGGGCGCGTTGAAATCACGCCATTTTATCGGGTTTATGTCGTCATGGTTGTAGTAGAAGAGAGGATCTCCGATCGAGGTTATGGCCTGCGAACCGTCGTCTTTCCCGATTGTTTCGAATTTTCCCTTTTCTGTGGTTACGACCCCTCCATAGGCCCATTTTTTCCCTCCGTAATCAAACATGGGTCCGGCCGGATCCTCATTGACGACAATTTCTTGTTTGAGATACCGGGAGGTTGGGCGTTTGTCGGGTCCGAAGATGATCATTCCGAATCGAGCTATTCCTCGAAGCCTCCATATTGCGAGAGGGTAGCCTCCGAAATGGTTTATGATGATCCAAACGAAGATTGGAAGGAAGGCCCCGATTTCGCTGAGAAGGATTATCGTAATTAGATCGGTCATTTGGATCTCTCGTACTACGAAGTAACAGCTTATGAACCTATCCTGCGCTGGTTTTTATCGGCTTCGGCTTGGGCTCGGGCGCGTTCTTTTTCTGCGTTTGACCATGCGCTAACGAATTCTTTCCGGCTTGCTCCTCCAATGCTCGGTAATCCTTCGAGAATGTCGAGAGCCCATTCTGATAAAAACGGTTGAGGCTCATCATATTTTCCCCCGATCCCGTGTTTAGCCAAATGGAAAATATCAGCGACGGCGACGAGATCTTCGTGTCCGACGAGGTTAGTTCTACCAAGAATTGCTTTCGCTTGCGCGACATGGGCGTTAACGAGAACCCCGAGTGTTTCGTGTACGCCTTTTCCCTCGGATCCGTCGAATTGGAGAGCTCCTTCTAGCGTTGTTGGGACGTTTTTCGGAACGTGGTTTTCCGTGGGCCGATTTCCAACAGGCGAGCGGGAGGGCCGATCATTTGTTGGTGATCCCCTCCCTCCCGGCTTGTTGGGCCGAGGATTCACAGGGGCAACAAATGATTTTTTCCTTTTCTCTTCTCGTTCTTCTCTTTCCGCTTGTTCGATTTCTACGCGGTATTCTGCGAGGTCGCTCAATTCTTATCCGAGCTCCGGGTGATTCCCGCGAATGTGCGAGTAAGCATAGATCGCGAAAATGATCACGAACACGAAAAAGATTGGTCCGACGAATGGGATAGTTACGAGTGGAGAGAAGATCCCCATTATTTGGACGATGAGAACGAGGCTCGCGCCCATGCGGAAAAGAAAGGATCCGAATGAGGAGAGCGCGAATATTCCTCCGAGAAAGAAAGTATCAAGAATACTACAGTTTCCGGTCGGACCGTCTGAGGAGAATGAACAATTTCCAGTTGTGATCGTGGGCCATGGCCCGGTTATCTGGTTCATGGTGTTCTGAATGTTTGGGGTCGAGCCTGTGATGATGCCGAAGGAGGCTCCTATTGTAAGGAATATCACGGCGAAGGTTAGGAGAAAGACGATCGTGCTTGCCATTTTCTACATTGTTCCTTCGCCTGTTTGCGAGGATCTTCGCTTGCTCCATATTGAAGAGGTTAAAAGCCATGCTGAGATCGCGATAATGATCAATGGAATGTAGGGAGGTAACGCGCCTGCGGCCGACATGGCGATCATTAAAAGAACAGCGAAAACCAAGAGAAACTCCATAGGGATCGCGAACCCCCGGATATGGCCCTGTGCGTCATGTTGACGCGTCGCATACAGAAGGGTTCCGGAGATCAAACCGAAAAGAATTCCGAAGGCCGCGATCCCTCCAACTGTTCCCCCTCCTAATGCTGTTACGAACGCGATAAGATCACAGGCGATATTACAGCTTCCGGAGTTTGCTCCCCCTCCTCCGGGAACGATCACGGAGAATCCTGTTATCCACGCGTACAAGCCTATTTTCGAGGATCCTGCGCTTGAAGGGGAAAAGATTGTTCCGGGGGTTCGTCCCTGTATCTGATTCAATGCAACAGAAGTATTTGTGTCGTTAACGTCAAGCCCTGTGAAGGCGGCCGTTACAGAGATCCCGATCCATTCTCCTATCTGGATCTGAAACGATGTAGGCATGGAAATGGGTCCTTTGCTCGGGTTCGTGAATTTGGACGAGGTTTGAAGGAAGGCCGGACAGGTTGGCGTGAAAGGGGCTCCGTTGCACGAGGGATCCACAGAGTAGAGGCCGAGGACCAGATTTTCGCCGTTCGTGTAGGTTTTTGCGATGTTAAGGGTAACGTTGGATACGATCCCGTTAAGGTTTGATTGAGCCTCGTAGAATAGGGTTACGGAATTGTTGAAATTGATCGAGTGGGTCGAATTTGTGTTCGCGTAGGTTACGGCCGGGCTTCCGCAGTTTCCATAACATTAGCTTGCGGCCGTTATCAGGATCGCGTTTGCGAGATCGAGTTCGAGGGCGAAATGTACCTGTTGGTTGTCAGCATTGGCCGCGCCGACCCATGAAACCGTATTAGGGAACGTTCCGGGGCCGCCTGTCAGAAAGATTTGGGCTGAAAGCGCGTTCATTCCCTTATCAGATCCACAGCTAACGATACAGTCGAAGCAGGGCATATTGAAGAT
>Ga0137386_10002817_pt1 | contig 11274 bp, 9 predicted proteins | sample SagtaG_4_FD_104910 | JGI IMG/M metagenome (GOLD analysis project Ga0137386, IMG submission 104910) | Vadose zone soil microbial communities from Sagehorn Ranch, Mendocino, California, USA - Sage2_R_100_16 metaG | ecosystem: Environmental > Terrestrial > Soil > Vadose zone | place: USA... | reverse complement strand
TTGCATCAACGCGTGCGAAAACGCGTCGGGCAGCAGAGACGATAAAGTCGGAGTAAAAATTGTTTCTTGTGTCATCTTATACCTGTCTATCGTTCTTGCTATCCCTATTTGCGTTGTCCTACGGTTACCTGCAAGGTATGCAATGTGTTGCCACGAATGACTTCAACAGGGACCGTTTTACCAACGCGATTGTTGGTTAGCACTGTTTGCAAGTCCTCGGAGTCATTAACGACGTTGCCATCCAGTCCCACCAGGATATCGCCAAGCATCAACCCACCCTTCTGGGCCGGACTATCATCATCGACTTTTACTATCAACAACCCATGTTCCTGCGTACGCCCTCCGCGTTGCGCGGGTGGAAGATTCACTAACTGGCTGCTGATTCCCAGGTAACCGCGTTTGATATACCCCTGCTGCGCGAGCGTCTCCGCGATGACCCAGGCAATCGACGCGGGAACAGCCAGCGCGATCCCGTTCACCAATCCTGTGGTCGTGATACCGAGAACGCCTCCCTGGACATCGATCAAAGGTCCGCCTGAAAAACCGGGATACGGCGTGGCATCGGTGCGTATATAGCGTTCAAGAGTCGTGCCGCGACCTGTGCGCAGGGGACCTCCGATCGCGCTGACTATACCGGCGCTGGCCATTGGCCCCTCTCCCGAGGATCGTCCCACCGCCAGTACCAGTTGACCGACACGAGCGGGTTCTGTCGCGGCAGTTGCAACACTCAGTCCCAGGTCAGTCACGCGTAAGACGGCCAGGTCTGTTGAGGTATCGCGCCCAACGAATTGTGCGGCAAGGGTGCGGCCATCGTGGGTCTGGACCGTCAAATCCTCCTCACGTTCAAGGACATGATCCGCCGTCAGGATCAAATCTGTGGCGTAGACGACCCCGCTGGCAGGCTGGCGTTGTCGGCCATTGACCAGCACAAGTGACAGGCTTACCCTGTCGACGGCGTCGGCCATCTGGTTCGATAATAATCTCAAAACATGAATGTCGTTCTGGTTCGTTGTCTGTTCCATAATCTGCCCTCTTTCGTAATCTCCACGGCAAAGTTCCGTAACTGTTCGTAATATATGTCATAAAGCAAAGCCCCACATCAGCCGTTCGACTAGCAACAACCTGGATAAACGGGTAGTAACGGAGCTCTCGACGATGAACCATACCACTTGACAATCCCAGCATTAGAGCCTACCATGTATCTACCTTCGACGTATTTTTTCTCAAGCCATGAAAGGATCAAACCATGGTAGACAAGCTTCACACTAAATATCTTTTGAGCGAAGACGAAATTCCTCGTGCCTGGTACAACATCGCCCCAGACCTTCCCAGACCGCCAGAAGCAGTCCTGCATCCAGGCACAAAACAGCCCGTCACACCCGACGACTTTGCTCCACTCTTCCCTATGGCATTGATTATGCAGGAAGTGAGCGCCGAGCCCTACATCGAAATCCCAGACCCGGTTCGTCAAATTTATACACTGTGGCGACCCAGCCCACTGTACCGCGCCCGCAGATTAGAAAAGGCCCTCGATACTCCTGCACGCATTTATTACAAGTACGAAGGTGTCAGCCCGGTGGGTAGTCACAAGTTAAATACAGCAGTAGCCCAGGTCTACTACAACAAGCAAGAGGGCGTCAAGAAGATATCAACCGAGACGGGCGCCGGGCAATGGGGATCGGCTTTGGCGCTGGCTGGCGCCTACTTCGGCGTAGAAATCGAAGTCTTCATGGTCAAAATCAGCTATCAGCAGAAGCCATATCGCCGCAATATGATGGAAACCTACGGCGCCACTATCCACGCCAGCCCCAGCAATCTCACCAACGCGGGCCGCAGCATCCTGGCACAAGACCCGGATAACCAGGGCAGCCTTGGCATCGCCATTAGTGAAGCGGTAGAGGTTGCCGCCACCAGCGGTGGAACAATCAAGTATTCGCTGGGCAGCGTGCTCAACCACGTGCTGTTGCACCAGACTATTATTGGCGAAGAGGCTCTCAAGCAAATGGCGCTGGCGGACGATTACCCGGACGTGGTAATTGGCTGCGCAGGTGGAGGCAGCAATATGTCTGGCCTGATTTTCCCCTTCATCGGTGAAGCTCGCAAAAAGGGGCTGAAAACCCGCTTCCTCGCTGCCGAGCCAATGTCCTGTCCCAGTCTGACCAAAGGTATCTATGCCTATGACTTTGGCGATACCATCGGGATGACGCCGCTGGTCAAAATGCATACCCTTGGCCATGACTTTATACCTCCAGGCATCCATGCAGGTGGACTGCGTTATCACGGCATGTCCCCCTTGGTCTCCCTGCTCCACGATACGGGTATTCTCGAGGCACAGGCCTTCCACCAGATCACCGTCTTCGATGCTGCCGTCCAGTTCGCGCGCACAGAAGGTATCATTCCCGCACCAGAGAGCGGACACGCCATCCGTGCCGTGATCAACGAAGCCCTCGAGGCCAAAAAAACGGGGCAAGAGCGTGTGATCCTCTTTAACCTATCCGGCCATGGTCACTTCGATATGGCCGCCTACGAGGCCTACTTCTCCGGGAAGTTGCAAGATTACGAGTATCCAGCGGAGGCCGTCGCCGCTGCACAACACAAATTGCCACAGGTGGTCTAACCCGCGTTGCTTTTCCCATAAGTGGCAAAATACTTCTAAACACAATACATCCACAAGGCATCGCCCCTAACATGTCACGGAACCGCTTCGTCCATAGTAGGGGCGACCCTTGGGTCGCCCAATACGCATCAACCTTCGCTGCCTCACCGTGTCACCCTGAGCCGCAGCGAAGGGTCTGTCTGCATGAGCGTCGAGATGCTTCGCTGAGTTTACACTGAGCGTAGCGAAGGTGCTCAGCATGACAGCGTTCCCTTGTCACCCTGAGCCGCAGCGAAGGGTCTGTCCCGCTGGCCCTCGAGATGCTTCGCTGCGCTCAGCATGACAGCGTTCCCTTGTCACCCTGAGCGTAGCGAAGGGTCTCGAGGGCCATCCCAGCCACTCCTCACCACACTCCCCCCACAGCATTTGATGGGCTTTTCTTAGGTTGATGCGTATTGGTGCATCTTGGTGGGCATCCCGTGGGATGTACCATCAACCCAGCTCCTGAAAAAGGAGCCGGGTCTTTCCTCACACAAAACCGGTAGCTAGATGTTCACCGGACTCACATTTCTTCGGTAGCACAGACATCCTCTGTAGCGACAAAACAGGGACGTCGACCAGTGGGAGCATGAGTTTACACAATGGACCCTACCATAGTAAACCAACCTGAGTGACCCAAAAAACGGTCTTGGCCGGGGAACGAAGTTCGTTCCCCGGCCAAGACCGTTTGACCAGTACCGCAAGAATCACGTTATTTTGTAACCGGCGCACCAGGGTGAGTGGAAAGAAAATACCCTATGCCAACCTTCGTGAGGATATAGCGTGGGTGCGTAGGATCAGCCTCCAGCTTACGGCGCAATCGATTGATGTTCACTTGTAGCATGTGGCTCTCACCAATATATTCCGCTCCCCAGACATGCTCTAAGAGCAAATCTTGCGTGACAACTCGTCCTGCATTCTGTGCAAGATAGGAGACGATACGATATTCGGTCGGCGTAAGGGTGATCTCATGCCCGTCCATCGTCACCAGGTGTTGGGTATAGTCAATTGTCAGATCGCCAATCGTAGTCGTTCGTACCACCGCACTTCGATCGTTCGCCAAAAACTGCGATCGCCGCAGCACCGCTCGCACCCGCGCCAGAAGTTCATCAACGCTAAAAGGCTTGGTGAGATAATCATCTGCCCCAATATCAAGGCCACGAACCTTATCCTGATCTTGACCGCGCGCCGTCACGATGATCACAGGCACAGAAGAAAACTCACGAACGCGCTGGCAAACAGTAAAGCCATCCATTTTAGGCATCATAACGTCGAGCAGAACCAGATCCGGTTGGTGCGCCTCAATCAGTTCAAGTGCTTGTCTGCCATCGCTGGCCATCAGGACATCGTACCCCTCCAATTGGAGATTGCGCATCACCAAACGCAGCAATTGCGGATCATCGTCTGCGGTCACTATAGTCGTCTTCTTTGCAGGCATTTTTTTTTACTATCCTTCCAGCATAAGGGCACTTGGCGAGAGCACCCACTTCACATTCTATCTTCAGCATCACAAAAGCAGTGGATATCTCAAAAGGGCCTTCACGGCGCATCCAGCGGGAGCCATACATGGAATGCGCTTCCTTTGCCAACCTCACTTTCAACCCAGATCACACCATCATGCAGTTCAACAATGCGTTTGCAGATCGCCAAACCCAGCCCAAGGCCGTTTACCTCGCGCGTTAGCCGGGTATCCACGCGGTGGAAATGGTCAAAGATTCGTCCAATATGCTCTTTAGGAATTCCTATACCACTGTCCCGCACGCAAATCTCTAGCATTTCTCGCCCCTCTGGCAATGAAGACGCTACATCAGCTTTGTTACTTTTCTGACTTTCTGTCCCCGCTGAATGTTGCAGCGCCCCAACGTGACGAGCCACACGGATTGGGCGTAAGATCACTTCAATTCTACCACCTTCTGGCGAATAGTTTATCGCGTTTTCGAGAAGGTTGTCCAATACCTCTCTCAATCGAAACCGATCAGCCTGGATGATCGGTTCGTCGCTGGTTGACATTCCCCACTGATCTTCAAGATGCATGGTAAAGGTTATTCGTTCTGGAGCTTGACTTGTGTCTTGAAGGCCCTGTGATACAGAAACTACACGCTCTTTCTCCTTTACCCGCTGTCCGATGGCAATGAGCGCCTCACGCACGAGATGTACAGGATTTACCGGCGCACGATCTATGGTAATCGTACCTGTCTCCAACTGGGACATCTCTAGAAGGCGATCAATCACCACCGCCAATCGATCACTAGCCTCATTAATGGCTAAGAGAAATTCGCGCCGTTCCTCGCGCGAGATACGCTGCTCATGACGCAGGAGCGTCGCTGCGTAGCCTTTGATCGAAGCCAACGGGCTGCGTAGCTCATGGCTGACGGTCGCCAGTAACTCCGCTTTGAGCAACTCCATCTCGCGCAACGCCTGTCGGTTAATACTCGCTTCAAGCTCGTGAACTTGCTCGCTCAAAAGCAAATTAGCAAGTACTGTACCGGCTACATCGGCAACGAGAGGCAATATGTTGCGTCCCCTTTCAGCTCTGGACAGACGGCTACTTTCCTCTTTCCCTGCCCAACCTAGCAACAGGAGCGCGTACAAGGGTAACGCTAGTTGACTCGAGGGGAGCATCACAGACACACTAGAATTAGCCCGGCGTTCCGCAGAGCTGGCTACCTGGGAAGGCGCCAGCGACGAAACGGGGAGCTTATAGCTCACCCAACAAGGCTCATGTGGCAGAGTTTGCAGGTCCGCGCCATTAGTGGCGTATGAATCCATCCTCGCCAGTGCTTCCCCTTCGCCCATTGCGGAAAGCGCAAAGATACGTGTCGCCCTTTTATTAAAGACAGAGGGCATAAACGATAGCTGTTCTCCTGAAGGATTATCTATTACCAGCAGCAGAGCGCCTTGCTGAGCATCACATAGCGCTACTATTCGCTCCAGTAATGCCTGTGCAATTGAAGCGCTCGTATTTGGTGCAGCGAACCCAATTTGTTGTGACAGCCGGCCCAGGTCTACCAGTGCCGCTGTTATTTCGGCTGCCCCTAGTATAGGTACTTGCTTCCGCTGTCCTTCCATCTCATCCCTCATATACTCTTATAGCTTCAGCGATAACCCTGGTACCGCCAGGTACTTGAGTTTATTATAGAGTGGCAATGCTCTCAGGCAAATCACATATCTGAGCAGAAAATCACAAACAGGTCACAGAATTACAGAAGCGTCACTGGGCTACTGCTAGTAAAACTCAGTGTAGTCGAGGAATCAGTCGTTTACCTTCATTTCAGTGATCATGCAGAGTACGACATAACGCTTTTCGTTGTATTATTGTATTATTATGAAGTGTATGCGATGTAATCCCTGACATGTTTCCCTGGGAGGAACTATTGGAGAAAAACAAAGATGCAGCCCACTAAGAGTGGCAAGCAGCGCATTACGGCGGAGCGCTATACAGCTTTAAGCCGTGTAGGAACGGCGCTCATGAGCGAATTGGATGAAAGCCGTCTCCTCCTTTTGATCGCAGAGACTGCTTGCGAGCTTACCGATGCATCATTTGCAGCCTTCACATTACGCCCAGTAGACGAAGAAGGTCAACCCCTTGTTGCTTCAGAAGGGAACCTTTTTCACCTGGCCGCCGTTGTAGGCGTCACAGAGCAGCAGGAAGAGCTCTTTCGCCGCATGCCGCTTGGTGGAGAGGGCCTGCTCGCCCCCATTTTTCGCCAGGGGGTATCTGTGCTTGTCGAGGATGCTTTATCGTTCATCCCACCGAAAAAGGTGAACCAACATCAGAGCCACCTGGACGCGGCTCGAGAGGCCGCCATCTCCTATGCCCATGGATATCTCCCGGTAGAAGGATTACAATCAATGGGCGTCCCTCGTGGACATCCCGTGGTTCGCAGCTTTCTGGGTGTCCCTCTGCTCAATCGCGATAGCCAGGTTCGTGGAGGTTTACTCCTGGGACATACAGAGCCAGGGAAATTTACACAAGAAGACGAGGCTCTACTGGTTGGCCTTGCCGCCCAGGCCGCCGTTGCACTGGAGAATGCAAGATTATATCGTGCTGCTCGAATGCGGGCACAAGAACTCAATACCATTTTTGAAAGCATCGCCGATGGCATCGCACTCGTAGACAACCAGGGTAAGATATTGCGTGAGAACAGTACGGCTCGCCATTTGCGAGAAATATTGAACGAGAATTCTGCAGCACAAAGTGCTACCTCGACAGTACTCCAGGCACCAGATTGCTATGTCAACAGAGACGAGCTAGCGCACGGCGTTGCGCTGACAGTGGCTAACGAACACACTGAGAGCCGCGACTACATCATCAATGCCACGCCGCTACGCATCCCCAATACACTATCCGGACCCTTAGCAGATCCACATAAAAGCGAACAAGAGACCATCTCTGGCGCAGTCGTCGTCTGGCATGATGTGACGGAATCACGCCGTCTACTCATTGAACGGCGTATCCTTGCCGAAACCGAAGCGCGCCGGGCGCTGCTACAAACGGTACTTGATGAATTGCCCAGCAGTGTCTACCTGGTACGTGGCCAGGACGCGCGCTTGGTACTCGCTAACCGCGCCGCAGCAACAGTCTGGGGAGCGCCCTGGCCTCCAGGGCAACCAATGGCAGATTTCCTTAAAGAGAACGGCATTCGTATCTTTAGCATCGAAGGGCATATTCTCGCCCCTGAAGAACTGGCACCACTGCGAGCCGTTCAAAATGGAGAGACTGTACGCCATCACCAGGAGGTCATTCGTCATCCCGATGGTACGACCTTACCAGTCCTGGTCAACGCTGTTGCCCTTGACGCACACGACTTGAATGTTGCACCATTTGACCTGCAAAAACATTCTGACACTGAACGAGTGCCTGCCGCTATCGTAGTAACCCAGGATGTCACAGCATTGAAGGAAACAGAACGGCTGAAAGACGACTTCATCGGGATCGCAGCACACGAACTTCGCAACCCCCTTGCCATCCTCAAGGGATATGCGCAGACGTTGATTGTTCAAACTGCGCGCGGCAACGGGCCAGAACTCGCCGACTGGCAAGTTGAAGCACTCCAAAGCATTGACCAATCCTCATTACGCCTGGTCGAACTGATCGACGACCTGCTTGACGTGACACGTTTACAGGCAGGGCGCCTGGAATTACACCCTGAACCAACAAACCTCATCGCATTGGCAAAGCGGACAATATCTCGTCTACAAGTCACCACTGCAAAACACACGCTCTCCTTGCACACCTCTCTCGAGCACTTCGTGCTAAATATCGATGCCCAGCGTATCGAGCAAGTACTGAGCAATATTATCAGTAATGCCATCAAATATAGCCCGGAGGGCGGGCCTATCGAGATCTCTATCAGTGTAGACAGTAAGAAGAATATGGCACTCCTGAGCATCTCTGATCACGGCATTGGTATACCTGTCAATCAGCAAGCACATGTTTTTGCCCGCTTTATGCGCGCAGACAACGCTCGTCTTTATGGCATTGGTGGAACAGGTTTAGGGCTGTATATCAGCCGCGAACTCGCGGAACGTCACGGTGGACGCATCTGGTTCGAATCAGCAGAAGCACAGGGCACCACCTTTTACATTGCACTTCCCAAACAACACGATTGAAGTAGCCAGGCTCTTTATCACAATGAGTGAAAGTAAGGTGCCGGGATGGTAACCACTGATTGGGTATCCCCGCTCCATTCCTTTTCTCCCAAATCACCTCGAAGGGTATTGACCAGCAGCTAAAATACTTGACATATACTTCACATAGCTGTAAGATGCACATAAATGCGACTTCTTTTCTCATTATGAGGATGCAGGAGGATGCGTAATGACTGAAGAGAATAAAGAACCACTAAATGCTGAGACCGAAGCCTGGTCAAAAAATTGGCTTGTACCAGTACTCCTCCTGATGTTACGTGAGTGGAGTTCCTACGGTTATGAGTTGATGGAGAAGATGGCAGCCTTTGGCCTGACTACCATGAACGCGGGAACCTTCTACCGCACGCTGCGCCAGATGGAAAAGAATGGCATGGTCAGTTCCAATTGGGATACCTCTGAAGGAGGACCTGCACGGCGCGTCTACTCGATCACCGAAGCAGGCGAAAACTACCTGAAATTCTGGGCTTCATCTCTGGCACACTACCAGAAAATGATGAACATGTTCTTCCAGCTCTACAAGGTACAACCATCCGAAGAAGACAAGCAAGAAGACTAAGAGGCCAAAACAGGAAGAGCCAGGACACGAGTTGTTGTCCTGGCTCTTCCTGTTTTGGCCTCTTTACCAACCCCTTTTACTGATTGTGCGCTATATGTGATCTAATTTGACGATCATGTGATGAGTTTGTGACCTCGCTCCCCTAAAATTCAGAGAAGAAGGCATTGGGAACAAAGCAGTGTTCTCTCAAAGAGGAGGTCAGCATGGCCTATCGTTTTCAAGTTAATCAAACAGCATGTATTAATTGTGGTATTTGTATGGACCTTTGCCCCGTACGCTGCCTCGATATGTCCCGTCCTTCCGGGGAGGGAGAAATCGGTCAAGCAGAGGTACGACTAAGTCCGATTCCCGGCGTTTGGGCAGACCGGCCGTGGATGATGTTGGTGCCAATTCAGGTAGCACAGTGTGTGGGATGCCAGGTCTGTGTACAAGAATGTCCCACCAATGCAATTACTATCGAAAGTAAGGTAAAGGAAGTAGCCTTTAGTCGGCGTGGACCCATCTCACATCTTCCTCCGGAACAAGGCTGGGTTCCCCTTGACGCCTTCACTCGCGCCACTCCAGAAGAACCCGGTGAAACACCCTGGGCTGATGGACGGCCATGGCATGTCGCTGAGCGCCAGTCAACCTGGCAGAGCTGGAGAAGCTGGTTAGGTGAACGCGCAGAAGACCTGCGGGCACCCTGCCAGGCTGCATGTCCCGTCGGGACCAATGCTGGCCTTTATGTCAGCTTGATCGCACAGGGACACTATGACGAAGCGTTACAGGTAGCCTCCGAACCAAACCCATTCCCGTCTATCTGTGGCCGCGTCTGCACCGCGCCTTGCGAAGATGTCTGTCGCCGCGGTGAGTTCGACTCTCCTATAGCTATTCGCGACTTAAAACGCTTCGCGACCGATCATGGCACACCCACCAGGCGCAAACTGCCCCCACCAGGTCTGCGGTATGGAGAGCGGGTGGCGATTGTGGGAGCTGGTCCTACAGGGCTTAGCGCCGCGTACTACCTTGTCCGGCGTGGCTACGGCGTAACAGTTTTTGACGCAATGCCAGTCGCGGGAGGTATGATGGCCGTCGGTATCCCCGATTATCGTCTCCCTCGAGCCGAGTTAAATCGCGACATTGATGCCATCCAGGAACTTGGCGTTGAATTCCGCCTGAACTCCGCTATCGGTTTGGACTACACTCTCGATGAGCTGCAGGCAGAGTACGATGCTGTCTTGCTGGCAGTCGGAGCACAGCGCAGTCAAAGACTCAACATTCCTGGTGAGTCTAATTTCCGTGATGTTATACCGGCTACCACATTCCTCAAACAATTTAACCTCGAGCTCAACACTCACATTGAAGGCGACATCACCGTTGTCGGTGGTGGTAGTACCGCAATGGATGCGGCCCGCTCAGCCCTGCGTGCAGGCGCAAACAGCGTCACCATACTCTATCGCCGTACAAAAGCCGAAATGCCAGCGCAGTTCGAAGAGGTGCGCGCCGCTCTGAAAGAAGGTATTCATCTTTATGAACTGACCGCACCGCTAGCAGTACTGGGCACCAATGGGCGCCTGACCGGTGTGCGTTGTCAGCGCATGACCCTGGGAGAGCCTGACGAGAAAGGACGCCGTCGACCGGTTCCGCTTCCAGATTCCGAATTTGATGTAGCAACATCGAAGGTTATCGTCGCCATTGGTGAAGCGCCCGATCCTTCGTTCTTACCTGAAGGTACCAGCGTAGAAGTAGCTCCTTGGGGCGGTTTGTTGGTCAATAAAGAGACACTGGCCACTGGCGCCAATGGCATCTTTGCCGCAGGCGATGTCACCTACGGCCCCAAAACAATCATTCATGCTGCAGCGCATGGCAGACTGGCTGCTCGCTCTATTCACGCGTATCTGCGCAAGCTCTCTCCCAGAGCCGTTCATGAAATGCCAGAAGACGAATTTGAGACGCATTCCACGTTACCACCTGATAGTACGCTGCATTTGGATCTGCGACCTACTGAGCGCGAGGAAATGCCTCTGCGCGGGGAAGAAGCTTCGCGAGACCGGTCACTTGAATTCGCCACTGGTTTCACAGAGGAGCAGGCTCGACGAGAGGCGAGTCGTTGCTTACGCTGTGACCTGTCCTATCTTTGCCCAACCATCAACGTCATCAACCCTGAATTACTAGTGAAGAAATAGGGCGCTTTGTTCACTTTAGTGGTCGTCTTTTTTGATTGCCCTGCTATCGTTTTAGATGAGGAGGACTGACAATGTCAGTAGATCAACTTACCCAAGCCATCGTTAATGGTATCAACGCAGGAGCTGAACAGTTCCTGGAAGGTACCCTGGCCGCCGTTTTGCCGGTTATATGGATTGCCATCCTGGGACTGCACCTGGGTCGCCCCTATATCCTCGACATGATTGACCGCTTCACCCTGCGCCTGGGCGCAGACCTGCTCTGGTTG
>Ga0137386_10002805_pt1 | contig 11290 bp, 10 predicted proteins | sample SagtaG_4_FD_104910 | JGI IMG/M metagenome (GOLD analysis project Ga0137386, IMG submission 104910) | Vadose zone soil microbial communities from Sagehorn Ranch, Mendocino, California, USA - Sage2_R_100_16 metaG | ecosystem: Environmental > Terrestrial > Soil > Vadose zone | place: USA... | reverse complement strand
GGCGATCACGGTGGCGGTCGGCACCGCGACGCCCAGGACGGCCGCCGTGGTGTGGCCGGACCCGCCGCCGAACCCGGCCAGGACCCCGGCCGCGCCGGTCCGCATCAGGTGCAGCGCGGCGGTGTAGGTGGCGCAGCCGCCCACGATGACCGGGATGTCGAGCTCGTAGATGAACTGCTTGAGGTTGAGCGGCTCGGCCTGGCCCGAGACGTGCTCGGCGGAGACCGTGGTGCCGCGGATCACGAAGATGTCGGCTCCCGCGTCGAGGACCGCCTTGTGAAAGCGGACGGTGCGCTGCGGCGACAGCCGCGCCGCGGTCGTCACGCCCGCGGCCCTGATCTCCTCGATCCTGCGCCCGATCAGGTCTTCCTTGATCGGCTCCGCGTAGATCTCCTGCAGCCGCCTGGTGGCCGCCTCATCGCCGAGCCCGGCCGCCTCGGCCAGCAGCGGCTCGGGGTCCTCGAACCTGGTCCAGAGGCCCTCGAGGTCCAGCGCGGCCAGGCCGCCGAGGCGGCCTATGTCAACCGCGGTGCGGGGCGAGACGACGCTGTCCATGGGCGCAACCACCAGCGGCAGCTCGAATCGGTAGGCGTCGATCTGCCAGGCGATCGACACCTCCTCCGGGTGCCTGGTCCGGCGCGAAGGCACGATGCCGATCTCATCCAGCGCATAGGCGCGGCGGCCGCTCTTCCCGCGCCCGATCTCCACCTGGGTCACGTCCGCCGCCCGCCGTAGTTCGGCGCCTCCGCGACCATCTGGATGTCATGCGGATGGCTCTCGGCCAGGCCTGCGCCGGTGATCTGGGTGAACCTGGCCTGCTGCAGCTCCGCGATGGTGCGCGCCCCGCAGAACCCCATGGCCGCCCGCAGCCCCCCGACCAGCTGGTTCGCGACCGCGCCCAGCGGGCCGCGGTAGGGCACCCGGCCCTCGACGCCCTGCGGCACCAGCTTGTCCTCGCGCAGCACGTCGTCCTGGAAGTACCTGTCCTTGGAGAAGGACCCGCCGCGCTCGGCGTTGCGCATCGCCCCGAGCGAGCCCATCCCCCGGTACAGCTTGTACTGCTCGCCCTGGATGATGACCATCTCGCCGGGGGCCTCCTCGCACCCGGCGAGCAGGCCGCCCAGCATGACGGTGTCGGCCCCGGCCGCGATCGCCTTGGCGATGTCGCCCGAGTACTGCAGCCCGCCGTCGCCGATGACCGGCACGTTCGCCGGGCGCGCCGCCCGCGCGGCTTCGTAGATCGCGGTCACCTGCGGCACGCCGACCCCGGCCACCACCCTGGTAGTGCAGATCGAGCCCGGCCCGACGCCCACCTTCACCGCGTCGGCGCCGGCGTCGATGAGGGCCTGGGCGCCGGCCCGGGTGGCGACGTTCCCGCCGATCACGTCGACAGCCGTGTTGGCCTTGACCTCGATGATCATGTCGATGACCGCCTGAGCATGGCCGTGCGCGGTGTCGACGACGAGGAAGTCGGCGCCGGCGTCGGTGAGGGCCTGCGCCCGGCGCTTGGCGTCCTCTCCCACCCCGACCGCGGCGCCGACGACCAGCCGCCCCGCCGGGTCTTTCGTGGCGTTGGGGAACCGCTCGCTCTTCGTGAAGTCCTTGACCGTGATCAGCCCGCGCAGCCGGCCCGAGGGGTCGACCAGCGGGAGCTTCTCCACCTTGTTCTTGCTGAGCAGGCGCAGCGCCTCGTCGCGCTGCACCCCGACGGGCGCCGTGACCAGCGGCATCGGCGTCATCACCTCGGCGACGCGGCGCCCGTGATCGGCCTCGAACCTGATGTCGCGGTTCGTGACGATGCCGAGCAGGACGCCGTCGGGCCCGGTCACCGGCACCCCGGAGATGCGGTAGCGGGCGCAGAGCCGCTCGATGTCGGCGACGGTGGCGTCGGGGCCGCAGGTCACCGGGTTCGTGATCATGCCGGCTTCGGACCGCTTCACCATGTCGACCTGCTGCGCCTGGTCCTCCACCGACAGGTTGCGGTGCAGCACGCCCGCGCCGCCCTGGCGGGCCATGGCTATCGCCATCCGCGCCTCGGTGACGGTATCCATGGCCGCGGAGACCAGCGGCACCTGCAGCGTGATGTGGCGGCTCAGCGGGGCCGCGGTGTCCGCCTCGCTAGGCATGATCACCGAGTGCGCGGGCAACAGTAGCACGTCATCGAAGGTCAGCCCGGGCGGGGCGAACTTGACGCCGTCGGTCATGTCGCCTTCGGGCTGCGTGGATCTGGCCATATCTCATCCTAGTGACACCGGCGCCCCCGGGCCCGCACGCGCGGCCGGCGGCCCGCCCGCAGTCCCGCCGCGCCGGGATCCATGCGACGGGGGAAGCATGGATCCCGGCGGGCTTCCGGGAAGGATCCGTACCACGGGGGAGCAAGGATCCCGCAGGGCTGGGCGGGCGGGCAGAATGGCGCGTAGGGCTGACGGCCTATGGCTGGGTGGCCCTCAGGCGATCCACTCCTCGCGGGCGATCGCCCGGAGCCTGGCGAGCGCCCGGTGCTGGGCGACCCGGACCGCCCCCGGCGACATGCCGAGCGCATGCCCGGTCTCCTCGGCCGACAGGCCGGTGAGCACTCGGAGCACGAGCAGCTCCCGCTGGTGCGTGGGGAGCTTGGCCAGCAGGGCCCGCGCCCGCTCCGCCTCGACGTACGCCACGACGGTCTCCTCGGGCCCCGGGCGGTCATCCGGGCCGTCGGGCAGGTCCTCGGTGGGGATGGCGAGCCTCGCCGCATTTCTCATGGCGTCCGCCACTTTGTGTGAGGCTATCCCGAACACGAATGACGCGAACGGCCTGCCCATGTCGCGGTAGCGGGGAAGTGCCGAAACAACGGCAATACATACTTCCTGGGCGACGTCATCGGCAATATGGTAATGACCGCTTATCTGGCCCAGGCGGGCCCGGCAGTATCGAACTACCATCGGCCGGATCTGCTCGATCAGCGCCTCGATCGCAGCCGGGTGGCCCCCGGCCGCCCGCGCCGTCAGATCGCGGAGACTGGCCGGCTCACTGGCCTGCCTGAGGTGCTCTAGCTGGTATTTTGCCTGTCTCGCCGCGGCCAGAGGCCGGACTGCGCATCCCTCGGTCACGATGGCATCATGCCCAGGCAGGTGGCAGGAGTCATCATCAAAAGAGGCAACGGAAAGGTCACATTGATGTGACGCGGAGATAATCCCAGTTGCCAATTCTAACAGTGTGTAATCGCTGAACTACTCTACGCATTCAAGGGTGTCATGGTACCGAGATTAACCTGGGAAAATGCCACCGCAGCCCAAGATTTCAGCTTGGCGAACCGCGAAACATGGGATTTCGGAATTGGTTGAATTGGCGGTTGTTGGGTGCGCTGGAACGCAGATGCCCGCGGCCGCGCTCACGAGCGCGGCCGCGGGCATCTTCAGTATCTGCCGTGCGGGGACGGCCCCGATCAGTGCGAGTGGCCGTGACCGTGGCCGTCGGCCGCGGCGGCCTCCGGCTCCGGCTTGTCCGTGACGAGGACCTCCGTGGTCAGCAGCATCCCGGCGATCGATGCCGCGTTCTGGACCGCGGAACGGGTCACCTTGACCGGGTCGATGACGCCCTGTGCCATCAGGTCGCCGTACTCGCCGGTCTGGGCGTTGTACCCGTGACCAGCGGGGAGGTCGGCGACGGCAGCGACCACGACTCCGCCTTCTGCGCCTGCGTTCTCCGCGATCCAGCGGCACGGGGCCCCGAGCGCCCGGCGCACGACCTGGACACCGGTCGCCTCGTCACCGGACTTCCCCAGGTCATCGAGGCTGGCCGCGATCTGCACCAGCGCGCTGCCGCCGCCGGGGATGATGCCCTCCTCGATGGCGGCGCGGGTCGCCGAGATGGCGTCCTCGAGCCGGTGCTTCTTCTCCTTCAGCTCGACCTCGGTGGCCGCGCCGGCCCGCAGCACGCACACGCCGCCGGACAGCTTGGCCACGCGCTCCTGCAGCTTCTCGCGGTCCCAGTCGGAGTCCGAGTTCTCGATCTCGGCGCGAAGCTGGCGGATCCGGTCGTCGATTGCTTCCTGGTCGCCGTCCCCGTCCACGATCGTCGTGGTGTCCTTGGTCACCACCACACGGCGGGCGTGCCCCAGCGTCTCCACGCCGACGTTCTCCAGCTTGAGGCCAACCTCCTCGCTGACCACATTGCCGCCGGTCAGCACGGCCATGTCCTCAAGCATCGCCTTGCGCCGGTCGCCGAAGCCAGGCGCCTTCACGGCGGCCACGGCCAGCAGCCCGCGGATCTTGTTGACGACCAGCGTCGACAGTGCCTCGCCGTCCACGTCCTCGGCGATCACCAGCAGCGGCTTCTTGCCCTGCGCGACCTGTTCGAGCAGCGGCAGGAAGTCCGCCATCGACGAGATCTTGCCGGCGTGCAGCAGGATGTACACGTCCTCAAGGACCGCTTCCATCCGGTCCTGGTCGGTGATGAAGTACGCGGAGATGTAGCCCTTGTCGAACTGCATGCCCTCGGTGAACTCGATCTCGAGCCCCATCGTCGGCGATTCCTCGACGGTGATCACGCCGTCCTTGCCGACCTTGTCGAACGCCTCGGCGATGATGTCGCCGATCTTCCTGTCCTGCGCGGAGACCGTGGCGATGTTAGCGATCTCGCTCCGCTCCTCCACGTCGCGTGCGGACTTCAGCAGGGTCTCCGACACCGCTGCGGCCGCGGCGTCGATCCCGCGCTTGAGCGCCATCGGGTTGGCCCCGGCGCTGACCGAACGCAGCCCCTCGTGCACCATCGCCTGCGCCAGCACGGTCGCTGTCGTGGTGCCGTCGCCGGCGACGTCGTTCGTCTTGGTGGCGACCTCCTTGGCGAGCTGAGCGCCGAGGTTCTCGTGCGGGTCCTCAAGCTCAATCTCGCGGGCGACGGTCACGCCGTCGTTGGTGATGGTGGGGGCGCCCCACTTCTTGTCGATGACTACGTTGCGGCCCTTAGGGCCCAGCGTCACCTTGACGGCGTCCGCGAGGCGGTTGACACCGCGCTCCAGCGCCCGCCGCGCATCCTCGTCGAACTCCAAGCTCTTGGCCATGAATACCTCTGATTTACGTTTTCTGGATGGCTGGCTGCTTCATGCCACCGCCCCGGGCACGCCGGTCGGCCGGCCCGGGGCGGTGCTGGACGCGCTGCCGCGCCCATCGGTTGATCCGCTCGCTACTTCTCGATGATCGCGAGCACATCACGGGCGGAGAGCACGAGGTACTCCTCGCCGCTGTACTTGACCTCGGTGCCGCCGTACTTGCTGTACAGCACGATGTCGCCGACCTTCACGTCCATCGGGACACGCTTGGCGCCTGCGTCGTCGAACCGGCCCGGGCCTACCGCAAGAACCTCGCCCTCCTGGGGCTTCTCCTTGGCGGTGTCCGGGATGACCAGGCCAGATGCGGTGGTCTGCTCTGCTTCGAGCGGGCGCACCACGATCCGGTCTTCGAGCGGCTTGAGAACAACCTTGGTGGCGGTCGTCACGATCTGACCTCCCCCTCCGGAAAGGGTTAGCTGCGAATTACTAGAGAGGCGACCATGGCGGCCTGCCGTCGCGGGTGTCAGACCAGCCTCGTCGCATTAGCACTCTACTGCAGTGAGTGCCAGTTCGGAACATTATCCGCAGCGGACCGCCGAGTCAACTCGGAGTGCTGCCACGGGTCGGCCTGCCGGCCGTGGAGGGGACAGTGAAGGGGGAATAGGGAGGCGAGGGCAGTTGCCCGGCGGAGCCGGGGCCAGCCGCGACGGCCGGCCTTGGTCGGCCCGAGCGGATGGCACGCGGGGGGGTCCTGGGGGGTCGTCCCCCCCGGGCTAAACAGCCACGACGTCGGTTACCGGCATCGCGGAGTCGGCCGGGAACTCCAGCGAGGACGGCGGCACATCCCTGGCCACTAGCTCGGCCCCGAGCGCGGCCACCATGGCCCCGTTGTCCGTGCACAGCCCGGGCCTGGGCACCCGCAGCCGGATCCCCGCCGCGTCACAGCGCTGCTGCGCGAGCGCCCGCAGCCGCGAGTTGGCCGCCACCCCGCCGCCGATCACCAGGTGATCGACGCCGCTGGCCTGGCAGGCGTCCACCGCCTTGCGGGTCAGCACGTCGGCCACCGCCTCCTGGAACGACGCCGCGACGTCGGCTACCGGCACGGCCAGGCCGGCCGCCTCGCGGGCCTCGACCCAGCGCGCCACCGCGGTCTTCAGGCCGGAGAACGAGAAGTCGAAGGTCTTGTCCCGGTACTTGCCGCGGGGGAAGGCCACGGCGGCCGGGTCACCGGCGGCCGCCGCCTTGTCGATCGGCGGCCCGCCGGGGAAAGGCAGCCCGAGCAGCCTGGCCACCTTGTCATAGGCCTCGCCCGCCGCGTCGTCGATCGTGGCCCCGAGCGGCACCAGCTGGCCGGGCAGGTCGGCCACGAGCAGCAGCGAGGAGTGCCCCCCGGAGACGAGCAGGGCGACCGCCGGGACCGGCAGCGGGCCGTGCTCAAGCTGGTCCACGGCGATGTGCGCGGCGAGATGGTTGACCCCGTAGAGCGGCTTGCCCAGCGCGAGGGAGTAGGCCTTGGCCGCGCAGACCCCGACCAGCAGCGCGCCTACCAGGCCCGGGCCCGCGGTGACCGCGATCGCGTCGACGTCGGCCAGCTTCGCCCCGGCCGTGGCCAGCGCCCGGTCCACGGCGGGAACCATCGCTTCCAGGTGCGCCCGGCTGGCCACCTCGGGGACCACGCCGCCGAACCTGGCGTGCTCATCCACGCTGGACGCGACGGCGTCGGCGAGCAGTTCGTGCCCGCGGACCAGGCCCGCCCCGGTTTCGTCGCACGAGGTCTCGATGCCGAGCACCAGCGGGGCGGTCACCACGGGGCGTCCCGCCGCATCACCAGCGCGTCCGCACCCGACGGCTGGTAGTAGCCCTTCCTGATCCCGACCTCCGCGAACCCGTACCTGCTGTACAGGCGCTGCGCCCGGGCGTTGCCGGCGCGCACCTCCAGGAAGACCGCGGTGGCGCCGCGCCGCGCGGCCTCGGCCAGCAGCGCCTCAAGCAGCCCCGAGCCGATCCCCCGGCCCCACCGGTCGGCGGCGACCGCGAGGGTGAGCACGTCGGCCTGCTCCCCGGACACCAGCAGCCCGGCGTAGCCGACGATCGTGCCGTCTTCCTCGGCGATCAGGTAGTAGCGGCTGCGCGGCTGCTCCGCCAGCTCGCCTTCCAGCATCTGCCTGGACCACGCCTCCTCGCCGAACAGGGCGAACTCCAGACCGAGCACGGCCTCGAGATCAGCCGGCGTCATCGTGCGCAGCGTGGCGTTCACCATGGCGTGACCCGCTTGGGCTTGCCGGGTACCCGGGCATCGGGCCGGCGCAGGTACAGCGGTTCCGCAGGCTCGAGCCTGGCCGCCCCGGCCAGGCGCTCCGCCGCGATCTCCGCGAGCTGTCCCGCGTCGGGATAGCGCGGCGGGATCGCCCGTGCCCTCAGTTCGTCGTAGAGCGCCGGCCCCTCGCCAGCGACCGGGCATGGCACTGCGCCGCCGGCCGATGCCGCCGCCAGTGCTATCTCGGCGGGAGCGCTGACCGCCGGCTCGCTGATGCGCCGGGCCGTGGGGTCGTAGCGCGCCCAGTAGGCCTCCTTGCGCCGCGCGTCCGCGGCCACGATGAACTCCCGGCCCGCTGCCGCGGGCACGGCGGCGCGCGCCATCACGTCGAGGGTGCACACCCCCTGGACCGGAACATCGAGCGCGCTGGCAAGAACCCTCGCGGTCACCAGGCCGGCCCGCAGGCCGGTGTACGGGCCCGGGCCGGTCCCGACGGCGATCGCCTCCAGGTCGGTGCGCGTGACACCGCCGGCCTTGAGCACCGACTCGATCAGCGCGGCCAGTTGCTCGCCGTGCTTGCGCGCGCCTTCCGCGGTCCCGCTGGCCACCACGCGCAGCCCGTCGTGCAGGGCGGCCGTCACCGCGGGGGTCGCGGTGTCGAAGGCAAGCAGCAGCACGGTTGAACAGCGTAAGTCACCCGGCAGACCGGCTGCGCCAGCGGCTCAGTGAATTCCGGCGAGCACTTCGTGCGCCGCGGCGAGCGCAGCAGCCCGCAGCGTGGCGACCGACACAGGACCGAACCCCCCGCCTCTCAGTTGTCCCTGCATGGTGACGTTGATCAGCACGTTGCGGTCGCGTACCACCACGGTGACCTCGTCCGTGACGTCGCCGCCGACGTGGAAGACCTGCAGTGCGGTGAACGCGTAACGGCCGAGCCCGACCGCCGAGCCCAGCTGGGCCCTGGGTGCCTTGCTGGACTTGGGCGGGCTGCGCAGCGTCTGCAGCTGCTGGGTGTAGGCGTCGATCGCGCTGAACGTGGCGCTGCCGTTCCCGCTGGCCAGGAGGCTCGGCGCGTACGCCTGGCTGCTCACGGAGAGCACCCGGAAGTTCGGGCGCGCATCCAGGGTCCAGGTGCATTGGCTCTGCGTGCGGCCCTGCGACTGGGCCACGTGCGGGATCTTGCCCGGGAGGTACTGGCTGAGCGTAGCGGCACTGACCGCGGTACAAGCGTTCGGGACGGAACGGAATTCGCCGGGCTGGAGTGTCGTCACCAGCCCGCTGTCGGCGGACGGGGCGGCCTGGTGCTGGAACGGCAGCTTGCCGAGCGCGGCCAGCACCACCACGGCCGCGACCACGATCAGGCCGCTGCCGAGGAGCAGCCTGCGCCTGGACTTCCTGGCCCTGGTGGCGGCCCGGCGGCCCCGGCTCTGGCCACCCTCCTCCCGTGGCCATGCCTCCTGTGGCCAGTCCTCCTCTTCCTCATCCTCGGGCCAGTCCTGGGATGCGGGCCCGGAGCGGCGGGCAGCCTGCCGCGCCGACCGGGCCGGGGGTGGCCTGAGTTCCCTGCGGCCGGGCCCGTTCGGGTAGATGCTCTGCCCGGCCCACGGCGGCGGATCCTCGTCGTAGCCGTCGTAGTCGTCCAGGTTGGGCTGGCCGGGCTGGTCGTAGCGGCCAGGCCCGGTGCCGTCTTGATAACCGCCGTCCTGATGACCACCGTCTTGATGACCACCGTCTTGATAACCGCCGTCTTCATAGGCGCCGTCTTCATAGGCGCCGTCTTCATAGGCGCCGTCTTCATAGGCACCGTCTTGATAACCGCCCTCTTGGTAACCACCGTCTTGATAACCGCGGCGGCCGTTCGCGGGCTGCCGCGTAGACCGGCGTGGCGGGGTCCCCTGAGCCACAGTGCGCCTCCGGGAATGTAATCGGGCGGTGCTGGACGACAGTGCATTGGCTAAACGATGGTGCGGGTGAAACGGCAGTGCTGACGTTGCTTATCGTCCGCAGGCTAACGCGAACACCGCAGGCTTGTGGTACGAACGGTGCGGCGGCCGGACAGAACGGAACTATAGAACGTCGGACCCGTTGCGCAGGGCGAGACTCGCCGATTCGGCCGCGCCCAGCCAGCGCGTTCCGCTGCCGATCAGCCGGACGGTGCGGTCCTCATCGGGCGTTCCGGACGCGTGGGGTCCGCTGGCTGCCGCCGTCGGGTCTCCCGCCGTGGCCCGCGGCATGGTGATCTTGATCTCAAGGTGGCTCGGCGCGAGGTCCTCGACGAGCCCCTCCCCCCACTCCACGACGGTCACCGAGCTGTCCAGGTCGGTATCCAGGTCGAGATCGTCGACCTCAGCCCGGCTGCCGAGCCGGTAAGCGTCCGCGTGCACGAGCGCGGGCCCGGCGCCCAGGGCCGGATGCACCCGGGCGATGACGAACGTGGGCGAGGTCACCGGGCCGCGCACGCCGAGTCCCTGGCCGATCCCCTGCACCAGCGTGGTCTTGCCCGCCCCCAGCGGCCCGGTGAGCACGACCAGGTCACCGGGGCGCAGCAGGCCCGCCAGCCGCCGCCCCAGGCCGCGCATCTGCGCCGCGGTGGGCACCCGGATCTCCACGAGGACCTCCGGCATGGCTAAGCCGAGCGCCCGCGCTGCGACATGCCCTGGGCCGTGCGTTCGAGCAGCGCGGCGATCACGCCGTTGACGAGGTCGGGCTGCTCCAGGATGATGACGTGGCCCGCGCCGGCCACCCGCACCAGGTCCGCGCCCGGGATCCCCGCGGCCAGCTCATCGCTTTTGTCCGGCGGGACCAGCCGGTCACGTTCCCCGGTGATCACGGTCACCGGCACCCGCCCCAGGGCGTCGAGCCCGGCCCGCTCGTCGTGGTTGAGCAGGGCGAGGTAGAACTCGGCCACCACTGCGACCGGGGTGGCGCGGATGATGCGTTCCAGGAAATCCACGACCGTCGGGCTGACCGAGGGATCACCGAATGCGATGAACCGCGTGCCCAGGAAGGCCAGCTCGCCGCCGGCCTGGCGGGCTCGCTCGATGAGGCCGGCCGCCCGGCCGCTGGTCGCTCCGCGCAGCACCGGCGGCGCGGCCTGCCTGGCGATCGGCCGCAGCAGCGCCGGGATCCAGACGGCCGGGTCCACGCCGCAGGCGGCGGTCGAGATCAGCACGGTGCCGATCACCTTGGTGCCGAACAGCTCCGGGTGCATCCGGGCCAGTGCCATGATCGTCATGCCGCCCATCGAGTGGCCGACGAGCACGACCGGCCTGTCGCCGGGAGCCGCGGCCATCATCACCGCGTACAGGTCCGCCCCGAGCTGGCTGATGGTGGCGTGCTCCGCGCTGGACTCGCCGGACTTGCCGTGCGCGCGCTGATCCCAGAACACGAGCCTGCCCGCGGCGGCGAGGTCCCGGCGCTGGTAGTGCCAGACATCCTGGCTCAGCGCGAAGCCATGGCAGAAGATGATCGTCACCGGGGCGTCGTCCGGGCCGTCGATCTCGACCTGCAGTGGCACGCCGTCGTCGGCGAGGACGGTCAGGGGCCGTCCGCGCAGCTGGCCGAGCGGCTCGTCCGCCTCCGGGTCGGGCCGCAGCCGCAGCCGGCCGACCGCGACCTTCTCCACCGCGAGGACGGCGCCCGTCCCCGCGGCCACGGCCCCGGCCGCCAGGCCGGCCGCCCCCGTGATCCGCCGCCAGCTGGCCATCAGGTCTCCTGTACCCCGTGCCGGGCTCCAACCGCACCTACAGGTCCGGCCACCGTCTCGCCCGGCCCCGCCAGGCCAGCTCCGGCCACCGCCCCGGCCGGCCCTGCCGGGCCGCCGTACGCGCCCGCGAGCATGGGGTGCATGGTCTGCGTTACTCCAGAGTAGCTTTTCGGGACCCGGCCCCCGGTACTGACATCCGGGCTTGGACACCTCGGAGGGAGGGAGCGCGGATCCCCTGCCGCCTGAACGCGGCAGGCCCCTCCGCACGATCCTGATGGCCAGCTGGCGGCGGATCACG
>Ga0137386_10002802_pt1 | contig 11295 bp, 8 predicted proteins | sample SagtaG_4_FD_104910 | JGI IMG/M metagenome (GOLD analysis project Ga0137386, IMG submission 104910) | Vadose zone soil microbial communities from Sagehorn Ranch, Mendocino, California, USA - Sage2_R_100_16 metaG | ecosystem: Environmental > Terrestrial > Soil > Vadose zone | place: USA... | reverse complement strand
TCGGTGACGAAGATATTTGCGGGCTTGATGTCTCTGTGGATGATGCCTTTGGAATGGGCGGCGTCCAACGCGTCGGCGACTTCAATAGCCACGCCGAGAAGGTGCTCCAATTCCATGGCCTGACCCATGATGGCGTGTTTCAGGGTCTTCCCCTCCAAGCACTCCATCGCGATGAAGCGTTTGCCCTCATGGTCGCCAATTTCGTAAATGATGCAGATGTTCGGGTGGTTTAGTGCAGAAGCAGCCTTGGCTTCCCTGCGGAAGCGCTCCATCGCTTGGCGGTCATCGACCAGTTCTTCCGACAGGAACTTGAGGGCGACGAAGCGGTCAAGATCGCTGTCCTGAGCCTTATAGACCACACCCATCCCTCCGCCGCCGAGCTTATCGATGACGCGGTAATGGGATATCGTCTGGCCGATGAGTTCGGGCTGACGAGCCATGGCCCAGAATGTTACGGACATGCTGGGCGAAGGGTCAACTGTCCGTGTTTTCGCGAACGCATTTAAGAACCTAACTACCCCCAACGGACTCTGTGTGTGACGCTCGGATGTGCATTGCTGGCTTCCGCGGTGCGGATCCTTGGTCATTCCCGGCCGTGGCATCGAATGACGAAAGCGACTATTGTTCAACTGCCGTAGCCGCAAGCACAAAGGGCGCGACCCCGCTATAATTGAGGCGCAGTACAGCGAGGTGCGGCTTGACGCAAACCGTGAAACTGACGGCGATGGTCAAGGCAGCGGGTTGAGCGGCGAAGCTGAGTCCCAGTTTGCTGGACTCCGTTTTGCGCGGCTTGCCGCGGGCCAATGATCCGAACGTGCTCGTTGGCTTTGAAACCAACGACGACGCTGGGGTGTATCAACTCGGGCCGGAAATGGCACTGGTGCAAACGGTCGATTTCTTCACGCCGATCGTGGATGATCCGCACACGTTTGGGCAGATCGCCGCAGCCAATTCGCTGAGCGACATTTACGCCATGGGCGGCAAGCCCATCTCCGCGCTGTCGATCGTCGGCTTTCCCGACAAGGGCGAACCGAAAATTCTCGAGCAAATTTTGCGCGGCGGCCATTCCAAAATGGCGGAGGCGAAGTGCAGCGTCATCGGCGGGCACTCGATTCGAAACGACGACATTCAATTTGGCTATGCGGTCACGGGTTTGATTCATCCGCAACGGGTTTGGCGCAATGTAGGCGTGCAAACGGGCGACGTTCTGCTGTTGACCAAAGCCCTCGGGACGGGCGTGCTCTCGACGGCGCTCAAGAAAGATGCCGCGGCGGCCGGGGATCTCCGAGCAGCTATCGCGTCGATGTCGGAGCTGAACCGAGTTGCCTCGGAGGCGCTTCAGGAATTCGAGGAGAAGGCTCAATCCGCCCACCCGATTCATGCCGTCACGGACATCACCGGATTCGGTTTGCTGGGGCACGCGCGAGAAATGGCGCTAGGAGATCCGGCGCGACACATCGCGGCGGTTTCGCTGCAAATCGATCACACGGCGATCCCTTATTTGCCCGGCGCGGAACAAGCGGCGCGCGAAGGCTTTCTCCCCGGCGGCTTGAAAAATAACCGGGAGTTCCTTGGCGATTGCGCAGGCTTCGCCGAAGGTGTTCGGCAGGAATTCCGCGACCTGCTCTTCGATCCGCAGACTTCGGGCGGCCTGCTCGTTGCCCTCGCACCGGAATTCGGCAGCCAGGCACTGGAAGTCCTTGGCCACCACGGCGTGAGTGCCCGTCGCATCGGCGTGGCCATTCCAAAAAGCAAGCCGCTGATTTCCGTACAATGAGTGGGGATTCTCAAAAAGCAGATCCCTCTGCCTAAGGCCGCGGAAGACGGCGATCTGAGGGTGCGGGATAACCGTTCGGTGCGGTGGGGCTCGGATGACATCATCTTTGGCGTGACCGAAGAATCGGAACAAAGTCCCGGGAGGAGAAAGGCGCGGGTCTAAAGAGAGCCGCCACTGCAAATGGACACCATAACGCACGGAATCGCGGGAGCGCTCATCGGGAAGGCGATTTTTGGCGGCGAGGATCTGTTTGGTCCGTCGACTGGCGCCGCGAGCGTAAGAGAAAAGAACGGGTCTCGAGACCTGCCACGATCCAAGGTGAACCGGGGCCGCATTGTGACTTGGTCGCTCATGCTCGGAGCGATCTTCCCGGACTCCGATGTGCTTCGCGACCTGCTCTCGCACGACCGGCTGCTCGTTGTCACCTGGCACAGGAGCATCACTCATTCGCTCGTGATGCTTCCGCTTTGGGCGCTGCTGCTTGCGGGAATCACGCGCGCTTTCACAAGCTGGCGCAAATGGGAGGCGCCTTCGTTTGCTGCGCTCAGTCGAATCTATGCAGTCGGCATTCTGAGCCACATCCTGCTGGACCTGGTAACTTCATTTGGCACCATGATTTGGTCGCCGCTTAAATGGTCGCGTCCCGCCTGGGACCTGCTGTTTATCGTCGACTTCACCTTCACAGCCATCCTCCTGGTTCCGCAGTTGCTCGCTTGGGTTTATTCCGAGCCTGCGAAAATGTGGTCTCGCGCCCTGGGCACCTGGCTCGTATTCATGCCGGTCCCGGTGATGGTGGCCCGCCTCGCCGAAGCGGTGGAGGCGCCGATTTCGGGACAAACGGTTTTGGGCGCAATGATGGTCATCACGGCGGTTTTTCTTCTACCCTCCATTCGTGGTTGGGGCCTGAAAATGCGACATGGCCGGTGGAACAGCGCGGGGTTTGCCGCGGCCTTGGCTTACGTTGCCCTCACCATTTTTGCGCATCGCGTGGCTCTCGCGCGCATCCACAAGTTCGCGGAGCTCGATCATTTGCAGGTCGCATCGATTGGCGCACTTCCGCTTCCACCCTCGCTTTGGCATTGGGACGGGTTGGTGCGGTCTGAGCGCGGGGTCTACGAGCTGCGCATGGATCTCGCCGACACGTCGGCGAGCGACACCGACTTACTTGCGCACGAGCATCGTTATTATCCCGACACGCCGCCGAATTCCTACATTGAAGAAGCCAAACGCTTGCCGGAAGTCCAGAAAGTATTGTGGTTCGCGCGTTTTCCGGTGACGCGTTTTCACAAAGAGGGCGGCGAGGCCATCGTGGACATCATGGATGTCCGATTCTCACGTACCACTACCGGGCGCCCGCCCGCCTTCACGTATCGTGTTCGCTTCGGAGAGGACGGCAGCCTGCTTTCCCAAGGTTGGGCGACACGTTAAGGTCGAAATTCCTCTACCCGGCGAAACAGGCTTTTCGGATTGCCTATCCCTTGCGCTTCGAGTTCGTCGAACAGGCATGACCTCTCGACTGACCTGCCTTGCGTTGTGGTCCGCTCGTATGGGGTTGGTCCTTGTTTGCGCGGCTGCTTCGGCCGAGGAAGCAAACCGCGTCCAAATTCACACCGACTTCACGGAGGGCGATGCTTCGCTGGCCATTTTGAATGAGCGCCACGCTGGCTAGCCGCCCACCGACGCGGCCGACGCGGCTTGGGAATTGCTATTTTCGACCGAGCCCTACCAGCGCCTCAACGCACCAGCGAACTGAGCTCCAGACCCTTCGAAGCTCCCGCGTCTCATCAAAAACCGTCGTTGAGCCGCTAGAAACAGCCATCGCATGCTAACGAGCAGGTGGTTTGCTGTCCGCTGGCTGAATGACCACTTGCCGGTCTTCTCCGATGCCGACGCTTTGCGTGCGCACCCCGGGAATGTCTTTCACCGCCAGGTGCACGATGCGGCGCTCGCGGGAAGACATGGGATTTAGGCGGAAGGGCTGCTTGGTTTGCTGCACGCGCTCGGCAGCGACACGCGCGGTCATCTTCAATTCTTCGAAACGCAGCGCGCGGTATCCGCCGCTATCGATGTGAATTTTCTCGTGGTATGCAGGTTCCAGTCGCAGCGCCTTGAAGGCCAGGTGTTCGAATGCCTTCAAAACGTCGGCGCCTCGCTCCAACAACATTTCCTTGTCGCGCCCGTCGAGGTCGGCGACCACCTCCGCCTCGCCTTCTGCCGGCGAGCCGTCCCCGGAAACCGCGCGCACGTTGACCTTCAATTCGAGGCCGGAGGCGCCCACGATGTTTTCGAGAAACTGCCGCAGCGCCTCGGCGGTGGCCTGCCGGTCGAGCTTTCCGTCTCGAATGAGTTCGGAGGACATAAGTCGTTTTATCTACAATGGCGCGCCCGGCAGTAGCAAGCACAAGTCGCAAAGATCGCCACAGAGAAAACCGCAGGCTTCCGGACTCACCGTGCCCTACAACCCTGCGATCGGGAGACTGCCCGCTAAGATTTCTTGCCATTCTTGTCGCGCGCGGGTTTGCCCGGAACGGGCAGCGGATGCTTCCGGTTCAAATACCACTGCTGCGCGATCCCCACCACGCTGCTCGTGAGAATATACACCGCCAGGCCGCTGGGATAGGGGATAACCATAAACATGGCGGCCATGCCGATGGGCATGATTTTCATCATGGCCTGCTGCTGCGGGTCGGTGGCGGTCATGGGGGTCATCTTCGACACTAAGTACATCGACAAACCCATCAGCAACGGCAAAATGTAATAGGGATCCTTTGCCGACAAATCCGTAATCCAGCCGAACCAGGGCGCGTGGCGCAGTTCGATGGTCCCCTGCAGAGCGCGATACAACCCAAACCAAATGGGAAACTGCAGAAGCTGCGGGATGCAGCCGCCCACGGGATTGATGCCCTCCTTGCTGTAGATCGCCATCACTTCCTTGTTCATTTCCGCCTTGCGCGGATCGCGCATGGAATACTTCTTGTACTTTTCCTGAATGGCTTTGACTTGCGGCGCCACGCGCTGCATTTTCAGCGTCGTTTTGTAGCCGGAGAGGCGCAGCGGGAAAAGCAGCATGTTCAAAATCAGAGTGAGGGCGACAATCGCCCATCCCCAATTCGGAATGTAGCTGTGCAGCCACTTCAAGCCGTGGAACAGCGGCTCGGCAATGAACTCGAGCCATCCGAAATTCACCAAACCCTGCAGGGGCGGGTTCATCTTTTTCAAGTCGTCGTAATCTTTCGGCCCGACATAGACGCGCAGCCCGAGCGTGCTGGAGGAAGAAGCCGCCGCAACTTCAGGCAGCGCTTCGGGAGTAGCTTGCTCACAGACCTTAACCGTCTGCGGAGCCTTCCAGTAGCGCGTCTCGAGCGTTCCCGGCGCGGAGCCGCTCGGCGGAAGAAACACAGCCGCAAAGTAGGTGTCCTCGATGCCAACAAAGTCTTTCCCACGCTGCCACAGACCAGGGCCCCACTTGTCGAGGTCTTCGAGCTTCTTGTACGAGTAGTTCGTGATTTTTCCGCCTTCGCTGTAGTACGTAGTCACCCTATCGATCGGAGCAGGATTAGCTACCGTGCAATCTCCAAATCCGCCGAGCCACGCAAGTCCCGCATTGGTGGGGTTGCCGTTCCGCTTGGCGGAGGTTTCCACGCGCACGAGGTAGCTGTGATCGAAGTGAAAATGTTTCGTAACTTCCAGTTGGCCGTCACTCCAGGTGAACTCCACGTCGGTGGGTGCATCGAGCGTGCTTGCGGGTGTTGAAACACGATAGAGCCCGCCGTTCGCGGCGTTTTGCAGTTGCTCATCGTCAAGAATCACGGCAAACGGCCAGCCACCGGTTTGCTGGGAAGCTTCCGGGTGCACCAGGTCGAGCACGCACGGCGGATTGGAACCGTCCCTGCACTTCTGCGGCGGTTTCGTATCGTCCGTATACTTCTTGAGCTTCCAGCTCTTGACCACGGCACCCTTGTTCGAAATCTCGACGCGATAAAGATTGTTCTCGATGGTTATCGTGCGTTCCTCAGAATCACTGATTCGCGGAACGTTCACAGGCGTCGCGGCAACTGCGGCTCGTGCCGGTGCGCTCTCGGAGCCTTTTCCCTCGGAGGGAGCAGCTGTGGAGGGACCGGAAGTGGCGGGACCTGTTGAAATCGGCCGGTTCGGGCGCGGGGGTTGCACCTGCGGCTTCGGCCCATAATATTTTGCCCAAACCAGAATCACCAAAATCGACAGCAGCGACGCCACAAGAATTCGCAATTCCGGCGTGAACTTGTCCTTTTGTCCGGGAACGACACTCAAGAATGCACCTCATGCGGAATCTCTCGAGAGTGGGTCGCGACGGTTGCGGCGTGCCGCGTCTCCTCCCAAATCTCTGGAACCGGGTCGTAGCCGACCTTGCGCGAAAGAGGATGGCACCGCAGCAGTCGCTTCAAGCCCAACCAAATCCCTCGCGCCACGCCAAAGCGCTCAATCGCTTCGTAGGCATATTGCGAGCAGGTGGGATGAAAGCGGCAGTTGCCCGCGAATAAGATGGATAGATAAGTCTTGTAGAACCTAAGAGCCAAAAGGGAGATGTGCACCGGCAGCGACAGTGGGACAGAGTTCAGTCTGTCCTCTTCTCTTTGGAGCTTCGCCATCTTTTGTTCGCTCACTTCCTCGCCTGCCCGGCGCTCGCGAGCAGCCGCAGCAAATCCGCCGTAAGCTCCGCAAACGGCGCTTGGGCCACCGCACTCTTCGGGTGAATCACGATGTCCCATCCCGCGGATATCTCCCTCCGGTGGCAGCGCACGATTTCGCGCACGCGCCGCCGGATGCGGTTGCGCACCACCGCTCCGCCGAGCGCTTTCTTAATGCTGACGCCAAAGCGGCTCTGCGGCAATTCGTTGGCGCGAAGGAAAACTGTGAAGTGGGCACTCGAGCGGCGCCTTCCGGCGCGGTAGACAGCGTCAAATTCGCCGCGCCTCACAAGCCGCGCCTCGCGCGGAAACGTCATCGCCTCTTTGCCCGCAGGGCCGGACATGGGCGGGCTTCCGGCGCTACTCAGGGGTGAGCCGATGGCGCCCTTTCTTGCGCCGCGCCGCGAGCACTCTGCGGCCGCCTTTCGACTTCATGCGCGCGCGGAAACCGTGCGTCTTGGCGCGACGACGGCGTCGCGGTTGATAGGTGCGCTTTGGCAAAGCAATCCCCCTTTGTAGTACGCAACCGCGCGGTGGTCCGTTTCACCCGCGGCGCGAACAGCCCCTAGCCACTTTTGCGGCTGATTTCGAATTTCTTAGTGTATGCGACCCTTGCGCACACGGTCAAGAAAGGTCGGGCGTGGGCGAATCATAATGGCTATATCAAAGTCTCCTCGAGCGGATATTGATCAAGGCCAGTTCACGGTGGCAAACTCCCACAGAGGATGCGGGATCAGTGCTGTATGCGGACTACCGATGCGCACGAATCAGATGAGCAGAATCTATCTCGGGCACAATGTCTATGGATTGGCTGCCGTCATTTTTGGCGTCATCACATTAGCCTGGCGCGACTTGAATGCCTGGCGGGAGATCATGCCGTTCGGCAAAGTCACTCATCCTGAGATTCTCCTGTACACAGCCGCTGCCATCGAGTTGTTTGGAGGCTTCGCCATTCAATGGCCACGAACCAAACGAATCGGCGCTTTCTCACTTGGCAGCATCTATTTCATCTTCGCTTTGTTCTCAGTGCCGCAGATCGTTGCGAGACCTCTGACGTATAACAGCTGGGGTAGTTTTTTTGAGCAATTCTCCTTGGTCTCGGGGGCGTTGGTTGCCTATGGGATGACTGGTCCGAACCATCATGAGGGAGCACCAAGGCTGTCGCGCATCGGGTACGTGTTCTTTGGAGTCTGCGTTGTTTCGTTTGCGGTCGAACAGCTGGCTTATCTCTCGGCAACGGCAGAGTTGGTTCCGAAATGGATTCCTCCCGGACAATTGTTTTGGGCGATTGCCACTACGGTTGGCGTTCGGGCTTGCGGCCTTCGCGCTGCTTTCAAGGCGCTCTGCTCCGCTTGCGTCTCGATTGCTCGCGATAATGCTCGTTGGATTTGGGCTTCTCGTGTGGCTGCCGATTGTCGTCTCGGACCCACATAAATTGTTTAACTGGACGGAGAGCGCTCTAACTCTTGCCATCGCAGGAGCGGCGTGGATCGTCGCGGATTTCCTTGCTCAGAATCGTTCCGTGGCGCTGCATGCTCCGTGACACGCAAGGCTCCACGGAGCAATTCCGCCGCAGCATCCGTAGCTCCGCCACTCGCCGGCACCGTTTCCGCCACTGCTCGATTCGTGGAGACGCATGAAACCGTCTAAATAGAAAGACAAGTGGCTTGTTCTCGCTGGGATAGAGGTCCAGAGGATAGAAGCGAAGGAGCCTGCTCACGCACAGGAGTGGATGCGGAGCACCACGGTAGGGGCGGCGGGGAACGCTGGAACGCTCGGAACGCTCTGCGGCCATTGACTCTCGCTCTTGGTTGGGCCTAGTATCCCCCGCAGGTACCCTCCAAACTTACGATTCCCCTTTAAGTGCAGGAGTAACGACGATGCGGCACTGCTTCTTCCTCTTTTTGGCAATCTCCATTTCCCTGCCTCTTGCGGCGTGCTCTGGTGGACCGCCCACGAGCCCCGCCGAGAAGTACCTCTCGGACGCGAGAAACAGCCTAAAGACTTCCGATTTCACCGCAGCGGTGAAAGATCTTGACGAGGCGATCAAATCGGCCGGTGACGACCCCCTTGGCCAGCAAGCCGCCATACTGCGTGTAGCGCTGGTGACCGCGCTCGCCGATACTGGCAAACAAATGGCCGACGCCTACGGCCTCGGCGCAAAAGAGCCTGCTGCCCGGTCGCGCTCCGGTGCCTTTAGCAAAATGCGCGCCGATTACTACGGCATCGCGCGCTCGCGCTTGATGGACGCCATGCAATCGGTGATGAATCAGCGCAGCAAGCTGAGCGGCAACCCGATGCCCGTGCAGATCAATTTTCCCGGTTTCACAGGGGGCACGGATCCCACGGTGACAAAGATCAAAGGCGGCCAATGGGTCGCGGACGGCGAGCGCTTTGCCGCCGAGGCGCAGCTGGACCGCAACGCCCTGGCGCGCACCCTTACGGCCTTGGCTGGCGCCGGTTCAGACCCCAGCAAGGGCCAGCAATTCTTCAGCAGCGGCAAGGTGGAGATCGATCCACGCGTCTACTTCATTGAGCTGAGCACCAGCTTTCTCCAAATCGGTAGCATGTTTGATGCCCGCGGCGTCAACCAACCGGATCAGCTTCGCATCGTCAATCACGTGGTTCGCGGCAATCTGGATGTTGTAATGAAGTTGCTTGCCGGCAAGCCGGACAAAGACTTGGAAAGTCGCGCGAAAAAGATGCAGGCCGACTGCGACAAGACGCTCAAGAAACTTGGTTCCTAAACGTGCTCCACCACAACCGTCATTCAACCGCCCTAAACAGCTGACTGGTTGTGGAATACACACTATTGTAAGGAGGTTAGAAAATCGGTGCCCCGCGGTGTCGTGCTTGCGTTGTGCTTGGGAGCCAATACGAGGCACCGGTTGCTCGGCAGCGGGGATCGAGGAAATCAGAAAAGCTGTGTTTACCGTTCTGCGAGGTAGATTTGGGTTTCAGTGGGTGCTGATTGCAATCATGCTCGTCGACGGCCCGACGACGGGCAACGGAGAGGCGCAGGTGTCGGTTTCATTCTTCGCCTGCCCCCAGCAAAAAGCACATGCAAAAGGCCGTTGCGCTAGATCAATGCAGAAAGCGTTGCTGTCAGCGTGGTGTTATCATACGTCGCTGAGATTGTCGCAGACGTTGCCACGACAACAATCGATGTGTTCACTGTAAACGTGGCGCTCGTAGCTCCGGCGGGAACCGTCACACTCGACGGCACGCTGGCCGCTCCGTTGCTGCTGGCAAGCGCCACGTTTGCGCCGCCTGCGGGCGCCGGCGCACTCAACGTCACCGTACCCGTCGAGAATTGCAAGCCGCCAATCACACCCGTTGGGTTCAGCGTCAGCGAAGAGAGTGTTACCGTGGGTGCCGGAGGCGGCGGCACTGTTGTCGTGGAACCTTGCTCGAACACCCAGATCGCCGGGTTGGGATCGTTCTGCGAGAGTGCCACAAACTTCGTCGGAGAAATCACATAAAATACCGCGTTCCCGCCGGTCCCGGAACTGACCGTCATGGTTCCTCTTCCGTTAGTCGGAGACGAACTCACGGAGTAACTAGCATTGAACGCCTCATCTGGAACGGATCCGCTGGGCGCGCCCACATCCTCGTGGCCGCTGATATTGCCAGTCGTGCTGGCGCCGTCCGCGGTGAATTCGCCGGAGAAAACCGTCACGCCAAAAGACGCTGGATACGTCGCCGAGCCGGCGTACGTCCCTTTCACGACGCTATTGGTGAACGGCCCCGCAGTCTGCGGTTCGCCAACGCCAAACAAAACATTACCGTCCGAAACGAAGAGGAACGCCTGATTCGCGCTCGCCAGGTACGCCACCAACGCGTATCCCCCGAGGGCAATGGTTGTCCGCCCACTGCTCGCCACACCATACGTGCCGGAGAAACCTGTCACGGTTCGCGGCGCGTGGCAGTAGTTCTCGTCGAAGTCCAGATTGAGAGTGCCTGTGCCGTCCGCTGTGATCAGACCTGCTACCGCTTTGGGCACGCCCGTTGCGCCGCTGCCGCAGTTCGACAGGCCAGTGAGATAGATCACCAGATTGCCGTTCAACGATGCGTTGGTGAAGCCTCCCGAGGGCGTTTGCTGCTGCACCACCACGCCATTCAGCAAAGGAGTCGCCGTCGTGACCGTGTCTCTCTCCATTGCCAATAACCGTTTCGCGTTCACGATGTAAAACACGAAATTCAGGTTTGCCGGTGTCCCGCCGAACGTGAACGCGAGGTTCATTGTGCCTCGGCCCGTTTTCGTGTCGGACACGGTGTAACTCGCTGCAGTAAAAGAGAGAGTGTAGGGCGTGCCATAGGCATTGAGGTCCCCGGCGGCGGCGGTGAGAGTGCCTGTCCCGTCGGACGCAAACCGCCCGATGATCGCCGCTCGATTATTCGAGTCGTCGAGGCCGGCAACACCGAACGCGTAGTCACCGGTTATGCTGGCCGTACTGAATGCGTTTGTGTCCGCGCTCTCGATGGTTCCTGAACCGATCGTTCCCGATCCGGCCGAAGCGTCGAACTCGATGAACCGCGCGTTGCCGTTGGTGGTCATCGCGACGGCGAACTGCACCGCCCTTCCCGGTAAATTCCAGGTCATGACGCCGCGGTTGTCCGCACCGATCGTGTACGTGCCGGTGAACGCTTGCGCGGTCAGCGCCGCGCCAGTACCGACGCCATTCGTGTCCAGCTCGCCGCTGGTGAGGTTGCCGGCGCCATCCGCGGTAAACATGCCCACCGCCGCAGAAATAGAGGAGACCGTTCCGTTCCCCTTGATCCCGCTGAAAGTAAAGGCGTAGTTGCCCTTGAGCGCAGGGTTGTTGTTCGCCGCTGCGGGCGCACTTGGGC
>Ga0137386_10002798_pt1 | contig 11302 bp, 6 predicted proteins | sample SagtaG_4_FD_104910 | JGI IMG/M metagenome (GOLD analysis project Ga0137386, IMG submission 104910) | Vadose zone soil microbial communities from Sagehorn Ranch, Mendocino, California, USA - Sage2_R_100_16 metaG | ecosystem: Environmental > Terrestrial > Soil > Vadose zone | place: USA... | reverse complement strand
CTATTCCTGTTATTCATCTGGGGAGTCTCGTTGTGGCGCGACATTCACCGCGTGTACGAATATCACGGCGCGGAGCACAAGACAGTCTTCGCCTTCGAGAATGGCGATCCCCTCGATACCGCCTCAGTGCAGAAATACACTACCTATCATCCCCGTTGCGGCACCAGTTTCCTGATGACCGTCATGCTGATATCGATCCTGGTATACACCCTTATTCCAGTGACCATCTTCTGGGCGCGCTTCGGCGTGCGGATCGCATTGTTACCGGTGATTGCCGGCGCGTCCTACGAAATTATTCGATTCGCAGCCAAACATCGCGGATCACTCTTCGCCTTGATGACCGCCCCCGGCCTCTGGCTGCAGCGCATCACCACCCAGCCCCCTTCGGACCAGCAGGCGGAATGCGCCATTGTCGCCCTGAACCACGCCATGTCCCTGGAGAAACAGCGCGGCGGCGAACTGGTCATTGCCTAGCGGCGTCGCCGCGAACATTCTCGCTTCTCTCAACGCGTACAATTAAATAACTCTTGCAATACTGGCCTCTGATCAGTGGCCGCTGACCAATATGTTTGAACGCCTTAACCAAATCGAAGCCCGCTACGAGGAATTGACGCAGGCTCTGGCCTCGCCCGATATCATGAGCGATTCGGCGAAGTTCCAGAAGACTGCCAAGGCCCACAGCGAAATCTCGCCTATGGTGGAGAGATATCGCGAATACAAAGATTTGAAGAAAGGCATCGCCGAAAGTTGCGTCATGCTCGCCGAGGAAAAAGATCCCGAGATGCGCGCTTATGCCCAGGAAGAGCTCGACAAACTGGAAGCGCGCGTTGCCGGAGTCGAAGCCGAACTAAAAGTGTTGCTCCTGCCTAAGGATCCCAACGACGAAAAAGATGTCATCCTGGAAATTCGTGCCGGGACTGGCGGCGATGAAGCCACGCTGTTCGCCGCTGAAATGTTCCGTATGTACACTCGCCACGCGGAAACTCAGGGCTGGAAGGTGGAAGTGCTTTCCACGTCCGAATCTTCTGTCGGCGGCTTGAAAGAAGTAATCGCCATCATCGAAGGCAAGCGCGTTTTTTCGCGGCTGAAATATGAAAGCGGCGTGCACCGGGTACAGCGGGTTCCCGCCACTGAGCAGCAAGGACGCGTGCATACTTCGGCCGTAACCGTCGCCGTCCTGCCGGAAGCCGAGGACGTGGATATCAAAATCGAAGCCAAGGACTTGCGTATCGACACATTTTGTTCCTCCGGCCCGGGCGGCCAATCAGTGAACACGACTTATTCCGCGGTGCGTATCACTCACTTGCCTACCAATACCGTAGTCAGTTGCCAGGACGAAAAATCCCAGATCAAGAATCGGGAAAAAGGCATGCGCGTGTTGCGCTCCCGCCTCTATGAAATGGAGATGCAGAAGCAGCAGGACGCCTTGGCCAAAGAACGCCGCGCCATGGTTGGCTCCGGGGACCGCAGCGAAAAAATTCGCACCTACAACTTTCCCCAAAATCGCGTGACCGACCACCGCATCGGGCTGACGATTCACCAGTTGCAGGAGGTCATGGACGGCAAACTCCAGCCACTCCTCGAAGCGCTTGTGACCCATTACCAGGCAGAGAACATGAAGCAGGAAAGCGCCAGCGTTGTCTGATAATCAAAAACTCGGAAAGGCAAGACTGAGAACTGCGAACTGAAAACTGAAAACTGAGAATTTATAGTCCGGGTTAGAAGAAGTGAGTAGCCTGTTACTTCTGCGTTCTGATTTCTTACTTCCTAATTTTGTGCTGCTTCGTGACGCCCTCACTTCCGCCGGTAGCCGTCTCACCGCAGCTGGCGTCCCCTCCCCGCGGATGAATGCCGAACTCCTCCTCATGTTCACTCTCAACTGCGACCGCGCCTATCTTTACGCCCATCCCGAGCGCCAGTTAGGAGACGACGAGCAATCTCGTTACGATCAAGCCCTCGACAAGCGTGCGCAAGGCATTCCAGCGCAGTACATCACGGGGCATCAGGAATTCTGGGGGATGGATTTTATCGTCACTCCAGCTGTGCTTATTCCGCGTCCAGAAACTGAGCACGTGATCGAAACTGTGCTGCCGCTCGTTCAAACTATGACAACTCCTCGCATTGTGGACGTGGGCACCGGCTCCGGCTGCATTGCAATCGCACTCGCGAAAGAGTTGCCTCAAGCCGAAATGCACGCCACCGATATCTCTTCGGAGGCTCTCGAGATCGCGCGCGCCAACGCCGCTCGTCATCAGCTGGAAAGCCGAGTTCATTTTCACCAAGGCGATTTACTGCAGAGACTCGGCCAGAACCGTTTCGACTGTGTGGTTTCCAATCCCCCTTACGTCGGAGAATCCGAAGAAGACCAGGTACAACTTGAAGTCCGCAAGTTCGAGCCGCGTCATGCGGTCTTTGCCGGACCCACTGGTCTCGAAGTCATTCAGCGCCTAATCCCGCAAGCGCACGACGCGTTGAAGCCTGGCGGCTGGCTTGTAATTGAAATCAGTAGGAGCATTGTCGAAGGCGTCCAGGATTTACTCAATAGCTGGAGGGAAGTACGCGTCACCGAAGACTTGCAAAAGATTCCCCGGGTCGCCAGTGCGCAGAAAACACTCCGCTAGTCACGGCACTGCACGCTCACCTGAAATCGAGATCGCACATTACGTGAAAGAACTGGCTTGTTTTGCCGCAGCGTTCCATTCATTTAAACTATGCTCCTTAGTTTCCTCGCTGCATCTTTCCCTCGGGGGGGTAGATTCGTGCGAAGGCAGCTCATGATTTTGTTTTTTCTGGCCGGACTTATGTCGACCGCTGTCCGCGCCCAAACCCCAATTGACGGTTTCATCCGCGACAACACCGGCAATATCGTCGCCGGAGCGTCGGTCTCTCTGAAACGCGCCGAAGGCACCGTTGTCCAACAAGCCACCAGCGATGCGATGGGAAAATTTCGTTTTGCTGCGGTGGAAGCTGGCGCCTACACGTTGAAGACTGAAGCTCCCGGCTTTTATGTGTCCAGCTACGACTTCGTGCTGCGTGCGCGTCAACCGCTCTCGCTCGCCGTCGAGTTGCAGCACAAGCAATCAGTGCAGCAAACAGTTGAGGTAAAGGGTAGTTCTCTCACCATAGACCCAGAAAAGACCGGCAGTTCTTACACCTTCACGCGACGGGATCTCGATATACTCCCCGACTCTCTGACCAACTCCACAAACGATCTGGTCAATAACCTGATGCCCGGCGCCAGCGATAGCCACGACAATTTCCTGGCTGTTCGTGGCACTGAATTTTCTCTGCACGAATTCATCAACGGCGTTTCCTTCTTGGACAACACGCAACCCCAGTTCAGTCCCGGCGTGGGCCCGCAAATTTTCGAGACCGTTGATTTGATGACCGGCGGATTCACTCCTGAATACGGCAATCGTTTCGGCGGGGTGCTCGACATCACTACGCGTTCCGGTGCCGACCTTGCAGGACATGGCGACGTAAACTTCCGCGGCGCCACTCTGGATAACTACGATCTCAACGCCGATTACGGCGGGCAAGCAGGAAAACTGGGCTACTACTTTTTCGTGGACGGCTTCACCTCGGGCCGTTATCTCGAACCGCCCCAGCCACAGGAGCTTTACGATTTTGGAAAAGGCTCGCGCGCCACGGCGCAATTTGATTGGCGCTCCGGTAATCATGACGTCTTCAAACTGCTGCTCATGGGCGGTGGCGCCAATTTTCAGCAGCCAAACATTACCGAAGATCAGGAAGTGGGCCGCAATGCGCAGCGTCATTTACGCCAACAAACGGCCATCCTGAGTTGGCTGCACAGTTTCTCACCGGACACTCTGATTTCCACTTCGCTGTATGAACGGACTGGCTCCGACCGCGCGTTACCGACCAGCGATCCCGACACTCCGGTTTCAATCGCTTCGCGCGTGCCGCTCACGCTCGGAATCAAGAGCGATCTATCCCACTATTGGCACGGACATTTCCTCAAAGCCGGCCTGGACCTGGTGCGCCTGCGCGAGAATGAGAGCTTCTTCTTCGATGGCCGTGGGGATCCAGATGTGTTCCCGGCTTTCAGTGGCGGATTGAAAGGCGGGCAGGCCAGTGTGTACGTCCAAGACCACTTTTCGCCATTCCGTGACTTGACCGTAGATCTTGGGGTTCGTTACGACTACTTCGACTTGGTCGACACAGGCGTGCAAACCAGCCCGCGCATCGGCTTAGCCTACCATTTCAACAAAACTAAGTCCGTACTGCATGCCGCATACAACCGATACTTTTCTCCGCCTCCAATCGAGTATTCCTTACTGGCCAGTTTCATCGGCCACGATGCCGTCAAAGTCGATCAGCGCGTGGGCAATGTTCGGCCTTACACCCAGAATTATTATGAAGTGGGATGGGCGCAGGAACTCCACCCCCGGATAAGCCTGGAACTGAACGCCTATTTCCACACCGGACGTAACAGCTTTGAAAATCACGAGATCAGTATCTCCAGGATCTTCGTCCCCATCAATTTTCATGCAGCCCGATCCCAAGGCGGCGAACTGGTCCTGAACATGCGGCAACTGGAGCGGTTCGGCATCAGTGGACGTTTCCAGTACGCATTATCTAAAACCTACTTTTACGGTCCGATCACTGGAGGATTTGCCGGCGATGAGCCTTTGGTGGCGGGCGAGCGCATCATCCCTGCATTTGATCAGACTCACACCGGCACGGCGCAGATTTTCTATCACAACCGCTGGCGTGGTTTCTGGATGGGCAGTGCGATGCGGTACGGAAGCGGCACCATCATCGAGCACGGCCCGCGCCTGCCCCAGCACTTCACGTCTGATCTTGCCACGGGACTTACACTCTGGACTGCCGAACCACGCCGTCTTGATTTTGAGTTCGACGTCACCAACGTTTCCGACAGCATTTATCAGATCGCCAAAGAGAGTGAAGAGATTCCCATTCAATACGCTCCTTCACGAACGATCGGAGGCAGCCTTAAGTTCCACTTTTAGCTCGATCAGGCAGGAGCAGGAGTGGCGTGTCGCAATGCTCAGCGCCAGAATATGACTGGCCACTGACCACTAGCCACTAGATATTAGCGCCGTACCGTCGCCGGTTGAATTTCTTCCACGTCCACCCAATTCGTAGGATAGACGCCGGTATAGCAGGCGGTGCAGTAGGTAGTTTTTTCGCCGTCGCCACAGGCCTTCTTCATTCCCTCGAGCGAGAGATAAGCCAGCGACTCGGCACCGATAAATTCGCGAATCTCTTCTACTGACTTGTTGGCGGCGATCAATTCTTTTTTTGAAGGTGTGTCAACTCCGTAGAAGCAGGGCGAAATGGTTGGCGGGCAGGAGATGCGCATATGCACTTCCTTCGCACCCGCGCTGCGAATCATGCGCACGATCTTCCGGCTGGTGGTTCCCCGAACGATGGAATCGTCAATCAGCACCACGCGTTTGCCTTCCAGGATGCTGCGAACCGGATTCAATTTCAGCTTCACCCCGAAATCGCGCACACTTTGCCGCGGCTCGATGAAAGTACGCCCCACATAATGATTGCGGATCAGGCCGAAGCGAAACGGAATCCCGCTCTCGGAGGCATAACCCATGGCCGCCGTGACGCCCGAATCAGGCACTGGAACCACAATATCGGCGTCGGCTGGCGACTCCCTAGCTAATTGCCGGCCCAACTCCTCGCGGCTGTCCTGTACCGGACGTCCAAACACCAGGCTGTCCGGCCGCGAAAAATACACGTGCTCAAAGATGCAGCTTGATTGCGCAGCTGGCGTTGCATAGATGCGCGAGGTAATCCCCTCCGGTCCAACTACGATCAACTCACCCGGCCGAACATCCCGCTCGTAAGTGGCGCCGATCAGATCAAAGGCGCAAGTTTCTGAAGCAAAAACGATCGTGTCTTGTTTCTCCCCTGCCACTCTTGGGATTCTTCCCATGGCCAGAGGCCGGAAACCGCGTGGATCGCGCGCCGCGAAGATGCGGTCGGGACTGATCATCACCAGCGAGAAAGCGCCTTCCACCCTGCGCAGAGCGTCGGCCATCGCTTCAGGCAGCGTATGTTCCTTGGAGAGCGCGATGAGATGGACCAGCACTTCAGTATCACTGCTGGTTTGAAAAATCGACCCCTGCGCTTCCAGCCGATGACGAATTTCCAGTGCATTTACCAGGTTGCCATTGTGCGCCAGAGCCATCATCCCTTTGTTCGACTGCACTCTGATGGGTTGCGCATTGAGCAGCGCCGAATCTCCCGCGGTGGAATAACGCGTGTGTCCAATGGCCAGCGTGCCACGCAGTCTGGCCAGCGTTTCTTCGGTAAAGATATCCGCCACCAGCCCCATCGCCTTGTGCATGTTCAACGTCAGCCCATTGGAGGTAACGATTCCAGCCGACTCTTGTCCCCGATGTTGCAGCGCGTGAAGTCCCAGATAGGCCAGCGTCTCCGCCTCAGGGTGCCCGTAAACCGCCACCACTCCGCATTCTTCTCGAAATTTATCGAAAGGAATCATCTAGTCGCACGCAAACACTTCGAGTTTTCTAAAGGAAAATCGTAAATCGTAAATCAGTCCGCTGCCGCCGCCGCTGGCTCACTCTTAAGCAGTCTTTCGAGCGCTCCTTCGTATTCCCCGCTCAACTCAGCAACTGATGCGGATACAACTACTTGGCCATCGATATTGATTTCAACGTGCTGCCCAACAGTCTCGCCGATGATATCCGCCGAGAGCCCATATTTTACCGCTATTTGTTGGATTCCCAACAGGTTACCTCGGTCGCAGGAGATCACGACCCGGCTCGCGTCTTCCCCGAACAGCACAAACTCCGCCGGTAGACCCTGTGCAGCCAGATTTACTTTCAATCCAACTCCCCGGGGAAACGCCGATTCGGCAAGCGCCACGGCGACTCCGCCCTCCGAACAATCGTGCGCCGAATCCACCAGCCCTGCCTGAATGGTTTCTATCAAAGCCTTTTGCAGCGCTGCTTCCTTTGCGAGTTCCAACTGCGGCGGATAACCCCAAACCGCTCCCAAGATTTCTTTAGCATATTCTGACGAGCCAAACTCCGATTCTGCGTCCGTTATATCGCCCGGCGCCGCCCCACTCAGCAGGACGATTGCCTGTCCCGGCTCGCGGAAATCTGGACGCATCGCTTTGTGCACATCGTCCAGAATGCCTACAATCCCGACCACGGGCGTGGGATAGATCCCTTCCCCGAGAGTTTCGTTGTAGAAACTGACGTTACCACCCGTGATCGGGACCTCCAGTTCTTCACAAGCTTTAGTCATGCCGTCAATCACTTGTGAGAACTGCCACATGATGTGAGGCTTCTCCGGATTGCCGAAGTTCAGACAATTCGTTCCGCCTACCGGAGTCGCTCCCGCACAAGCTACGTTGCGCGCAGCTTCGGCCACCGCGTGCATCGCCCCCAACCGCGGATCGAGATAACACCAGCGCCCATTCCCATCGAGTGCCATCGCCAGCCCACGTTGCGACCCCTTGATGCGGATCACGCCCGCATCCCCAGCACCCGGACCTTCGACGGTGTTGGTCTGCACCATGTGATCGTACTGCTGCCAGATCCAGCGCTTACTGCAAATATTCGGGCTGGCCAGCAGATGTTTCAGGTTGCCAGTAAGGTCGCCCATTTCGCCAATCTTGAGATGCTCTGGCATCTCCCGCGGCAGAGGTGGATCCCATCGCTCCAGTGGACGCTTATAAAGCGGCGCATCATCCGTCAACGCCTCGTTCGGAATCTCAGCGACCACCTTTCCGTGCTCCAGCACACGCATCTTATCGTCGCTGGTCACGCGTCCCACTTCCACTGCATCCAGTCCCCACTTCTGGAAGACATCGAACACTTCTTGCTCCCGGCCCTTTTGCGCCACCAGCAGCATGCGCTCCTGTGATTCGCTGAGCATGATCTCGTACGGCATCATGCCAGTCTCCCGCTGCGGCACGCGATCAAGTTCAATTTCGATACCCACGTGTCCGCGCGCTCCCATTTCGCAAGTAGAGCAGGTCAGCCCGGCAGCGCCCATGTCCTGAATGCCGATAACGGCGCCAGTCTGCATGGCTTCCAGGCAAGCTTCAAGCAACAGCTTCTCAAGAAATGGATCCCCAACTTGCACACTGGGCCGCTTGGCTTCCGATGCTTCGCTGAATTCCTCGCTGGCCATGGTGGCGCCGTGAATCCCGTCGCGTCCGGTTTTTGAGCCAACGTAAATCACCGGATTGCCCTCTCCCGCAGCCCGCGCATAAAAAATCTGGTCGCGCCGGACCAACCCCAACGCAAACGCATTCACCAGCGGGTTCCCCGAGTAGCAATCTTCAAATTTTGTCTCCCCACCAAGGTTAGGCACCCCAAAGCAGTTTCCATAAGAGGCGATCCCGCTGACCACGCCCTCGAGCACCGAATGATTCCTGTGAATTTCTTGTGTGGCGCGGGCGCCCGCGCCCGCGGCTTTTGACTCTTGAATCGGCCCAAAGCGCAGCGAATCCATCACCGCCACGGGACGCGCTCCCATAGTGAAAATATCGCGCAGAATCCCGCCAACTCCCGTAGCAGCCCCCTGAAAAGGCTCAATGAACGAAGGATGATTGTGCGATTCAATCTTGAACGCGCAGGCCCATCCGTCGCCAATATCGATGATGCCCGCATTCTCTCCCGGACCCTGCACCACGCGACGGCTGCGCGTCGGCAACCGTTTCAAATGCACGCGTGAAGATTTATACGAGCAATGCTCGCTCCACATGACGCTGAAAATTCCCAGCTCAGTAATGGTTGGTTCGCGTCCACCCAGCAGTTGCTTGATTTGTTCGTATTCTTCCGGCGTGAGGCCGTGCTCCCGGATCACCTCCGGCGAGATGCCCAGGGTTTGAGACATGTTCATAGGGAGTTCAACACTATTGTCGCATTTCGCAGCACAGCTGTGTAGAGAAGATGTGAGCTCTTCCAACAAAGCAGTTGCTGATTGCTGAATGCTCAGGCTCCCGCGGCAACAGCAGCGCTCTGCTCCACTATACTGTTCACGCATGAAGTCAGTAATCGTAGGTACCGCCGGACACATTGATCACGGCAAGACCGCTCTGGTCAAGGCTCTAACCGGCATCGACGCCGATCGTCTGGAAGAAGAAAAACGCCGCGGCATCACCATCGACATCGGCTTCGCTCATCTGGATTTGCCCGGACCTGACGGCGAAATCTTTCGCCTGGGCTTTGTAGATGTCCCCGGCCACGAGCGCTTCGTACGCAACATGCTGGCCGGCATCGGTGGAATTGATTTAGTCCTGCTGGTGATTGCTGCAGATGAGTCGATTAAACCCCAGACCCGCGAGCACTTCGACATCTGCCGCCAGCTTTCCGTGAGCCGCGGAATCACCGTGCTGACCAGATCTGATCTGGTTGACCGTGAAACTCTGGACGTCGTTCGACTCGAGGTCGAAGACTTCTTGCGAGGTTCGTTTCTCGACGCATCTCATTCGCCCATCATCCCGGTCAGTTCCATCACCGGCGCGGGCCTCGATCAACTCAAGCAATCGTTGCTGAAGATGGCTTCTGAAGTACCAGCCAAAGATTCGACCGCTCTGGCTCGCCTCCCCATCGATCGCGTTTTCACTATGAAGGGGTTCGGCACGGTCGTGACCGGCACGCTCGTGACCGGCAGTATCCGCAAAGACGAAGAACTCGAAGTCTTTCCCCAGGGACAACGCGTGCGGGTGCGCGGCGTCCAGGTCCACGGGCAACCCGCGGAGCAGGCGCTGGCCGGTCAACGCACCGCCTTGAACCTGGCCGGTGTGGCCAAGGCAGATCTCGAACGCGGCAAGATGCTGGCGCCTGCCGCGACTTTTCATTCCACCCGGCGCGCCGAGGTGTCGTTATCCCTTCTGCCTTCCGCCAAACCGCTGAAGGACCATGCCCGCGTCCACCTGCACGTCTATACCTCGGAAACCATCGCCCAGATCGTGCTCCATGAACAAAAACAAATCGCGTCCGGAGAGACTGCCTTTGCCAACCTCCACCTCGCTGATCCCTTGCTGCTGTTGCCAGGTGACCGCTTCATCATTCGCCAGTTTTCTCCCGTGATCACAATCGGTGGAGGCATCGTGTTGGACGCCTCGCCTCTGCCTCGGCCCATCAAACATGCGCAAGCTTCTTTCCTAAAGATTCTCGTCAGCAACAACCCACCTGAGATTCTGAAAGCGCGAATCGCTCGCCGTTCCGACCGTGGACTTTCCTTCGCCCAGGCTATTGCCGAGACTGGAATGCGGCGGGAGTTAATCGAAAAGCATTTGGCCGACCCAACGCAGAAAGTACACGTCCTACGCGCCGGAGATCTGTTAATCCAGACGGCCGCAATCGAGGCGGTGAAGCTCGCCCTGACCGAAACCGTAACCGAATTTCACAGACGCAATCCGCTGGTCGCTGGCATGAGCAAAGAAGCCTTACGGGAGAAGCTCGACGTGGGCCCCGAGGTTTTCGACCTCGCAGTCACCCGCTTAGTGGCCGACAAAAAGTTGGAAGTTATCGGCGAATTCGTGCGGCTGCCCGGACACAGCGTGATCATGAAAGATGAAGAGGCGGAATCGAAGAAAACGATCGAGAGCGCTTTCGCCTCCGCCGGCCTGAAAGTGCCAGCCCTCAAGGACGTGTTGGCTGGGCTCAAAGTGGACCGAACCCGTGCTCAGAAAATCGTCACTCTGTTGCTGCGCGATAAAGTGTTAGTCAAGATTTCCGAGGATCTGGTATTTCACCGGGATGCGCTAGAAAGTCTCCGCAAGCGCATGACAGAACAAAAGACAACCACACCCAAGATGGACGTCGCCCGTTTCAAAGATTTTGCTGGCGTCAGTCGGAAATACGCGATTCCGTTACTCGAGTACCTGGATCGTGAGCACGTAACACGGCGAGTCGGGGACGAAAGAGTGATTCTCTAATCCTGCAATTTTTGAAAAGAATTCCCTCTGTGCTTCTCTGTGGTTTAGAGGTTTAAGTTCTTGCGAGGTGGGAGCTATTGCCGAGGCGCGTAGTAGCCTCTGCGCGATCGAACCTGGAGATCTTTCTTCAAAGCGGTGATTTCGATGGCGCGAAAGCGTCCATCGGCATTGAAATCGGCGGGCCGGTATGAAACCACATACTGACTGCGTAACTCATCTTCGATGGCGGCAAACGAATTCTTGATGTCTTTCATCTTGTACGGGAAAAATGCCCGTCCGCCGGTAGCATCTGCAAGCTGTTGCAGGGTTTTGTCGCCGCGCAGGATCAAGCCGCTGTCATCGGTGGAAATCGCATAAATAATCACTTCCGCCCGT
>Ga0137386_10002796_pt1 | contig 11304 bp, 9 predicted proteins | sample SagtaG_4_FD_104910 | JGI IMG/M metagenome (GOLD analysis project Ga0137386, IMG submission 104910) | Vadose zone soil microbial communities from Sagehorn Ranch, Mendocino, California, USA - Sage2_R_100_16 metaG | ecosystem: Environmental > Terrestrial > Soil > Vadose zone | place: USA... | reverse complement strand
CGCCGCCTGCTGCTCCGCGCCTCCCGCAGCGCCTGGCTCGCCCGCACGCTGCGGCGCCGGGCTTTCTTCCGCCGGGCCGTGCGCCGCTTCCTGCCCGGGGAGCACGTGGGTGCCGCGCTCGACACCGCCGCCGCCCTCGCCCGCGACGGGATCGGCAGCGTGCTTACGCAGCTGGGGGAGCAGGTCACCAACCGCGACGAAGCCGCCGCGGTACGCGATCAGTACTTGCGGCTGCTCGACGAAATCCGGTCGCGCGACTTGCCGGCGGAGATCTCCGTCAAGCTCACGCACCTGGGCCTCGACGTGAATCCCAAGGCATGTCTCCAGGATCTGCTGGGGCTCGCGGCGCGGGCGGCCGCTGCCAAATCATTTCTCTGGATCGACATGGAGGAGTCGCGCTACGTGGACGCGACGCTGGAGCTCTTCCGCGCGGTACGCGCCGCCCGTCCCGACGTGGGAGTGTGTCTGCAGGCGTACCTGCGTCGCACCCCCGCCGACCTAGAGGGACTGCTACCGCTCGCGCCCGCCATTCGTGTCGTGAAGGGCGCCTACAACGAACCGCCCGACGTCGCGTTTCCGAAAAAACGCGATGTCGACGCCGCCTATGCGGTGCTCGCCGGCCGGCTGCTGGAGCGCGCGGCGGCCGGTGGGGCGCGTGTCGTGTTCGGTACGCACGATCTCGACCTCATCGAGCGGCTGCGCGCCCGCGCCCTGGCGCTCGGCGTCACGGGCGGAGGCTACGAGGTGCACATGCTGTACGGCATTCGGGCCGCCGCGCAGCGCGCCCTCGCGCAGCAAGGCGTGCCCGTGCGCGTACTGATCAGCTACGGGACGCACTGGTTCCCGTGGTACATGCGGCGCCTGGCGGAGCGACCGGCCAACGTCTGGTTCGTAGTGCGGCACCTGCTGGGATGATCCCGGGCTTGCGCCCGGAGTTAGTAGGGGCCTGTTTTCTCATCGATGGTCACGCACACGCTGACCTCCCGCCCCGTCGAGCTCGACCGCTGGCGCGGCGACACGCCCGGGTGTCGAGATCGCATTCATCTGAACAACGCGGGCGCCGGGCTCATGCCCCGCCCCGTGCTCGACGCGCTCACCAAGCACCTCGCGCGAGAGGCGGCGATCGGCGGCTACGAGGCGGCCGACGAAGCGGAGCCGCTGGTGCGCGAGACCTACGCCCTCGTGGCTCAGCTGGTCGGCGCGGCGCCCAAGAACATCGCGCTGGTCGAGAACGCGACCGTCGCGTTCTCCCAGGCGCTTTCCGCGTTCGACTTCCGTCCCGGCGACCGCATCGTCACCACGCGCGCCGACTACCCGTCGAACCAGCTGATGTACCTGTCGCTGGCGCAGCGCGCCGGCGTCGAGACCGTGCGCGCCGACGATCTCCCCGAGGGCGGCGTCGACCCGGAGAGCGTCCGCCGCCTGGCACGCGATCCCCGCACCCGGCTGGTCGCGCTCTCGTGGGTGCCGACCAATTCGGGGCTGGTGCAGGACGCCCGCGCCGTCGGCGGGGTGTGCGCCGAGCTGGGCGTGCCGTACGTGGTCGACGCCTGTCAGACCGTGGGCCAGATGGCGGTCGACGTGAACGCGCTGCGGTGCGACTTCCTCGCCGCCACGGGGCGCAAGTTCCTGCGCGGCCCCCGCGGCATCGGCTTCCTGTATGTGTCCGACCGGATGCTCGAGCGGGGGGCGTTCCCGCTGTTTCTCGACATGCGCGGCGCCGACTGGACCGACCCCGACACGTTCCGCCTGGCGGACGGTGCGCGCCGCTTCGAGAACTGGGAGTTCGCCTACGCCCTCATCGTCGGCCTCGGCGCCGCCGCCCGTTATGCGCTCGCGACCGGCCCGCTCGGTCATCAGCGAGCCTGGCGGCTCGCCGCGCTGCTGCGCGAGCGACTCGAGGCGGTGCCGGAGGGGCGGCTGCTCGACCGCGGCCGGGAGCGGTGCGCCATCGTCACGCTCGACGTCCGGGGACAGAACGCCGCCGAGCTGGAGCTGCGTCTCCGCGAGCGCGGCGTCAACACCAGCTCGGCCGACCGCATGTCCGGTGTACTCGATATGGACGAGAAACGCGCGGCCACCGTGCTCCGCTTCTCACCACACTACTACAATACGGAAGACGAGCTCGATGCCGCGGTCGCGGCGTTGATCGACCTCGTACGCCGATGATCAGGCGGCTCACGTTGTGGCTGACGATCCCCGGGGCGGCGCTGCCCGCCCAGGCTCGCAAGAGCCAACACGCGACGGTCATGCAGGCGATCGGCGCAACCCAGGTGACGATCGTCTACAACCGACCGGGCGCGCGCGGCCGCAAGCTGTTCGGCGAGCTGGTGCCCTGGGGCAAGGTGTGGTGTCCGGGCGCCGACGAGGCGACGACGATCGCCGTCACCAGGGACGTGCTGGTCGCCGGGCAGCGACTCCCCGCCGGTACGTACAGCATCTGGGCGATTCCCGGCCCCGCGGAATGGACGCTGATCTTCAGCAAGGCGGCGGACGTGTTCCACATCCCCTACCCCGGTCCGGATCAGGACGCGCTGCGCGTCACGGTGAAACCGCAGGCGGGACCGTTCATGGAAGCGCTGGCATTCTACTTTCCGGCCGCGGACGCGGACCGAGCCGTCCTGAACCTGCACTGGGGCGAGACCGTCGTGCCGGTCCCGCTGGCGGCGCCCTAGCAGCGACCCGCTACGCTTCGTAGCGCTGAATCCGCGACCCGTTGCCGGCGGCGCGAGCTCGGACGAGGGCCGCGCTCGCGTGCCCGAGCAGGCTGGCGGGGTCGAGCGGCGTCTCGTGCAGGTCCACGACCGCCTCGAATCCCGCCCGCACCTCGAGCGGCGGCAGCCCGGCGGGCCGCGGGCCACCCTCGATCACCTGCGACAGCCGGCGCGCCATCTGCGCCGCTCCGGCGGGGGCGGTCGAGGGAGCGAGCAAGAGGAATTCGCCGCCCGCGGCTCGACCGATGGCGTCCGAGGCACGGCCGCTCGCCTGGAGCAGCCGCGATGCGAAGTCGACGACGACCGGCGACGCCGTCGCGGCCGCCGGCCGGGCCTGGTGCGCTTCCGGCTCCACCACGAGCGCCACGCAAGCGAGCGGGGCATGCCGGCGAAACGCGTCCGAGACCAGCTCGCGGGCGCGTCGCTCGAGACCCCGTTGCGTGTACAATCCGCTCGCCGGCTCCGTATCCTCTTCCAGCACGTGGTCGGTCTCGAGCTTGACGCGAGTGAACGCGTCGACCTTCAACAGGAGCTCCTCCGCGTTGAGCCCGAGGCTCAGATAGTCCCACGCCCCCGCCTCGAGCGCCGCGAGCCGCTGCTGCTTGGTCGCCGGAGTCGAAGTGATCATGATCACGGGTGTGTGCCACGACACGGCCCGCTGCAGCCGTAGCCGGCGACACACGACGATACTGTCGAGATCCTGGAGGTTCGCGTCGAGGAGGACCACGTCCGGCCGCAGCTCCGGCGCCTGCTCCAACAGCTCGCGCCCGCTCGCCACGGACAGGACCCTGTATCCCTGAGGAGCGAGCATGCTGTCGAGCGCCCGGGTGAGCCAGGTGCCGGCGTGGGCAACGAAGACCACGGGTATGCGGATGAAGGGCGCGCGCTGAGGCAAGCTGGTGCTTTCGCAATGAGGGCGTGCATGACCGACTAGGGCGCCCCGTGCTCCGTGCTCTGGAATGTCGCAGCGGGGGCCCTGGGGAAAAACCGGGCGAACCCCTAGATCAGGCGGGGAGAAGACCCGGGGGCGTCACGGCTCGATGAGGCCCTCACGGATCGCGTAGCGGACGAGACCGGCGACATCGTGCACGTTCAGCTTCTTCATCACGCGCGTGCGGTGGAACTCGGCCGTCTTGGGAGTGATCGCGAGCAGCGCGGCGACCTGCTTCGTCGACTTGCCCTCGGCCACGAGCTGCACGACCTGGCGCTCACGCGACGTCAGCCGGCCGCGGTCCGCGGCTGCGGCGGCGCGGCAGGCCTCCACGACCGCCTGCGAGACGCCCGCCCCCACGTAGAACCCACCGCGCGACACCTGCTCGATGGCCAGGGCGAGGTCTTCTCCCGCCTGGGTCTTGAGCACGAACCCGCGCACGCCCGCGCGGACCGCGTCCGTCACCAGGCGCTCCTGCTCGAGCGCCGTCAGCATCACGACCTGGGTGTTGGGACACGCCGCGACGATCTGGCCCGCGGCATCGATGCCGTTGAGCAGCGGCATCATGATGTCGAGCACCGCGACGTCGGGCTCGAGCTCGCGCGCCACCTCCACGGCCGCCCGCCCGTCGGATGCCTCGGCCACCACCGCGAATCCGTGACGCTCGAGCAGGGCGCGCACGCCTTGCCGCAGCACCACGTGGTCGTCTGCCAGCACTACTCGTAGCGCCATTGTTCCTCCGGGCTCCTCTTATACGGAACGGGTGGGCGCGGCGTCAAGCGCCCGTGTCACGCCGGGCGCGAAGTACCCATCGACGCGTGAGTTATCGGTTACAGTTCTAGTCATGCCGTCCGCCCTCCCCGCACCGCCACGGCTTTCCAAGTCGCGCTATCTGTCGGGCCTCCAGTGTCACAAGCAGCTGTGGTGGCGGGTGCACGACCCCGACGCCCCGGAGCTGTCGCCGTCGGCGGGGCAGCAGAACCTGTTCGCCCAGGGGCGCGAGGTGGGCGTGCGCGCTCGCCAGCACGTGCCGGGCGGGCAGCTGATCGATCTGCCGTTTTATCAGCACGACAACATGGTAGCCGCGACGCGCGAGGCCCTGCAACACGACGTGCCGGCCATTTACGAGGCCTGGTTTCTGGCGGACGACACCTACGTGGGGGTCGACATCCTGGAGCGCACCGCCCGGGGCTACGGCGTGATCGAGGTGAAGGCGTCCAACAGCCGCAAGCCGGAGCACCTTCCCGACGCGGCCGTCCAGGTGCACGTGCTGCGGCAGGCAGGCCTCCCGGTGGAGCGCGCCGAGGTCATGCATCTCAACCCGCAATGCCGCTACCCCGACCTGGCCAACCTGTTCGTCCGCGAAGACGTGACGGCGCTGGTGGAGGGGGCGCTGATCGGCGTGCCGGACGAGCTCGCGGCGCAGCGGGCGATGCTCGCGGGACCGGTCCCGGACGTCCCCATCGGCGAGCACTGCACCACGCCGCACGACTGCCCGTTCATCGCGCGTTGCTGGCCCAAGACCTCGGATCACCCAGTGAGCAGCCTGTACCGCATCGATCGGAAACGGGCCCTCGAGCTCGAGGCCGACGGGTTTGCGACGATCTACGACCTGCCGTCCGACCTGGAGCTCTCGGTGATCCATGCACGCCAGGTGAAGGCCGTCCAGAGCGGGCGGATGGTGGTGGAGCCCACGCTCACAAAGGCGCTCGCCCAGTTCGCGGCACCGCTCGCGTTTCTCGATTTCGAGACCGTGAGCCTCGCGGTCCCCCGCTGGACGGGGTGCCGACCGTGGCAGCAGGTGCCGGTGCAGTTCAGCGTGCATGCCGAAGAGCGGGGGGCCCTGGTGCACCGCGCATGGATCGCGGACGGGCCCGAGGATCCGCGCCCGGCGCTCGCCGCGGCCCTCGTGGAAGCGTGCGCCGGGGCGAAGAAGATCGTGGCCTATTACGCGAGCTTCGAGCGGGACTGCATCAGACAGCTGCGGGAGGCGGTGCCCGGCTGCGCCAAAGAGCTCGAGCGCATCGAGCGACGCCTCGTGGACTTGTTGCCGGTGATCCGGAGACATGTCTACCACCCCGACTTCGGCGGCGGATTCAGCATCAAGAAGACGCTGCCCGCGCTCGTCCCGGGGCTGTCGTACACGGACTTGCAGGTGCAGGACGGCGAGGTCGCGACGGTCGAGCTGCAGCGCCTGATGCTGCGGGGCGCCGAGCTGCCGGCGGGGGAGCGGGCGGCGCTGCGGGACGCGCTGCTGCGCTATTGCGAGCGCGACACGTGGGCGATGGTGAAGCTGCTGGAGAAACTGCGGAGCCTGGTGGCGGATCAGCTGGAGCTGTTCTGAGCCTTCTGGAAGTCTTCCGGGGTGTCGACATCCACGAGCATCTCGGGCCCCCGGTCCACGTACAGCGCCTCGCGCTGGTGCGCCTGCACCACCGCCTTGCCGCATCCTTCCCCAGTCCACGCCCGCAGCTCGCCGAACAGCGCCCGCCGAAACAAGAGCGGCGGTGCGGTGACGTCGCCGTAGCGCGACACGACGAGCGGCGCGTCGCTCGTGTGCGCCCGGCTCACGAGCTCGGAGAGGGCGGCTGCGCTCACGTGCACCATGTCCCCCAACAGCACCACGACCGCATCCACGTCTCCGCCCAACAGGTCGAGCGCCGCGTGCAGCGACGCGCTGGTCGGGCCCGTGAAATCGGGATTGCGTGCGATCTTCACGGGAAGCTCCGCGAGGGCGGCGCGCGCGCGGTCCGCCTCGTGCCCGAGCACCACCACGACGGGCGCCAGTCCGGCCGCGAGCGCCCGGCGGGCGGCGCGCCGTACCAGCGGCTCGCCCGCGAGCTCGAGCAGCATCTTGTTCCGGCCCGGCCCCATGCGCCGCGAGGCGCCGGCCGCGAGCACGACGCCGGCCACGCACAGCGGCTCAGTCTGTCGGGGCATGGATGGGCGCGAGCCGCTCCCGCAGCGACCGGGCCCGCCGGCCGGAGCGCACCGCGAGAACCTCCGCGATCACGGCCAGCGCCACCTGTTCGGCGCCGTCGGTCCCGATGTCGAGGCCCACGGGCCCGTACACGCGCCCCTCGTCCAGGAGGCCCTGGGCGGCGAGGTTGCGCAGCATACGATCGGTGCGCTGGCGCGGACCCAGCACGCCGATGTAGGCGACCGGCGTCTTCAGGAGCGCGCGCAGGTACGCCTGATCGTCGGCGAAGTTGTGGTTCATCACGACGGCGTAGCACTCGCCGTCGAGCGGCGTCGCTGCTCCCAGCTCGTCGCCCGTGCTCCGCACCAGCGCCGCGGCGGCCGGGAACCGCTCGCGGGTGAGCAACCCGACCCGCCGATCGACGACCACGACGCGGAACCCGACGTCGGCCGCGAACCGGACCAGTGGCCGGGCGTCGTCGCCCGCGCCCAGCACCACCAGCTGGGGCGGAGGCACCAACACGTCGAAGAACACCGACCGGCCGCCGATCTCGTGGATCCCGGATTCTCCGGTTGCGAGCAGCTCGCGCGCTGTGGCCGTGACCCGGGTGTTCAGGTCTGCCGAGCCGAGATCGCCCTCGGCGCTGGCGCTCGTCACGATCAGTCGCATCCCGCATCTCGCATCCCGCATCCCGATGAGTGTCGCCACGGCAAACGGTGTCCGGCCATCGAGCAACTCCCGCTCTTTCGGCCTCGCCTCAGCGGGCTCGACGTACACGTCGACTTGTCCTTCGCACCCCACGCCCAGGTCCCAGGCGGCGATTTCGTCGGCGCTGGAGCAGTAGCTCCGGAGCTCGGGCGCGCCGCTGCGGATGACCTGCAGCGCCACCTCGCGCACGTCCTGCTCGAGGCAGCCACCGCTCACGTTGCCCGCGCTGCTGCCGTCGCCCGCGACGGCGAGTTTCGAGCCCTCGTGCCGGTAGGCCGAGCCGCGGACCCGTACGACCGTCGCCAGGGCGGCGGGCTTCCCCCCGCGGCGGGCCCCGGCCAGGAAATCGAGCACCTCGCGCGTTTCAAGCCATTGTTTCATGCGATCTCCCCGCGGGTAATCTAGCGACGGGGCGGGTCTTGCCCGGAGGGGGCCCGGCGGTACCTTCACCGTTTCCGCCGCGCCGAACCCTCTCGCGGGAGAATCCACACGTGAATCGCACCGCCACGCTGCTGCTCGTCGCCGCCCTGCCTGCCGGCCTGCTCACCGCGCGCCCCGGCCCGGAGGACGAATCGGTCTTCGTCCGGGGCCTCCGCCCCGACCAGCACGAGTCCGTGCTGTACGTCTGGACCAGCGACGCCGACCAGAAGGATCCCGACTTTCTCACCGTGATCGACGCGAGCCCCACGTCGTCGACGTATGGCACGATCATCACCACCGTGCCGACGAGCGCGCCGGCGAACGAGGCGCACCATTTCGGCTACACGGTCAATGCCGACCGCATCTTCGCGGGCGGGCTGTTCTCGAACCGGCTCTTCATCTACGACGTCGCCACCGACCCGAGGCATCCCACGCTCGTCAAGACGGTGCCCGACCTCGCGGCGAGCACGGGCTTCTCGGGGCCGCACACGTTCTACGCCGTGCCCGGCGGCGTGATGATCGCAATGCTGGGGGCGAAGGACGGGGGCGCGCCGGGCGCGCTCGTGCAGCTCGACAACGATGGCAACTTCGTGAAGGCGCTCCCCGCGCCGGATTACATGTACGACGTCGGGATCAAGCCCGAGCTGAACCTGATCGTGACGTCGAGCTGGGCCCACCCACACGCGGTGAAGGCGGGCAATACGCCGATGGACCAGGTGGGGGACGTCGTGGTCGCCTGGGACTACAAGACCGGCAAGGTCCTCCAGGAGGAGCACCTCGACAAAGCGCCACTCGAGGTGCGCTGGCTGCACGGGGCGACGGCGCGCGGCGGCTTCATCAACTGCGCCTTCGGCAACAGCGTGTGGCACTGGCAGGTGGGAAAGGACGGCAAGCTCGCGTTCACGCGCGTGCTCAAGCTAGCCGACAACGCCATCCCGGCGGACATGCGGATCTCCTACGACAACCGGTTCCTGTTCGTGTCGCTGTTCGGTGGCGGTGCAGTACAGCAGTACGACATCGCCGACCCGTTGCATCCCACGCTCGTGAGCACGGTGCCCTTCCCTCAGGCGCAGATGATGAAGCTCACGCCCGACAACAAGCGCCTGTACGTGAGCAACTCGCTGCTCTCGAACTTGGACGGCAAGGTGCCCTATCGGGTACGCCTCATCGAGGTGAGCGCGAAGGGCATGACGCTCGATCCGAAGTTCGATGTGGATTTCGAGCACCTGCCGACGGGAGAAGCGCGGCCGCATGACATGTTGCTGAAATGAAAAGAGGCGTCGAGTAAGAGACGTCACGCAAAGACGTAGCACAGAGGCGTCGCGCGAAGTCGAACCATGCCATCGGGTCCCGCGTTCCTGTTCGATCTCGACGGCACGCTGGTGGACAGCGTGTACCAGCACGTGCTCGCCTGGCGCGAAGCGCTCGAGAGCGTGGGGATCGAGCTCTCCGTGTGGCGCATCCACCGTCGCATCGGCATGAGCGGCGGCTTGTTCGTCAACGCCCTGTTCCGCGAGACGGGACGGGAGCTGAAGCCGGAACAGGCGGCGCAGATCCGGCGCGTCCATGCCGAGGCCTACGCGCGCCAGATATCGCAGGTGCGTCCCCTCCCGGGCGCACGGGAACTCCTCGCCTATCTCACCAAAGTGGGCGTTCCGTGGGCGATCGGCACGAGCGGCCGGATGGAGAGCGCCAAGCCCAACCTCGACATGCTGGCGATCCCCGCCGGCGTCCCGATCGTGACGCGCGATCAGGTGGAGCACGCGAAGCCCGACCCCGATCTGTTCCTTGCCGGGGCGGAGCGGCTGGGCGTGCCGATCGACGAGTCGATCGTGGTGGGGGACAGCGTGTGGGATTTGCTGGCGGCGCGGCGCGCGCGGGCGATGGGGGTCGGGCTCTTGTCCGGCGGGTACGGAGAAGAGGAGCTGGAGCGGGCCGGCGCGTATCGCGTGTATCAGGACCCCGCCGACCTGCTCAATCACCTCGACGAGGTGGGTGTGCGCCTGGGGAGCACGCCGCCGTAGCTCATCCCGAGAAGTGCTCGTCCTGCCGCAGCTGCACCACACGGTCCCACGCGCTCGTCTGCCAGTTGTCGGGCTGGTCACGCTCGCGCACCCAGGGCGGCAGCGGCAGCGCGAGGTAACCGGAGAGGGCCTCGACGTAGGGCTCGTACATGCGGCGCAGCTCGGTGAGCCGCTCCTCGAAGTCGGACCGGGCCTTGAGCGCCAGGCCGCCGCCCGCGAGGCGGTCGCGCAGCCGCGCCAGCCGCGCCGTCTCCAGTCGGTCATCGGGCCGCCGCGGCGGCGTGCTGTACACCTGCGCCAGATCGACCACCGCGTGGCGCGCCATCGCGAACGTCAGCTCGGCCTGCCGCACGCACCACCCCTCGAGCCCCACGATCACGAGCGCGCTCGCGTCCAGGATGGTCGTGAGGGCCGCCACCCACGACTCGTTGTAGTGCTGCGACCGGAAATAGCCGAGCGGTGGATACGACAGATGGCTCTCGAGCACGTCGGCGGCCCAGCGCTCCCATTCCTTGAGCAGATCGGCCAGCGCCGCGGCGCGCGGATCCGCCCGGTGCCGCCACAAGAGCTCGGCCGCGCTGGGCGGTGAGCCGGCGCGCGCGTCGAGCAGCGAGATCGCGACCTCGCGGCGCGAGAACGCCTGATAGATCACCGGAAAGTATCCGATCACGGCCGCGAGGAAGGCGAATCCGGTTCCCGCCTCGATTACGGTGAGCGTCTTGGCGAAGGCGCTCCGGGGCACCACGTCTCCGAGGCCGAGCGTGAAGAACGTCGTGCCGCTCATGTACAAGTCCGACCAGAACCCCGTGCCGCCGCCGCCCGCCACCGTCATGGCCGAGCCGGCGGCCCATTGCAGCAGCCCGAACGAGAACACGCTGCCCGCCGCCCACAGGGCCAGCAGCGCGATGAGGGAGAGGGGGCCGTAGAACGACAGGAACGCCTCCCGCCGCCGGCCCGTGAGCAGCCGCGCGGTGGCGCGCCACGGCGCCCAGGTGTAGCGGTAGAACATCTTGGTGACGCGGATCCGCCCGCTCACCCGCCGCGGCAGGATGATGGTTTCGAACGCGTCCCACAAGACCACGGCCAGCAGCACCGCGCCCCCCACACCGCCGATCCAGCGCATGTCCGCCGCTCCAGGCCCCGAGACGCTTGACGAAACAGTCTGACTGACCCCGGGCGCAAGCCCGGGGTAACGGCTGGCGAGCCTTCCGCGGCGCCCGTAAACTTGCTCGGTGAGCTTCGACCAGGTGAGGCGCAGGTGCGGTGCTGCGCTCACCGCCCTGGTGGGCGTGTGCGTCGCTACGGGTGCGTCGGCGAGCCAGACACCGGCCGACTCGACCCCGCTACGGGCTGCGGACCGCGTGTTCGAAGCGACCCAGCCACTCGACCTCACCCTCAAGGCCGACTTCGGCGCCATCAACAAGAATCGCGGCAACGAAAAGCCGGACCACCCCGGTGTGCTCTCCTATGTCACCGCGGCCGGCGACACCGTAGCGCTCGATGTACAGCTGCACACCCGTGGGCACTTCCGGCTGGCGCACTGCCAGTATCCGCCGCTCAAGATCGTCTTCAACCGCGAGCAGACGG
>Ga0137386_10002794_pt1 | contig 11305 bp, 8 predicted proteins | sample SagtaG_4_FD_104910 | JGI IMG/M metagenome (GOLD analysis project Ga0137386, IMG submission 104910) | Vadose zone soil microbial communities from Sagehorn Ranch, Mendocino, California, USA - Sage2_R_100_16 metaG | ecosystem: Environmental > Terrestrial > Soil > Vadose zone | place: USA... | reverse complement strand
CCTGACATCCGCCAGGCCGAGGATGGGCTCGTCGCCGCCAACGCGCGCATCGGGGTGGCCAAGGCGGCGTTCTTTCCTCAGGTCAGCCTGACCGGCTACTTCGGCGTCGAGAGAGTGGCTCTCACCGCCCACTTCACGGGCCCTTGGCGGCGGCTGGGACGCCAAGCTGGTCACGGGAAAGGCACCTGGCGGGTGATGAGCGGCCGCGGCATCGCGTCGCCGACTCGTGTGCCGCCTCACCTTAGCCCTGTCCTAGGAACCGTGGACGAGTACATCGCCTTCGCAGCCCGAGGCCGTGGAGGCCGTCCTGAAGCGAGTGCGCAGCGCCATCCGAAAGGCCGTCCCCGGAGCCGATGAAGTGATTCGTTACCAGATCCCCGCGTACACGGAGAAGAGGACTGAGAGAGGTGATGCCAGCTCGGTCCGGCCAACTACCCAGCCTCTTGGCGTTCCGGTAGCCCTGGTGGTCGGACAAACGCTGGATCGTAGTAATGAGCGTACTGCCAGACCGCCGCCGCGCGCAGGCGTTCGTCGTCCAGGGCTGTCCCCGTGAACCGCGCGGGCTCAAGAGCGCTCAGGTCGATCGATGGCGTCCCGGCCGTGATCCACTCCGCGAGCACCTGCCCGATCGCCGGCGAGAGAGAGAACCCGCTGCCGTTGCACCCCGTCGCGCTCCAGAAGCCCCGAACCTCCGGCGTCGGGCCGACGAGGAACGTCCCGTCCGTGGTCATGGTGAAGAGGCCGCCGCGGTGCTCCCGCACCGCGCTCTTCTGGATGGCAGGAACCTGGCGCGCGACCGTTGCGGCGAGCCCGGTCAGCACCGCGAGGTCGAGCGGGACGTCGTCGACCGAGAAGCCGGGAACACGAGGGTCGATCGGCAGCGGATCGGGCTCGAAGCCGCCCAGCATGAGCCCGCCGCGCGCCGGCCGGAGGTAGACCGCGGTGTCGACGACCCGCACGATCGGGTCGTCGGGCCTGCTCCCCGCGATCGGCTCTGTGATGTAGAGCTGGTGACGGACGGGGACGATCGGCGCCCGCACGCCGGCGAGTTCCGCCACCGCGCGGGCCCACGCGCCCGCCGCGTCGACGACGATCCGAGCGCTGATCTCGCCGGCGGACGTGGCCACGCCTTCGACCTGACCCCCTGTCACCCGGATACCGGTGACGGGCGTATCTGGAATGAGGGTGACGCCCTGGCGGCGGCAGGCCTCCAGATACGCCTGGAGCAGGCTCGACGGCTCGTCGATGTAGACGTCGCCCGGGGTGTGGCACGCCGCCCGGATCCCCTGGCTCTCGAGAAGCGGCATCAGGCGGTGAGCTTCGTCGCCGTCGACGAGCTGGACGTCCACTCCCCAGGCCTGTGACTGCCGCGCCTCCTCCCGGACCAACGCGGCGTGCTCGGCAGTCCGGGAGACCAGGAGGCTCCCCGACCGAACGACCTCGAGCGGAACGCCGGTCTCCTCCATGAAGCGCGTGACCTTCTGGACGCTGAGCCGGGCCAGTCGCGTGCGCGTTTCGTCGGCCTGAACGAGCTTGAACAGCCCGGCGGCTCTCGCCGAGGTCTGCGAGCCGGGGGCGAAGCGGTCGATCAGGGCGACCCGCCGCACCCCGAACCGGGCCAGGTGGAACGCGGTGCTCAGCCCGAGCGCGCCGGCACCGACGACGACCGCGTCAGCCTCCGAGATCATCGCGGCCTCCTCTCGCGACACGCGTGGGCTGCGCCACGGCCTCTTCCTCTTCGTCGCTCCACAGAGAACGCTGCCACGCTGACGGTATTGGGCATCTGACAGATCACGACGACATCGTACTCTCCGACGCGTGGCGGCCACCGTCAACCCTTTTCGCTCCATGTATGCTGTTGTGTCCCTCTGTTTGCCACGCGACCGGCGACCAAGAGGCTAAGATTGGGCCGTGCGCCTGCCCTTCGCTCCGCCGCTCCAGCCCATGTTGTCGAGCGCCGCCGAAGCCCTGCCCGCCGGGGACGGCTGGCTGTTCGAGCCCAAGTGGGACGGCTTTCGCACGCTGGTGTTTCGCGACGGCGACGAGATCTTGCTGCAGAGCCGAGACGAGAAGCCGATGAACCGATACTTCCCCGAGCTCCTGGCGCCTCTCGCCGACGCGTTCCCCGAGCGCTGCGTCGTCGACGGCGAGATCGTCATCGTCGGCGTCGGCGGGCTCGACTTCGAGGCGCTGCTCTTGCGTATCCATCCCGCCGTATCGCGGGTGAAGCTCCTGGCCGCGCAGTCGCCGGGCTCGTTCGTGGCCTGGGATCTTCTCGCGCTGGGGGACGAAGACCTGCGCGAGGCCCCGCTCGCCGACCGGCGCGAGCGCCTCGAGCGGGTGTTGGCGGGCGTGGCGTCGCCGGTGCACCTGTCACCGGCGACGCGCGACCGCGCCCTCGCCACGGACTGGTTCCGTCGCTTCGAGGGCGCCGGGCTCGACGGTGTCATGGCCAAGCGTCTGGATGCGCCGTACCGCGCGGGCGAGCGCACGATGATCAAGGTCAAGCACACGCGCACAGCCGACTGCGTGGTCGCCGGCTTCCGCTGGCACAAGAACGGCGTGGGGGCGATGGTCGGCTCGCTCCTGCTGGGCCTCTACGACGACGGTGGCACACTGCACCACGTCGGCGTCACCGCGGCGTTCACCAACGTCGTGCGCAAGCAGCTCGTCGCCGAGCTGGCGCCGCTGCGGAGACACGCGCTCGAAGGCCATCCCTGGCGTGACTGGGCGGAGGCGCAGACGGAAGCGAACGCGAAGGGGCAGCGCCTGCCCGGGGCGAGCAGCCGCTGGAACCGCGGCAAGGACCTGAGCTGGGAGCCGCTTCGGCCCGAGCGCGTCTGCGAGGTCGCGTACGACCACATGCAGGGGACGCGCTTCCGGCATGCCGCGCAGTTCGTGCGCTGGCGACCCGACAAGCGACCGCAAGACTGCCGCTACGATCAGTTGGAGGTCACGCCCCCCTACGAGCTCGAGCGGGTCTTCGGCGCCCGCTCCCCGGGCCGCCCCGGCTCCGAGCCGCGCCAGGGGTCGTAGTCGGGATCGGGCGGTTCCTCGGCAGAGCGCTCGCTTTCGGGGACATGGCGCAAGTTGATCCGGATCCGCGTCCACGTGGATGAGCGGCCGCGCATCGAGTCGACGAGCACGTCGTCGACCTGGAGCCGCGCCGCAGCCTCCGGATGGCGTGCCTTCCACCGTTCGAGGCCGGCGAGCGCGTCCTCTTTGTGCTCTGCCTTGGCGACCGTGATGAGGGGTTGGGTCGACTGCCGGCGGCCGCTCCCTTTCGTCTTGGCGTTCGCGCTCGCCCTGCGTGATGGAGCGACGCGCGGCGGCTCGCCGCGCTGCTTCGTGTAGTGCGGCGGCCAGGGCGCGTCGCCGAGGCCCGCGGCTTCCTGCGCGGCGGACAGCTCGAGCAGCGAGTCGAGCGATCCCGGGGTGGCGTCGATCGCTGCCGACGCGTCGCCGCGTTCGGCCAGACGCGCAGGGGCAGTGACCAACGTGAAGGCCGCGGGATCGCAGCCGGCCACCTCGTCCCATTCGAGGGGCGTGGACACGCGCGCGTCGGGCGTCGGCCGCACCGACCAGGCCGACGCCACGGTGCGGTCCTTGGCGTTCTGGTTGTAATCGAGGAAGACGCCGTGGCGTTCCTCTTTCCACCATTTGCTCGTCGCCTGCCCGGGCGCGCGCCGCTCCACCTCGCGGGCGAGGGCCAGCGTCGCGCGCCGCACCTGGTCGAAGCTCCAGCGCCGGTGGATGCGCACGTAGATGTGCATGCCCCGCGATCCCGACGTCTTGGGCCAGCCGCGCAGCCGGTGCTCGTCGAGCACGTCACGGACGATCAGGGCCACGCGCCGCACGTCGTCCCAGCTGGTGCCCGGGCCGGGGTCGAGGTCGACGCGCAGCTCGTCGGGGTGCTCGAGATCGTCGGCGCGCACCGGGTGCGGGTTCAGGTCGATGCACCCGAGGTTGACGATCCACAGAAGCTGCGCCGCGTCGCGCACCACGATCTCTCGCGCCGTCCGGCCGGACGGAAAGCGCAGCTCCACCGTCTCGACCCACTCGGGACGCTGCTCGGGCGCCCGCTTCTGAAAGAAAGGCTCACGCTCCGCGCCGTTCACGTAGCGCTTGAGCACCAGCGGCCGCGCCGCGATCCCCCGCAACGCCGCCTCGGCCACCGCCGCGTAGTACTTCACGAGGTCGAGCTTCGTGTGGCCGGCCAATGGAAAAATTACCTTGTCCGGGTTGGTGATCACCACCTCCCGACCGGCGACTCCCAGAACGGTCTGCCGCACCTGCCCCATGGGGACAGTGTTGTCAATTCACATTCGGCGCGCAAGGCGCCCGTAGTAGACTGCGAGACCTGAGAGGCGAGGTGTGACCATGGCGAAGAACGGCTTTCGTGTGCTCGATAGCGACATCCACATCATCGAGCCGCCGGACCTCTGGGAGCGCTACATCGACGCGCCCTTCAAGCACCAGGCGCCGCGCGGGTTCGCCGACTGGGTGCTCGACCTCCGCATCGAGATCGACGGTAAGCTCATGCCGGCCAACGTCAATTACTCGGCGGATGCCCGCGGCCGATCCGCCCAACGCGACCGTGAGCGGTTTCGCCCCTTCCACGAGCGCGGCTGGAGCCCCGAGGCGCAGCTCGACGCCATGGATCAGGAGGGCATCGACGCCGGCGTGGTCTATCCGACGCGCGGGCTCTTCGCGCAAGGGATCGACGGGATGGAGCCGAAGCTTGCGGCCGCGATCGCCCGCGCCTACAACAACTGGCTCTACGACTTCTGCGCGGTGAACCCGCAGCGCTTGATCGGCGCCGGCATGATCTCGCCGTTCGACATCGACGACGCCGTCGCCGAGACGCGGCGCTCCGTGAGGGAGCTGGGCTTCAAGGGCATCTTTCTCCGTCCGAACCCCGTCAACGGCCGGAACTGGCACGACGCGTACTACGGGCCGCTCTGGAGCGAGCTGGAGGCGCTCGACGTCCCTCTCGGCTTCCACGAGGGCCTGGGGGCCCACCTGCCACAGGTCGGCGACCGCTTCGGGCGGAACGTGATGCTCCGCCACACCGTCTGTCACCCCGGTGAGCAGATGCTCGCCGCCGTGAGCTTCTGCGGCGGCGGGATCCTCGAGCGCCATCCGCGGCTGCGCGTCGCGTTCCTCGAGGGCAACGCGAGCTGGGTACCGTTCCTTCTGTGGCGAATGGACGAACATTACGAGTGGCTCGGCGACGTCTTCGCGCGCGACCTGTCGAGGGAGCCGAGCGAGTACTTCAAGCGGCAGTGCTTCGTCTCCGTCGAGTGCGACGAGGAGCCGATCACAGGGGTCTTCGACCTGATGGGCGTCGCGAACATCGTGTTCTCGACCGACTTCCCCCACCCGGACTGCAAGTACCCGGGCGCGGTCGCGCGATTCCTCGAGCTCCCGCTGCCCGATGCCGCGAAGCGCGCGATCCTCTGGGACAACTGCGCGAGGTACTACGGCCTCGCCTGAGCGGTAGGTGAGTCGCCGAGCCGCAGCTGATCGCCGCGGGTCAGCGCCACTCGAGCCGGTGCCTGATCACGAATGGAGCGAACAGCCGCGTCACTTGGTGCTCGAGCGCGGCGCGGTCGATGTCCGGCGGCCCCTTCAGGGCGACCGTGGCGACGGTGCCGTGTACTGGGTCGGCTGCCACCTGCACCTCCGGTTCGACCCCGGCGTCGCGCAGCGGCGCGAGCAGGCTCGCGAAGACCCGCCGCGCCGCATCCCACCGCAGTTCGGGCTTGAAGACCTTGCCCACGAGCGTGAGGGGCATGGGATGGATGGGGTAGAGGTTGACCGGGACGGCGGCGCGTTCCGGCGTGCGCTCCCTCACGAAGCGTAAGAGCTCGCTCGCGTCCGCCTGCCGGCCCGGCTTGAGCTGCACGTAGGCCACCGGCAGCTCGCCGGCGTATGGATCCGGCTGGCCCACGACCGCGGCCAGCTCGACGGCCGGATGCTGATAGAGGATCTCCTCGACCGGTAAGGGATCGATGTTGTGCCCGCCGCGGATGATCAGGTCCTTGGCCCGCCCGGTGATCCAGAGGTAGCCGTCGCCGTCGAGTCGCCCGAGGTCGCCCGAGTTCACCCAGCCTTCCTCCACCCACGCGTCCCGGTTGTGTTGATCGCTCATGTACCCGGCGAACACACCGGGGCCGCTCATGGCGACCACGCCGATCTCGTCTACGGCGCAGTCCCGCTCGTACCGTCCCTCGCCGTCCAGCTTCACCACGCGCACCTTCGCATACGGCAGTGGATGGCCCACCGAGCCAAGCCGGACCTCCCGCCACGCGCAGCTCATCGTGTGCACGCTCGAGGTCTCGGTCATGCCGTACACCTCGAGCACGCGGGTGCCGGTGATCGCCTCGATCGCCTTGCCGACCTCCACGGGGATGGCCGAACCGCCGCCCGAGGCGTAGCGCACTGAGCTCAGATCGACGCCGTCGTGCGGCGCGTTGAGCACCGCGGCGAGCACCGTGGGGACCGCTCCCACGACGGCGGCCCGGTAGCGCTCGACGAGCCGCCAATAGTTTCGGATCACGGCGGGGTTGCGATAGCCCGTCGGCGTCAGGATGACCAGCCGCTGGCCGCTACTGAGGGGCGCCAGCCCCTGCGTCAGCGCGCCACCCACATGGAACAGTGGCAACCCGCAGAGAATGGCGGACTGCGGCTCGGACTGGAACATCAGGGTCACGCCCCAGGCTTGGCTCACTTGGTTCTTGTGGGTGTGGCGCACGAGCTTGGGCAAGCCGGTCGTGCCACCGGTATGAAAGTAAGCCGCCAGCTCGCGGCCCTCGATCTGGCGCTTGCTCGTCAACCCTTCGGCCGGATACCTGTCGACCAGGGCATCGAAAGAGTACACACCGTCCCGTTCGTCCCCGGGCCCGAGCACCTGCAGCACACGCTCCAGCGAGGGCACCAGCTTTCGCACGTGCTGGCTCTTGTCCCAGATCTCGGTGCCCGGCATGGGTCCGAGCGTCACGAGGACCTTCGTCCCCGCGGCCTTCAGGATCTCGGCGATCTGCCCCACCTCGAGCATCGGGTTGACAGGGTTGACGATGCCCGCCGCCTCAGCGCCGAACAGCACCATGTAGCTCTGCGGTAGCAGCGGCAGCATGAACGAGACCACGTCACGCGCACCCACCCCCATGTCGTGGAGCAGGTTGGCCGTCTGCGAGACGCGGCCGAGGTACTGGCGATAGGTGAGCGTCAGCGGCTCCTCCTCGGGCTCGCCCCGAAGCAGGAAGTGGATGGCTGGCTCGTCCGGCGCGAGCGACGCGCCGACGCGCAACGCCTCGTAAGTGCTTTGGACGGCGATGCGCTCGTCATAGGGGATGCGCTCGAAGGCGGCCACCGCCCGCGGATCTTCGAGGTCCGGGTAGGCGTCGCCGATGTACCGGTCCAGCGGATGTCCGTGGCTCATGCGTCCCCTCCCGAGTCGTGGTACGACGGGGTCACAGTATAGGGCAGACTCGGGTGCCCCCTGACGCCTCCCCACTGGCCCCCCTCTCGTTCTCGTCGCTCGTGGCGCCGTGCTTCCAGGTGGAGTATCGTCTGTGATCTGGGTGCGGCCCGACGGGCTAGCGGGCGGCCCAGGACGAACCGGACAGCCATGAGCCAGCTCAACGCGAAGAAACGGTCGCAGTTGCCTAAGAGCGCCTTCGCGTACGTGGATTCCAAGGGACGACGGCGACTGCCGATCAACGACGAGCCACACGTCCGAAATGCACTTGCGCGCTTCAACCAGGTGGCGTTCGAGGATGACGCGGCCAGAGAGCGGGCGCGCAAGAGACTCCTCAGCGCCGCCAAGAAGTACGGGATCGTGCCCATCGGCTTCATGACCGGCCAGTTGCGGTCTCAGATGAGCGAGGCGGCGGCAGGTCGATTCGTAATCGAACTGGGACAGGTCGACACGCCGAGCGAGTTCGAACGGCGGCTGCGCACGGCCCTCCGTGACCCCTCGCTCTCGGTCTTGCACTGGTCCGATTCTGCCGGCGCTTATCTTGACGGCGCCGGTCAGCCAGCCGCCCTGCCGGCTGATGGAGAGAGCCGTGTCGTGACTCTCCTCGAGCGCCACGGCCAGCCAATGACCGCCCTCGTGCACGACCGCGCCGTCCTGGACAATCCGGACCTCGTGAAGACCGTGACCGCAGCGGTCAGGCTGGCTGTCGAGAACGAGCGACTTCGCGGCCAGGTCGAAGCCCGGGCCAGTGAAGTGCGAACGCTGCCGACCGGGTACGTGACGTTCCTCTTGACCGATATCGAAGGGTCAACCAACCTTCTCCAGCGACTCGGCGATCGGTACGCCGCCCTCTTGGCTGAGGTCCGCGCCATCATCCGGAGCTTCGTGCATCGGGTGGGTGGCCGCGAGGTCGACGCTCGCGCGGATGAGTTCTTCGCGGTCTTCGATCGCGCTCCAGCGGCGCTCGAGGCGGCCCTTGCGATCGAGCGGACCTTGCAGGGACGGGCCTGGCCCGATGGTGTCGATGTCAGGGTTCGAACCGGCATCCACAGCGGGCGCCCCACGCTGACCGACGCCGGCTACGTCGGTCTGGCGGTGCACGCCGTCGCCCGGATCTGCTCGGCTGCTCACGGCGGTCAGATCTTGCTCTCGGCCGCGACCCGGGATGCCGTGGGCCGGTCGCGGCCAGCCGGCATCCGCTTCCGGGGCCTGGGCTCGCATCGGTTCCGCGGCTTGCGCGAGGCGCAGGCTCTCTTCCAGGTAGAGGCCGCAGACCTGCCGGCCCACTTCCCGCCGCTCCAGACCCACGCTGCAGACACGGCGGGTAAGCGGTGAGGAGACCGCGTGACTACGTGCCGATATCTTCCGCCCACAGGGAAGGGTGGGCTCGAATGAACTGTGCCATCAGCTCGTGGCACCGAGGGTCTTGAAGCACTTCCACCGCCACCCCTCGGCTGCGAAGCAGGTCTTCCTCGCCCCGGAACGTTCGATTCTCGCCAACCACCACGCGCGGAATGCCATAAAGGAGAATCGCGCCGCTGCACATCGCGCATGGCGAGAGCGTGGTGTATATCGTGCAGCCGCGATAAATGCGGGCCGACTGACGACCGGCATTCTCGAGCGCGTCCATCTCACCGTGCAGAACGACACTGCCTCGCTGCACCCGCCGATTGTGGCCACGGCCGAGAATCTGCCCGTTGTGCACGACCACCGAGCCGATCGGGATGCCGCTCTCCGCGAAGCCCAGCTCCGCTTCTTGGATCGCCGCTCGTAAGAATTCGTCCATGGAGCGCTCCTGTCGGTGAGTGGCCTGACGCCATTTACCGGCGGGCGTCACCCATCGGTCGCGGGACAGAGGCGGCCACCACGCGCGTGCCGATGGCCAGGTAGACCGCCCCGGCGACGACGATTCCGACCAGCCAACTCAGGTCAGCTCCGCTGAGCAAGCTGGTCGAGATGGGACCTTGCAGGGCGGGGACGAGGCCGTCTTCAACGGTCCACCCGGCGATCAGACCCACGAGGAAGGCCGCGATCGCGCCCCAGTTGATGTCGCCATATGCGCTGCGCTCCGGCGTCTGATAGAGTGCGCCGACGTCGATGTGACCCTTCCGCTTGATGAAGAAGTCGGCGAGAATCACCCCGGCCCAGGGGCTCATCCACAGGAGCAGGCTGATCATCCAGTTGTCAAAGGCCTTGGCGAACGAGGGCTGGAAGACGAAGTAGATCGTGACCAGATAGCCGACGACGCCTGCAATCAGGGCCACGGCCGTCCGGGAGAGGCGAAGGCCCATGCTCAGCGCGGCCAGCGCCGCCGAGTAGACGTTCAGGATATTCGTGGCGATGGGGCCGTGCAGGACCATCAAGAGCACCAGAATGCTCGTGATCCCGCCGAACACCGCGCTGACCATCTTGGCCGGATCGGTGTCCTTGGTCACACTGGCGACGGTGGCGCCGAGGATGGCGAGCCACACGGTGGGGACGAACATGCCGAGGTAGCTGTACCAGAACACCGAGGACGAGGACACGCGGCGGGGGACGAAGCGGGAATAGTCCGAGGCCCAGGTGACCCACGAGATGCACCAGCCCACGCCGATCGCGGTGGTGAGGAGGCTCAGCATCGCCAGGTGGGCGGCGGGCGGCAGCGAGCTGGTGAGGCCCCAGTTGACCACGCCGGGGCGGGTCCAGGCGAGGACGCTCATCAGCGCCATGATGACGGCGGTGATGGGCACGGTGTACTTCTCGAAGGTGCGGATCGCGTAGAAGCCGTAGATGCCGATCACGACCTGGATCACCATGACGACGCTCACGACCACGAAGTTGGTGAGCCACGTGTCGCCGATCCCGAACTGCCCGAGGATGGCCACGGCGATCTTCACGGGGAAGTAGGTGTTGACCCCGATCCAGCCGAGCGTCATGAGGAACATGAGCAGGCTCGGCAGGTAGGCGCCGCGCCGGCCGAATGCGGAGCGGCTCAGAACCATCTGGTTCACGCCGGTCTTGTGGCCCATCACCGTGAAGGCCGCGAAGATCGCGCAGCCCACGATATTGCCGAGCACGACGACGGTGATGGTCTCCCACAGCCCGAGCTTGAGCACGATGCCGAGGGCGCCGAGGGCCCAGTTGATGGGGGCGATGTTGGCCCCGGCCCAGATCCACATCTGCTGCGGACCGGTGGAGTCCTTGTCGGCTTCCGGGATGGGTTCGATGCTGTGAACGTCGGCCCTGAGCTCGCCAGTGGCTTGGGTCGTCATGCTTGCCCCCTTGTGCCCGCTACGGGTGTGCGGTTCCGTTGTGGGTGCGGACGACACCGTCCCGGCCGGCGAGATAGTGCGCCGTCGCGGCGGGCAAAGTCAAGACCACGTCCGGCAGATGCCCGTGCCGAACGCACCCGCAGCGCGCAAGTGCACCTCTTGAAGCCTTGCCATCCCACCCTCTCCCCACCGGGTTGAGGGGCCGTGGTAGAAGCGCGCGCCCTGCGGCATGGCCGTGGTCTCCCCGCACTGAATGGCGCGGCGGAGACAATGGGTGGCTCGTCTATCTGTACTCAGGATGAATCTGGCGCTACTTGAGCCGCGGATCGAGAGCGTCGCGGATGCCATCCCCGAACAGGTTGAACCCGAGCACGGTGACGAAAATGGCGAGGCCGGGAAAGAGCGACAGCCAGGCGTTGGCCTGAATGAAGGAAATGTTGGCCTTGAGGTCCCAGCCCCAACTCGGCGTCGGCGGCTGGGTACCGAGGCCGAGGAAGGAGAGCGTAGCCTCCACGATGATGGAGGTAGCGATGCCGAGCGTGGTGGTCACGATGATGGGCGCCAGGCAGTT
>Ga0137386_10002793_pt1 | contig 11306 bp, 7 predicted proteins | sample SagtaG_4_FD_104910 | JGI IMG/M metagenome (GOLD analysis project Ga0137386, IMG submission 104910) | Vadose zone soil microbial communities from Sagehorn Ranch, Mendocino, California, USA - Sage2_R_100_16 metaG | ecosystem: Environmental > Terrestrial > Soil > Vadose zone | place: USA... | reverse complement strand
GCGGTCGATCTCGAGGATCGCCTGGTCCTGGGACATCGTGAAGGGCACTCCGCGGGTGACGTCGGTGCCTCCGATGATCTCTATGTCATCCCAGGGGTTCCCTCGCGGAGTCTTGTGAATGCAGGAGATCTGCCGACGAATGGACACGTTGTTCGTCATCACGCATGCTTGGTCCCGCTGCGACCAGTAGGACTGAACGGTGACGCCGTTCAGCAATCCGGTGGACCGGCAGGCGTCTCCAATCTCGTTCCAGTTGGTCGAGTTCGTCGGGTTAACTTGTATGCCATTCCCCTCCGGGTCGCTCAATGCCTCTGCGAGCTCATGCGAGAACACCGAAGACATGAACGCCCTCGTGCCGTAAAGCACCCATGCCATATGAGAGCGGTCATTCCAGTCCAAGTCGAACCAGTCAAGGTCGGTGTACTCGGCGTACGTGTGCAGGCCGCCGGCCGTGCCGGGCTGGAAAGAGACACCGGGGGGCATCAGCACGCAATGGAACTGATCGTTTGGCTCCTCGTCCGGCTCGGGCAGGGTGCCGTTGTCGATCAGGTCAGTGATCTTGTTTTGGACGTTGCCGGTGTTGAATGGGTTGGGAGGGTTGGAGGTGTCCAGGTACGCGGCGCCGAACCGAGCTGGACTCACTCCGTATTGATCCAGCGCGCTCACATACGGACCGGTCAAGATCGAGGCGATATCGTTCGCGACGGCGACCAGTGACGGGTTCGGCGCCGGGGTGGTGTTCCAGCCCGAGCCCCAGAAGATCAGGTTCACGGTCGCATTGCGCAAGCGGGGTCCGCTGCCCACGGACACCGTTGTCGTCGATGGCGCATCTCCAGGGCCGTTGAACTTCTGCACGATCAAGTCGCTGCCGCCACGGGGAGCCCGGACTGCTCGAGCCGCTATCTTGGAGGCGGGCGCAGGCGCCACCCCGACTCCGTGGGCAAGCCTCCACTGCCTCTTCTGCTTGCTACCTGCACTCCGTTTCGTCTTTGCCGCCATGCTCACGTCCTCCTTCGGGTTCCACGGTGCGGAGGAGTTGCCTGTCTGTCTCGTAGACACTCGGTTTGCGCGGCCTGTAGCCGCGGAGTTCGTGTTTCAACTCGTATTCGACCGGGGCGTCGCGGCAAATTGCGGAATGCCGACCTAGACCATTGTAGTACAACACGATCTATTTAAACACACCGAGTAAGGGCAGAGCCTATGCGGCAGTATGGCTTCGTTGGCCTGGCGCGACGCGCCCAACAACGACAGCCGTCAGCAGCGAAATGCCGTAACGGCCTCAGCTGAGTCGTCGCCGCCGCAACTGCTTACGCCGGAAACTATTCGGCCATCGTCGGCCGCTCGTGCAATCCCTCGCTGGCCGGCTGATGAGTCGGCCCGGCGCCGGTACCGCCAAGGCCCCGGACTGCGGATGCGCGCACGCGCAGATAGCGCCTGGCCGCCGCCCGCACCGCCCACCAGGCCAGCCTCGACATCGCCGCCCGGCTCGCCGCCGCCGACCCCGCCAACACCCAATGGCAGCGCGACCTGGCCGTCAGGCGGCAGCGCTTGAAAGGGCCCGATAACACCTAGCGTTAACCTCCGTGGACGATGCTTTAATTCGGGCATGGGCTTGCCAGCACCGGCCTAGCGAACAGATAGTGACAAGTCCGCTACATTTCGTGAATGGCATGCGGACTGCTGGCCGGCGGATGACGGGAACGACAACCGGGTCCGGCAGACATCCAGCCAGCCCTTGGCAATGCCCGGGGAACCTGACGCACGCATGAGCATGGGCTGAGCACGCGTGTACGTCCGATAGTCACTGCTCACGGCTCCATGCGCAAGTAAGGCTCGATCTGTATTCATAGATACCTGTCTCTGAGAGCGTCAGCTCAGTACCGAATTGTCATTCTGGGATGTGGAGCTTGCTGGTCATTTCGAAGCAGCCCGCTTCGCTCCTAATCTGATTGCAATGGCGGCGTCCTGGTGAAGCGCAGGTGCCCTGATGAGCTGCCGGTCCTGCTCGGTCTGTGCGAGCAGTGAGGTGCCGCGCCGCGGCATGCCAGCGGGGAGGCGGCTACGCGTGCATGCCGCTGCAGGCTGGTGCCGAGAAGGCACCCGCTCACACGGCATAGCTGGTGAATTCGAGGATGTCAGCTTGATCTGCACCGCCTGGGTGACAAAGAGCCCGTGTCCGGCAGTTGGGTATTCCTTGTAAACGCTACCTGGCACCAGCTTCGCGGTACGCCGACCGGTCAACTGAATGGGCGCGGACTGATCGGCGGCACCGTGGATGATGAGCACGCGGACGGTGATGGCGCGCAGTTCGTCGCTGTGGTCGGCGTGGAACGACGCCTTGAACATCTCCACGGTCGCGGTGGGCGAGGCGGCCGGGCACCCGCGCACCTCGTTGTCGATCAGCGCCGGGGAGACGCGTCGCCCAGGTGGACCGCGAAGTAGCCCTGGGCGCGGTCGGCGAACCACTTAGGCGGCGGCCACGGCGGAGCTGGGCCGCCGCCGCGTCGCAGGCAGCCCGGGCAGACCATGCGGACTGCGCTCGGTCAGCTTGAGGAACGGCAACGTCGAGGCGAGGAAAAGACCCGGACCACCCGCGTCAATCTTTTCTCCGACGCTATAGACCGATAGAAGAGGTATAGGCGCCTTTAGTCGCTTCGGCCACGATTCCGAGGAACAACAGCCGCCGCCTAACTACACCCTGATCAGGTAGATAACAACCTAACATGTCCACCGTTCTGGCATTAGCCTGCACATGGCGCTATGCTGGCCGACGTCGCCGCTGGCTTTTGAGAACGAACGGGCGCAGTTATATGAAGTTAAATTTCGGAAATAGGATCAGCGCCCAATCCTGGGCACGGGTGGAGGCTGCGCTTCCTAGACAGGGCTATTTGGGGCCCCATTCCGCAGTTCCTGGCGAACTCGAGATCGATCTCAGTGCCGTCGGCTTCGCCGACTTTGTAGCGCTAGGCCGCATCCTTCTACTAGTAGACGACCTAGCAACACATGGCTCGACCGTCCGTGTACATCTGCCCAGCACCCAGCCGCTTGAGCGTGAGCTGTCACATCTTCGCATCGCGGACACCTCAAGCGAGTCCGGAGCCGCGGTGGCCAGTCGTTTGGCACTGCGGCTAAGGCAGCGCTTGACTTGCCGACTCTTCCTGCGCAGCACTGGTTTCGAGGCATGTCTCAAAAGCGGCCACTGGAATCCGTTGCAGGTAACGCTCGGCGAGAAGCCAGCTCGTGAGAAACTGCCACCTGACCCTCTGCCGACAATTGACGAGGATCTTCACGAAACTATCCAGCCGCCTAGCACGAGGCGCAGGCTGCTGCCCTTCAAGTGGATGGCTTCGGAGATGCACGCGAATGATGCGGTCAGCGAAACTGCCTCAATCGTAAAGGCTCTCACCGCGATCGGCCTGCCCCATGACGACGCAGAGCTGCTGGCCTACGGCCTAATATCTGAACTTCTTGAGAACTCAAGGATGCATTCCTGGCAGACTCCTGAAACGCCGCGCCTGCCGCTATTTGGCGCCGCCATTGTGGATGCTTCTGCCTACGAGCGTCGAATCGACGATTTCGACATCAATCTCCGAAGCCTTGCCGCCTCCGCGGCCGTCGCGGGAAGTCGACTGGTCAGAATATTCGTTGGCGACTCTGGACGAGGCATCGAAGTTCCCGAGCACGAAACTATCGGGGCCGAGCCGAACCTCGGCGACCCTGTCGACCAAAACGTTGAGGCAATCGTTCGCGCGATGTCGCGATGGAAGCCTTCCCGGCACAGCGAACTTTCCGCCAGGGGCCTGTGGAAGGTGCAGAGGATCGTCCAAGAATATGGCGGCAGCGCACTAATACGCTCCGGTCGCGCTCAAGCTGGATACATCTATCACACCGTAGGTCCGCCTGAGCCCATTCAGTCCACCTTCCAAGCCATCCTGCCCGGCACGGCCATCGAGTGTAACCTGCTGACCACGCAAAAACGCCATCGCCGTCGCCGCGCGGGTGAACTAGCGTCGCCCATCGCACGCAGGTCGGCCTTTACGCAACTGCGGCTTCAGTGCACAAGCGCCCTGCTCCGACCGGGCCGCGGCCTCGACGAGTTGGATACACAGCGAATCCGGGAGGTTGTGCAAAGTCCAAAATCCGACAGCGGCGGCATTGTTGTGGCCATTGAGGTTGCACAGGGCTCCGGCATACTGGGAGACGATGATCTTATAAAGCTAATTAGGAGCATCAGCGATATAGTCGCCGAAGGAAATCGGCCGCCGACAGTTACACTAGCGATTGCAGGCGCCAACCGCAGCATGTTGGCCCTAGCGATCGAAGAGCTAAACATCGGCCACGATGCGACGGCAGACCCCGGGCTAACGGGGCCTATCCTGGTAATTGCGGAGGGCGTACATTATTGGGTAGGCGGGAACTCGTCGCTGCGAGATATCCTCGGCTCTCTTTCGCAAGATCAGCCTCAACTGAGGCTCGTGCGCGGGGGCACGACCATCAGAGGCGATCCTGAGGACGTGCTGCTAAGAGTTGATGCCGTTCGATCGCTCTTGGACTATGATGGCGCCACGATAAGATTGAAACTTCGGCCACAAGATGCCCTGCAGGCCATAGCCAGCTATCTCAGGGGCGTCGTTAGCTCGGCGATTTCGGAGGTCTCAGCCGATGGCGTAGAGAGTGGAGAGTTTCTGACTCCAAGTCTGCGCCGGACAACGCGATGGATCGACGTCAGGCGGCTTCTGGCAAGTGCGAGATGCCTGAATCTGTCGAGTCTCGTTCTGGCATTTCTAGTGTTCGAGCGAACTGGTCGATATCTAGTTGGTCATCCGAATCCGTTTGTAATATGGCGCGCCGGATCCATGACGCGTGACATGACCGGCGCCTTTCAGGCATCGCTCGATGGCGTGTCACAAGAGTACCGAGCTCCCGTCGAAGTAGCAGCGGAGACTCCGACCTCCTCCGCCGGGCCGAAGCCGGTCGTAATATGTACCGATCTAATATCTACTGAGCACTCGATCCGTATGGCGATCGAAGACGTCTTGTCCGCAGCTGGCACCCCGGTTGCGATAGCCGCCTTCGTTGACGTCCGCGACGATCCGAGGAATGAGATCGAGGTAGCGGGGCTAAGGATCCCGATAGTCCGGCTCACGGGTGCTTCGATCGCATCCACCGCAGAACACCTGAGCGATGACGAACTAACGATCATTGATCCGCTGCTCGGTGAGCCGCTCGCCCGGCCGCCGGTTTATTCATGGGCCATGAAGGTGCAGCAGAACTATATTAAGGCTCTCGAAAGCGCTGAAGCGGCTCGGCTCGGCCACATTGTCCGGCCGGCCGGACGTCATTATACGGCATACGTAGATCCCACTATGCTTTATGCTAACGAAGGATGGCGTCACCTCGCGGTCTCGGCGATGATGCGCCGAATCAAGGATGGACGAACAGACGCGGAATTGACGGATGCAGACGGGGTTTGCATCCTCTACCCGAGCCGCACACGAGACAAGATCTCTGTTGTAGCTGAGCTGCTCGAGGAGGCGCTCCGTCTAGCGGAGATGGAAGTCTGCGGCGTGATTCAGGTTCCCAGGGCTCCGGCCAGCGGGGGCTGGAGATATCCGGCGTCGATAAGGCTTCCGAACGGCACCGCGCAAGTAGTAGTCATAGACTCCGGTTCGCGCAGCGGACGAACAGTGCGGCAGCTTATGAGGCTGTCATCGGAGGAAGGCGTTCGAGTCATTACAGCCATCGTCCTAGCCAACGGCATGGAAGAGGCTGACGCACTAGCTCTGCAACAAACTCGGGCTATCGAAGAGCCAACAAATCCCAGGCGATCTGTGCGGCACAATATATCGGTGGAGGTCAACTTCCTAACAAGGACTGCGGTAGCGGCGCGCTCCGCCGAACAGTGCACTATTTGTCAGCTAAGGAACTCGTATGCTTCAATTAGCCAACACCTGCCACCTCTTCTGGCGGAACATAGGGATTACCTCCTCAGGGCGCTCGATGAGAAAACCAAGGACGACGTCTTTGAGGCAGGCACTTCTGATCTATTCGGTGCCGCGATCGAGCAACGCGATTGCGTTGCCTATCTGAGCTGGCGTGCGGGCCTCCGGGATTCTCTATTCAGCACGACGGACCGGAGGAAGCTGGCAAACGAGGTAAGAAGGCTCCATGAATCCGGTATTCGGCAGGAGGGCTCCCTTCAGGAGACACGCCAGCGCGACGCGCTGATCCGCGTCCTGGCTGCGGAGCTGAGCTGGATAGATGCTGAGCCACTTTCATTTAGCGACATCTGCGACGCTCTCACGGGCATCGCCGAGGCCGTACTTCTCTCAACGCCAGCGTCCGCAGCGGATCCAATGCTTCGGGTCCAAGCGGCCACGGTGCTCGCGGGAGCTGATCCTCGCCGCTTTGCCCGTGAGATCGGAAATATCCTCAAGAGAAGTATCGACCATCACTTGGTAGTAGTACACGTATTGATGGAAGCGCTAAAGCTGCTCAATAATAAGAATGCGCAAACATCAATCATTGAAGATGTCGCGAGAAATATCTCCGTCATTGCGGACTTGCAGCCCACTACTCCGGCCGGTTTGAGAGCCACGACTTCTGACGTCTCCAAGGAGCTGCGCTTCGTAGCATCACTGGCCAGAATGAAATTGCCGAGTGCCCCCGCCAGTCGGCAGAGGTCTTGGAGTAACCTGATCAGATACAGCGAAGCAACTCGCGATCATAGGTATGATCAGCCGATCTGGCGGCTGCTAGTTTCGCTGGATAACCTTAGAGGCGGTATAGCTGTCAGCGACAGTGACGATGCGCTGGAGGACTGGCTCACATGCAGCGAAGGTCTAGCCGACATTGTGCCGAGTCTGCAGACAATGTCGAGTTTCTTTCTTAGTCGGAGGGTGACAGGGCATTTTTCGTACTGGGACAGCTCGCGCTGGGAGGAAATCGCATCTGGTGCAGGCTCAAGGCTGATCAGCGACATGACCGCCCGACTAACGCGCATCCTTAACCGGCCTGCCGCCGCGGTCGCGACAGACGATCAACTGATTGACGTAATTGCTGATCTGGAGTGGTGGAGCCGCTTTTTCTTTAGTCCACGCGTTATTGAAGGTGGCCCGAGGCGCGACGCAGTCTTGCCAGATATCGTGCAGCGCTGTCCCGCCGCCATTAATGAGCTTGTCGACGAAGTCTTTGTGCGCGCAAATATTGATATCGAGCGAGTAAACACGACGGATGACAACGCCACACTCGTTTTCTGCACCCGCGGTCTTATAGCTGATGTCTTGGGTCACGTGCGAATGAATGCCGAACGTGCTCATCGTGTCGAGGGCATGGACCAGAAGTTTCTAATAAGAATGCTAAAGCCGGATGAGGACGCGCTCAGACTTGAGCTTCTTAATACGGCATCGTCGCCCGCGCGTGAGAGTGGCGGCCGGGGCCTGACTAGCCTAAAGGCGGACATGGAGGCATTCGGCGCGTATCTGGACGTTCTACCCGTTGAAGCGCCATGGACATATGGTGTAAGTTTGCTCCTGCCCCTTTGGAAGGGGATGTAGATGAGACCGCTGCGTGGCCTGCTGATCGATGATGACGCGAAGAACTTCGCGCCCATTGAGGGCCGCATGAACTTCGAGTTCGCAAAGCTAGGCTGCATCGCAACTTGGGCGAAGGAAGACTCGTCACTTGCTGCATCGGAATTGATACGCGATTCAAATATATTTGATTTCGCGATCGTTGACCTATTCTACGATGAGGAGTCGCCGGACGGCCTTGAGCTAATCAAACAACTTCGCAATAGGGACTCGCGGACCTTCATAGTGCTGGTTACGCAGCATGCGTCCTGGCTGCCAGACTACCGAGACAAAGCGGCTTCTTTCTGCAATCGGGCCGTCGACCGGCTTGAACTGCGCAAGTCTGAAGAGTGGGGCTTTGGTAGTCTCGCTAGGAAGATTCATCAGCATGTGGTATTCGCGGGCCTAGTCGAGGCGGGATTGCCGACCTTCGATGAAGGCGATCCGGATGTACTGGCGTTGCTTGAAGAGATCGGCTATTCAGTCAATGCAGATTCCGCAACGTGCGAGGAGGATGCCTATCTTAGGCGCGCCGGCGCGAGAACTATTCGAAATCTCGTCATTCGGTGTTTGGATATTGATTTTGATGAAGATGTTGCCATGCGAATTGGCTATGTGGCTGAAGGTAGATCTGGCTCACATGTCTGCCGCGTCGAAGTTTCGCGGCCAGGTTTGACGGAAGCCTTTATACTGAAGTTCGGCCTGGATCGTGCTGAGTTGGATCGCGAGTTTAAGGCGAACGGCAGTCTTCAACGAGTTATCGCTGAGCAAGGCATGGTGGCGTTTATGGGTGTGCCTCGGCGCGACGATAGCGGCTACCATGCGATTATTATGCGAGTAGCTAGTGACGCAATGCCGCTGAGCAAGTGGTTCGTTGATGCTGCGGCGGCAGATGATGCGGTGCACCTAGCCGATGCACTGTTCAGCGAACTGTTGAGGCCGTTGTTCGGGCGGCATTGCCGCACGCTCGTGGATACTCGGCGGTGGCTAAAGCCTAGCGTTGGGAACGTTGTGCATACGAGGGCGGCGCTGGATAAGTATGAGCCACTGCTTCTAGATACGCGCATCGGCAGGCATTGGAACTGTTATGCTGAATTTCGTCTGCTTCGGGCATTTCTGGTGGATGTCTCGGCTCTTGCCGGTAGCGTAGGCAGTCTGCCGGAAAAGGTTCAATTCGTAAAGGGCTTCGGTGATCTGCACAGTGGGAACGTGCTGGTTCAGGGCAATGTTCATCCGCGTCCAGTTCTCGTGGACGCATCGCTGCATGGCGATGGGCATTGGGCTGCCGACGCAAGCCGCTTGATAGTGGATATCTTTCTGAGGATTCGCGGGTCAGGCGTCGAGGCGATGCTGTGGGACGATCTTGAGGCTTCTCTTCAGGCTGGAATGCGACTATGCCCAGTGAGCTATGAGATGTTGAGTAGCGCAGGTGGGAGCGTTGAGGCGTTCCTGGGACGAGCGGTAACTGAGGCAGGGCGATATACGCAGGCGGTGGAACTCGCCGTGTTGGCTGATGAGTGGCATTGGCAGTGGCATGCGGCAATAGGTAAGGAGTTTCTGCGGCAAGCTAGTCACGCAGATTTGAGTCCCGCTCGTGCAGTACTTGGATTGATTCTAGGAGCTCGGCATCTCCGATGGAGCATGCTGTTGCTTCGGAGGAGCCAGTTTCGCGGCAGAAATTCTACGAGGCCGGGCGGGAGTGCTTGGGATCAATCTGACGAGGTCAGCGCGTAGCGGTCTAAAGGGGAGCCGCCGACATATGTGAGAGGGCTCATTGGTTACTGCTATAGCTGCTGGTGTTCTGGGGCTCGTCGGAACTGCGTTGGGGACTGTCCTGTCGATGTGGGTAAGCGACCGGAGTTCGGCTCGCTCGGAGCGCGTGGCGCGTGACAATGTCGTTCGCCATGAGTTTCGCGAGGCTGTCGTGAGATTCGCTGCGGCAGTGATTGCTTATAGACTGGCAGAGGTCGACCGATGGCATTCACAACGGGGTGGATGGAAAGATGAGAAGCTGGCTGCCGAGGAAGTATATCGTAACCGCAGCGCCGCATGGGAGGCGCTGTATATTTTGGACCTCGCAAGTGACGGTGCGCAGTTTGTCGAGCTAGGGCGGTCCGCGCTGCAGCGCGTTTATGGGATTCGCGTGCAAGACAGTAAGGCGGGTGTAAATCTAGTAGCTGATAGCGTGATGTCAGATCTCGAAGAGTTCATTTCGTACGCACGTCAGTCGAAATTGCTAGCAGATGGTTTTAAGCCAGTGGAGACTTGATCTTAGTTCCATACAACACGATACGTTTAGCGGTAAGCATTCACGTCCCTGGCGGCAGATAGTGCGGCGCCTTGGTGACGTGGTGACGTAACGTGTCTGCGCGGATGCCTTGCGATCTTTCGAGAGCCGGCTCGGGCGTCGTGACCTGTAGTAATCATTTAGTAATCACCGCTGGCCGGCGTGCTCGATGAACGGCGCGAGCTGCCGGCGGAACCTGCCGGCATTCCTGGCGCTCAGATCGATCACGTACTCCGTGCCGCCGAATCCGAGCCGCACACGCCGCTGTGAGCGTTTTCCGCTTCAGTCTCGGAAGCCGCTGCAGGGAAAGCTGCCGCAGGCACCTGGCGAAACGAAACGGCGGCGGGGTGAGCGCACGCGTCAATGCCAAACGGCCTGGCCTAGCGGCCAAGGATCGTTAGGCTGCAAACAAAAGACCAACTGCGGCACCGTCTTCCTTCATCCGGGCGGCGCCGCGTTAATCAGGTCTTGGCCGCCTCTGCGCACTCTCGCAACGATTCGGCGGCTACGAGGGCACATGGGAGAAACAGTCCCGCGAGCCTTGCTCGGAGTCGCGTGCCTTAGCTCAGAACTTGCCACGTTTCCTCGATTAGCCGCCCAGTATTTGCATTGACGAAAGTCCAGTCAATGCACGATTTGCCGACGGGTCCTGCCACGTTCGGATTCCTTGACATCGGGCAGGAGCCAGTTGGCGAGCTGTAGCCATAAGCGAGCTCGTTGAGCGCACGGTAGGCCATGCCGTTTGATGTGGCGAGGCCGGCCTGGTCGGGATCATCCGGGTTAGCCGGCCCGACCGGCACGGACACGAGTCCGAGCTGCACGGACAGACCGGACGGAATTGCGGCGTTTCCGCCGTTTACCTGAGCGTATTGAGCCCATGCCTGGGCGGCGGTCAAGGCAGCTGCCGCGCCCGCTGGTGACGGCGCGAACGTCCCCCGGCTGATGGGTCAATCACAATCGGCGCGGGCGCCGGAGAGGCGGTCCCGCCGTGAGCCCGAGTCGCGGTCCCGGCATCTGCCGAAGACGCGGTCCCGGCGTGTGCCGGAGCCAGGGCGACCTTGGCCGCGATGCCGCCGACGACCAGGGCCGCGACAGGCGCACCGGCAAAGACGAGTGTGCGACGTCGAGGAAATTTCACTGCTGTCTCGTTTCCCTTTAGCTGGCGTTGCGAGTGTGCCACGTCCGCCATATCGGCAGCCAGGGGAAGCAGCACCGTGCTCGCCCTGCACCGGGCGGCCGTGCGACACTGAACGAGCAGCCCGGCAGGCAGGGGTGAATCGTGACCGGGACCCGGACCGCACGCGCGGGTCAGGCCCGCGACGGCGGGCCCGGCGCACTCCCCGGGACTGGCCGGCGCCGTGCCCGCGCGGCGTGTCCAGCCCAGGGCGGCGCGCGCGTGCCTGGCCGCTGGCGTCGTGGCGCTGGCGGCGATGACCGGGTGCACGGCG
>Ga0137386_10002790_pt1 | contig 11313 bp, 7 predicted proteins | sample SagtaG_4_FD_104910 | JGI IMG/M metagenome (GOLD analysis project Ga0137386, IMG submission 104910) | Vadose zone soil microbial communities from Sagehorn Ranch, Mendocino, California, USA - Sage2_R_100_16 metaG | ecosystem: Environmental > Terrestrial > Soil > Vadose zone | place: USA... | reverse complement strand
CACTCCGGTCACGACCGCACGACAGCGACTGATCATCGCGTAGAAGGTCTCCAGTGGCTGAACGCCACAATTCAGGGCGCCAGTCTTCTGGGCCAGGCGACGATTCAACGATTCCTCGTCCGGTCCCCCGAGGAGAACGACGTTATGGTTCGAGGCCATCAACATGCGTGTCAACTGTTCCCACCGTTCCTCAGGCCAGATGCGTGCCAGCCAACGAAAGCTCGCTCCAACGTTCAAGCCAATCCAATCCGACATTGGAAGCAATGCTTCCGCTTGCTTCTTCGCGAGATCCGATGGCTCCTTCAGTGCGTACTCCTCCCTTTGGTAAGGGAGACCAACCACTTCGAAGATTCCTTCCACGTAGCTCTTAGGGTTAGCTTTGCTGTATGGATCATCGATTCCTGCCGCAAACGTATGCCATGCGCGCTCGTCCACCGGGGCAGGCACTCCGTTCTTCAAAATGAAGCCCCGGTAAATCTTCGCCCGCGTCAACGACGCCAGGGCACAGGCCTCCGGGTCTTTATCCAGGTTCCAGCAGAAATCCCACTCGGTGGCCTGCAATCGGGCAATAGTTCCCGCCGTCACCCTTACCGGCTCGCAATACTCTGTGGGTAGCAACTCGGGAGAGTGCGTCACCCACAAAATCTTGACGCCAGTCCGCCGTGAGTCCACAGCTCGGAGCAAGGGCGTGGTCCGGAGAACGTCACCTGCAGCACCCAGTTTAATAACGACGCCCCTCTGTTGCACTGGCGTGAATTGATCGCAGGTGCAACGCACCCCGCGCTCGCGATGCGGAGCACATGGTCTATCTCCCAGGAAGTGAACGCAGTCGGTGCGTAACTGTGAAATGAGATCGACGGATTCCGAGTTGGTGGCCACGTAAACTGAGACTTACTGAAAAACCAGATTAAGCCGGGCGAGATCTTTTACAACCGGGAGCCGCCGGCCGATTTGCTCCCGAATTCGCGGCAGGCGGCGGATGCCATTTTCAAGAAATGCTGCCGTAGCGTTTGGATCCATCAGGTCCGCTTCTGTCACCAGCATTCTCTCCAGACCGAAATGTCGAAAGAGTCCCTCGAATTTTCCTTGATAAGCTACGGCAAACACCGGTGTGCCCTCGGAGAGAGACGCAATCGTCAGATGCATTCGGCCAGAAAAGACGAAGTCAACATAGCTGCAAGCGGCCCGGACCTCTGTCGCGCGAACGGTTCGCGGAAGCATCCGGCTGTCGTTTCGCAATTCCTCCGGCAATGTCTCATTGAAAATCGCCGCGAGTGCAAAGTCGTCCGTGTTATGAGGAGTGGGATTGACATGAATGTTGTGAGGAATGTGCAAGATCGCGAGGTTAGGGAAACGTTTTCGCAATTCAATCAGCGCCTCCACATATCGCTCAACCAGGAGCGCTGGCGTCATCTGAGGAAAATAGTAACAGAGCATATCGTTAATGTTCAAGCCCATAACTATCTTGCCTGCTTGCTTCCGCTCGGCGATCCAGGCAGCGGTCTCTCGTGCCAGGGAGGCGGTATGATCCGGTCTAAGCAAAAACGCGACATCCGCCGATAGCTGCACTCGCCCCGGTCCAAGATGTCTTTCCAAACGCTCGCGCGAGATCTCTTCCCGAGCGTAGAGCACGACTCTCGCGTCAAGGTTTCTGAATCCATCGATCACTTCATCTGCCGGCTTCGAATTCAAGCTAAAGCTGCAAATGGATGTCTTAAGCCCTAACGTAGTTGCCAGGTTCGCAAGCCGGAATCGGGGAATCGCGATGCGCAGACCCTGCGATCCGTCCAGGATATCCGCGCCCCAAATAAAAAAGTGGGTGAACCGAGAAGCAAAATCGACAAACCGGATGTATTCACTGCCAGCCGGATTGTGATGTAAAGCAAGCACAACGGTTTCCGCGCCCGGGACCTTCCAGACCTTCTCCGAATGAAATGAAATAACACAAACCCGTTGATATCCCATTTCTCGCAGCTCCTCCACTGCGCCGGCGAAGAACGCCTCGTCACCAAGGTTGCCCGGGTCGGCAGTCGGCAGCAAGAGCGCAGCTTTGGCCGAAAGCTTTTTCTTGTTACGCGCCCCAGGGAGATATGCATAGGCGAAAGCTGTGGCGATCAAGAATCGCCGCAGAATAAAATTACTAAATTGCCTCAGCCGGAAGAGCGCATAGCTCCAGCACTTTTTCACAAACAACCGGGGATTTCTAAGACCCCATCCAAAGTGTGTTTTTAAACGGCTGAACAAAACAGGAGGACGAGTTTACCTGGTTAGTTCAAGGCTTTCTGAGCACCAAGCAGGCGATGTAAGGTTTCGTGCATTTCTCGAGCTCTTTTGGGCGCGAGAGGAAGACTCGTGCGAGGAGGGGATAAAGTAGCCCGAATGCCAGTCGCTGCCGCCTGGTTCCACTGATGTAGCTAGCCAGACGCTTGCGCGGATCACGCGAAAAGAACCGCTCCTCGATAAAGTGAATGCTAACCAAGCGCAAGCCCGAGGCGGCCACAAGGTTCCGTTTGAGTAAGGTCATGTCATAAAAACGTTGGTAGAAAATCGGTTGCCCGTCTGTTGAGGCTCGTTCGTAAACTGTCACCGCGCGATATTCTGCGAAGTACGCCTGCGAAAACGGCACCGTTAGCAACGCGATTCCGCCCGGCGCCAGCACGCGCCCCAATTCCCGTGCGGCCGGCGCTTCGCCCCCCTTCTCGGGCGCAATATGTTCAAATACCGAGACCGAAGTCACCAAATCGAAGCTCTCATCGGCGAAGGGAAGTGTTCGCGCATCCGCGATGCTGGCAGTCAAATTCGGCAAACCCAGCTGAGTCACAGCCTCTCTCACCCACAACACGTCGCCCTCCAGGATATCAATAGAATCCACGCGCGTTTGAGAGCGAGCGTATGCGATCGTTACCGGAAGCAGTTTGGGACTACTTATGTCAAGGAGTGCGCCCGGGAACGGCCGATAACGAGCGATACTCTCAAGGACAAACGCGAACTCCCGCTGGCGCGTATAGCTGATCGGACTGAGCCATGTTATCGGATAACTGGGGTGCCGGACCACACTCAAGCATCGTCGCAACATGGTCCGCCCGCTGGCCCATTCTTTGACCGCAAGCCGAGCGCCAAGCCGCCAGGCATGCCTTAGGCCGATCGTTCGCTGTCGCTCGTCGCGCCTTGGTTCTTCCGCTACGGATGCAACAGGTCCGAAAGTTCGCGCTGGCGTGACTTTGTCTTTTACTTTCACGAATTCTTCAATAATACCGCCTTATCCAAAACGACTGTACAGTCTCACGCCACTCATTCCAGGTGAGACACCACTTTCAGTGAATAGGAGGCATTAGCGTTCCCTCGTCTAATTTGGAAAGTTACGAGACTTAGCATGCGTTCGCGAGATCTGAACTGGGAGAGGTATTGGTATAGGTCTTGAGCTGGCATCGCGGATAGATCAGAATCCGGAGCAGGAAGGTGTACTTTTCAATTCGTAAATTGTTTCGCTGTTATCCTGACGACATATCAATTTCCAATCCAGCCCGTTCGTGGCGAAGAGGGCCTCAAGTTGTTGACTGGTGAGATGATTCACCCAACCGTTGGCAAGACGCTCGAAAGGACCAATCGCCGGTCCTGCGGGTACGTAGGAGAAAATGATTCGTTTGCCGTATTGGCGGATATTAGAAAGGAAATCAGAGGGATGACGCATATATTCAAAGACTCCGCTGCAAACAACATAGTCGTATCTTCGCGACAAACTCGGATAAATTCCGGAATTGAAATCGCACACAATGATATCAGGGGAACTTTTGATGATGTCGCAGGGTTGATACTCACATCCGCTCTTCAAGTAACGCTTTAGCGTTTGTGCTCCCGCTCCGAGATCAACCACTGAACTGGCCTCTGGAATGAAAGTCGCGATAATCCGATTTCGTTCATCCCAGTAAGGCTGCTTGTCCCGTGCCACTTTTTTCCACCGGCGAACATTCGTCCGCAGCATCAGTGTCGTGAGCGCCGCGAGAACGTTACGGCAACGTCGCCCCATGCCTCGGCATCTATTTATTATTCCGATTGCTAACTTTCTGGCTATCATGTTGAACCAAACTTCGCTCTTGGAATTTTCCGCAGGACCAGAGGCGATCATTTCATTTTCGCTGCACTTCGGCCGGTGGAATACAAGGCTTTACTGTTCCGTGTCGTAAGCCGGGAAAAGGGAAAAAATTAAACGGTCTCTTTCCCGGATTTCGGCAATCAGATCCGGGTCGTAGTAGTCTCTCCAATGCCCTTTGCGCCTGTTGGCGCCCGCTGGTAAAATGGGCTTTTCCGACTCCACAAGGCCGCGTCTGCGTGTGTTGGAGACGAATTGCGAAAGGTACTTCGATAAATCTGGATTTAATGTTTCCGTGTGCAGGAAAGTCACCGGATACATCTCCTCGGCAATACGTTCCTTCGATTCCAAATTCGCGACCGATTGAAGAATCTCGTTTGGCCTGCGGAAGTAGAAGTTGATAAAGAGTGTCGTGAAACGGCCAATTGTGGGATCGACAGCAACACCCGGATTAAACAAAGTTAGCCAGTCCTTATTCTGCAACTGAAGAAACTGTCCGAAGGAGAGATTTGGAAAATCTGGATTGTCCGCCAGTCCCGGATATTCTTCCGGATGCCGTTTCCACCACTGGTATTCATAGGAAGAGACATACCACTCGAACGGATTTCGGATACAACCCAAAATTGGCAACGATTTGTATTTATGGGGAATATCATTGCAGGAGCCATGTTTATTCCTGTCAACCCAAGGAGAAAGCGATAGTCTGCGGAGAAAACGATCTCGCAAATGGCGGCATTTAACTTTGAGTGGAATGGACTCGTCGGATCTCCATCGGTAACCAAGGTAGACCTTTCGGAGCATCTCGGTGACGAAAGTGCCACCCGTTTTGGGCATGTGAATAAAGACAAAATCCTTGGTGATAACCATGATTATTCGTCGTGTTCTCCGGTTAATCGGCAAACTGTGGATTCGGTCATTCGAGAGTAAGCCCCAGGCCGCGGGGCAGCCGCGTTGGCGATACTTTCTATCATAGTGGTCAGTGTTCTTTCGCAAATGGGCGCGTTCGAAAAACTTGGCCTCCAGACGACTTTCATCGCCGCTCGACTGCGGTTGGATGCAAAATGTGCCATTTGTGCGGAGTCAGTACTCTGGCCCCCCAGAACCCTGGAGGATACCCCGTATGGTAAAAATCTCCCTCCGTGACTTCCATAACCGCAGCGCCCTCGACCCAGTCAATCACTTTCTTTGAACTATCGTCCTTTACTTGGACGTTTAAATGATAACTGCCGGGCAGGAGAGGGAATCGTTCAAACTCGCATACGACTGCGCCACTAGCGACAATAGCTTCGTTTAGCGGACTGCTGCTGCGGCTGGAACAGCCCAGCACGCACGCCCCGTTCGCGTCGTAGAAGGCACAGGCAAAGGCGGGCCTCGGAATTCTCTGGCGGCATTCGAATTCTAACACGACGGATACCTTGTCTCCGGTTGCCACGGTCTGAGTCTCAATAGAGTCATTCACGAGGTAGCGCACCGCGGTGAAGCGAATCTGGCCCGAACCCTGCCGATCTTTCCTCAAGGCAAGCGCCGTGTCGCCAACAGTCGAAAGGCTCTCGAGATACGCCCGGGTCACTTCGTCTGCTTCTCCAATTCGCATAATCCGGCCTCGATCGAGACACACGCCTTTGCTGCAAAGGGTCCGAATTACAGCGAGATTGTGGCTTACCAACAGGACGGTACTGGCGCCAGTTGAAGTTACATCCCCCATTTTGCGAACGCACTTTCTTTGAAATGCTGCGTCACCTACGGCCAGAACCTCGTCCACGATCAAAATATCGGGGTCCAGATGCGCGGCCACAGCAAACGCCAGACGCACATACATCCCGCTACTATAACGTTTGACTGGTGTATCCAGGAATTTCTCGAGCTCCGCAAAAGCGACAATCTCATCAAACTTCCTTTTAGTTTCAACTCTGGTCATTCCGAGGATCGCACCATTCAGGAAAATATTTTCGCGCCCAGTCAGTTCTGGATGGAAACCTGTGCCCACCTCCAGCAAGCTCGCTACACGCCCCTTGATGCGTACCCGCCCCTCGGTGGGTTCCGTAATCCGGCTCAGAATTTTCAGGAGCGTGCTTTTTCCAGCCCCGTTTCGACCGATAATGCCGATAACTTCGCCCTGGCGGACTTCGAACGAAACTTCTTTCAAGGCCCAAAAATCCTCCAACGATCTGCGACTTTTGATCTCGGATTTGCGACTTTTAAACAGTCCCTTGACTTTGTCGGTGATCACGTCGCGCAACGCCACATATCGCGCCACCCCAGCCTCATCGTCATGTCTGATACGGTACTTCTTCCCGAGATTTTCGACTGTGATGACTGGCTGGCTCATCGAAGAATAAAAATTAAATTAGCGAAGGGGGGCGAACGAGTTTCGTTAACAACTAACCTCCGAACCAATCCGTTTTTACCTTGTTCCCTTCGTTGATAAGAGTGCGCTTTTGAAATTGCATCTGGCCTTCGGTCGCGAGCGTCATCTGCATCCCTCTCGGACGGATTTGAATGGCGCCGCTTCGGCCATGAAAAGAGAGTGAGTCCTGTTCGAACTCGAAAGAGTCAAGTCCGAGGAACGCATAATCGGTGCCGAAGGGGCCTTCAACTTTGACCCCGGAGCCATCCGCTAATCGAGTGAAGCGCGGCGTGGGTTGTCCTTGAAGAACAGGATAGAGCACGGTAATAACCGTCGCATGAGGCCTCAGCTTTAGATGTAGCGAGCGCTGATTGGCAATTCGATTCGCGAATCCAGAGGCCCCGTTTGTCCGCGTCAAGACCTCTGTGGACAAGGCGCCCTCGGAGATTTCAAGAAAATAGACCGCCAAATCGACGCCAAAGCGGCCTTTAACACGGATCGGTTCCGAACTGTTCGTAGCCGGTGCTACTTCCGTGGCGAGCCACAGTCTCCAATCCGCCGGCTGGTCGTTGTTTAGCGTGTCGCGAACAACGAAATAGTTTGGTCCCAAGCAATCCCGGTCCTTTACGAAAAGAATCTGCCGCTGCCACCCAGCCAGGTCGCTGCGCACGTAATCGATTTGCGCGCCAGTTGCGGATTCCTTGATCTCAGCGGCGCCTTTGTCCTGCTTCCCTCTATCTACTCGGTTATGATCGGCGGCTGGCGCCCGGCCGTAATAGCCAAAGTCTTCGCACAATGGTTTGCCTTTGCCCCAGAGAATAAACGAACCTTCATCATAGTCATAGTGGTCGTGCAATTTTCCGGCGATCACGTACAGATAAGTTTCACAGTCGCTGGGAAAGTGAGCGTGCATCACCACACCGCATTCGGGAAACCATTCACTCTGCCAATGTGGAGGCTGCGCCGGAATGGAACGATCGAACATTAGCCATGAATAACCGGTGGCGCTGGGATAAGCCCCTCCGATCCCGGGCTGTCCAAAAAAACCTTGTTCCTTCCAGGCCCATTGCATCTGCCTCGCGAATTCGGGATCTTTTTCTTTCCATATACGCGCCAGCCAGCCAGCCAGGCAGGTGCGTTCTCCGAGGTAGGTATTTCCGATCTCAGGCATGTGACGCTGGCCGTTCAATCGTGGATCGGGCGGAGTGGATATGCAGGCGAGCCAGCGTATCGCATCTCGTAATTTCGGATGAAGGGTCCAATCCTGGTCGGCGAATGTAGTCTGGCGTAGCGCGATGGCGAACGGGACGATTGCGTCCATCGAAACGGTCAGGTAATGGGGCGCTTCCAACCAACCGCCATTTGGACCCGTCCATTTTTCCAGTTCCTTTGCCATTTCGTGAATGCCCATCTCAGCCCAATCCTTCGCCTGGGGATGATCAGGTATTAGACATGCAATCATTCCCAACAAGCACCGGGTGGTAGTCCTCATGTTCGGATTCGCACTAAAACCGCGCTCCGGCGAGAAAACGGATGGATTGGCAATGGTATATCCAAGAAAAGCTAGCTGAGAACGGGCGAGCTGGAGTTCAGCTGGCGAAAGAACGTCCGGCCGCAGAATCGAATCAATCGCGTTCACGGCCATAGTCACTTGATCGTAATGCCGTGGTGGATCTGATCCCTGTGTCGGGAACTTCGTCTCAAGGACGTAGAGGTCCACTGCGGATTGAAGCTGGGTCAACGCAAATTTGACCAGGCGTCGTGTCAGTTCGGCATCTTGGGTAGCCAATGTGTACGCGATGTAATCATCCAGCAGGGCTACATTCGGATCGTTTCGCCGCAGCGCCCTGAGGCGATTTGGATCGACTTTAAAATGAGCTCTGAATTCATCCAGCTCTCTCCCTGTGACCATTAAGCGCGGGTGCTGCACTTGGCCAGTCCACTCCAAGGTCCAGTCTTTGATCCGATTCAGAGGCAAATCGCTGTACTTAATTATATACTGCTGTGGCAAAGGCGCCGAATCCTTGCGGTTCTGGAGTCCGGCCTCTTTAGACAAGGCGATGAACATCCAATTCCGCTTAAAGCCGCGCAATTGAAAGCTCATCATCCGATCGCTCGTTACATCGATGGCGTACTTCCACGTCGTCTTTCCAGGTTCAACCCAGTTCGAGGGATCTCGCGCACCTATGGTTAGCAGGTCAGGACCCTTATCACCATAAAAAGCCAGCCAGGTTCCATGCCTTGGCTCCCCCCATCTCAGCCACGGTTCGAGAGTGAATGGATGTTTGTCAGCCAAATTTTCCCACAGACTCGTGGTCGGCGTTGGCCCCGCTCGCCAAAGCAAACAATCGGATTCGAAGTTTTTATCTGGATTGAATTGGTAGTAAGCGTTGGCCTGCCCGCTAAATTCTTCATCCACTAGAATAACAGGCTCGCCTGCAATGACGCGGAAACGGAGTTTCCAGAAATCGCCACTGGAAGACTTATAGGCCGATTCTACATCGACAAAAACCGGACCATCTGTCCGAACAGTAGTCTGAAAATCTATCGGCGCTGCGGGCCATTTGAGCTCTCCGGCTCCGATCCATTTCCCGGAAACGAGTTTCACTCCTGCAATGGGGCCTCGTTGCAACGCTTCGGATTTTGTGTAGAGGCGGATTCCCGTTTTTTCGTTGGCAACCTCGATCATCTCGGGCTGTTGCATGACCTTCACGTTTGACAGCGCTTTTGGCTTGCCTTGAATGAGTTTGTATTCAACTCGTGCGAACTTCGGAACGGAAGCGAGGAAAGCAATGCTGCCATCGTCTTCCGTTGACCATTGGTACGGCACCTCCCGTCCTTTTGCATCCCTCAGCACGGCGTCTTTGCGTCCGACCAGGGCGGAATCCACTTTGAAGAACACCAGCTCACTCTGCCATTCGCGGCCTATGTAATCGCGCAAAGTGAACTTAGCCAGTTCCTGCGCTGGTTTTTCCCCCGCCGCCGACATCTCCCATTCCGGGCAAATAAGCAGAGTCGCCAGCCAGAAACTTACAGACAAACGAAGGCGGACGGACTGAGAACTTAAAGTGTTAAGCGAACAGGAGTGATCCATCGTGTGCCCGGCCAATTTTCATTCCTAAGTAAAACTTGTCGCGAGAAGCACGCGACAAGTTAGCACATTCCCGCTGTTCCAGCGCTGATGTCCCTCAACGAACCAGAGAGAATTGCCCGGCAAGCTTTCAGCACGTCCGCCGTCGAAATACGATTTAAGCATTCGTTGCGGTACTCGAGGCACTCAATCAGACCGCAACCCTCGCACTCAATATCGGAGCGAAACAATACATGATTTTTACCCAGTGGATTCCACAATCCCGGCGGCGCGCGAGAAGAAAAAAGCGCTATGCACTGAACATCCATGGCTGCACCCAAGTGCATTGTACCGGTATCGTTGGTGAGGAGAAACAGACAGCGCTTCAGAGCGGCAGCAGAACCGAGAAGTGAGAGCGCTCCAGCGGCATTGAAACCGCGACCCCATGCAGAGATTAACCGTTCCCCCAATTTGGCGTCTTCCGCGCCGCCGAATATTACCGGCCAGATATCAGATTCCTCGATCAATTTTCTCACCACTTCACGAAATCGATCTTCCGGCCACCGTTTGGCAGGCATCTTCGAACCGGGGCCAACCCCAATCCACGCGCGGCCATCATCTGAGGGCAAGTGGCTCAACCAGCGGGCAACTTCCGTTTCTTCCGTCGATCCGAGTCGAAGTTGAGCACGAGCTTCGCCGGGAGCCGGGACCGGGATATCATCCGCCTTCAGGCGGGTGAGGAGCAGGTCTGCTTCGGATTTGACGTGCTCCATTGCTCTGCCCGGAATCTTTCTCGGCAATGCCGCAAATTTTTTCATGCCGATAAAATGCTTGATTCCGGCCAACCGAAAGAAACGTCGGTCACGATTGATTTGCGCTTTTGAGCGGGCAGTCGGTGCCAGATACACCAGCGTATCAAATCCCTTTGCGCGAATTACAGCTAACAGGAAAGCCATCGACCATAGTCTCGAGATTTTATTCGCGTGAATCCGATAAGATAAAAACTCATTGAACAGTCCGGATCCACACAATAAATCGGAGGCTACGACATAGGATTCTCCGGGGTGAGAATCGGAAAGGAGCGCCAGATAAGCATCTGGAAAACGAGTCTTTATTGCTCGCATTGCTGGTAGCGCAATAATCGTATCGCCAAGCTGTCCGATGCGGAAAACAAGAATCCGTTTTTTTCTATCTGACATTAGCAAACGCGCGTTCCATTTTTACAAAGTGCCAGGTCTCGGTGGTCGGTCGTTTCGCCTGCGTTTCAAGCTCTTCACAGTTCGTATTTGCGATTCGCAATCCACATTTTTCAATGACTACGCTTTCCAAATCCTCTGGTTCGCTGCGTCAGCCAGCCCTTGAGCAAGCACGTTTCTCGTGTCCACAATGCACTCCGCCCAACCCATGAGTTGCTCGTAGTTGACCGTCGAATGTGCCGTAACGATGACTGCTGCATCAAAGCTGCGGATGACTTGCTCGTTCCATTCGACTGAACGTTTGCCCTGCCACTTTGCGTGCTCGCGAGTGGGACCGATCTCGGATACGTACGGATCGTAATATTCGATTTCGGCTCCGAGCGCTTTTATTTTGTCAAGCAGAACGAACGTGGGCGATTCGCGCATATCGTCGACATCGGCCTTGTAAGCGAGACCAACGAGCAGAATCCTGGATCCGTTAACTGACTTTTGCTTCGCATTAAGAGCTTCGACCAGCCGGCTCACCACGTAATCGGGCATCGCGGTGTTGATCTCGCCGGCAAGCTCGATAAAGCGTGTGTGTTTTCCAAACTGCCGCGCTTTCCACGCT
>Ga0137386_10002783_pt1 | contig 11321 bp, 11 predicted proteins | sample SagtaG_4_FD_104910 | JGI IMG/M metagenome (GOLD analysis project Ga0137386, IMG submission 104910) | Vadose zone soil microbial communities from Sagehorn Ranch, Mendocino, California, USA - Sage2_R_100_16 metaG | ecosystem: Environmental > Terrestrial > Soil > Vadose zone | place: USA... | reverse complement strand
TTTACAATACAACGGTTGTGCAAGAGACGGATGATTGCATATTGCCTAGTCATGATAGGTCGGTTGTAGTCTTCTGCAACGGTAACGTTCTTGTCTACTATGACCATGAGTGGCATATGTTTCAATATAACGACTAAGAGCCTTGACTATCATATACAGTATCGTGTATGATAGTCAAACGAGTTGTTTTTAGCGAAAGTCAAGGCAAGAGAAGATGGTTAGCACTCCAATGTTTCTAGCTCTAGCGGGCATGTTCCTGTATTGTTTCTGGTTTATTGTAGATCGTTTGTTTGGAACGAGCTACAGTACTGATATTATTTTTAAGTACATCCCTAAATTGCTCTATTGGAGCATTATTTTTGTTGCTGCAATCCCCTATGGTGTCTTCACTGGTATCTACTGGCATATCAAGAACGGGGATAAGATCAACTATAGAGAGTATCATTTTCACTTCAGTTTCAAGAAACCGGTCAGGAAAGTTGCACAAAAAAAACGAGCTCCATATAAACCAGCAAGAAAACAGTATAGGCGTTATAACTGGTTACAAAGAAGAGTGGGATTGTACGCATTGAGGCACATCCCCATGAATGCTGTCTGGTCATGGAATAAAATCATCAGAAGCGGCAAATAAAACAGCAAGAAAAGAGAAAAGGTCATGAAACGAGTTAGCAAGCCAACAACACAGCAAGCGATGTTTGACGAGAACAATACTTTTACTGATTTTTCAGACTTTGCTATTGATGTTATGGAGCAAGAAATAAATCAGGTAGAAGACAATCCGCTCGACGAAGAAAACGTGATATGTGGAACCGACGTTCTAAATGAATCGGTTGAATGGATTATTCCCGATGTACTGCCGAAAAGTGAAACTACTCTTTTCTTTGGTATGCCTGAAACTGGTAAAAGTATGCTGCTTGCCTACTTTCTGGCATTAGTAACCAGTCAAGGGATGAGATGGGAAGGGAAGGAGGTAGTACACGGAAAAATTTTATACGTGTCTACTGAAGTCAAGCCCTATATCACACTACAGAGAATAACCGCGAACGGTGGGGACGCTAGCAAGTGCTTTTTTGTCAAGAAAGTGAAGATATCAGACGGCAAATCACGCGACACCACTACTATTAGTAACTTCAAGCTCCATAGAGATTCTGCTTTACTCAAGAAAATTGTCAAACAGGTCAAGCCCGCTATCATCGTTTTCGACACGCTGATGTCAATGTGTTCTAACATGAAAAACGACGTATTTCAAGATAAAGTCGTTAACATGCTGCAAGACTTAGCAGAGGATACAGGATGCGCAATTGCATGCATTGCGCATATAAAAACAGGGATATATAACCAGCAAAATATTACTACGATGATTAAAGCTCCGAGTGAGCTTTTTGAAACTGTGAGAACTGCATACATGTCTGGTATCGATGACAATACCGGATGTTTCATTATGAAGTCAATGAAATCAAATAACGGCAAAGGTGCTAGCCCCATTGTTTACAATGTTATGAAGACTGAGGTAGGCCCATTAGTAAAGTTCCCTCAGCTTGCTATGGTTGACATAGAGATACCAGGGAGTGCGCAAAAAAACCTACAGCGGTCTATTGCTGCATACATCGCTAAGTATGGAGCTAGCACAAACATAGAGATAGCGACACAGTTTATGGAACTAGGAAATACAGCATACATAAATGTTGCGCTTAGTCGTATGGTTGCCAGTAACGTACTAACCAGGAAAGAACGCGGTTTATATGATCTGTCTAACGATTTTAAAAGACACATCTGTCTAACAGTGGTATCCAGTGTTCCCACAAGGTCTATAACTCAACAGGTTACCGCAATCCTTCCATAAAAGTATCCTGGTACAATGCAAGGAAAATGGAATAATCGCCTGAACAGAAAAATACCTCAATGTCAAGTAAAGAGGTATTTTTTGTTGCCTATTCAATGCAAGGACACGTTTTATTATGTCAGGCGATACAGGTGCACGTATTATCATGATTTTATGGGCATGCAATGCAAGATGATAGATAACGATTTAAAGAACTGTTTTTTGAAAAGTTCGTTTTATTCTTTCTTCAAATATTTACATATGCCTTATTTGTCGCCTCATGCATCTTTTACAAAAAGAATAAAACGAACTTTTCAAAAAACAGTTCTTTAAATCGTTGTACATCTTTTAACCGTTATGCATGCTATTAATATCTCTCTATAATAAAAATATATATATATTTTATTAATATTATAGGGAATACTCCCCATTATAGAGATAAAAAGATAAAAAGATAAAAAGAATGATATTTTTAAAAATTGTTATAGAGGGAAGAAACAAGGGAAATATAGGGGTATTTTAGAGGATATTGTTATAGAGACAAAAAAACATTCTTTTTATCTTTTTATTCTTTTTTTGCCATTTTTGACCGAATCGCTAAAAACCATGACATACGATAAAAGTATGGACATGCTTTCCTGCATTGTAACCAGGATAGAAAATAGCGCTCCATACAAACATGCATCCCTTGCATTGAATAATGCATAGCAGAGTGTAGGCTAGCCACTAACCAGACAGAGTACACCATTGTACTAGCTGGTTTACTCATAGCGTGCTACGTGCCTTAGAAGTGCCATAACCGGTATACACATCTTGCCTTGAAGAGACGGCATAAAAGTACGCTGGTTACGGAGCATGAATTGAAAATCGTGCCACTTTTCAAATTTGCCAGAAAAATAATGCCGTCTTAGAACGTGCTAGAGTGGCTTGTAAAACATCGGGCTATTGATTGCACCTACGACGTACTTAATGCCACTAGAAACGGTTTAAAAGTGGCATTATCGCTATATCATGGGTGTCTGGTAACCAGGGAATTGTAACAGCTAGCCTAGCATATAACAGATCTGTAACCATGTTATAACAGTGTGGCATAGTGCTATACCTGCTTATGGCCTACTGCCAGGAACACCACACTAACAGAGGCTATCATTTCACGCGCTACACCACACGCCACTATAGACGCCACATATACACTACTGCATACACAATACAATACGATACACAGTGTACCATACATGCAGCATTGTTATATCGGCATGATACATCGCTTACTACGGTAACATTGTGTTGTTACGGTGTGATGTATCGGCATGATAGGTTAGTGTCAGGCATAGCGGCATGATACATCGGACTGTGATGCATCGGCGCAATATATCCGCAGTGAATGTATCGGCGCGAGGTATGATGTATCGGTGTGATAGGTCGAGCCTGGATATATCACGGTGCTATACTGTGAGGCAATGTATCGGTGCGATGTATCTACGGTGGATATACGATGTATCATGATGATAGGTCGAGCCTGGATATATCGGCGCGATGCATGCTGTGTCTTGTGATGTTGATACGATGTACGTACATGGGGGTGTCGATTTGTCCTGGCGAGTTGCGGCGAACGGCTTGATGCTTACAGTTATGGGCCTGAAATAAGGCTTCTAGTTTTAGTCGATGTTATCTGTTGGGGTGTAGTCTGCTAACCATTGGCAGGCATTGTAGAAGTCATTTTCATCGGTTATATCAGCGTCTTTGCCAGTGCCATGAACAAGGAGTATTTCAAGCCCTACAGGGAGATACGCTGTTATTTTCTTGTCCCCTAACCATGCTTCAATCACTGAATCGCCACTAAGATTTTTGCTGACATGTATTGTTCGTTCCATGATGCTCCTTACAGGCTTGTGCCTCTGATACTACAATATGTTTTAGATATAAGTCTGTTACAGAGGTCAAGGTGGGGGCCGCAGAGCCAATGAATTATTTTAGGGTCCGGCCCAAGAAACCATGCATTATCAAGGTCAGTGCAATAGCAGCCCTGCATGCTGCACGTCTCTGAATTTACATTGAGCAATGCAAGGAACTCTTTCAATGTTACCGGCCCCATAGCCATCTAACGCCATCTCCTCTTATTGTCCTTGTGACAAAGTACTCGTATTCTAAATAGTGGGCAAGACAGAGAGATGTTGTGACTTCAATTGATATATTGTACATGGTCCCTGCTACAGAACAGTGCATGTAAGGATTATAATTACATTCCTTTATCTGGCAATGTCCTTGATATGGGTATATTCTCCCCATAAACGTTGTGAATTCGTTTTGTAGTTTAAGCTGGTGCATCCGCGCCAATTGTTCCTCGTTCAATGCAAGACCCCCTACGTCAAAAAATGAAGAAAGGGTACCCCACTAAACAGGGTACCCATATTGTTATTCGTCGGTATTTACATCTTCCGCTGGCTCGACGGCATCAATATAGTGTGATCCATAGTTAACTGTTACGGTTCCTCTTATGGCTGATAAAACATCATGCCATATAGGATTGACAACTCCGATGATCTCTACGGGTTCAGGGTCTTTGAACATAAAGTTGACACTATCAAGGAACGTTGCAGAGTCCAGGCCGGTGATGATACACAGTTTTGGTTCTCTGAATGAACCGCGCCGAGTCTTCCATTGTGTATGGTTCTTAATCGTGGCGTTGTATGAATCCGATACCGGAATGATCATATCTACCAAGACAGAGCCCTCTGTAAAACCCCTGACGATGCCAGTCCTAATAATACCGCTGCACCCATCACGTCCACCATTGGCTAGCACGTGGCCTATCTTGATTTCTCGATTGAACTTATCTCTGAACATTGTCATCTCCGTCGTAGCTAATAATATCGCCTACGCTTGGCGCAAATACGTTGGGATAGACGCCGGATGCCTTCTGGCCGGTGTTAACGATTGTAAAAAATACAACTGTCATATGTGATCCGTCTGGAACAACCCTGGTCACCTTTGCCTTGCGCGTTCCGCTTTCGGTGGGTGCTATGACAGCTCTTTTGAAAAAATCTTTAAACATTTCGTCCTTTAACTCTGTATCTTCCAACATTTGAACGGTATCTTGCGCCAGGAGCCGTAACCTACTTCTTGCCCTGCGCACTGATCCGATCAGAATACCACTATAAAAGGCAACATTCCAGGCAAATTTAATGGTTGAATTACGTAAATTATTGCTGTTTTTCATTGCAATTTGCCTCTATTCCATTTAAAACCATAGGAAAACGCCGCAATATCCAAGTTTATTGCGGCGCTCTTTGGCATTGAGGTATCAACTGATGTGATTATACCACGTAAGATGGCATTCCAACAAGAAAATAGTACAAAAATACCGATGGCTGACAATCCATCGGCATTTTCTTAGGAGTAACGTATGAGTTTCTTCTGACCTCACCACCGCAAGTGTGACCAGCACTTACATCACAAGCATACGGCCTGATATGCTATATGTCAAGTCTTTTAGCGTTGAATTTAGGCCATATAGACAAAATAGCATAAAACGCGCCTGACCATATGATCATGACTTGCTATCCAGCGACGTATCAAGGCGTAGTCACCGTACTTTATGCCTGCGTCTAGGTCACAGCAATAGTGTATACGAATAACGTTCCCACACATATGCAGTACCCCGATTTTGGCGACAAGTTCATTGCAAAGATCATCGGACCAGTAAATAGGGAGTACTGAATTTTCAAAACTTGCGTCGTGTATGATCCTGTACTTCATATTGTTCAAGACGATTTGACCAGCCATAGTACCACTGTACGTTACTATTGCGGCTCATCCAGACGTTGTACAGTTCAGATACGTGTACGGATGTCCTTACAAGGTAGGTTATGAAATACGATGATTCAATAGACGCTTGGGACCGACAACCTGATGAACCTGCAAAATGGTTTGCCCGCTTTGACGTTTATCGATTGCTAGGGCCATCGAGGAGCATAGGGAAAGCATATCGCAAGTGGCGCATTATGGATGGCAGAGAGAACGTTCAGATAACAGGAAATGCGATATGGGTAGAACAGGGTAAATTATGGGATTGGGACGCAAGGGTCGAGGCATGGGATGAAGTCGAACGTGATGAGCAAGAAGCCAGGGCGCATGCTGTTTTAAACGACGGTCTTTCACTAGCTCACGAGCGCATTGAGAAATTAAAGAAAATCGCACAAAAACTTGAAGACTTCATATTAGATGCAAAAACGACACGCATTTCACCTTTTGTCATTGAGCAGTATCGAGGAATATTAGATGACATTGCAAAGGAAAAGGGCGAACGCTTGAAAGAAACACGCATCGTTGGTGCATCAGGCGGGCCAGTCTTAATTGAAACATCGTGGGGGCGCGGTGGTTCAGCATCAGATGCCTGGAAACAGATCGAGGCCCCTGTCATCGATACAATTGTTGAAGAAATCAAGGAGAGCACCAATGAAGAATAAAAACTTTGCAGCGCCAAGACATCGGTTGTTTATCGTCGGGAGACGCTATGGGAAACAGAACCGTCTTCGATGCGAAGTCATGATTGATAAAATTTTTAAGGCCCATGACACCACAGAAAAGACAAAAGATTAAGGTTAGGCTTTATGATCCTCACGCTGGACAAATGCTTTTACATGATTGTCCAGCGCGTTTTCGTGTTATGTGTTGTGGTAGAAGATTCGGGAAAACCTTAGCTGCTACCAATGAGCTTGCTAAGAAAGCGTTAGAGAAACCGTCGTCTCTCAATTGGTGGATTGCGCCGACATACCGGCAAACAGAAATAGCGTTTAATTTGCTGACAGAGGCGCTAAAACCAGTGATGTCGAAAGACCCAAATCATACCAAAATGAGAATTGATCTCATTAACGGTGCAATTATAGAATGCAGGTCTGCCGAGAGATACGAGAATTTACGTGGTGATGGTCCGTCGTTTGTAGTTTTTGACGAAGCCTCAAAATGCCCTCAGAAAGCCTGGACGGAAGTAGTAAGACCTGCCCTGGCAGACAACGAAGGCGGCGGCATTTTCATTTCAACGCCGTGGGGCCGTGATTGGTTCTATGAATTATTTCTCAGAGGACAAGACCCTACTGAAACAGAGTGGTGGTCTAAAAGTTTTCCGACGTCGGCCAATCCGTTTATTCCCACGAAGGAAATCGAAGAGGCAAAGCGCACACTACCAGAACTTGTATTCGAGCAAGAATTCATGGCTCGTTTCCTTGACGATGCTGCATCAGTATTCCGAAGGGTCGCTTCTTGTATAGGGGATACGTTACTTGAAGGCCCTGAATATGGACATCATTACGTCATCGGGTGGGACGTGGCGAAGTACACAGACTATTCGGTATGCATTGTTGTCGATGTGATGACGCACAGAGTTGTAGAGTTCCAACGGTTTCACGGTATGGAGTATCAGCGCCAAATTGACAATGTAGTGGTACCGCTCGTGCAAAAATGGAACGATGCTCATATAGTCATGGACAGTACCGGCGTTGGTGACCCCATACTAGAACAAATGCAAGAACGTGATTTGTCAGTGGAAGGATATTATTTTACTAACGCCAGTAAAAAGAAGCTCATTGATCGAACAGTAATTGCCATCGAAAAACAGATGATCCTTTACCCAAACAATGAAATTCTCGTCGAAGAGTTGAAGGCGTACGGATACGAATTTACAAGGTCTGGCAACATTGTTTACAGCGCACCGGAAGGCAAACATGATGACTGTGTAATATCCCTTGCCCTGGCTGTTTATGGAGCAAAAATCGGTGGAGTTGTGCCATTCTCCATGTCGAATTCATAGGAATAATGATAGCCAAGGCCACAAAAATCATCACAATAGATGACGAATTTATCATGAAACGACAAGAACAAATGGCCCGAACCTTAAACTTTATAAAAGAAGGGGCGCAAGTGGTGAAAATCGATCAAAACAGTGGTTGGGGGATATCTTGAGTAAACGCAAAAAGCCGACCCCGCCGATTCAGTGGGATACATTGGCGGCAGATAAGAGGCTAGCCGGTGAGTATTCTGCACTGGCAACCGCGCTACAGCAGGCCCAATCTCTTGCAGTGCAGAAAAGTGTAAGGATGGGCGGCGATCCTTCAGAATATATGGATTTAAGTCGTGCATTTCAGATCATTGACCGGTCCCCTGAATTATTGCCGTATCTTACAGGAGTTGCAAAAGAAAGCAGCGCGGTCCCTGGAAGCTTCTTATTGAAGAATAGTCCTACTGGCAACGCTACACCACAGCAATCGGCTCAATCCGGTTCATGGTCCGGCCAAAAAGACACGACAGACACCGTTGTCAATGCAAGGATACTTCGTGATTGGGCCGATAGTAATGAGTGGGTCAGGGCTGCAATCAACGTACGTCGGCAACAAATTGGCAGAGCCAGTATCGCTGTGCTTCCAGCTAATGAGCGCAAAACATACAATAAACAATTAGCAAAAAAAGTACAGCTCATCCTCGATCAGCCCAACGAACTGCGCCAAAATTACTACGATCTTATGGCCGCCTGCGTCGATGATATTCTCGTTCTGGATCGTGGCGTTATCGTCAAAGACATGACGGCGGCGCGGCAACCAGTTCACCTTTATAATGAAGATGGCGCAAACGTTAAGATTTATAGCTCTTGGAGCGGTAAACCCAACGAGCCCCGCTACTTGTACGAAGACCCCAATAACTCCCGTAAGGTTCCGCTCCGCAACGATGAAGCCATCGTGATGACCGCTAATCCGGCCACATACCGCTTTTCGTTGTCTCCTGTACAGGTTCTACGTAATACTATTCAGGCCGACCTCGCTGCTACCCGCTCTGCAATGCAAATGGTTGACATGAAGCCGCCTCCGCACATGATTCAGCTTCCTGGTGCAACGCAGTCTCAACTTGAACAGATACGAATGAAGTACGAGACAGAAATAGCGGGCCGCAAAGAAATATTCTGGCTCGGCGGCCAGAATAACGCGAACGTCGTCCCTCTTATATTTTCTGCAAAAGACAACCAGTGGCTTGAGTGGCAGCAATATCTCGCCAAGAAAATTGCAGTATCTTTCCAGATATCTCCGCAGCAACTAGGCATGACGTTTGACATCAATAAGTCAACGGCCTCTAGTCAGCAAGAGATTTTTGAAGACACCGGACTCATACCGCTTTTACTATTGGTGGAAGAGTACTTTAACCGTGAGATACTAGGGGATTTTGCCACAAACTTTCCTGATGGACGCGCCAACTTCGATCTTCTTAACCTGCGCATCCTTTTCCCTGAAGTCACAGAGGCAGACCGCCAGATGCACGCTGAAAAAGCGATATCAATTGCGACAACGGGCCTTGCAGGACTACCGAGCATGACACTCAATCAGGTTCTTGCCTTGTTTGGTGAAGAAGGCGTTGAAGGGGGCAATACATTTTACTCTCAGAGCGCACAAGGGCCGGTGCCGTGGTTATCCTACGATAATGAAATTGGCGAATTTGTATCACCATATGCAACTGGCGGTATGCCTGGTTCGCAAGACGCATTATCGGGTCCGTCGGAAAATGCGGTTCCTAGAGACGGTAGTGGTGGACAGGGTGATTATGCTGGTCCGACTCCGACAGGTGACGAAGGTGATCCGCCGCCTGCCGTTGATGCAAGTAGTACGGATGACAATACAACTGACGATAAGAAACCTAAAAAACCGGCTGTAAAGCCTAAGAAGCCAGCGAAGTCGATAAATAGGCCGTTCGGAAAACGTTGGCGTCCGAACCAGGAAGGATACTAATGGGCAGGATCATTGACCTCGCAAATAATATCAACTTTGATGATATTATTGCGACAAAAGGGCAAAGCTACAAGCCTGATTTTCAGGTATTTACAGCGGGCATTGAGTCCGATAGAAACATCAAAAACCGCGTCAACATGATCGGGAGTTCGACGCAAGAGGATTTACAGGGGGACTCGATGAGCCTTCTTGCCTTGAACGATATGACGAAGGCCGCCCCGAATCTCACCATCTGGCTCAATCATGACTACAGTCTCCCTGATTCTATGTTTGGGAGCATCGTAGGAACGCCAACCATTCAGCATCAAGACGGCATTGCAGACCTACATCTTGCAGTGGACGTAGAGATGGATAATCCCAACGCCGCCCGCACAAAAGCGTACATTGACAAAGGTCGGCGTCTTGGTTGTTCCATCGGGTGTATGGTGACAAAATATGAGGTTCCCACAGAGGAAGACGGAGACGGATGGGAGCGTCAGGGCATTATTGTACACGGTGTCTATGTCGTTGAATATAGCGTCGTTGGTATTCCGGCAAATCAAAGAAGTTGGGTCGAGAACGCTATTCGTGGTGTGTTTACGCGCACCCTCGATCCTAGTCTCGCTCCCGCAATGAAAGCACTTTGGCCTTCGACCTATAAAGAAGTAGTCAAAGAAATATCTACTGAAAAAAGAAAGACGTTAGACAATATGCCATCTCGCAACAAGCCTGAAAATCGTGTCAACTGGAAAGCAGGCACGAAGACTTTTTCTCTGACCAATGGCGGCAAGGAAAAGGAATTGACCTCAGACGAACTAAAATCTTTATTCCGTGGGGAAGACGTTACGGGAGCTGATGTTGTTGCTTCAGTGCCATCCACAGAAGAGGTAGAAATCCCTGGCATTGCTGATATGTCAAAGTCAGAAAATGACATTGCCATAAAAGATGCTCCTGACAGAACACCGTCAGATGGGAAACAGACTCTTCCCGATGCAGATAACGACGAAGATGATGATATCGAGGTTTCAAACCCCGAAGTACAAAACCACGAACCTGCTCCGGCAATGCCAGGGGAAGAGATAAAATGTGATGAGGGGGAGCCTGAAGTTACAAAGGAAACTGAACCCGAAACGGAGAAGGAGTTAGAGCTACCGCCGCATGTTCAAACTCTCCTTTCAAGCTATAACACGCTTGGGGCCTCGCTTGGTTTCCCTGAAATTACACCGTCCATGTATACCGCAGCTCAACATCCCACGCTGCAAAAAGACAGTGACCTTAGTGCTGAACAAGGCGGCCAGTGTCAAATGATACATGACATGGTGTGCAGTATGACACGTGGGGCTGTGTGCGCTAACTCTACTCAATCAGTGCAGGATGCAACAGATCAGGCCGCAGAAGCTTCTGATAATAACCCTGGTATCAGCGTTGTAAACAATGGCTTTGATTCTGAACTCTTGAAGAAGTTCGATGTTCTTTCAAAATCAATTGACGCGCATCATGCCGCAACGCTGGATTTTGCTAAGACGGCGGGGGACATTGATCTTGCAAAGAAGGAGCTCAATAAGGCCAGGGATGAAATTAGTGTGCTGAACGCTGAAATTGTCGCAACACGCGCAACGATTATGGCCCTGAAAGATATGCCTCTCGGAAATCCCATTAATCATAGCCGCTCGACGCATCACGAAGACAATGCAGCTACGTTTAAGGATTTTGAAGGCATTTCCGGTAGTCATGTTGCTCCTGTAGGATTT
>Ga0137386_10002781_pt1 | contig 11324 bp, 8 predicted proteins | sample SagtaG_4_FD_104910 | JGI IMG/M metagenome (GOLD analysis project Ga0137386, IMG submission 104910) | Vadose zone soil microbial communities from Sagehorn Ranch, Mendocino, California, USA - Sage2_R_100_16 metaG | ecosystem: Environmental > Terrestrial > Soil > Vadose zone | place: USA... | reverse complement strand
CGCGACCGTGCCGGGCGTGATCGCCGCCGCGGCGGGCGGCGCGAAGGCGGCCGTGATGAAAACCCCGAGCCAGCTCCAGATCCTGCGCGACGCGGGCGTGGTGGACGCAGGGGGCTTTGGGCTCCAGATCATCCTCGAGGGAATGCTCAAGTCGATCGAGCAGGCTGAGTCCTTCCACGTCGACATCGTCGCGGCGAAACCGAAGGCCGCCCAGGTCGCGCTCGAGCTGCCCGAAGGCGGATGGGGGTACTGTACCGAGTTCCTGATCGAAGGCTCAGGACTCGACGTCGACCTGATTCGCAACAAGATCGAGGCGCTGGGCAACTCCGTGCTGGTCGTCGGCGAACCCGAGCTGGTCAAGGTCCACGTCCATACAGACGACCCCTCCGGCGTCATCACCCTCGCCGGCGGTTTCGGAAAGCTGCTGAAGCTCAACGTCGGCGACATGTCGACCCAGCACAAGCGAATCCTGGACAGCGAGGGCGCCGCGGGCCGCCCGCCGCGCGAGAACGGCGTCGGCCTCGTGGCGGTGGTCGCGGGCAGCGGGCTGGTCGACATCTTTCGCGGCCTCGGCGTGGACGCCATCGTCGAGGGCGGCCAGACGATGAATCCAAGCACTCAGGACATGCTCACGGCAGTCGACGGCGTTCCGTACGACGAGGTCGTGCTCCTGCCCAACAACGGCAACGTCGTCCTCGCCGCCAGCCAGGTGTCCGGGCTGACCAAGAAAAAGGTCCATGTCATCGAGACGCACAGCGTTCCGCAGGGGGTAGCGGCTGTGGTCGCCTTCAGGCCCGAGCGCAACGGGCCCGACAACGTTCAGGCCATGAAGGCAGAGGCCGCGCGTGTGCAAACCATCGAGGTCACGCATGCGGTTCGCGACACTCGCTCGAATGGCCTGAGGGTGAAGAAGGGAGATGTGATCGGACTCGTCAACGACAAGCTGGAATTTGCGGGCGGCGATTACGCCGAGGTGGTCAACCAGGCGCTCGGCAAACTCGGGCCGGACGCCTATGAGCTGGTTACGGTTTACCGCGGGCAGGGCGCGAGCGACGAGGAGCTGGCCAACCTCGAATCCGCGATCCGCGCCAGTTTCCCCGGCCTCGAGGTGGAAATCCAACAGGGCGGGCAGCAGCATTACCCGTTCATCCTTTCGGTCGAATAGCGCCGACCTGGTGACATCCAAGCGTCGGTTCGCGGTGGTCACCGACTCCACCGCCGACCTCCCCGACGAGTGGCGCGATCGCTACGGCATCGAGGTGGTTCCGCTGAAAGTCATCTTCGGCAGCGAAACGTTTCGCGACCGCGTCGACATGACGGACGACGAGTTCTTCCGCCGGCTCGCCGCGGCGACGAAGCTGCCGACGACGTCCGCGCCATCGCCCGGCGAGTTCGCCGACGTCTACAGGCGGTTGTCGGCGGACTTCGACGCATGCATCTCGATCCATCTCGGCGCGCAGCTGTCGGCGACCGCCGAAGCGGCGCGGTTGGGGGCCGAGGCGGTGGAAGGCTTCAAGGTCGAGGTCGTCGACAGCGAAACCGTCACCATGCCGATCGCCTTTCTCTGCAAGGTCGCGGCCGAAAGCGAAACGCTGGATGCGGCGGCATCCGCGGTGAGGGAGCGGGTTCCGAAGAGTCGCGTCCTAGCGCTCCTGGACACGCTGCGCTATCTGGAGATGGGCGGGCGCCTCAGCCGCGCCCAGGCCATGATCGGGACGATGCTCGACCTCAAGCCTCTGCTCCTGGTCGCCGACCGGGAGATCAAGCCCGTGGACCGCGTGCGAACGCGATCACGCGCCATCTCGCGGATGGCCGACTACTTTCGCGGCGAGCTGCCGGTCGAGCACGTGGCTGTGATGCATGCGCAGGCGCCCGAAGAAGCCGAAAAGGTGGCGGGAGGCCTGCGCGAACAACTGCCGGGGCAGGAGATCCCGATAGGCAAGATCGGCTGTGTCCTCGGCACCCACACAGGGCCGAAGGCGCTGGGCGTGGTCTACATCAAGAAGTAGCTTCCAGCGTCACCGACCTGCCGGGCAGGGGCCACACGCGGAGCACCGGCGGGGTCAGCGCCACGATGCGGGGTACGGCTGCGACCGCGAGTTTGAACGCCCGCTGCTGACGGTGCCCCCAGGCCAGCCCATACGCCACGCGCAGCGCTGGGGACAGAAGGCCTGTGGTCACGACCTCGAATGGGACCATGACCGGTCCTGGCACCAACCGCAGCGGCGGCCGCAAGACCAGCCGGGCAAGCTCCTGCGCGAGAGGTGTCACGTGCACCTCGCCGCTCTGAACCATGCGCTCGACGTACTGGTTGAAGTCGACCAGCCCCTCGGGAAAACGCTCGCGGGGGATGCCAAGGAGCTCGCCGGCCAGCTTCGACTCCTGGTAGAAGTCGTCCCGCTCGATTGCGGTCAGGGGCTGCACAAAGGTGTCGTACGTGACGAGTGCAGAGTCGACCAGGGTCGCGTGGACCCAGAGCAGGAGGCCGGGGTCGAGCGCCCGGTAGTCCTGGCCGCGGACGCGACCATGCACCTGGTTGACCGCGCGTGCGGCCGCCAGGGCCGTATCGCGCTCACCGAACACGATCGCCATCGTCATCATCACCGTGCGCCGCAGCCGCCGGAGCGGATGGGTCCGAAAATCCGAGTGCTCGTCGACGCCCGATGCGACCTTGGGATGCGCCAGCTGCATCAGCAGCGCGCGGCCGCCGCCCAGCAGGAGGATGTTCTCGCGATTCACGCGCCGGGTTATAGAGCCTTCCGAATACAGGCCGTCGGCCATCGGCCCATTAAACCGCGCGGAGAGCTTAGGACGTGGCTTTGTCCATCTCCAGGTTGAAGTCGGCTCGGTAGCGCTGGTAGTAGGTCTTGATCTTCGCCACCGGCGCGGCCGGGTCGTAAGTCTTCAGCTTTGCGTCATCCGCAATGATGGCTTTGGCCGCTGCGTCGTATGCGGTCATGTCCCTGATCGCATATGCGTTTATCAGCTTTCCCCAGTCGTCGGCATAGGTCTGGAGGTCGATCACGCGATCGTGAAGCTCGCTCGGCAGCCCGGCCACGTTGACTGATGCCTGCAGCGCCTTGACCAGGTCAGCCTTCGCCGCACTGTCTGCGTTCGCCGCGCCTACCACGTCGCTCGTGTTCGCAATGGTGAGGAGATTGTCCAGGTCGATGATCGCCTGGAAGTAGTTCTGAAGGAAATCGCCGAAGAACGCGTAGTCGACGGCCGCGGCTTTGACCGTTGCGATCGCTTTCCGCCCGTGATCGATGTGAGCGGCCTCGGCAGAGAGGCGGCCCTGGCTCGGCGATGTGAGCCACTGCTGCTCGCTCAGCCGGTTGCGTGCGGCCGCCAGCGCCTGGTCGTCACCGGCAAGAGACGACCTCAAGCCCTGCGACTCGGTCACCATCGAGGAGGCAGTCGCCTTGCCCATGCTGCCATCCGACGGAGTGCCGAGCGTCGAGGCCTGTTGTTCCAGCAGGTCAAACGTGGTGTTCACGTAGCTGCGGTGCGCGTCGAGAGCGGTGATCGCGCCCGCCGCCGCCGAGATCTGGCTCGATGCATAAAGGTAGCCGGCAAACACGTAACCCATCACGCCCAGCAGGACCACGACGATGAGGATTCCCGCCGCGATCATGGCCCGGAGGTTGCGGGACGATCGCGGCTGTACCTGCGCCGTGGGATAACCGTAAGGCGCGGGGTAGCCGTAAGCCGGGGGCGCGTAGTCGGGCGCAGGCCCGTATGGAGCCGGCGGCGATGATGGATATGTGGGGTAAGGCGCGGGGGGGCCTGGAGGCGCTTGCTCCGCAGGCAGGGAGGGCGTCGGGTGATCAGGTGCCGCCGCAGCAGCCTGCGGAGCCGCCGAGACAGGCTCTGCGACGACTGGCTCACCAGCCTCCGGTGGCGTTTCGGGCTCGGGAGGAAGCGGCGGCGGTGGTGGGTACGGCGGTACTTCGCTCACGTGTTGAGAAATCTACTCTCGCGGCTGTGCGGAACCCACCTAGGTGTTGTTGGCCTTGTTGACCTCGGAGTTGAACGAATCGATCAGAGGCTGATAGAAGGCCTGGATCTCTGAGTTGATCTTGGTGGTGTCATATGCCTCGAGCTTGTTGAGGTCCGCGGTCAGCGCTTTCACGGCTGCCGAGGCGCCGGCCGAATCGACTGCGATGGCGGCATCGAGCAGCTTCTTCTCGTCGGCGGCAAGCGTCTGCAGATCGGTGAGGATCTGCTTCATCTCGGGTGGAAGCCCTGGGGCACTCACGAGGCCTATCGCCGCGCTGATGTCTGTGTTCAGCGTCCCCACCGCGGAGACGGCGCCGGTCAGATCGCTCGCCTCCTCCTTGACTCCAACGTTGTCGATGTCGATGAACAACGTGTCATATGCCTGGAAGAACTTCCCGAGCTGGATCATGTCGCCGGTTATCGTCGTCGCGCTGGCAAGCGCATTGCGCTCGTGCCCGATCTTGTTCGAGACCTGGTCGAGACTCCCGCGACTGAAGACGGTCAGCCACGAGTTCTCCTTCAGGCTGTCCTGGGCCTTCGCCAGGGACTCGTCATCGGTGCTGATGGTCGGCTGCGCGGCCTGAGCCTGGGTAACGAGCTGGGCATAGGCAGCCTGGTTGGTCTTGAAGTCGTCGACGGATGAGCTCTTGAGCCCTACCGCCGTCAATTTGCCGGCGGCGGTGTTGAACTGGGTCGTGAGCGTGTTCTGGTGGGAGACCACCGTGTTGTAGGTGTTCCGGGCGCTGTCGATCCGGCTGTTCGCGAACGCATAACCGGCGCCCGCATAGCCGACCACGATCAACACCAGCAGGACCACGATGGCCACCAGCGTGATGACCGGGCGCAGGTTGCGGGCGGGCGCGGCGGCAATCGGAGCTCCATACGCGGGCGGTGCGGCGTAGTCCGGAGGCGGCGTGTAAGGGGTCTCCGCCGGCGGTTCGGAAGGCGTCGCCATGGACGGCTCCACGTTCGTCGCCGGTTGCTGAATTTCCCAGGCTGCGGGCGCCGGCTCGGGGGCGGGCTCAGCCGGCGGAGTCGCGGCGGCGGGGGAATCTTCAGGTGGCGGGGCGGTCGGTTCGTCGCTCACGAGAACGCAATGTAACGTGTCATTCGCCTTAATTTCCGCCTTAAGCCTCGACTTGACAACCTTGCTGGCGCCGAGGTGCGGATATCTCTATTTTTGACCACGTGGTCGTCCTCAATCCGCGCCTCACGCTCGACTCGCCGGCCGCGGAGCTCCCCAAGGTCAAGCCCGCTGATCAGCGCCGGCTGGCAGCGCTGGGCATTCAAACCGTGCGCGACCTCCTGCTTTACATGCCCTTCGGCTGGGAGGAGTTCGGCGACCCGAAGCCGGTCAACGAGCTGGTTGATGGAGCCCTCGCCACCGTAGTCGGCACCATCCTTCGGATCTCCCCGCGCATCACGAAATACAAGCACTTGAAGCTCACTCAGGCCACGCTCGTGGACGACTCCGATGAGGAGCTCACCCTGGTCTGGTTCAACCAACCCTGGGTCGCCAAGCAGCTGCAGAAAGGCGATCGGATTGCCGTGGCGGGAACCGTCAAGTCGAGTCGCTATCACGAGTTCGAGATGCGCAATCCGCACCATGAGCGGCTGGACAGTGGCAACGGTGGTTTGCCGAAGTACATCGGCGGCCTCATGCCCAAGTACCACGTCGTCAAAGGCCTGACATCCAAGAAGCTCGCGGCCTGGGTCGACGCCGCCCTACCGCTCGCGCCGAGGATCGAGGACGAGCTGCCCGAGGATGTGCGCGCGCGCCACCGTCTCCTGCCGCTGGCGCAAGCAGTCAGGCTCGGCCACAAGCCGGAAACCCAGAGCGACTGGTCGGAGGCCAGGCGGCGAATGGGATTTGCCGAGCTGTTCGAGCTGCAGGCGGCGTTTGCGCTGATGAGGGCCAGCATCGCGGCCGAGCCGGCGGCGCCGATCGCGTATCGCCAGGAGGTGATCGACTCGTTCAAGGCCGGGCTGGGCTTCGAGCTGACCAGGGCCCAGCGCCGATCGATGTGGGAGGCGTTCCAGGACATGGCCAAGCCGATTCCGATGAACCGGCTGCTGAACGGCGACGTCGGGTCGGGTAAGACGGCGGTGGCCGCTGCCTGCGTGGCCATGGCGCACGCGGCGGGCCTCCAATCGGTGGTGATGGCTCCCACCGAAATCCTGGCCCGCCAGCATCTTCACAAATTTCGCGCCTACCTCGAGCCGAGCTTTCCCACGCTCAAAGTCGAGCTTCTGGTCAGCAACCAGGGCGCCGCTGAAAGCCGTCGGGTGCGAACGGCCGCGGCGAGCAACCATTGCGCGCTCGTGGTCGGCACTCACGCGCTCATCGAGGAAAACGTCGAGTTCGCCGACCTCGGCCTCGCCGTCGTCGATGAGCAGCATCGCTTTGGGACCCGCCAGCGTGAGCTGCTTCGTGCGAAAGGCCGCGGCCGGCCGCACTTCATGGCGATGACCGCAACTCCCATTCCGCGCACGCTCGCGCTTGCCCAGTTCGGAGAGATGGAGGATTCGGTGATCGACGAGCTGCCGCCCGGGCGGACCCCGGTCGAAACCCGCGTGGTGGCGCCCGACGACCGTGACAGCGCCTATGCGCTGGTCAGGGAGCAGGTGAGTCGCGGGCGGCAGGCATTCGTGATCTGCCCGCTTATCGAGGACTCCGAGAAAGTGGTGGCGCGGTCGGCGACCGCGGAGTTCGAGAGGCTGAGCAAGGACGTCTTTCCCGATTTGAAGTTGGACCTCATCTACGGCCGACTCAGAGACAAGGACGACGTGATGAAGCGTTTCGTGGCCGGCGAGACGCAGGTGCTGGTGGCCACCGCGGTGGTCGAGGTCGGGGTGGATCTGCCCAACGCCACCGTCATGATGGTGGAAGGTGCCGACCGGTTCGGCCTGGCTCAACTGCATCAGTTTCGCGGCCGGGTCGGCCGCGGCGCCGCCATCAGCTACTGCCTTCTGCTCGCCGACGATCCCTCGCAGGAGAGCAGTGAGCGCCTAGAGCTCGTGATGCGAATCCACGACGGGTTCAAGCTCGCGACTGAGGACATGCGTCTGCGGGGGATGGGGGAGTTGCTCGGCGCACGCCAGCACGGCATGTCGGACGTTGCCATGAGGGCGCTGGAACAGCCCGCACTCATCGATGAGATCCGGGCCGAGGTGGACCGCGTTCGCGAGACCGACCCGGGCTTCGACCGCCACCCGCTGCTCAAAGCGGCGGTTATACGCCGCCTCGAACAGACCTCGATCAGCTAGCCTGCACGACTGACGTGGCTGCACTGCCTTTCGTGGTCGAGCTCGCCCGCGACCTCATCCGCCTCGACACCACCAACCCGCCGGGCGAGGAGCATGTGGCCGTCGAGCTCATCGAGCGAGTGCTGGGCCAGGCGGGCATCGAATGCGCGCGGTATGAGAGCGCGCCGGGGCGCCCAAACCTGGTCGCTCGTGTGAAGGGCCGGGGTGAGGCTCCGCCTCTGCTCCTGCAGGGACATGTCGACGTTGTCACCACGGTCAACCAGGACTGGCGCCAGCGTCCTTTCGGCGGCGACATAGTCGACGGCTATCTATGGGGCCGCGGCGCCCTCGACATGAAGAGCGGTGTCGCGATGATGGTGGCCGCTTTGCTCCGCGCCGAGGTCGGCGGCGGAGCGCCCGGCGACCTCGTCCTCGCGGCGCTGGCGGACGAGGAGGCGGGCGGAATCTTCGGGGCCAAATGGCTTGCCGAGGCCCATCCCGAGCTGTTCGCGGGCATCAAGCACGCAATCGGCGAGTCCGGTGGCGTGACGCTCCATCTTGGCGGCCGCCGCTTCTATCCGATCATGGTGTCCGAGAAGCGGGGCTGCCAGATGCAGGTCACGCTGCGGGGTCCGGGCGGGCACGGCTCCATCCCCGCTCATGGCGGGGCTATCGCAAAGCTGGGAGAGATGCTCTTGAAGCTGGATGCCTCCCGGCTGCCCGTCCACATCACGACCCCAGTCCGGGTACAGCTCGAGGCCATGCGCGACGCGCTGGATGAGCCGCTGAAGGGTCGTTTCGAAGCCCTCCTCGATCCGGCTCGCACGGACGCCGTCCTTGCCGAGCTCGGGCCCCTTAGCCGCGGGCTGGATGCCTCTCTTCACAACACGGTCAACGCGACGATCGTCAGCGGCGGCCTGAAGGTCAACGTGATCCCAAGCGAGGTGCGCGTGCAGCTCGACGGCCGGTTGCTGCCGGGGTCCGGCCCCGAGGACATGGTCAGGGAATTGCGGGCCGTGATCGGGCCCGAAGCGGAGGTCGAGGTGACCCTGGTCGGCCCAGCTCAGCCCGAGATCGACCTCTCCCAGCTCGACCTCTTCGCCTCCGTGTTGAAAGAGGCGGATCCGGGATGCGTTCCGGTGCCATCGCTGGTCACGGGCGGCACGGATGCCCGTCACTTCGCGCGACTAGGCATCCGCACGTACGGCTTCCTGCCGCTCAACATCCCGCCCGATTTCAACTCGTCTCAGACGATCCACGCCGCCGACGAGCGCGTGCCGGTCAGCGCGCTCGAGTTCGGGGCCGAGTGCGTCTACCAGGCCGTGATGAGGTACGGCTAGTCTCCCCACCCTGTGTGGAGGTCGGCGCTGGACGCGCAGCGTCCGCTGGCGGGTGGGGAGATCCAGGTAGGTAGGCCGCCGTCAGCATCCCGAAATACGTAGGTGCCTCATAGCTGATCAGCCGGCCCCGCCAGCCCTCGCCCGCAGCCCCGAGGAGCATGAGCATCTGCCACCAGCTGTCGGCTTTGGCCTCCTCGACCAGGGCGGGCGGGATGTCGAGCAGACCTTCGAGGTGGTTGCCGCCCACCAGGTCGCGCACGAGGTCGTCGTAAACCCTCGCGTTGGAGTGGTATCCGTAAGGGCCGTCGGCTCGATGCGCGTGGCCGTGGTCTGCGCTGGCGATGAAGGCGACGCGCCGTCCAGACGCGGCGGCCGCCGAGGCGACGGCTGCTCCGGCCCGCACATGCTCTGCCGCGGAAAGGTCTCGCGCCGGCGCCATCACGACCACCGGCAGTGGCGGGTCTTGACGGCCGCCCATGAACCACAGCGGGATGAGCACGCCCCAGTCCATCGGCGCCACGGAGCTCGACGGGTCGTTGGAGCCGAAGCTGACTCCGACCGCCGGCAGGTTGTCCGAGATGAGCGCCTCCAGTACCTGCCACGCCAGCGCTGCATCGCCTGGCACATCGAGCTCTACGGGCTCCGGTGTGCCGTCGAGGCTGCCCATCACTCGACCCGCGACGACGACGGCAAAAGCGCCGGAGATATGAACGTTGTGCGGTGTGGCGACGACGACGACACCAGGTTTCGTCGCGGCGAACGCACGCCCCAGCTCCTCCATGCCGGCGCGCGTCGCTTGCCCGATGCGCATCTCGTCGGACGTGCACGCTTCGGCCACAGCAAGGCCTCCGTGCGGAGCGATGGCCGCGAACACAAGTGCCAACGTGCTGATACTTAGCACCAATGGAGTCACCGATGCGATTGACGGAGTACAGCCACGGGGCTGGTTGAGCCTGCAAGCTCAGCCCGGTGGAGCTAGGGCAGGTTCTCGGGGCTCTACCCCCGATCGTCGACCCCAACGTGCTGACCGCGTCGTCATCGCGCGATGATGCGGCGGTCTATCGAATCGCGCCCGATCGCGCGCTCGTCGCGACGGTCGACTTCTTCACGCCGATAGTCGACGACCCCGCCGACTTCGGCGCCATCGCCGCGGCGAACTCCATCAGCGACGTCTACGCAGTCGGAGCGCGGCCGCTGTTCGCACTCGGGATCACGGCCTTCCCGCGCGAGAAGCTGAGCGCCGGACTCCTGGAGAAGATCGTCGCCGGCGGCGCCAACAAGATGAGCGAGGCCGGCATCGCGGTCGTGGGCGGTCACTCCGTCGATGACGCGGAGCCCAAGTTCGGTTACACCGTGATCGGCGAGGTGCATCCGGACCGCATGGTCGGCCATTCGGGAGCTCGCCAAGGCGATGTGCTCTTCATCACCAAGCCGCTGGGATCAGGCCTGGTGGCAACGGCAATCAAGCGCGGCCTGTGCCCGCCGGAGTTGGAGCGGGAGGCCATCGCCGTCATGTCGACCCTCAACCGTCTTGCCTCTGAAGCGATGGTCGCCGCCGGCGCGACCGCGGCGACCGACGTCACGGGTTATGGGTTGATCGGTCATCTCTCAAATATCGAAGGCGGCGCTGATGTGGACCTGCGGGCCGTCCCATTTCTCGACGGGGTTCGCGACCTGGCTGAGCGCGACCTGTTTCCGTCGGGAAGCCGGCGCAACTATGAGGCGTATCGCGACCAGGTGGACTGGGGCGGCATTGCGGAGATCGACCAGCTGATGCTCTGCGATGCGCAGACCAGCGGTGGTCTTCTGGTCGCCATACCGCCCGCAAGCGCAGACGCCTTCGAGCGTGCGCTGGCTTTGGCGCGATACCCGGCGGTAAGAATCGGCACCATTAACGGCAGTGGATCCATTCGCATCCGCGCTTGACCAGGCCGCGGCGGTGCGGCGCCGCGAGGTTTCTTCGACGGAGCTTACGCGCGCCTACCTCGAGCGAATCGAAAAACTCAACCCGCGGCTGAATGCGTTCGTCCTCACTACGCCAGAGCTTGCCCTCGAGCAGGCGAAGGTGGCGGACGAGGCGAACATCGGCTATCCGCTGCGCGGAGTGCCGACCTCGATCAAGGACCTCGTCTCACTGGCGGGCTACCCGGTGACATTTGGCTCGAAGGCCTTCGAGGACTACACCCTGCCGGTGGACTTCTTTCCAGTCGCGCGATTGAAGGAGGAGGGCTGTCCCATCCTCGGCAAGACCAACCTTTCCGAGTTCGGAAACCGGCCGACGACCGAGCACGGCCTGTTCGGCGCCACACACAACCCCTGGAACCTCGCTCATTCCGCGGGCGGCTCGAGCGGCGGGGCGGCCGCCGCCGTTGCCGCGGGCCTGTGCGCTTTCGCCCACGGGACAGATGGTGGCGGGTCGGTGCGCATCCCATCGAGCTGCTGCGGAACGGTCGGCCTCAAGCCGTCGCGCGGGCGGGTCTCGGCGGGTCCGCTCCTGGGTGAGCACTGGGCCGGCCTTTCGACCGATGGCGTGATCGCGCGCTCCGTCGCCGATGCGGCGGCCGGGCTGGACGCCATCGCCGGCCATCTGCCGGGCGACGCTTACTGGGCCGACCTCGATGGCCGTTTCGCGGATGCGGCGACGCCGACGGAGCGCAAGCTGCGTATCGGCTTCACGGTCCGCTCGAGAACGAAGGTCGATGAGGAGGTGGCCAGGTGCGTGCGCGAGGTGGCGAGGCT
>Ga0137386_10002779_pt1 | contig 11327 bp, 10 predicted proteins | sample SagtaG_4_FD_104910 | JGI IMG/M metagenome (GOLD analysis project Ga0137386, IMG submission 104910) | Vadose zone soil microbial communities from Sagehorn Ranch, Mendocino, California, USA - Sage2_R_100_16 metaG | ecosystem: Environmental > Terrestrial > Soil > Vadose zone | place: USA... | reverse complement strand
CCTCAGTGTTTGAGAGGCCGGGTCAGTCATTATTCTCACCGTCTGTTACGTTCCATCGTCAGCCGCAGGCCACCGGCTGCGCGCTCGTACCCGCCGTTCGGCGCGACTGACGGCTCCTGGGTGATCACCAGTCGATAAGCACAGATCAGGGAATCTGGCGTGAGTTTTTGAGCGGCGGTGCCGCCGCTGCTGGTCGCTGTGAGTGGTGGCTGTCGTGCTGGCTGGCTGAACGTGGTCGCTTCGTTCCTGGGCGCGCGGACCGGCTTGGCTGGGTGGCGGCTGGCGTGCTGGTTCTTGTCCCGGGTGGTGACGGTGGGCTGGCAAGCGAGGTGGGTCTGAGGAGATTCAGAGTGCCTGGGGTGCCTGGTATCAGGTGGGTGCTGTGGGGTTGATGGCGGGAGGTGGCCGCCGTGATGGCAGCGCTGAAGGGGAACCGTGAAGCTGCCGCGGCTGGGGGCGGGGCCGGGCTGGTGGCGTGGGCGGCGCGGTCAGGCCGCCCGGAGAGCAGGGGACGCGTGCGCGGCGGGTTGCGGTTCGTGTTTTACGGCCGGGTGTCGACGGATGACTGGCAGGATCCGGTGACGTCGCGGGCCCGGCAGCGGGAGCAGGCCGGGGCGCTGGTCCGCGGTCATGGGGTAGTCGTGGCGGAGTTGCACCGTCCGGGTCCTGTTGCCGATGTGCCGAACCGGAGTTCGCCGGCGGTGAGCAGCCGCCGCAGGGCTGATGGCACCGCTCCGGCCTCCCGCCGCACGGTACGCGCCAGATGAGCGTGATCGGCGAAACCGAGGTCGCTGGCGAGGCCAGTCAGGGACCGCTCACCCTCGGCGAGCCGCTCGAGTGCTTCCCGCACGCGCAGCTGGTTGCGGTAGGCGGACACAGTCTTGCCGGTGCAGGCGTGGAAGACACGGCTGAGGTGATGGGGAGAGACTGACTGCCGGCGCGCGAGCTCGGTCAGGCTGACTCCCGGATCGCAGCTGAGGATCTGTTTCGTGCCGTCGGCGAGGCCGAGCCAGGCCGTCTGGGTCTCGGCGCGCGGCGGGGACCTCAGGCGGCCGGGCCCGGTGATCGCTGCGCTGACCAGGCGGATGACCGTCTCGGAGACCTCGAACCGGTCAGCGCGGCTGGCTTGCCGGGTAAGCAGCTGCACCGCCAGGGCCGCGTCCACCGGCGTGAGCCTCGGCTCGCTGATGCGCGCGGGGCCGTCATCGGCGAGGACGCCAGCCAGGTCCTCGCTCAGCTCAATCGCCGTGCACGCGTCGCCGCCGGTGCCGGGATGGGCGATCTGCTGTTCGCCGCCGGGTGTTTCGAAATACGCCGAGACCGCGTCCATGAACCGCTCGCGGCCGTTGACCCGCCGGCAGAAGCTGCCAGCGCGGACAAAGACGAGCACGTACCCCTGCGCCGCCTCAGGCGGTGACCACGCCAGCGGGGGCGCGTGACAGCGAGCGTCGCAGACCACGAACCCCTCGCCCGCCGCGACCACCCGTTTGCTGCGCGCCACTCGCTTCTCGCCCTCCCACCCGCTGACGGCCATCAGCTGTGCCAACAAAGCCGACGAGGCCGGGCTTCCGCAGTGTGATCGGGCACAAATGTTCAAGCTCCCAGCCGGGGCACCGGTGAATCATCGAGCCAGCGAAGCAGGCGCCAGCCGGCCATGGCGGGAAATCGGTCGCGGCACCGTACCGGGCCGCGCCGACCCGGGTTGCCCACAGAAGACCAGACGGGGCGGCAGAACGCCCGTCCCAGCGCCGCGCTGAGGCCGACAGGCCTCAGGGAGAGGCAGGTATCGGTGATCAGCGAGGTCATGCCGTACCAGAAGCGGTTCCTGGAGGTGTCCGGCCATGCCATGGCCTACGTTGACGCCGGGCAGGGAAGTCCGATCGTCTTCCTGCACGGCAACCCGACCTCGTCCTACCTGTGGCGGAACATCATGCCGTACCTGCAGCCGACCAGCCGCTGCATCGCCCCCGATCTGATCGGCATGGGCGACTCGCAGAAGCTCACCGGAAGCGGGCCCGGCTCCTACACCCTCGCCGAGCACCGGCACTACCTTGACGCGCTGCTCGGCTCCCTGGGCGTCACCGACGACGTGACCTTCGTCGTGCACGACTGGGGCTCCGCGCTCGGCTTCGACTGGGCGAACCGGCACCGCGACGCGGTGCGCGGCATCGCCTACATGGAGGCGATCGTGCAGCCCGTCACCTGGGACCAGTGGTCTGCGCAGACCCGGACGTTCTTCGAGAAACTCCGCTCCCCAGAAGGGGAGCAAATGGTCCTGGAAGACAACCTGTTCGTCGAGTCCCTGCTGCCGCAAAGGGTGCTCCGCACGCTCACCGGCGCGGAGATGGACGCCTACCGGCGCCCGTTCCGGGAGCCCGGCGAGGGACGGCGGCCCACGCTCACCTGGCCCCGCCAGCTGCCCATCGACGGCGAGCCGGCCGACGTCTGCGAGATCGTGGCCTCCTACGGCCGGTGGCTCGCCGCCAGCCCCGTGCCCAAGCTGTTCATCCACGCCGACCCCGGCACCATCTCAGCGGATGAGCGCGCCTTCTGCCGCAGCTGGCCCAACCAGGCCGAGGTGACCGTGCCCGGCCTGCACTTCCTCCAGGAAGACTCGCCCGGCCAGATAGGGCAGGCACTCGCCAGGTGGTATTCGTCCCACCACCGGTGATCACCGCCACCATGAGTAGCTGACCTGTGGCATACGCACCCACGGTCGTGCCATTCTTATGCACTCAAAATGGGCAGGTAGTCGCATCAGCGGGGCCTGGATGATCTTCATTTGATGGGCTCCCGTCGCGGCGATTTGCATGGGGCAGGTGCCTGTCCCGTTGCGACTGTGCGCCGCGTCAGCGGGGCTGGGGTATCGGCAACCTGACTGCACCCGGCGGGTGCAGTCAACATGCGGATACCAGCCCGGCTCCCGGCGCGCCAGCATGGGGGCGAACGACCACCGCGCCCCGGAAGTGAAGGGATCGCCGCCATGGATACCCGGCCCAACATCGTCCTCGTCCACGGCGCCTGGGCCGACGGCTCGTGCTGGAGCAGCGTCATCGCGCGCCTGCAGGCCGGCGGCTACCACGTCACCGCACCCCAGTTCCCGATGACCGCGCTGGCCGACGACGTCGCCCGCCTGCGCCAGGTACTAGACCTCCAAGACGGCCCCACGATCGTTGCTGCGCACTCCTACGACGGCCAGATCATTACCGCGCTCGGCGCCGGCGCGCCCAACGTGGCCGGGCTGGTCTATATCGCGGCGTTCGGGCTCGATGAGGGCGAATCGCTCGGCGCGCTGCTATCCCAAGGACCCACGCCGCCGGCGCTGGCGCACCTGATCACGGACAAGCAAGGCTTCGGCTGGCTGCCAGAGGACGACTACGCCCATCACTTCGCCGCTGACGTGGACCCGATCCGGGCCAAGGTGATGCACGCCGTGCAGCAGGCCTTGGCCAGCTCCGCCTTCACCGACGTGATGGGCGTCCCGGCCTGGAAATCGCTGCCGTCCTGGTACCTGGTCGCCACCCAGGACCAGGCCATCCCACCCGACGCCGAGCGGCTGTTCGCCGGCCGCATGGGCGCCACCACCATCGAGGTCCCCTCCAGCCACGTTGCCATGGTCTCCCACCCGGCCGAAGTACGGCTGACGAATATCGCCGCTGACGCCGCTGGCGACCCCACCCCTGGTCAGCCGGACCTGGGTGCTTCTGACCGAGGCGCCCGACGGAGGCTGGGGCCTGGCCGGCCACGCCAACACCAACGAGGAACTGGTACTGGCAGCGCGGGCCCAGATAGCAGGAATTCACGCTGGCCAGACCACCGACCAATGATCGAGCCGTCGGCGGGGCGCAGCTGCCAGAAGGTTCTTCTGGCCACCGGGGGAGGCAATCGGGGGAGACCCGGGTGTGGGCGGAGCGGGACGCTGCAGGAGCTGAGATGAGCAGCGACGTGACTATCGGGCACGACGGGAAACCACGCTGCCCCTGGGCCGGCGTCGGCGATACCGCCTTCGGCCTTTACCACGACGAGGTCTGGGGTACCCGCAACTACGACGAGTCCGCGATGTTCGAAGCGCTCACCCTGGGCGTGTTCGAGGTCGGGCTGAGCTGGTCGATCGTGTTTGGGAAGCGGGACGCGTTCCGGAAGGCATTTCGGGGCTTCGACGTCGCCAAGGTCGCGGCGATGACCGAGCGGGACGTGGACCGGCTGGTCCAGGACGCCTCGATCATCCGCAACCGTGGCAAGATCCAGGCCACCATCGACAACGCGCGCGCGATGATGGCCGCGTCGCCAAGCCTCGTGGTGCTCGCGAAGTCCTACGAGATCAGCCGCAAGCGGGCACCGCGGTCCGTTGCCGACCTGCCCAACTCGACGCCGCAGGCGGAGGCGTTCGCCAAGCAGCTGAAGTCGCAGGGGTACCGCTTCGTGGGGCCTACGAGTGTGTACGCGTTCATGCAGAACGTCGGCGTGGTCAACGACCACGTCCATGGGTGCTTCCGCGCGACCGACTACCCCACCACGGCCGGGGCGCTCTAGCCGTGAAGCCTCGCCACTCTTGGTGGCGGCGCGGCCGCCTGTAAATGGATACGCAAGCCCTACCGGCGGACCACTCCGCCGGTCCGACTCAAGCAGGTGTGGCTCATGACCGAAACCGCTCTGGCGATCGACGTATACGTCACTCCGCTGCGCCCGTACGCCGGGAGTCCGGCTCAGGGTCCGGGCGACGACCCGAACTGGTCGCCGATGAGCAGCACGCTGATCGCGGGGGAGGAAGAAGCCATCCTGGTGGACGCGTTCATCGCCAACGATCAAGTCGATGCGCTAGCGGAATGGGTGCGCGGATTCGGCAGGCGGCTGACCGGGGTCTACATCACGCACGGCCACACCGACCACTGGGGCGGGCTGGCCCGTCTTCAGGAGCACTTCCCGGACGCCCTCGGGTTCGCGACGGCCGAAGTCGTGGGTCGAGCGCAGTACGAGGCCACTGACGAGCGCCTGTTGGCGTACTGGAACAGCCGGTTCCCCGGCGAGTTGCCCCAGACACGTGTCGTGCCTGAGGTAATGGCCGAGCCCGAGTTCACGCTCGGAGGCGAGGTTCTGCGGGTCGTCTCGGTGGGTCAAGGCGATACCGAGCACTCCACATTCCTGCATGTCCCGTCGCTCGACGCCGTGGTGGGTGGCGACATCGTCTACAACGGCGTTCACATGATGATGCTCGAGACCGACGAGCAAAAGCGCGACGCGTGGATCGCGAGCCTCGACGCCGTAGCCGCGCTGGCGCCGAAGATCGTCGTCGCCGGACATAAACGGGTCGGGGCTCCCGACCTGCCCGACAACATTGCCGCCAGTCAGCAGTACCTGCGCGACTTCAGCCGGGTTGCGAACGAGCGTGACAGCGTCCAGGGCATCGTCGAGGGGGTGCTCGCCCTCCACGGCGATCGGGAGAACCCCCACACGCTGTGGATTTCTGCGCGCGGCGAGATAGCCAAGCGCAGCTGATCACAACGACCGGGTTGGTCCGCCTCGCCGGGATCCCGGTCGCGCGGGGCATCGGAATCAGGCCGCGCGGCGTTGCGGTGCGCGGCCTGGATCGGGCTGGCGGCGGTCAGCCAGCGCGGCGGGCTGGGGGCCAGCGTGCCCGCGGGCCGGCCTGCTGCCCCATTGGGGGTGGCTGGCGGCGTGGTACACCATGATCAGCCAAATGGCGAGGCTGATCGTCACGACGATGGGGATGACGATGGGAGCGAGGGCGGATCCGGTCATATCAGTTCTTCCTTCCGGGAGCGTCGCAGGTGGCTCGTGCCGGGTGCTGGGCACCGGCTGGGCGGGCTGTGGTCCGCTCGCAGTCGGTGGGAGTAGTGCCGTTGAGTCAGAGTTTGACGCCGTGGGCCTGTTCGAGTTCTGGGATCCAGTCGTCTTCGATAGTGATGCCGTAGTTGCTGGCGAGCTGGTAGTACTCCGGTGGGGTGCGGTGCTCGCTCAGGATCGGCGCCAGTTCCTCGAAGTAGGCTTCCAGCCCTGCGGGGCTGAGGATTTCGGCTACTCGGGCGGGATCGCTGGTGGCGTTCCACATGGCGTGCGGGATACCGCGGGGCTTGGCCAGGTACGCGCCGGGGCCTGCGTCCAGTACCCGGTCGCCGATACGCGCGCCGACGGTCCCGGAGATCACGAAACTGAACTCGTCTTCGCGGGAGTGGGCGTGCGGCTTGACCAGGGTGCGTGGGGGGATCTCCACCTCCAGCACGGCGAGGCTGCCGCCGGAATCAGTGCTTTCGATCTTGTAGTGGAACCGGACGCCGAAGAGCTTCACGGTCTTTCCCTCATCTGGGCTGATCATCTTCGGGGTAAAAGGTGCGGTCATGGCGGCACTCCCTCGGGGGGTTGCTGCGCACGGTATGCGTGCTGCGGCTTTGTGCTGGGTCAGGCGTGAACGGGAGCCCGAACCGTGCCCGGTGAGCCGGGCAGACCCAGCGGGACGGGCCGAACTCTCCCCGGCGTCGATGTCCCGGTGACCAGGTAGTGAACCGGCGCGCCGCCAGGCAACACTACCCGCCGGCATGCCGGGCGCGGTCGGCGCGGAGCATTGCGCGGGGCGGGCCAGGCCGCGCATGGCCTTGCTCCTGTGCCAGGCTGTCTGGGTGCGCCCGGTGCCGCAGGAGGCCGCGCTGAGTGTTACAGCGAAATCCGGCAGGCCGGTGCGGATCGTGGTCGGCGAGTGGTGTGGCTGGCATCACCGTGCACGTTGGTGGCTGCGCCCTGGTGAGGTGCGGCGGATCCGTGAAATAACGGCTTGGTGACGCAATGGGCCTGTAGTTGGCGCATAGCCGCGGCCCGGCAGTGGGCGCATCACGGCTGGCCGCTGTGGGCCGTCGCGCAGGGTGCGGCTCTGCGCAGGGTGTGCCGCGGCCGGTTGCGGTCTGCGATGCGGATGGTTGCTGGTGCGGGAGGCAGGCGGGCAGGCCGGTGAATCCGTCTGTCTGGCGGCCTGCCTGGTACCGGTTGCGCGCCGGGTTCCGCCGGGACTGGGGCGGGTACCTGGCGATCGTAGTGATCGTGGGACTCGTCGGCGGGGTGGCCATGGCCAGCGCGGCCGCTGCCCGCCGGACGCAGTCAGCCTTCCCGCGGATCCTCGCCGCGAGTAACCCGTCCGACCTCGACGTGGATCCTGGCCCGTACAGCGCTCGTGTGGTCGGCCAGATCTCGCGCCTGCCGCGGGTGCGGTCGGCCGAGTCATACGTAGCCCTCTACGGCCTGCGCGCCCTGCGGTCTGGCTTCGCCGATCCGCAGACGTCCTTCAACCAGCAGGTGGAACTCGTCGGCTCACTCGACGGCCTCTACTTCGATCAGGACCGCGTCATCATCACCGGTGGCCGCCGCGCTGATCCCAGGCGCCCCGGCGAGATAGTCATCAGCGAGCAGACAGCACGCCGCTTCGGCCTCCGCGTCGGCCAATCGCTCACCATCAACCTCTACTCGGTGCAGCAGGCAAGCGACCCTGGCTTCAATTTCATGACCAGGCAGCCGGTGCACCGCGCCCGGCTGACGATTACCGGCATAGGCGTGTTCACCGACGAGGTTGTCCAGGATGACATCGACCGGATCAACCGGATACTGGCAACCCCGGCGCTCACCAGGCAGGAACTCCGCTGCTGTGCCGCCTACCTCTGGACCGGCCTGCGGCTGGCCCGCGGCGACCGTGATGTGGCACCGGTGCAGCGGGAGTTCGGCAAGCTGCTTCCGCCAGGAATCGAGGGAGTGTTCCGGGTCACATCGGTCGTCGAAGGCCAGGGAGAGAGGGCGGTCCGGCCCGAGTCCGTCGCCGTCGGCGTGTTCGGCCTGATCGCGGCGCTCACTGCGCTTGTGCTGGCCTCGCAGTCGATCCGTCGCAAGATTCTCAGTAGTCGTGATGAGCGCGGCATTCTGCGGGCGATGGGTGCCAGCCCGTTCGCCCTCATCCTCGACGCTTCCATCGGCATTATGTGCGCGATCGCCGTCGGAGCCACGCTTGCAATCGCGGTGGCGGTAGCTGCTTCGCCGCTGGCCCCGCTGGGGCAGTTGCACCGGCTCGAACCCGCTCCCGGCGTGTCGCTCGACTGGACTGTTCTCGGCGCGGGCGCAGCGTTCTTCCTGCTCGCCCTGTCCGGCGCGACGGCCGTGCTGGCCTATGCCGAAGTCTCAGCACGCTCCCAGCAGCGCGGCGCGGCTGCCCGCCGGCCGGCCGTGGTGGCGATGACAGCGCCGCTGATCCGGCCGGCCACAGCAGCCGCGGGGATCTGTTTCGCGTTCGGGCCAGGGCCGGGTGGCTACTCGCGGCCCGCGCGGCCCAGTATCTGCGGCACGGCGGCAGTGCTGATCGTCCGAGTTGGGTCACTGGTATTCGGGGCCAGTCTCAGCAATCTTGTCTCGCATCCCGCGCTGTATGGCTGGACCTGGGACAGGGAGATGCTCGCTGGCAGCGGCTACGGCAACATCCCGCTGCCGCAGGCTCGCCTGATGTTGGGCAATGACCCCGACGTCGCCTCATGGTCCGGTGCCTACTTCGGCTCGGCCGAGATCAACGGTCATAGCGTGCCGGTCATCGCCATGACCAGTGCCCGGATCGGCCCGCCGATCCTGGCCGGTCACGCGCTGGCCGGGCCGGCCCAGATCGTGCTCGGCCCGCAGACGCTGGCCCTCGTCGGCGGGCATGTCGGCGGCACGGTCCGCGTCTTCAACGGGAAGGCCACGCTGATCATGCGCGTCGCGGGGACGGCGACGATGCCCGCGATAGGAGTTGGCCACGGGATCCACTCCTCACTCGGCGGGGGCGCGGTGCTGCCCGCCAGCGCACTGCCGCAGGATGCACTGGCAAGCGGCATCAGCAACCGCGCACTGCAAGGACCGAACACGATCCTGGTCCGCTTCCGCCCAGGGGTGGATCACGCCGCTGCCCTTCGGCGGCTTGAGCGGATCGGCGGCCGGCTATCCGGGATCCGGTCGGTAGAGGGCATCCAGGTGCTGCCCGTCCAGCGGCCAGCTGAGATCGTCAACTACCGGGCGATGGGCACCGCGCCGCTCGTCCTCGCCGGGATGCTCGCAGCCGGGGCCGTCGTGGCGCTCGCCTTGACCCTCGCGGCCTCGGTCCGGCGCCGATCGCGTGATTTTGCGCTGCTGAAGACGCTGGGCTTGGTCCGCAGTCAGCTGGTCGCCGTGGTGATCTGGCAGGCATCAATACCCGTAGCGATCGGGACAGCGGCCGGGATCCCGGTCGGAATCGCGGTCGGCCGGTTCCTGTGGACCAGGTTCGCAAGCGAACTCTATGTCGTGCCCCAGCCAGCCATCTCGATGGTGACAGTAGCCGTCATCGCCATATCCACGCTGGCCCTGGCCATCCCGATCGCCATCGTGCCTGGCTGGCGGGCAGCCCAGGCATCTATTGCCACCGTGCTCCGGGCGGAGTGAGGCCGGCCATCCCGGAAGCCTGGCCTGGCAGCCGCGCAATCTTGGGCTCCCAGTGCTGTCGCTCGCCCTCGATCACAGATCGCGCCATTCGACGGCCTAACACGCCAGCCGTAGATCGTGATCTTGGCTGTAGAGCCCTTGGACGCGAGAGCGGCCACCATCTGACCATCGTGTGTTGTGCTGACTCGTGATGATCTTGCGATGGCCGCTGGCCACAGCGTAGACCCTGAATGCCGCAGGATTCCGCTGACGGTCACATCGCGCAGGGCGGCGAGCTTGCCCCGAACCGGAGGCACTGTGCGTTGTTGGAAGCCGTGCGCCTTTCCCACTGGCGACAGCGTGTGAGCTGCGGGTGTCGGCTGCTGCGACGCCGGCTAGGTGGTTAGTGTCCCTTCCGCGACGACTAGGCCGGAGCCGCCGACCCGGATGCGGTGCCCGGAGGCTGAGACCTGAATGTTGCTGGGCCGCCCCAGTGCGTGACCCTGCTCGACGATCACCGTGGTCTGCTCGGGAACCTTCCCCATGACGGCGAGCCTGGCCACCAGCGGGCCAGCCGCGGTCCCGGTCGCCGGGTCTTCGGCGATGCCCACCGTGGGATTGAAGAATCTGGTGTAGGCGACCGCACCGGGGTCCAGTGGATCGGTGCTGTACAGGTAACAGCCCTCGCCGCCGGCCTGCCGCAACACCGAGGCAAGCCGCGCCACATCCGGCGTGGCCCGGTCGACCGCCGCGCGGTTGCGTGCGGGAACCAGCAGATGACCGGCGCCGGTGGACACCACCTGCGCGGGCTCATCCGCCCCCAGATCGTCCTCGGCCAGACCAAGGGCAACTGCAACAGCGGCCCGGTCCCTGACCACCGCACCGAAGTGCGGCGGTGACTGGTCCATCCATACGGTGGCAGGCTCCCCTGCCTGGCGGATCACCTCCACCGGCAGCACCTGGCCGGCGATCTGCTGCCGCAGACCCAGATCCCCGCCCGCTGACGGGAGGCGCCCGGCGGCTTCCATCCACAGCCAGGCACCCAGCGCGTTATGCCCGGCCCCGCCGACCTCAGCGCCGATCGGGGTAAATGAGCGCAGCCACACCCCGGCGCCGGGCAGCGAGGGGCGCAGCAGGAACGTCGTCTCGGACTGATTGAACTCCCGGGCGATGGCGCGCATCTGCACCTCGTCCAAGCCGTCGGCATCAGGCACCAGCGACAGCGGGTTGCCGGTCAGCGGACGGCTCGCGAAGACGTCTACGAAATAGAAGAGCACGCGGGAGGTCATGAGCTGATCTTGCCCCAGCTCCCGGGCCGGTCCCGCACCAGCCCGCTAACGAGACGACGGCAACGACCCGGTGCCTGAAGCGGCGATCACGCCAGATCGCCCTGATCTGCACGCCGCGCAAGGCAGAGGCCGTAAGGGTGACAGTCGCGCATAGCGGGTCGGCACGCGGTTATTCGGCCGACTCATTACGTCGTCAACGTTCCGGCCATCGTGGGCGTCCACCGCACGATAGCGGTCGTGCCCGGATATTCATGCAGACCATCGTGTCCCAGGAACGCGCGCTCATGCTTGATATGGAGGTGATCGTGAGTCGGGCGTTCGCGCGAGCACGGAGGGCAAGGTCACTCCAGCAGGGCTGGCATCATAGAAGGTGATGAGCACGCCACGTTCTAGCCGCTTCCCGGTGAAGGTGACCTATCTGCCGGTCACCCGCTGCCAGATCTGCGACCGCACTCTCGCATACCGACCGGGCAACATCAGCGAGGTCCTGACCGAGCATTACCGCCGGGCCCATCCCGAAGCGCTCGGCATCCCATCCCAGTAACGGGATCAAGGCTCCGGTCGGCCGGGGATCTCGCCGCGGATGTCTGCCAGCTCGCGGCGCACTTGCTGCCGGCCTTG
>Ga0137386_10002768_pt1 | contig 11347 bp, 4 predicted proteins | sample SagtaG_4_FD_104910 | JGI IMG/M metagenome (GOLD analysis project Ga0137386, IMG submission 104910) | Vadose zone soil microbial communities from Sagehorn Ranch, Mendocino, California, USA - Sage2_R_100_16 metaG | ecosystem: Environmental > Terrestrial > Soil > Vadose zone | place: USA... | reverse complement strand
TCGTACCACTGTTGAGATGAATCTGTCCCAATCGTACCACTAATTGTGGTGGCAAATGCGGGAGTGAGAGCGAAAAATCACGCAATTCGTTGTGTGAAGGGCTCAATGATGGGCGTATAGTCGGGCTAGGAATCTCGATGACCAGGAAGTCTTTGTCGCGACTGCCATAGTTCATCTCAACCCCGGAAGCGACACTCACGATAAATTTCGCGCCATCCAAATTCGCGGGAATGGTCATGCTGCCATGCCCGTTGCGCACCAGGTAGGCATGCGTTTTCGCAGCACTAAAGGTAAAGGTCAACTGGCCACCAGTGAGCACGGCGAACGCAGGATTTTGGTTCAATCCCCGTGGTAAGTTGCCGGGTTGCACAATATGGAAGGTGACCAATCGTTGTGCCTGTACCTGCGTCAAATTGTTCTGTGTATTTAAGCTATTCGCAGATAGCTGCCATGTCCCAAAATCCTGTGCTCCAGGGAGTGGATGCGAGGCAAAATCTCGCGGGTCAATGCTGACAGGCTGGAATTGCTGGACGCGGAAGAGCGAGAGAAACTGGTCCGCCAACGCACTGGCGTTGGGCAAGATCAGCAGGGCAAGCAAGACGGCCGCGGCCGTTACCGCTGCCCAGTTCCGGCGCAGCTGCCGCCAGATGAGGGTTGTTTTTTTCTGGGGGAGCGCACTCAACTCAGCAGCACTCTTCTTGGGACGTGTCGCCTCACTGAGTCGTGCTTCCAGCTTTGCGCGCGCCGTGACAAGATCGGACATTGCACGCGGCTCGGGATCCAGGGTGGATAGCAATGTATAGACCTCGCTTCCGCCGCTGGTGACGAGGTGATCATCCGCAGCGCAGTCACCACATGTCGAGAGGTGTTGTTCTACTTTTGCTGCCTCGTCTGCCGGCAGTTCGTTGTCGCGCCGGGCAATGAAGATACTCAGATCATAACAGTCGTCATTATGCTCTTGATGCTGAAACGCGTTCATGATACCTCCTCAGAAATTCCCGCTCGGCACGGGCCAGTAGCGCTCCCACAGAAGCAGTAGCCACTCCTGTAGCCTGTGCAATTTCCGCATAGCTTAACCCTGTACTACGCAACAAAATATAGGTTTGCTGCCGTTCGGGCATTTCAGCCAGGATCGAGCGTACCAGCTCCACCCGTTCATCGGCAAGTACCTGTTGTTCTGGGTTCTGTTGTGCCTCTATTTCCGACGCGTTACGTTGAACTGTTTCACCGGCTTGTTCCTCGCGGGTTGTGCGCCGTTGCCGACTACGCAAGGCATTTAAGCTGAGATTGGTGGCAACACGACAAAGCCAGGCGCGTTGCTCTGCTTCACTATTGGCCTTGGGTGGGACACGATAGTACCGCAAGAAAACTTCCTGCGCAATATCCTCCGCTTCGTCGCTCTGTCCCACACAGCGATAAGCAAGTTGGTAGACAAGGCTATAGTAGCGTGTAAAAACGGTTTCAAACGACATTTCGCTGGTTGAGGCAATGATAGACCGGTTTCTGATGTCTGATGACATGCCTTCTTTTCACTCCGTCAAACCTTGAGCATTGCTTTCCACAATACTGAATTTTGCAATTCCATATACTAGACACCACCCGGATGAATTTTGTGACATGGTGCTCTCTTTCGCCACCTGAGTAGGTGTCACGCCTGAGTTTTTCCTCGCAATAGATTGATCTGCTGCTGCAAGAGGGCATTGTATTTTTCCAACTGGCTAACTTCTGCCTGTAAGGTCTGCTCCTCCCGCACCATTTTTTTATAATTCGCACGATACGTATCTCTCTCTTGAGATATCTGGATCAGACTTTGGCGCGCCGTCTCTTTTTCCAGGTTCGCCTGGTCGAGATTTCTGCGGATCACATCTCTCTCCTGGGTCGCCTGAGATAGTTCATTGCCGCGCAGTCCATGCTCGTGCTGCACCTGTTTCAACTCATCTTCAAGCTCGCGCACGCGAGTCTGGTCCTGGACAATACGCGCAGTCAAGTTCATGATGTCACCCTTACGCGCGTCGCGCTCATTTTGCAGGTCATTCTTGAGTTTCATCACTTCTGGCTCATAGCGCCATCCAAGCAGAACATTAAAAAGGTCACTTTGAGGGCTGCCTTCCTGATTGATGTGGCGTAGGTGTTGAAGTGTTGGAACATCCCAGTCGCCGCTTGCCAGCAGACTTCCCAGGGCGCGCAGAGAGACTGCGAGTTCATCGGGATCGAACAAACCCATCCTGTTACTCGATAAACCGTACTTGCTCATGGATTGTGCGTACTCATAGACGTCTTTATATGGGCCAAGCAGGCCAATCATGCTGACTGCCTCAGCGCGCAGCTGTGGCGGCGCGTGTAGATCATTGAGCATCTTTATCAGGGCAATCTTCGCTTCATCTCCTAGGAATAAGAAGGCGTACGCAAGTTGTTCATGATGCTCCGGGTTATCGTAGAGCACTTTGACAAGATGCCTGACTACCGAATCTCCACCTTGTAAAAAGAGAAGGGCGATGATACGCAGGCTTGTACGCTCTTGATCATGTATATGTACGTAATCGAGCAGAGCTGGAATCATCTCTTGATTGGTATCTGAAAGCGCCTCTTCGTCATGTATCCGTTCCAGGAGAAGCGCCTGTGACATGGCTATATCTTCCGGCAGATCACTTGTTAGCAATTCAACCAGGGCATCCTTAATTTCCTCGGTTGGCATATTATGGAAGATCGTCATGGCTGCTTCCCGGCGAGCACGGTTACTGGTATCGCCGTGCGCGGCCCAGATAAAGGAGAGTGCAGGTGCCCCTATTTCCTGGAGGATATGTTGCGCTGCCTTTGCCACCACCTGGTCATTGTCGATAATTAACTCGCCGACGCTGCGCACAGCCAACCCTCCAACCTTAATCAATGCTGTCTCAGCGCCACGCCGCCGCTCCTCCATGCGCAAGGAAGCCAGCAATCCATCAAGTATGATACGCTGCCAATCGCGTTTGCGGGCCAGCCGTGCCAGAGCCTCTGAGACATCGTCTACAAGGTGAGCATCTTCCAGGCCGTCCAGTAGCACAGGAATACTGACCTCGACAAGTTCATTGGTCAATACCTCCAGGAGCGCTTCGTGCGCTCTGAGAGGCAGCGTCATGCTGAAGAGACGCACGACATCCGATAACGCAGCCGTGTTCTGATGGACCAATGCGACAATACTGTTCTGCGCATGCTCCTGCACCACGATTCTCGGGTCATCCAAAGCAGCAATAAGCGGCATCAACATTGCAGGGCCAAATTGTGGTAAGATAGCAGCGGCGGCATCGCTACGTTCTGGATCCTCTAGCAGGTTGACTAATGGGGGCATAGCCGCTTCAGGATATTTGAGCAGAAAGGCAGCAATGACGTCGTGCCACCCCGCACTGTTCAACGCTTCCAATAATGGTGGTACTATTATTTGCCCTTGCATTCCGCTCAGCGCGTGGTGAACGTAGCTTCTTGTGCGCTCATTCTCGTCGAAGAGATGCTGAACTAATACATGCGCAGCGTCCGCTCCCTGCAATTGGAAAACGGTCAAGATTTGCCGTACCTGCGCCTCGCTGCATCGTGGCAGCATCTCGATTAATCGTTCTCCCGGGAATGGAACCATTCCCAACAGGGCACGCCTGGTGCGTTGTGTAGTCGCGGTACCATGCTGTATATCCAGGGCTGCTACAAGGTCATCGAGCGCGACGATTCCCAGAGAGCTGAGGGCCTCTATGGCCTCTTCGTAAATTTGTGCCTGTGGATTTTCCAGCATGCTCAGCAAAGGTAATACCACCTGTCTGGATGAAAATTGACTGAGCGCATGTATGACAGTTATAGCGAGTAGTGGTTCATGTTGCGATGGCGTCACAAGGTCTATTACTGCTGGAATAGCGCGCTCATCCTTGATTCGTTCCAATACCTGTACCAGGAGACGCGTGCGCTCAGGCACTATTGGAGATAGCGCCTGAGATACAGGTACTACAATTTCAGGACCCATACCCTTTAGTATTTGCGCTGCTCGTCCGGCTACTATGTCAGCAGTATCGGCTAGGACGAGATCGATGAGGCCACTCACACTTGCGGAACCAAACGTATGTAATGCACTGGTCACATGCTGCAAAACAAGTAGTGATGGATCAGCGACGAGATGTAGTATAGCAGTTAATGCCCCTGGGTCACGAATATTCTTCAACACATCGACGATACGCGAGCGTATTATTTCGGTTGGTTCGTTGTGCAACTGCTCCAATAGCGCTGGTGTCGCGATAAGCCCAATTTCTTGCAGAACTTTCAGCATATTACCGGCCAATATCTCGTCACCGGAAGAGAGATAGCGAATGACGACGTCAAGCGCTTTTTCCTGTATACTCACCGGTTGCGCCGTTGGCGAAGCCATTTCTGCAGTGGGCCGATTCTGCACGGTTTGTGTTTCTTGCTGCTTGACAAGGTGTACTAGCATTTCGCGAGCCCGTTGTTGAGACTCTTGTTCGATTACATAGTTTGAGGTTAGGACGAGTACGAGACTCTCCATGACGCGTTGGTATTGTGGCAGAGTGAGTTGCCGCTCATCCCGTTCATTCAGATAATGCTCGAGAATAGCCAGTGCCGCTGCATGGGCCATGCGTGTAGAGAGGGCAGGAGTACGATTTTCCAGTTCTTGAAATACCCGAGGTAGACTTAACTCAGGGCCGAGTCGAATCAATGCATTCATTGACCGCTCAATGATAAAAGTTTCTCTGTCGCTCAGGCGAGCAATCAACGGCTCTACGGCAGTAAGCTGCTCTGTACCACCAAGAATATTGATGGCCGCAGCTCGCAAGCGTATACTTCGCCCGGGAACAGGGCGACTTAGCTCTCCTGCATGCAACACAGCGATCTCCCCAAAGCAGCTTAATACACGGGACAGGCGCTTTACTTGCGCCTCGTACTGTAATATGTCAGCGGCATCATACAGATACATAAAGAGCAGTTCGGGGACAATCGCTGGATCTAGTAGTACGAAGTACTCTTCAATGCCATCAGCCATCAATAGAAGCATCAATGAGTGGTATATTTCTAGCGCACCCTCCTCAGCACATTGGGTAAAGACATACGCGAGTTCCTGCCGAGCGGCTTGATCGCGCAAGGCACTTGTGAGCATGATTTCCAGATGTTGAGGAAGCGCACTTGCTGGCTGTACCTGAGACTGCGGCGGCGTCCACGTAACGCCGGTGCATAGCAGGCCCAATGTTAGCGCCTCTATTGCATAGCTGGATTGACCACCCTGAGAGTTTTGTGTGCCACTTTCTTGTGAACTCGCCAGGATAGCGAACTGCTCGGCCAACTGCATTGGTGCATCCACGATACCGGCCCAGAGCGCAACTGGTCCGCTCCAATAGGCAGCATTAGCCAGGAAATCCCTGGCAGTAATAGAGAGTGGCTCCCCTTGCTGGGTAGTTGTTTTCTTTTCACCGCTAGAAGTTGTCAGGAAATACTGGGCTACAAAATAGTCCGCGACCAATTCATGACGAAAACTCAGTATGCCCTCATGGCTCATCTCTATCAACGTGGCGCTCAGTGCAAACTGCAGCAGTTGAGTCAGAGTCGCGCGATCATATGGCTCGTTGGGTTGCTCTATGCCAAATACTCCATAAGCAGGGTGCCCTTTCAACCAGTCCTGCAGCTCGCTGGCACAACGTTCTAGATGCTCTCGTACAGCCATTTTTCTCCGTGCCGCCGGCAGCTGTATGCTCACCCCGTCACTTGACCAACGTGCCGCGCAGGCGATCCTGCCCAGCAGCCTTACTACATCACTTCCCGTTGGGGCGCTTTTCTTCCATTCAGGTCGCTTCTGTTCACGTTGGATGAGCTGCGTGACATACTCTCGCAATATGCGCCCTCGTGTATCGAGCTTTTTTCCGCGTTCAACACCTACTTTGTCGATAATCTGCAGGAAGGAGAAAAGCATAAGCGGGTTCGTGCAGAGATACCGCAAGCGACTGTTTTGAATCACTTGCATAATCTGCCCGGCCGTATGTTGCCACTGATCACCTTGAGCCTCGATATACTGCTCAACAAACTCACGCACCTGTTCAGGATGCATTGGAGAGATTACCGACCGATCTATATGCCCTTCATTGACTAACTGCTCCAACTCCGGTAGTTTCTTGTAATCTGCTTCCCGACACGTAATAACGAATCGGTTTCGCGTCACAATCAGCATCTCTGCTATTTCTCTACCGACTGCTGCCCGGTAGTGATAGTCAATCTCGTCCAAACCATCACAAAGGAATAATAAGCGCCCCTGGTCGCTGAGCTTCTTCACATACGGTCGAAGATGATGCATGCCTTCGAGATCACTATCTATGAGGAAATCAAGCAGCGTCGCTTGCTGCATGAGCTCGTCGGAGATTGCTGTCTGGTTCTTATTATCTACGCTATCTTCTTCAGTAGTGAGCGTTTGCGGCTGGCTTGTCGACTTAAGATAGAGGCTGTAATTTTTGAGCGGGATAAATACAGGAATTTTGCTCTGGCCACGCAGCAGAGATCTGCGCTCCTGTACTGCGAGGTAGCGGAATTGCTGTACGGCAATCGTCTTGCCTGATCCCGCTGCACCTTCAATCAAGAGGGATGTATTTTGTGGCTGTTTCACCAATTCATTCAGGGTTAAGCTCTGCCCCTGGTTCCTAACTTGCGGGTCAGGCGTATGTTCATAAAACGTAACAGGCGTATTATAGATATGCGCCAGGGAATCTAGCCTGGTATACGTGCTGCGATATTCATCCTGCGCCTTCTGGATAGCTCGTAAATATGCCAGGATAGCAAGCGGCTTAGAAGCAAGGTACGCAGTAAGAGATAGAACGCCCAATTCAAAAACTGGCACAAGAAGCAACAATGGCATGTGAAGAGGAAGAGCCGCCACCGCTGAAAGGCGCCTGGAACTATCGCTCCCAAGGATATTTGCAGAGTTGAAAAACCAGATAAGTGCTAGCTCAATACATGTGAGTAGAAGAGTTAACACCATCCCCACTAACAAGCTAGTGAAAAGGCGAGAAGAAACGAAACTATATGTTCTAACTCCACGTGGATTGGCTACAGAAACGGGATGTTGTTTAGTCACCATGGTGTTATGGCTGCCTTTCAATGCATTTGCAGTTCCAAAGTAGCAGTAGTATATCCCACTCATTTCATACACACAAGTAGTAGAAGAAGATAAAGCACAGCTTACATGAAAAAGATTGAATTGGAAGATTTTGCTGATTTTGTGACCCAATTCATAGAAATTTTGTGTAATTTGTGCTTTACTCTAAGATGGCTAGGACACAAGTATCTTTTTTTCGCCAGAGTTACAACCTATGGCTCTGAGTTGTTCTTAAGTATAATAAGCCTTACTCATCTTTTTTCAAACATACAGCAGGATAACGTATTACTCTCGGAAAGAGGCATTTTGATGAAACAATCTAGCCCCTGGTTCTCTGAAGAGCAGGGTGATCAGCAAAGTGACGAGCATGAAACAGAAATGGATGACACCCAGAAGCTCGGGGCTACAAAAAGCAAACGCGCTACCTCAACAATCAGCGTTGAAAATACAGCGCCAACGGAGCACAGCGACACTACCGCTAATCCTGCAGAGACCGCTTCCGAAACGCCGGCTATGCCTGAATTACCGGCTTCCCAGAACGATGTCCCAGCTGAAACAGACGAGACGCAAACAGGGTTAAGTATAAGCTCCATAGAAGACGTTCCTATTTCCCTTGAAGGGGATGTACCCACAGAAGCTCTTGATGAAATCAACTCCCACAAGCTCCTTGGAGCTTCACCAACTCTCGATGCGCCTGAAGCTCATCCGAAAACGGCCCAAAAAGGGGCGATCTCGCGGGGAAGGACACTATTACTCTCTGTTTTCCTTCTTGTCGTGATCATCAACGCAGCAAATGTGGGGACGCCCCAATTCATTGGTGCACAGGGCTGGGCTTTTGTTTTAGGTGGTTCCACCAGCACAGGTGATCCCAATCTCCTAAAGGACGTTGTTAATCAATTACGCCATATTTCTACGCCGGGCATGAAAACTCAAGCAACTCCTCAGGTAATAACGCCAGCTGAGTATATTAACGCTATTGTCAATAAAATGACATTAGACGAGAAACTTGGCCAGATGATGATTGTGCAATTTTATGGCCCAGACTATGGGCTTGAAATAAGTACAATGATCAGTCAATACAAAGTGGGTGCTGCCCTCATCTTTGCGGTGAACAACAATATCGCCTCGAAGCCACAGCTCAAGAGCCTACTTCATCAAATGCAGGTAAATAGCAGCATTCCCATGATAACGGCGATTGACCAGGAAGGCGGTACAGTCGATCGTTTGCTGAATCTTGACGGCCCGCGCCCGTCCGCAGCTTCGATTGGTGCAACAAATGATCCTTCGAAAGCCATGGCGGAGGGTATCCAGGACGCGAAAGATCTCTCGTACTACGGTTTCAACTTGAATCTTGCTCCGGTGGTTGATGTTACCAATGTCTACAATTCTCAGTTATACCTGCGCACATACGGCAATAATTCTACGATTGTCACGAAAATGGCTGGAGCTTACCTGCAAGGATTGCAAGAGAGTGGCAAAGTGATGGGGGCACTGAAGCACTTTCCGGGGCTGGGAGATGTAGGTGGAGATCCACATATTACTGTTCCTAGCCTCTATCGTACAAAGAGCGCCTTATCAGCCATCGACTGGGCACCGTATCAAACACTCATCGCGCAGGGTAATGTGCACGCGGTTATGGTCACGCATGAGATTGTCACTAAAATTGATAGTTCAAAGCCCTCCTCACTCTCCAATAAGATTGTAACCGGCATTTTACGCAACCAATTGGGATTTCATGGTGTAATTTTAACGGATAGCTTGACGATGGAAGGGATTATCGCCTATTATACAGAGGCACAAGCTGCGGCATTGGCGGTCGAAGCTGGTTCCGACTTGTTGATGGGCGCCTCCACTCCTAATGGCGTCGCTGATATGATCAGCGGTATCAAACAAGCTATCAGCGCGGGTGACATCAGTCAGCAGCGTATCGATGATTCCGTCCGGCGCATCTTAATGCTGAAGTACCAGATGGGATTGCTGAAGATACCAGGTGTATAAATAGCGGCCTTGTGGTGAACGACAGGCACTCACTGTCGTGGTTTTACATGTTGTGGTGCCTTTATTCTATTTTAAGAAGGGACGGCGATGCTTCATACAAGCACACCGCAATCATTGCAAAACACAACAGAAGCAGTAGCAAAAGAGAGACGAAGAACAATACTGGTAATCAGCCTGGTTATCATTGAGACGATGCTGGTAATGTTGGCACTGGTTCCCCCACAACTCTGGACACGACTCTTGCCAAATTCCACCAGTGCCGCGTTAAACGGCCCCTTCCCTCCGGTTATTGCGCCATTCATTACTATATTGCTCTATCTACTTCCAACTATCATTGGTTTTTTGTGCTTTTCCTGGCAACAAGCGCTGCTCTACGCTACACTACCCGCCTGGATCGGCCTGGGCGTATTTTTAGTAGCAGCCACCTTCAAAGTGGGACCATTCTATCTTCTCTCGCCAGATCATGTGACTGCGAATCTGAGCCTGTTGGAACTCTTTGCCGCACTTGGCGCCCTGGGCTGGTTGGGACGACATCTAATAAAGTTGAAGTAGTAAACTGGATATATGCAAAAACCGTCGCTGCGACCATTCCGTTTGGTCAACGACAAATTGGTGCATTTGATAACCAGGGCCATGGGAAGGAAAATGATGAGGTGGAAAATAACAAAAATCCAGGCATTCTCATAGAAACTCTCTCTGATAGTACGGAGTCTGTATTACCTGCCAGCAAAACGGCACTTAATACGGGTGCGGAAGAAGAGGCCCGCATCCTGCTCAAGCGCACTCCTGGCAGCTACTTGCTGAACCAGCTCTATGGTTTATGGGTCTTTGGCTCCTTATTTCTTCTTTCTGTCCTTGTTACTCGCAAACTATCGGTAACGGAATATGGTGTCTTCGCCGTATCTTTGGCTGCTTTCAATACTGTTGCCTACATTGTGGCCCTGGGTTTAGAAGATGCCACTACAACATTTGTACCACGAATTTTCGCTGAGCACGGGAAGGCAGCAGCGGCAGTTCTGATGCGACATTTACTTGCTCTACGATCAGGTATCCTTATTCTCTCTTTCGTCATCATGTTATTTATCCTCCCAGCGCTAGCGTCACTCATCGCCGCTATTCCTCTGAGTGGTGCAGCAGGGATGGCTGCTAGCCTTCGTGATCCAGCCCTGTTGAATCATATATCGCCGATCGCGGTATATGTATTCGGCAATGGTATTAGCAGTTTAATTACGGCGATCTGCGCATCTTTGATGCGTATGCGCTTCGTTTTCGTTGTCGGCAGTGTGACCCAGTTGGTTTTGTTAGTCTTAAGCTTTTTCGTGCTACAACTTGGCTGGGGTACTGACGGCATACTCTGGATCTTCGCTGTACTTTCTGTCTTGAATGCAATAGCATTTCTATTCTGGCTTGCTCCCTACCTTTTTGAGCGAAAAACAGCAGGGACGTACGTCCAACTAATGAAGCCAGTAGTACAGCTGGGCATTTCGGCATGGTTGACCAATCTTGTGAGTGGTGCATTACTCAAGCAGGTCTCTATTATTCTTCTTGGCTTCTTCCTGGTATCATTAGTCCAAATTGGCTACTTTAATCTGTCGTTTCAATTGGCACATGCCGCAAGTCTCCTGCTTGTCTCGGGCTTTGGCGGCGTTGGCGGAGCCGCGCTCGCTGCCTCGTTTGTGGGACGCAACTATGATCGCCTTGCCCGCGCATGGCAAACCCTCATCAAAATAGAAACATTGTTGGCCGCACCTATCCTCGTGTTTTGTCTATTTAACGCGCAAAATATTGCTCATGCACTATATGGCACCAACTATGATCCTGTGGGGCCGCTGCTAGCGATCTTCCTCTTTTTCAATATTCTTGTACGTGTCATCGGTACATCAGACAATCAATATGCGCTGTATGTTATCGGTAAGCCCAAACTGGTCGTCCTGGGGCAATGGTTAGGGCTGGTCGCGGTAGTTGTCCTGGGGGTTCTACTCATTCCGCGTTGGGGACCAGCCGGCGCGCTTGTCGCTGATGGCCTGGGGCAGGTTCTTATTGGCGGTCTACTGCTCGCCTTCCTCTGGCCTGTTCTGCCGCAAAAGTATCCTCTGGATTTCACGCTCAGATTTTTATTAGGGTTAACGCTCGCGGCCTTACCCAGCATTCTCTGGCATCCTGCAAGTCGCTTTCTGATTGGCGTATCTGGCGTAATGTTCTTAATATTGTGTATCGTACTATTCATCATCATTAAGCCGC
>Ga0137386_10002755_pt1 | contig 11365 bp, 10 predicted proteins | sample SagtaG_4_FD_104910 | JGI IMG/M metagenome (GOLD analysis project Ga0137386, IMG submission 104910) | Vadose zone soil microbial communities from Sagehorn Ranch, Mendocino, California, USA - Sage2_R_100_16 metaG | ecosystem: Environmental > Terrestrial > Soil > Vadose zone | place: USA... | reverse complement strand
GGTTGTCGACCGGCTGGCTGCGGACGGCTACGGCCTGGTCGGCGGCATCGGTCAATACGAGGACATCTGGCGCATGGCCTACGTGCGCGGGCCGGAGGGAATCATCGTGGCCCTGGCCCAGCGAATCGACTGACCCCGCGCTCGGCCGAAGCCGCAGGCAGCCGCCGGCATCATTGCCGACGAGCCCGCCGATGAGGCGAGGGCTCGGCGCCGCGCCGACCCCAAGGCTGCCTTCGTGCGAATCGGAGCTAGGATGGGCGATCGATGAGTTCCAGGGTGGTCTCCGGCGGAGTGGTCCATACCGTCCCGATGGACTTGAGACGCGTCTTGATTGCCACCCCAAAGGCTCTGGCGGCGTGGGAAGACCTCACCCCTCTTGCCCGCAATGAGTGGATCTGCTGGGTGCTCTGGCCGAAGAAAGCAGAAACGAGGAGCCAACACATCGAGCGATTGCGATCCGAACTGCTGGAGGGAAAGCGGCGGCCGTGTTGTTGGCTTGGCTGCACGCATCGAAAGGACAAGGAACTGAGCCCTTCGGTCCGCTGGGTGCTGAGCCGCCGCGGCAAAGCATCGGCGTGAACGACGCGTCCGCGTCCCAACAGATCGATGCCATCGTCCGGAAGACCACCGGCTGGAGGGGTGAGAGGCTGGGCCAACTGCGGGCTCTGGTCAGAGGCGCCGACCCCGGCGTGATCGAAGAGGTGAAGTGGAAGAAGCCCTCCCGCCCCGAGGGAGTCCCCGTCTGGTCCCACGACGGCATCGTCTGCATAGGCGAGGCCCTCAAGAACGCCGTGAGGCTGACGTTTCCAAAAGGGGCCCAGCTGAAGGATCCGAAAGGGCTCTTCAACACGCGTTTGGACAGCAAGACGGTACGTGCCATCGATTTCCACGAGGGTGACGCCATCAACGCGTCCGCCCTGAAGGCACTGATTGTCCAAGGCGCCCGTCTCAACCGAAGCTGAGATCGGCTCGGCAAGCCCGCTGAGATCGTTCCGGATATCTTGCTCGGTCGAGCTTCGCGCGTTCTGAGTAACCGCGACCGCCAGTCGTCATTTCCAGAGGATTCCGCGGAGTCCTTTCGAGCAAGAGGCAACGAAGAGCCCGAGCGCCGGAGCGATGCGCCAGACGGACAACAAGCCAGGACGGCCAAGATTCGAGTCAAGGCGGGCAAGCGGGCGTAGTCCACGATCAGCCCCGCGATCACCATCAAGGGTGTCGCGTCGATGTAGCAGATCGCCTGGGAGGTCTACTTCGGGAGTACTTGGCTTCACCGGCATTGGTGGTTGGGTGATCGCGGTCAGACCAAATGTGTCCCCTACAAGCCAGCCTCGTACGAGTAGGTGTGCCATACAGGTGGGTGATCACAGATGACCCGCTTTTGCCATGACCAGTCGCGCTTGTGCTTATGCGCGCGTTTACCGATGCTTCGAGTAATTTAGTAGTTGAGGCGCATCTTGTCTTTCGCGCCTTACCGATCTAGCATTTGCGCAACTCATCGGAACCTGACTAGGCTCAGATCTGACAGGGGGTTGACCGCAATGTCGCAACTTTGGGGGTCGCGGCGGCTCTGTTTGCAGATGGCGGCGCTCAACGTGGCTGTGCTGGCGCTTTTTCCGGCAGCCAGCGTCAATGCGAGCAACTCGAATAACCCGCCGACATCAGCTCAATGTCTCGCGCGCGTGAATGACACGCCGAGCAAGCTCGTAGAGTGCGTGCGGACCGGCGATCTCTGGAAGCACATGCAGAACTTCGAGGCGATCGCGCAGGCCAATCCAAGTTCTGCGGACGGACATCCATCGCGCAACTCGGGCGAATCCGGGTACAAGGCATCCGCCGACTACGTCGCTTCGGTGATGAGCGCGGCCGGTTACAACGTGACGATCCAGACCTACGCGTTCACTTATTATGCGTACACCGGTATTCCAAGCTGGAGCGAAACGTCACCAGTCGCCCGGACTTTTGCTCTGACCAGTGACTGGAACCCCGGACGGAGCATGGGCTCAGTCAGCGGTGCGACCCTTCAGCCGGCGGGCGGCATCAACATTCCGTCGCCCGGCGGTTCGACGAGCGGTTGCAGCGCAAGCGACTTCACGGGCTTCGTGGCCGGCAGAATTGCTCTTATCCAGCGCGGGACCTGCTTTTTCGGTGTAAAGGTGCTGAATGCACAGGCCGCGGGAGCTTCGGGCGTCGTCATCTTCAACGAGGGCAACACTCCGGAGCGCAGCGGCGTGCTGTCAGGGAGCCTCATCGACGCCAACGGCAACCCGATCATTCCGACGATTCCGGTCGCGTTCACTTCCTTCGCCATCGGCGACGACCTCTATAACGCGTACAACGGCTTCTCGCCGTACACGACGCCATCGCCACCGGCGATGAGCCTCAGCATCCCGGCGATCAAGCAAGATAACGCTCCCGACTACAACGTCATCGCCGAGTCTAAAGGCGGCGACCCAAACCACGTGGTTGTCGTCGATGCCCACCTCGATGCGATTTACGGCGAGGGAATGCTGGACAACGCGTCTGGTTCGGCGACCATCCTCGACATCGCCCAGGAGATGAAGAACGTAACTCCGACGAACAAGCTGCGCTTCATCTGGTTTGGTGGGGAGGAGCTGGGAGAGCTTGGCTCGCACTATTACATCACCCATCTGAGCTCGAACGACTTGAACCACATCGGGTATGACCTCGACGCTGACGTTACCGCTACGCCAAACTACGTCGTCGGAGTGCTCGATCCCGCGGGGCCTGACCTCTTCAGTCGCACCCCCTCGGAGCAATTTCCGAATCGCGTATACAAGGCTTCGACCGTCGCCGAGAGTCAAGCGATCGGCTATTTCGACTCCATCGGCCTGAACCATGAAGCGTTCTCACCGGTCGGAACAGATGCCGAACAATTCAATCTTGCTGGAATTCCGGCGAGCGGCGTGCTGACAGGTCAGGACTGCTGCAAGACGCAGGACGATGTGAACCTGTTCGGCGGCACGACCGGCCTTTTCGAGGGCTTCGGCACCCCCGACGGTTGCGTCGACAACCCCTTCTTGTGGTGCGACAACCTCAGCAACAACGATCCGACCGTACTGACGTTCATGTCGAGGGGATTCGCCGTAATGGTGGTTGACATGGCGTTCGACACCAAGGTGATGTCCTCCAGCAACAACGCCGTCTACAGCAAGAAGCTGCCGATCACGAGCGAGGTCGACAAACACTTCTTCGTCTCCTAAGGCTCACTTGCAGGAGGGGGCCGGGTGGAAGCCCGGCCCCTTTCTCGGAAACCGGTCAGGCGAAGATGTCGCCGACGTCCACGCGCTTCGCGTCGCCGGGCGGCGAGATTGCGGCACCTCGACCCCTTCACACGCGGCCAAGCAAGAACGCCATCAGTGCGCCCCCCACTGGAACCATCTGATGCCGAGGAACACGAACGCCGCCGTGTAGCCCACACACGCGAGCAGCGACCACCACGCGTCCGAGCCCCACGTCGCCGGCTCCATCGCCGCCGCCAGCAGGGTGGCCACGATCCCACCAGGCGACCAGCGCGCGATGTCCTCGACGGTCGAACCGAGAATGTCCGTGCGCCCGAGCAACCCGAGCCCGAAGAGCGGGATGTAGACCAGCCGGCTGACGGCGTTGAGCGTGTCCGCCGACCTGACCAGCCCGACGAGGGCCTGGCCGATAGCGAGGAACACGGCCGAGCCTGCGATGACCACTGCAAGCGTCAATCCGTACGCAAGCGCATCCAGGGTCACGTTCTGGAAGATCCTTGCCACGACGAGAACCACGATCGCCATCAGCAGGATCACGGCCACCTGCACGACGAGCCGGCTCATCATGATCGCCCACGCCGGGGCCGGGGTCACGCGCAGGCGCTGAAATACGCCGGCCTCTCGGTCCCTCGCTACGCCCAGCGCGTAGCCAAAGATCGCGATCGTCGCCATGCCGAGCATCATTACCAGCGAGACGCGGACCCTGGGATCGGCAAGCGCCGCGGCGCGCTTGTTCGCGAACAGCGCGACGAGTACGGCTACAGGCAGGACCAGGCTGAGCATCAGCGAGCGGTAGTTGCGGAGCTGCACGGAAAAGTCGACCTCGAGCAGCGCAGCCAGCGTTGGTCCGAGAGCCGGTTGCGCACCCCTGGCCTCTGCCGGACGCGGGCCAGCGGCCTGGGCGGACGCCTCAGTCACGAACGTCCTCTCCCGTCAGGCCGATGAAGACGTCGTCCAGGGTCACCTGACCGTGCGCGATGCTGGTGACGCGCGGGTCGTTCCTGTGCTTCTCGATGAGGCCGGCCGGCGTGTCGACGGTGACGATCTTCCCGTGGTCGATGATGGCCACCCGGTCACACACTGCCTGCGCCTCCTCCATCGAGTGCGTGGTCAGGAGCACGCTGCGACCGCTCTCGCGCATCTTCTCGATCCGGTTCCACAGCTGGCGCCGAGCCTGCGGGTCGAGACCGGCGGTCGGCTCGTCGAGGAGCACGAGGGGAGGATCATGGATCGTCGCGATCACCAGCGACAGGCGCTTCTGCTGCCCGCCGGAAAGCTGGCCGAATCGCTTCGAGGCCTCATCTTCCAGGCCCATCGAACGCAGTACGTCGCGCGAGCCCTGCCTGGACATGGCGACCCCGTAAAGGGCCGCATATAGCCTCGTGATCTGAGCGATCGTGAGCACGGACTGAAAGCCGGTCGACTGCAGCTGCACGCCGATCCGGGCGTTCGCCGCGCGCGGGCTGGCATGGCGGTCGATGCCGCCGATCGTGACCGAGCCGGAATCCGGCTCGAGCAGGCCTTCGATGGCGCTCAGGGTGGTGGTCTTGCCGGCGCCGTTCGGACCCAGCAGGCCGAAGATCTCTCCGGCCCGGACCTCAAGCGATACTCCGTCGACCGCCCTGGTGGGACCATAGCTGACTTGAAGATCCCTGACCTCCAGCGGGGCGGTGTTCACCTGTTCCAGCACGTTCCACACCCCATCGAGTCAAATTACACGCGATCCGTCGCCCTGGCTGGGGCGAGCAATAAGTCTTCGACGTACGTCGAGGTCGTCTTGACACGGACGGTAATCTGCGGCATCGTTGCGGCTTCAAGCCTGAGGACGCATAGGGCAGGACCGTGAGGCGTTGTGCGATCTGGCACCAAGAGGAATGTTCTTCAATTGGCGTGCTGCTCCCGAACATCATCAGTACGCGAGCCAAACCACCACTGAATAAAGCGCAGAGAGACCGGGCAATGAGAATATTTCGCGTAATTCCTGGTCATTTGATCTCTAGTGCATAGATCGCAAGGGCCCGATCAACAAGGGCTTCCGACGCTCCGATGTCGGGGAGGTCGCGAGAAGCAGTCGAGAGGTTGCTTCTCATCCGGGCCGTGTCTACCTGGAGACCGGTCAAGGCGTGCGTAGTGCGGTCAACCGCGCCGGCTGTGAGCCGAAGCGCCTCGCTTACCGCAGGCCACTCTGCCTGCCACGATCCTGCCGCCCTCTCATGCTCCCCGGGCGAAAGTCCGATGAGCATGCCGGCTTGAGCGGCTACGCCGGCGAACGCCACCCGGGCCTCGACCGCCTGTACAAAGTTGCGCTTGTGCGGCATAGAGGATGACCGCCCGGGATTGGCCGCCGCGACCTCGGCCACTTCGTCCTGCGAGAGAAGGAGGAGGTCAAACGCAATTTTGGCGGCGGCACCTGCGGCGATGGCCAGTCCAGTCACCAATTCGGCAATCCGATTTCGAGTCGTCTGCCACGGAATCTCGGGTGCCGCCAACCCAAGACGCTGTGCAAGTAGAGACGTTGCTTCGAAGCCACGCTCGCCGAAGGCGTCGAGCGTGCCCACGGGACCGCCCAACTGCACTGCCATGCGGTCCTTTTGAAAGACAGCAAGAGACCTGCGCGCCTCGAGCACTCCGGTCATCCAGTTTGCGCACTTGAGCCCGAACGTAATTGGAAGCGCCCGATTGAGCAGAGTGCGCCCGGCCATAGGGTCGCTTCTATGACGCGTCGCAAGCTCCGCACACCTGGCGGCTAGCGCAGAGAGTCCGGCAAGTATGAGGTCGAGACCGTCGCGGGCCACCAGCATCATCGCGGTGTCGATCGCATCCTGGCTCGTTGCCCCGCGATGCACGTCAGGCGCCGCGTGTGGGCCGACCGCGCGCCTTAGTTGGTCGACCAGAGGCACCACGGGGTTAGCCGCGGCAACGGCTTCCGTACCAAGCTCCCGGAGGTCGAAGAGGTCCGGATGGCATGCCGCGACGATCGCGGCCGCGTTCGTCTCGGAAACGAGGCCTAGGCTCGACTCGGCTTGAGCCAACGCGGCCTCGAACCTGAGCAATGCTTTCAGCCATGCCCGGTCAGAAACCGCTTCGGCCATTTCAGGCGTCGTGAGGCTGGGCTCGAATAGCAGGTCAGATGACAAACGAGACGGTCTCCACTTCGAACTGCCGCAAGTTTAGTCCGCCCACGGACGATTCCCGAATTAACATGAGGGCCCTTGAGATCGCCGGGCGCGCGCAGGGCGCACATCAACCGGATCGCGCACTCAACGACGGATCCGGACATTCTCCGCGACCTGAACCTGCGCAAGCTGCGGGCAGGGCTCGCCGAAGTGCTTACGGCCAACGCGTTCTGGCAGGACCGCCTCCACGATGTGCGCGGGTGGGACGATTTCGAGCGCCTGCCACTGACCACCAAGGCAGAGCTACTCGCTGACCAGGTGGCCAATCCGCCATTCGGAACGAACCTGACCTATCCGATAGAGCGATTCGTCCGCGTGCATCAGACCTCAGGATCGAGCGGCGACCACGCGCTGCGCTGGCTCGATACCGCGGAGTCGTGGGAGTGGTGGCTTCGGATCTGGGCGGACCAGGTCTATCGCGCTGCCGGAGTGAAGGCGGGGGACCGCGTGTTCTTTGCGTTCTCGTTCGGGCCGTTCATCGGCTTCTGGTCAGCATTTGGTGGAGCGCAGAGGTTGGGTGCGCTATGCATCTCCGGCGGCGGGATGACGAGCGAGCAGCGGTTGCGGAGCATGCTCGACATGGGCGCGACGGTGCTGCTCTCAACGCCCACATACGCCCTGCGATTGGCGGACGTGGCGAACGAGCTCGGCCTCGACCTGTCGGGGTCGGGCATGCGGATTACGATTCACGCCGGCGAGCCGGGGGCGAGCATCCCGGCCACGCGCGCCGCGATAGAAGATGCGTACGGAGCCACGTGCTTCGACCACACCGGCATGACGGAGCTGGGCCCGACGGGCTTCAGCTGCTCGCAGAGGGATGGGATCCATCTGATCGAGTCCGAGTTCATCTTCGAAGTGCTCAATGAGGACGGACACCCGTCTATCGAAGGCGAGTTGGTGGCCACCAACCTGGGCCGGTGGGGCATGCCGCTCATCCGGTACCGAACCGGAGACAGGGTGAGGGTGTCGCGAGAGCGGTGTTCGTGCGGGAGCCCGTTCGTAAAGCTGACCGGCGGCATACAGGGACGCGTTGACGACATGTTCACCGTGCGTGGCGTGAATCTTTTTCCCTCGCAGGTGGAGGACATCGTGCGCCGTTATCCGGAGGTCGTCGAGTTCGTGATCGAACGGCGGCGCGAGCGGCAGATGGATGAGGTGACGCTGTTGATCGAGACCGCCGGTGATGAATTCTCGACGGAGCGGCTGGAGGCGGATCTGCGGCAGGCCCTGGGCGTTCGCCTCGGCTGTCGCGTTGTCGAGCGGGGAACGCTGCCTCGTTCAGAACTCAAAGCAAAGCGCATCCGGAGAATCGGGTGATGCTCAGATAAGCCTGGATGGCGTTCTAGCGCCGCTCGTTCGCGCCAACCACCTTTGTCAACAGGCACAGCAGCTCAGCGCGCTGCTTTTGATCCAGGGGTCCCACGAGCCGGCGCGTCATCGCGTGAGTTCGCGGGATGAGCTCCTGGAGGGCGTGAAAGCCTTTGGGCGTCAGGGCGATGGTCTTGCGGCGGCCGTCCCTCGTGTCGCGCTCGCTGCGAATGAGGCCACGTGAGCTCAGACGCGAGACCACCTCCGCCATCGTCGAGCGGTCAAGTGAGATGCGCTGACCGAGCGTGCGCTGGTCGAGGTTCGGCTCGCTGTAGAGGGCGTTCAACGCGGCGAACTGGGGCGAGGTGATCGTGTGCGAGACCTCTTCATTCCACAGCAGGTTCATCACCTGCACGGCGCGTCGCAGCAGATGGCCGGGATGCCGCATCAGGTCTTCGGGCGGCTGCTGGTCAGGCGGTTCTTTCTTCACCTTTCGTCTCTACAACTCGATAGCCGACCGGCAGCAGGCGCAGCCCGAGGCGCTCTTCGATGGTTCCCCATATGCCTCGCGGGAGGGCCAGGGCAAAAAGGGCCGCGGTCGCGCCGAGCCCGACGAGGTACCACGGGCCCCCTTGCGTGAACGTCGTCTGGATCCCGAACAGCAGGATGGCGCCGAGGATCGGCCCCTCGAATGTACCCAGGCCTCCGACCAGCACCATGAAGATCATGTAAGCCGACCACTGCACGCTGAAGATGGACCCGGGCTCGATGAACAGCGTGTTGGCGCCGATGAGCACGCCCGCCGCACCGCAACCGAACCCGGCGAGCACGAACAACAGCCGCTTGCGCGCGGCGATCCGCACGCCGAGAGAGCGAGCCGCGTCCTCGTCGTCGCGAATTGCCTGGAGTGACAGTCCCAGTGGGGACCGCAGCAGGAAAAAGAGCGCAGACAGAAACATGACTGTGAAGCCGAGCGCCAGCCAGAACGTGTAGGCCTGGCGGAAGTTGGGCGCGTACTGGTTCAGCTGGATGAGTGAAATCCCTGTGCCGGCGCCCAGGTTCTGGTCGAGCCGGACGAGGATCGAGATCGCTTCGGCGATCACCCACATGCCGATCGCGAACTGCGCGGCCCGCAGGCGCAGGGCAAGGAATGAGATGGGGACCGAGATGACTCCCGCCACCACCGTGGCCATCACCATCGCGGGATACGGGCTGACGCCGAACCCGGCGAAAAATATCGTGCCGTAGGCGCCCATGCCGATGAACGCTTGCTGGCCGACCGAAAGCAGTCCGCCGTAACCCGCGAGGGCGTTCCACATGGCGGCAAGGAGCACCAGGATCAGGAGGTTTGTGAGCTTCTGCACGACGTCGGACTCGAACACCAGAGGAACCGCAGCCAGCAGAACGGCGATCGCGACCGTGGCGCCCGCGAAGAGCCTCGAAGTGCGGGTCCAACGCAGAACCCTCATCGGGCCAACCGGAGGCTCACGCGGCCACCGCCGTACCGAAGGACCAGCACGGCGAGAAAGAGCAAATGACCCGCCAAAGCGGAGTATTCCGGATTGACCTGAGCACCGACCGTTTGAGCCACACCCAGCGCGAGGCCGCCCAAAAGCGTGCCCCAGAGGTTTCCCATCCCGCCGATGACCACCGCCTCGAAGGCGAAGATGAGCTGAGTCGGTCCGCTGAGCGGATCGAACACCGAGCGAATGGCCAGGAACAGGCCGCCCAATGCTGCGATTGCCACCGCTAGCGCGGTGGCGCGGGCGTACATCCCGCGGCTGTCGATGCCGGCGAGCTCGGCGGCGTCAGCATCCTCAGCCGTAGCCCGCATCATCCACCCGATGCGCGTGCGCGACAGAAACAGCTGCAGCGCGCCGAACACGACCACCGCCACCACCAGGATCACGATGCCAAGCGCGGATACCGACAGGCCGCTCGTCACCTGCCAGCTCGACGTGGTGATGGCACCTGCCTCTCCGCCGAGTGAACGAACGTCGGGGGAGAACCTGATGAGCAGCAGGTTCTGGATCACGATCGAAAGCCCGAAGGTGGCCAGAAGCGGGGTCAGGATGCCGGATTTCAGGCTTCGCTCGAGGATTGTCAGCTGGAGTACGTAGCCGAGCACGATCATCACCGGCAGCGCAGCGATGAAGGCGGCAAACGGTGACATGCCAGTGCTCTGAACGATGACGAAGACGACGTACGCACCAAGCACGGCGATGTCGCCGTGAGCCAGGTTGATGATCCTCATCACTCCGAACATGATCGAAAGGCCGCACGCGAGCACCGCGTAAAAGGCTCCGAGGAAGATTCCCTGCACGATGGCGTTGACGATGGTCATGCCGGTCGCTTCAACCCGAAGTACGCGTTGACGACCTGGTCGCGATCCAACGAGGCGGCCTCACCCTCGAGGACGATGCGCCCTTCGAGCACGCAGATCACGCGGCCGGCCACCTTCAGCGCGCGTGCCAGGTCCTGCTCGACGAGAAGCACCGTGGTTCCTTCACTGATGATGCCGGCCAGCGAGCGATAAACGGCGTCGACGACGATCGGCGCCAGCCCCAAGGAGACTTCATCCAGCAGAAGCACGCGGGGATTGCTCATCAGCGCCCGCCCGATCGCGACCGCCTGTTGCTCCCCGCCGGAAAGGTTGGCCGCCGCCATGTGTCGCCGCGGCTGGAGCAGGGGAAAGACTTCGAGCACCGACTGTACGTTCCACCGGCCGCGGCGGGCCTCGGCCACGCGGAGGTTCTCTTCTACGGTCAGGCTGGGAAACAGCCGGCGGCCTTCGGGCACCAGCGCGACCCCGAGAGAAACGTGGCGGTGGGCCGGCATCGAGGTCACATCGGCGCCGTCGAAAACCACGCGTCCGCCGTGCGGCCTGTGCGCTCCGGCTATTGCCCTGAGCAATGTGGACTTGCCTGCGCCGTTGGCGCCGATGAGCGCCACCGTCTCACCCTGCGCCACCTCGAACGAGACTCCGCGCACGGCCTGCAGCAGGCCGTAACGGCAATCGAGATCTTCGACCCGCAGCAGGGTCATGTGCGGGCGCCCAGGTAGGCGTCGATCACGGCCGCCTGCGCAACGACGGCCTCCGGTGGGCCCTCCGCGATGATGCGGCCCGCGTCCATGCAAACGAGCCGGCTCACGACCTGCATGAGCAGGTGGACGATGTGCTCGATCCAGAGCACTGCGATGCCTCGGTCGCGCAGGCTCGCCACCAGTTCGACAAGCGCGGCGGTCTCCGCATCGGTGAGCCCGCCGCCGATCTCATCGAGCAAGAGCACGGAGGGCTCGACGGCAAGTGCGCGGGCCAGCTCGAGGCGCTTGCGCTGCAGCAGGCCCAGGCTTTCCGCGCGCCGGTTGGCGATCCGGGCCAGCGCGGTCTGATCCAGGACCTGCAGGCAGAGGTCGTAGGCTTCGGAACCACGCCGCTTTCCGCCGGCGGTCGCGCCGACAAGCACGTTCTCGAAGACGGTCATGCCTATGAAGGGCCGCGGCACCTGGTGGGTTCGGGCGATACCCAGCTTGCAGCGGTCCGCGGCTCCGCGCGACGTGACGTCTCGTCCGCGGAAATCGACCCTGCCTGAGTCAGGCGAAAGGGCGCCTGACAGGACG
>Ga0137386_10002736_pt1 | contig 11390 bp, 9 predicted proteins | sample SagtaG_4_FD_104910 | JGI IMG/M metagenome (GOLD analysis project Ga0137386, IMG submission 104910) | Vadose zone soil microbial communities from Sagehorn Ranch, Mendocino, California, USA - Sage2_R_100_16 metaG | ecosystem: Environmental > Terrestrial > Soil > Vadose zone | place: USA... | reverse complement strand
TATTGCGAGACGATTTCCGGCTCTAGCGGATGGATTTCCTGGGCCATCTCCCAGTGCGAATCGTCAAACGGCGCAGCGTCCCAGCCCGGTTGCACTCGGCGGGCATCATAGGTTTCGCCATCGTAAATCTCCGCAAATAAGATGGAGGAGAGGTCAGCTCTCCAGGACTCGTCCGTCACAACCCATTCGACGGTCCCATCGGAGTGCTCGATTCGCAATTGCGCCTTCAAGGCCGGCGGCGTATCGCCGTAGTTGTAGCCCTGCCCGAACCACATCAGCGGCGTGGTGTACCAACCCGGCGCAAGCAAAGCGGCAATCGCATTCTTCCCTGCCCTTACGTCGTTTGTGATGTCGTACACCTGATAGGCGACGTGTTGCCGGAAATCCATCCAGCCGGGAGCAAGAATTTGATCGCCGACCGGCTTTCCATTGACGTGAAATTCGTATGCGCCCAGAGCGGTCGCGTAGAGACGCACCGATTTTGCCGGCTTGTCTACTTGGAAACTTCGGCGCAAGATTCCCACCGGCCCGGTGTCCCACGGCTTTCCCAACTTTGTAAGGCTGAAATTTGACGCCGGCGGGACGAACACTTCTGCGTCCGTCCAGGATGTGTCTTCGTACTGCGGTGAAGACCATTCGCCCGTCGCGTTTAATGTGGACTTCCAGCCCTTCCCTCCCGTGGCGAATAGTTCCACGGAGCCGTCCGCCATCGCCATGTACAGCGTGGCGCTCATGGGCGCTTGGCTATTCTCCAATGGAACTCTTTGGTTCTTCGGCGCATATTGTGTCACTTCAATAGCCAGCAGGTTTTTTCCTGACCGGATTTCCGAGGCAATGTTTTTGCGTTTGTAATGGATCCACGGCATTTGACTCCACGGCGGCAGAGGGTCCGCCTTCAGAATTTGCTCTCCGTTCAACCAGGCAGCAGCCGTGTCCTGCCCGGTCACAAAAAGATCCGCGCTCTTCACGGTCTTGAAAACGTCAAACGCAAAGCGGAATTCGTGGTGCGTATCACCGGAACTTTGGAAATTCTCAACCCTTGGATTGGTAACCCAGGCCGCGTCAGCCTCGCGAACTCGCCGGTCTTCCTGCTCCTCCGCTCCGATCCATTTGGCGCGCCATTCTTTTCCGTCCAGCAGCCCTGTCTCCCACCAGGCTGCGTCACTTGGCGGATAGGGCTGCCCTTCCTTGTCCCAAACTTTTACGCGCCAAAAGTAACGCTTCTCCGGTGCCAATGTGGGGCCCGAGTAATTGACTCCTGCGGATTGATCGGATTCGATTCGGGCGCTGTCCCAAACATCCGGTTTTCCGGCGGCGAGAAGCGAGGTGTTCGAGGCAACCTGGATTTCGTAAGCCGTCTGCCGCGCGCCATTGCGCAAATCCTGCAGCTGCCACGAAAGCATCGGAGCTCTCGAATCGATTCCCAGTGGGTTCACGAGCGAATCGCATTTAAGTCGCACCGGTTTTGAAGAAATTGCCTGCGGGTATTCCACTTGCGGCAATCGATCCTGCACTGACCCCAGTTGCGGCAAGGATGTGAAAAGAAGGAAAGAAAAGATAGGACAAAGGAGGGACCAGAGAATATTTGTTCCTGATGCTCCAGACCGATTTTGATTCAAGGTACTCTCCTCAATATTCGTCGCTCATCCGTCATTCGCCGGCGTGCATTTTTTCAGGCGTACGACGCAGCTGCCTCAGTGTGCCGGTCCCGGCGTTCGCGCGTTACGCGTTCCATGTAGCCGCTGCCTCGAAACGCTTCCAGAGGATCTTCAGGCAATCCCTTGGATTTCCGCCAATCGGCGACGATGGGCCGAACGTCCAGCCAGAACGCGCCTCGCAGGCACTCTTCTGCGTCCACAAGAGAACAACTCTGCTGCAGCTCGCGCAGCGTGGCGTGATTTACCGTGGCAGCCTTCGCGTACAGCTCTTGCGCTGTGCAAACCGTCTGGATCATCGCTTCGATCTTCCCCTTCAGATTGTGGCTCTGGTCCACCATGAATGCGATATCGGTCGTCGCATTAGTTTCCGATTGGAACGCAAGAATTTCGTGGAAGATGCGGAACACCTGATAAGGATCGATGGAACCAAGAGTAAGATCATCGTCCGCGTATCGTCGGTCGTTGAAATGAAACCCTCCAATCATCTTGTGATGGAGGAGCCAGGCGACGACTTGCTCGATGTTCTGCGCCTGATAGTGGTGCCCGGTGTCCACGAGCACGAGCGCCTGCGGACCGGCGGCTTTGGCCAAAAGAAAGGCCATGCCCCAATCGGCGATGTCGGTGTGATAAAACGCTGGTTCGAAGGGCTTATATTCGATTAGCAGTCTCTGGCCAGGCCGCAGCGCTTCGTGTACTTTTTTCAATCCTTCTTCAAAATAGCCGATTCGATTTCGAATGCTTTGCGTCCCCGGATAATTGGATCCGTCCGCGAACCACGGGGTGATATCCCTGCAACCCAGCGCTTCCGCGATGGCGACGCAATCGAGAATGTGGTCCAGAGCCTTCCGCCGAATCGATGCGTCAGGATTTCCAAGCGATCCATATTTATAATCCTGGTCTTGAAACACATTCGGATTGATCGAACCGGGTTTCACTCCATGCTTCTTGGCGAGGTCTCTTACTTTGCTAGCGTCATTCACTCCCCCGGGGAGGTCCCATTGAACGTGCAATGCCAGAGTGGGGCAAGCCCCCGTCACTGCGTGCACCTGCGCGGCATCGCTGAATTTTTCCTCGATGGTGCTCGCGGCCCCGAGCTGGATGAATTTGCCGAACCGCGTGCCGGTATTCGCAAAGCCCCACGAAGGGAGCTCTGTCCGAAGATTATCGAGCGCCTTCCAAACCACCTCGGCCTGCTTGCTTTTCATAGTGACCTCAACATTTGCCTGCGACCAAATCGCTTTGCTGCTGAAAATTCTTCAGACCGTTTCTCGGCTCCGCACTTCTTCGAACGATGGTGCGGGTAATTTCTCGGCCCACTGCGCCACCGCGGAAGCGGCCACTCCTGTTGCGTCATTCCAACTTCCCTGCAAGGCCGCCATCTGGATAGCAAGATTGCCCAGCGTGGTGGCCTCGGTCGACCCAAGAATCACCTCCAGCCCCGTCCGCTCCGCCGTCAGGCGATTCAATAGGGAGTTCTTGCTTCCTCCACCGACAATGAAAAGCCGCTTTAGATTCTTGCCGGTAATTGCGGAAATTGAACCAAGTACATCTGCATATCGCTTGGCCATGCTGTGGAAGATCGTGTTTGCTATGAGCGGAATCTCGCGGCCTTCCGGCGAAAATGCCGGGCGACCAGCGCGCCGAAGTTGCGCATTAATCTTTCCGAGCATGTCACCAGGCTGCGCCAATGGGGGATCGTCAACATCGATCAAATGGTTGGGAGCAGGAAGCGCCTCGCACTCCTGCACCAACTCGCTCAACGATACCGCCGTCCAGCGCTCTTCCCATTCATCCATGCACTGACGCAACAGCCACATGCCATTCACATTTTTCAAAAAGCAGATAGATCTCCCCACGCCCCCAAGATTTGTAAAATTCATTCGTCTGGCTTCATTGCTCACGCAGGGCGCTGCGAGAACCGTTCCGACGAGCGACCATGTGCCGGAGCTGATGAATGCCCAATCCTCGCCGCTGGCGGGAATCGCCGCGATCGCTGATGCGGTGTCATGGCAAGCAGGGACAATCAATTTGGTGTCGCGAAAAGCGGAGAGCTTGCCGAGATCTCCTCCGACGCTTCCAACGATTGTTCCCGTGGGCACAATCCGCGGCGCGTTCGAAACATCCAAACCCAGGCTTTGAAATATCTCCCCGCACCATTCCTGCGTGCCCAATCGCACTAACTGTGTATGTGTGGCATTTGTGTATTCGGCAACGCGCTGCCCGCCCAGCCGATACGTCACGTACTCAGGCAAGTTGAGCCACGCCGTGCCGGGAATCTTCCCTGCCAGTTTATCCGCGTAGAGTTGATACAGCGTATTCAAGCCGAGCAACTGAATGCCGGTCAAAGAATAGAGCCGCGATGGAGCAATAATCTGATGGACTTTCTTTTCGGCTTCTTGCGTTCTTTCATCCCGGTAGCAGAAAGGATCCGCACTCGCACCCCCATTCTCATCCAGGCGAACATAGTCGACCGCCCATCCATCCACGCCAACGGCCGCGATTCCTTCGGGCGCGGCCTCGGCGCAAAAGCGCATGCCGCGCATGATTCCATCAAAAATCCGGCAGATATCCCAACGGAGGCCTTCTTGCGTGGCCACTGGGCCATTCGGGAAACGATACATCACCTTAATCTTCGGATGACCTTTTTCCCATCTCAAGAGCGACACACGACAACTCTGTGCACCCAAATCCACGGCGACGAGAGCTGTTCTTTTCGCCGACGATTCCATCGCGATCGCCCTCGACCTCCAGCGCCATCATGTCCTCACTTTCATTGGACAGCGGCTTTACCTGAGGAATGCTTCCGTAAGACCGCCGTCCACTGGAATCAGATGACCCGTGGTGCAGCGGGACTCCGGTCCCGCCAGAAACAGAATTGCGGCGGCACAATCTTCGGGGTCGATGGGCTGATGCGTCAGCGTCCGTTTGGCATAAAATTCCGCTAGCACTCCACGCAGATGTTCATCCGTCGCCTGAGGGTCGAACTTGATTTCATATTTCGTGAGCGATGCAATCACGCGGTCGCGCGGAAACATCGTTGAACCCTTTACCACCGTGGCGGGACTGATTCCGTTTACTCTTACTTTTGGCGCAAGCGAAATGGCCAATTCGCGCACAAGATGGCTGAGTGCCGCCTTGCTCACGTCATAGGCTTCACTCCCGCGTTTTGCTACCACCGCATTCGCGGAACTTGTCAGGACAATGCTTGCATTCAGATCTTGCTCCCGAAGAATTTTGGCAAGCTCGTTTGTCAACCGATGATTTGCGGTCACATTGATGTCCAGAGTGGCTCCCCATTGTCCATCGTGAATTACGCCTTCGGGCGACGACGGAAATATAGCGGCGGTATTGATCAGAATGTCGATGCCGCCATACATGGCAATCACTTCCCGAAAAGCCTTGCGGATCGCTTCACGTTCGCGGATGTCGATGGACACAACCGCAGCCGCTTCCTTGTCCGCAAACTTTTGCGCTTCCATCGCCGTTTTCTTCGCCGCGTCCATGTCGACGTCCGCTATGACTACGTGCGCTCCTCGCTGCGCAGCCTTCAAGGCGGTTGCCTGTCCCACGCCATTACCGCCCCCGACCACTATCACTACGCGCCTGCTAAGTTCTTTCTCTGGTGGTTGGCGTTGGATTTTTGCTTCCTCCAGCTTCCAATACTCGATTCGAAACGCTTCCGATGGCGGCAAGGCAACATAGTTTTCGTGAACAGTAAAGGCCTCCGTTTTTGCCGCAGGTCCCGCCGGTGGCAAAACTTCGGGAGACTTCCCAGAACCAAGAGCCGTCGCGCCTTCCATGACGTGAATTGCATTGGTATAGAACTCTCCGGTGATTCGCGCTTCCGTTTTGTTCTTTCCAAAACTGAACATGCCGACGCCGGGAATCAAAACAACGGTGGGATTGGCGTCGCGCATTCTGGGTGAGCCGGGCGCGGCGAATGAGTCGTAATACTGCTTATACTCTTCCCGGTAGACCTGCAAAGCAGCATCGAACTTTTCGCGTAGGCCGATCAGGGTGCTCGACGGTTTCCAGGCCACGAAAAGCGGCCGAATTTTCGTTCGAACGAAATGATCGGGACAGCTTGTCCCCAGGTGCGCCAGCTTTTGCGCGTCACGTGAATTGACGAAACGCAGGACCTCCGCGCTGCTGCTGAAACTTCCGATCATGCGTTGGCGGCTGGAAACGCGGCCGCGAGTAAATGGAAAAATGTCCAGGGCTAATTCGTGATGGTTTTCAAGCGTGGCGAAGAGAGTGCCGCCGAACAGAGTATTTCCTTTTTCTTCCACGCGTTTCAAGACGAACTGGCCCAATTGATCGATGATAGTCAGCGTATTCGAATAACATTCCCGCTGAGTCTCGCCCCAAGTAAACAAGCCATGTCCGCCCAAAACAATTCCATCGCAGTCCTTGCTGGAACTAATCGCCTGACGCAACATCATTGCCAGTTCAAATCCCGGCCGCTGCCACGGCAACCAGATCAATCTGTGTTCGAAGAGACGATTGAACTCCTCCATTTTCTCGCGCCCGTTTGCCGCTGCGGCTAATGCAATTCCCCAGTCCGGATGGAGATGATCGATATGAGCAAAGGGAAGAAAACCGTGCAACGGAGTATCAATCGAAGTTGCTACGGTGTTGTTCCCAAACGCGCACAGCGGGTACATCTCCACCATCTCGTCTTCGAATTCCACTCCGCGGTATCGCCGCGCCGCGGCATGCAGCTTGTCGAGATACAAATTCGCGAAACCTGTGCGTTGAATGCTTCCGAGATCTCCGCCGCTGCCCTTAATCCACAAGACTGTTGCTTTACTTCCATCGAGCGGGTCCAATTCTTCGATTTTGGAGCTGGTGTTCCCTCCGCCAAAATTCGTAATGCGCAAATCCGATCCCAGCAGGTTGGACCGGTAGCGCAGAAGTTCCGCTTCGTCGAGGCTCTTGGCAATCCGATCGTCCCAGCGATCTTCCAGGAATTGTAGTTTCTCTTTGGTTTTCATGCGAAAAACTTTCGCCAGTTCCACGGAATCGAGCGGGCCGATCATTTCACAAACAAGATCGCCGCAGCGTCCTCGACGATACGCTTACACGATAGAGACTGCAATATTGACAGCGCCCCTTTCTGGCACTACAGTCGCGAGTTCCCGTGCCTTCGCATTCGTTCCGGGCTTTCCCGGGAGTCACATTTCTTTTCTGACTGCTTCAAGACGAAAGAGGACCGTTTGCTCGCTCCAAATCCCCCCGTGGGCGTGTTCTTACACTGGCTGGGAGGCTTGGCGTCCGCAAGCTTTTACGTTCCCTACCGCCGGGTGAAGAGCTGGTCTTGGGAAACATATTGGCTAGTCGGTGGTTTCTTCAGTTGGATCATTGCGCCGTGGTTCCTGGCCTTGGTGATGACGCGCAGCGTGCTCCTCGTTCTTCATGAGACACCCGCGAGCAGTCTCTTCTGGACCTATACATTCGGAGTTCTTTGGGGCTTAGGCGGACTCACGTTCGGCCTCACCATGCGCTATCTCGGCATGTCCCTGGGGATGGCCGTGGCGCTCGGGTATACAGCCGTTTTTGGAACGTTGATGCCACCGATTTTTCGCGGCGAATTCCGCTCCGAGGTATTGGGCACATCGTCAGGGCGGATCATCCTGTTTGGCGTGGCTGTCTGCCTCCTCGGCATTATTATTGCCGGCGCGGCAGGAATGTCCAAAGAAAAAGTGATGAATTCAGAGCAGAAGCGCACTTCCATCAAGGAGTTTGATTTGAAACGCGGCCTTCTAGTCGCGACTTTCTCCGGGATCATGAGCGCGTGTTTCGCCTATGGCCTTGCCGCGGGCGATCCCGTCAAGGCTCTCTCCGTAAGACACGGAACGTCCCCAATTTGGCAGGGGCTTCCGGCACTGATCGTGGTTCTACTGGGCGGATTCACGACAAACTTTATTTGGTGCGTAATCCTCAACGTAAGAAACCGCACGGGGTATCAATACTTCTCTTCTGAAATCCGCGGAGGCGGGCCGGATCGAGCCAACGAGCCGATTCTCGAGACAGCAACGGATGCTCCTGGCGAGGAAATGGCTGAAGCCGCGTTGCTTTCAACCGGGAAGACCACGCTAACGAGAGCGCCGATGCTCCCGAACTATTTCTTTTCAGCGCTTGCGGGAACAACCTGGTATTTTCAGTTTTTCTTCTACACCATGGGCGAAACCCAGATGGGCCGATTCAAGTTTTCCAGTTGGACTTTGCACATGGCCAGTATCATTATCTTCAGCACTTTGTGGGGCATCGCCCTGAAAGAATGGAAAGGGGCGGGCTCGCGCACGAAATTTCTTGTCGCTCTGAGCCTGCTGGTGCTAGTGGGATCAACTATGATTGTTGGCTATGGCAATTACGTGGGTACTGCGGGCCGGGCAGCGCCATCGGCAATTTCACGCTGAACCAGTTTTCTCGATGAGACTCCCTTTTACGTCAAAACAAACCGGTGTGCGATGAGTAGCACGCTGCGCTCGCTAGCTTCGCCTCGCGTTGTTAATGTCCACGACCTTCGTCGCCTGGCGCAACGACGTCTTCCCAAAGTCATCTTTGATTATCTGGATGGCGGCGCCGAGGGTGAAGTCACTTTGCGCGAAAACTGCCGGGTTTTCGAGGACATCACGTTTCGCCCGCGGCAAGCTGTGGCGATTCCTGAATGCGACCTCCGCACGCGAGTTCTCTCCGCTGATTTATCCTTTCCCGCGATCCTGGCGCCAATTGGCTATAGCCGAGTGATGCATCCGGGCGGAGAGGTGGCCGCGGCGGCAGCTGCAGGTGAAGTTGGTCTTGCCTACACACTGTCCACGATTTCCGGCCATAAACTGGAGAATGTGCGGGCTGCTTCGAAAGGACCCGTCTGGTATCAACTTTATCTTGTAGGCGGGCGCGAGGTTGCTGAGGGAGCCATTGATCGTGCACGCCGCGCCGGATTCTCGGCGCTGGTGGTTACCATCGACACACCCGTCGCGGGGATGCGCGAACGCGATCCACGAAACGGCATCCGTGAGCTCTTGGGTGGCTCGCTTTTTTCCAAATTGCCTTTCCTGCCACAGATGTTAACTCATCCCGGGTGGCTCGCATCGTTTCTTATGGATGGGGGCGTGCCGAAACTAGAGAACATCGTTGTTGCGGGCCAAGGGCCCATGCCACTCATCGACGTGACGGCGGCACTCGCCCGGGCCGTGGTGACTTGGGAGGATATTCGTTGGCTCAAGCGCATCTGGCCGGGGCCGATTGTCGTCAAGGGCGTCCTCACGGGCGAGGATGCCAAGCGTGCCGTGGACGAAGGAGCTGCCGCGATTGTCGTCTCCAATCACGGTGGACGTCAATTGGACGGGGCCCCCGCCACTCTGAAGGCGCTCCCAGAGGTGGTTGCCGCCGTTAACGGCCAAACCGAAGTCCTTATGGATGGCGGTGTTCGCCGCGGCAGCGATATCGTTAAAGCAATATGCCTGGGCGCTCGCGCCGTTCTGTTGGGCCGTGCTTACGCTTTCGGGCTCGCCGCCGCGGGAGGGCCGGGCGTCGCGCGCGCGCTAGAGATCTTGCGAGCGGATGTGGAACGAACACTGCGGCTCATCGGCTGTCCGTCGGTCTCCGCGCTCGATTCTTCGTACTTAAATATTCCCAAGCAATGGTGAGCGCAACCCCAGCTACAATTTCTATTTAAACCAAACTATGCATTCAACGTCTCTCGATATTCGCGCCGTCATTCTCGACTACGGCATGGTTCTCTGCCGCAAGCCGTCCCTCGAACAGATCGATCGAATGGCCCAGATTTTCGGCGTTGATCACGCAACGTTCTGGCAAATCTACGAGAAAAATCGGGGAGCCTACGACAAGAACGAGATCGATGGCAAGGAATACTGGAGCCGTTTTGCTAACAACACAAACACTCATCTTGCGGACTCTGCGCTCGAGCAATTGCTGCACTGGGACATCGAGATGTGGAGCAATCTCGAAGTACCTTTGCTCACCTGGGCTAGTTCACTCCGGGGAGCCGGGTTTCAGACGGCTCTGCTCTCCAACCTGCACCTCAGGTTTTCCTGTTATCTGCGCGCAAGGTCAGAATGGCTGCAACTTTTCGATCACCTGATATTTTCTTCGGAAGTGCGTCTCATCAAACCTGAGCCAGCAATCTTTCTCTATTGCCTAAGGGCCCTAGGCGTGAAGCCACAGCAAGCGCTATTCATTGACGACCGGGATGCAAATATCGAGGCCGCTCACGCCTTGGGAGTCAGGGCGATCAAGTACGAATCTGTCGTGCAGCTCGAAGCCGATCTAAAGGCAATGCAGCTCCCAATCCTGCCGACATCGCTGTAGCAGGATTACAATCCCTACGCGGAGATGCAGTGCGGACACGCACACAGTCTACATATATAGACTTTATTCGTCAATATATGTAGACTTATCTCATGCGAATTCGCCCGCAACTCTCGCCGCAAACGCTTCAAGTCCTTGACGCCTTTCTCCAAAACCCCAAGGACTGGAAATATGGATACGACATCAGCCGAAATACGGGACTGAAATCGGGAACTTTGTATCCGATCCTCATGCGCTTGGCGGAACGCAAGCTGCTCGAAGCATCATGGGAAACCGCCGAAATCGGCAAACCACCTCGGCATATGTATCGCTTTACGCCAAATGGTCTGCGCTATGCGCGCGAGCAACAAGCGTTGCGCTCCAAATGTCGCGCGCAACGAGCGGCGTTCGTGGGGGTGAAATCCTAGTGTCCGTGGCTCGCAGACTCGCTTACAGGCTGTTAACCTGCGTTCTCCGACACGCGTCACCGGATAGCCAGGAGTGGGCAAGTGCGATGCTGCGAGAACTTGATTTCGTTGAGAGCGATTGGGGTGCTTTGCTATGGGCTTTGGGAAGTGTAACCACTCTCTTCAGACATTCCGTGCCTCGTCGGTTGCGCGCGGGGCTCGAAAAGCGCCTTGGTTCAGCACAACCAGTGAGCGTTTCACGGTCTCACAGGTCGAGGACGGTTTGGTCGGCCGCGTGGAAAGCACATTCGTACGGACAGCCGACGCGATGCCGGAGGATAAGTTCTCTTTTGCGCCCACGAACGGAGAATTCAAGGGCGTACGCACGTTCGGAGAGATGGTGAAGCACGTGGCAGGATCGAATTACGGGATGGCGGCAGCAATGCTGCAAGAAAAAATCCCCGCGGAGGTCGAAAACAGCTTCGATTCTCTGAATAGCAAAGCCGATATCATGAAGTTGCTGAAGGACTCGTATGCCTACCTGCACCCTCAGGAGCATCAACGGGAAAAACGAAACTGAATTGATTAAGAGCCCGGACAGCGAGAAACCGTTTCCAAAGCTTGAAGTCGCGGATCTGGCTCTGTGGCACAACTGGCAGCACTACGGGCAGTTAGTGGAATACCTACGGATGAATGGAATTATTCCGCCGGCAAGCCGGACACGATAGGCGAGGGCAGACCAATGAATTAACCGATTGAGAAGAAAGATGGTTTGGTAGGGGCGGTGGGGATCGAAAACAACGACGAGTGGAATTTCAAGGACTTACGGGGAATGCAAAGAAATGCTAAGTCATTGAAAAGGAACAAGAGGGCACGCAAAGGAATTCTTATTGCTCCCTCAAAGCTCCCTCGCTTTTCGCCAGTTGTTGATATTCTGAAGGTCGATTTCTACTCATCGCCTGCAACTAAGGTCGGCTTCGGGCCCAAGAATCGCGGCACGGATGGCAAGCCG
>Ga0137386_10002730_pt1 | contig 11402 bp, 8 predicted proteins | sample SagtaG_4_FD_104910 | JGI IMG/M metagenome (GOLD analysis project Ga0137386, IMG submission 104910) | Vadose zone soil microbial communities from Sagehorn Ranch, Mendocino, California, USA - Sage2_R_100_16 metaG | ecosystem: Environmental > Terrestrial > Soil > Vadose zone | place: USA... | reverse complement strand
CGGGTGCTGGTGGTCCTCGATCAGCCGGTCAAGTTCGAGGTGACCCGTCCCGACCCCGCCACGGCGGTCCTCACCCTCCACGGCGCCGCGCTGCCGGAGCGGCTGGAGCGCAACCTGGACGCCAGCGCGCTGGGCGGCCCGGTGACGATGCTCTCCAGCTACCGCTCTCCGGGGGCGCCCGGCGAGGTGAAGATCGTCGCCAGCACCCGTCCGGGCACGCCGGACTCGATCGACGCCGTCAAAGGCGCGCTGACCTGGCGGTTCGGCGGCCCGCAGCCGGTCGCGCAGGGCCAGGCGACGCAGGCGGCGGCCAAGGCGGGCGCGAGCACCGAGCTGGACGACCGCAACTACACCGGCCGCCGCGTCGACTTCAACGTCAAGGACATCGACATCAAGAACCTGCTCGGCGCGGTCGCCGAGATCAGCAAGAAGAACATCATCGTCGCCGACGACGTGAAGGGCACCGTCACCATCAAGCTGCGCAACGTCCCCTGGGACCAGGCGCTCGACATCATCTTGAAGTCGAAGGGCCTGGGCCGCGAGGAGGTGGGCAACATCATCCGCGTGGCCCCCATCGCCACGCTCCGCGCCGAGCAGAAGGAAGCGGCCGACGCGGCCAAGAACAGCCTGGCGCTCCAGCCCCTGCGCGTGCGGCTGATCCCGGTGAACTACGCCGACGCGAAGAACCTGGTGGACAAGCTCAAGGACACCCTCACCGATCGCGGCACCGTCTCGGTCGACGCCCGCACCAACACGCTGATCGTCAAGGACGTGCAGGAGGCGCTGCTCCGGGCCGAGGGCATCGTGCGCAACCTCGACACCCAGACGCCCGAGGTGCTGATCGAGAGCCGCATCGTGGAAGCAGCCACCAGCTTCTCGCGCCAGGTGGGCATCCAGTGGGGCGGCAACGTGTCCTTCGCGCCCACCACCGGCAACCCGACCGGCCTGGTGTTCCCCAACATCGTCCAGGCGGCCGGCGCGGCGGACGACTCCAGCGCGCCCATCGGCGGCCTGAGCGGCATCACCACGCCCAACTTCGCCGTCAACATGCCGGCGCCCATCGGCGTGAACAGCGGCGGCGGCATCGGATTCGTCCTGGGCAGCGCCGGCGGGGCGGCGAACCTGAACCTCCGGCTCTCGGCCGCGGAGAACAGCGGAACGATCAAGACCATCAGCTCGCCCCGGGCGGTGACCCTGGACAACGTCGAGTCGAGCATCGGCCAGGGCGTGTCGATCCCGTTCTCGCAGACCAGCGCCGCCGGCGTGAACACCACCTTCATCGAGGCGCGCCTCGAGCTGCGCGTCACCCCGCACGTGACCCAGGAAGGCTCGATCCAGATGAAGGTGCAGGTCACCAACAACCAGCCCAACCCGCAGCTCACCGGCGCCAACGGCCAGCCCTCCATCAGCCGGCGCGAGGCGCGCACCGAGGTGCTGGTGAAGGACGGGGACACCACCGTGATCGGCGGCATCTACACGCGCCGGAACTCGGAGGCGTGGAACGAGGTGCCGCTGCTCTCGCGCATCCCGATCCTGGGCTGGCTGTTCAAGAAGAAGGCGGTCACTGACGACCGCACCGAGCTGCTCATCTTCATCACGCCGCGGATCGTGAACCGGTCCCAGTCGGTCGTCGCCGCCGGACCTTCCGGCGACGACGCGGCCAACAAGTAGGGGCGACGCCATGAAGAAGACCCTTCTCTCCATCGGTCCGCTCGCCGCGCTGCTCCTGTGCGGCTGCGAGGTGACCTACAAGAACGCCGGGATGCTGGTGGCCACCAAGGTGATCCGGGCCACGCAGATCACCGCGGGGTCGTTCGGCTGCCAGTACGTCACGGAAACGGAGGAGCTGACCTTCGGAGTGTTCAACCCGCTGGGCGGCGGCTACACGCACGGGCTGGTGATCGAGAACCGCCTCCCGGACAACAGCTCGCTCGGGCCGGGCCGGGTGAACACGAACGACTTCCAGATCGAGTTCGCGGTGATCGATTATGCGCAGGTCGACGGGCCGGCGGTGCTCCTGCCGGAGCAGACGGTGCCCGGGAACGCCCTGATCGGCACCGGCGGCAAGGGCGTCACCCAGCTGGACCTGGTCCCCTCCGCCATCGCGCAGACGATCGGCGCGAACACCATGAAGGTGCGGATCCTGGCGCAGGTCTACGGCCGGCTGCTGGACGGCACCCGGGTGAAGACGAACACGTACGAGTACGTGATCCAGGCGGACCCGACCTTCGTGCTGGGAGCGCCGGTGTGCACGGCTCCGCAGGCGCCGATCGCCTGCGAGGGCGTCAACCAGGACACCGGGACGGGGTGCGCGGGGTGATTCCTTGACAGCGCCCGCCCGGCCTGCGTCGATGTGCGCGTGACCGTCACGTTGGCCGAGCTGTACCTGAAGCAGGGCCTCGCCGGTCGCGCCCGGGAGATCCTGCGCAAGTTGGCGGAGGGCGGCGACGCGGTGGCGCGTGAGCGGCTGGCGGAGCTGGCCCCGCCCGCGGCGGAGGAGATCGCCCTGCTCGAGGACCTGCTCGAGCGGGTGCGCGCGCGGCGAGGAGGGCGCTGATGGGATTCCGCGAGGACCTCCTGGCCATCTGCGGCCGCGTCGACGGCGCGCTCGCCGCCACCCTGATGGGCTTCGACGGCATCGCCATCGAGACCGCCGAGGTGAAGCCGGCGGAAGGCGTCGAGCTGCAGACGTTGATGATCGAGTACTCCGGGATCCTCTCGCAGGTGCGCCAGGCCGCGGAGAGCCTGCAGATGGGCAAGGCCTCCGAAGTCTCGATCCGCACCGAGAAGTTGATCGCGGTTGCGCGCCCGCTCACCCCGGACTACTTCGTGCTGCTCGCACTCTCCCCGGATGGCAACGTGGGGCGCGCGCGGTACGAGTTGCGCATCGCGGGACCCAAGCTCGTCGCCCAGCTTTGAGGTGGCGCTCCAAGCCCATGCTCGCCCCGGCGAGGAGCGGGCTCGCGCTCTCGCTCCAGTTCTAGACTCCTCTGCGCGATTGCGATACATCGCCGGGCCTCCTCGGAGGAGTGCCCTTGGCAGAAGTCTACGACACCAGCGAGTTCCGGAACGGGCTCAAGATCCTCTACGACGGGGATCCGTTCGAGATCGTCGAGTTCCAGCACGTCAAGCCCGGCAAGGGCTCCGCCTTCGTGCGCACGCGCATCCGCAACCTCCTCACCGGCCGCACCCTCGAGCCCACCCTGAAGTCGGGCGACAAGGTGGGCAAGCCGGACATCGACGAGAAGGAGATGCAGTACCTCTACAAGGAGGGCGACCATTACGTCTTCATGGACGTGAAGACGTACGACCAGGTGCACATCGGGGGCGAGGCTCTCAAGGAGGGCAAGAACTTCCTCAAGGAGAACATGAACGCGCACATCCTCTTCTGGAACGGGCGCGCCATCTCCGCCGAGCTGCCCAACACGGTCGAGCTGCGGGTCACCCGGTGCGACCCAGGCGTGCGCGGCGACACGGTGTCGGGCGCGATGAAGCCGGCCACCCTCGAGACGGGCTACACGCTCAACGTGCCCCTCTTCATCAACGAGGGAGACGTGCTCAAGATCGATACGCGCACCGGCGAGTACCTCACCCGCGTCGGCTGATCCGAGGGGGCATGGACGTCGAGAAGCTGAGAGCGATCCTCGCCGTGCTGCAAGGCACCGACGTCACGCGGCTGGACTGGACCAACGGGCAGGAAAGGCTGACCCTGCGGATGGGACATCCGCCCGCGCCGGTGACCGCGCTCCACGCCGTCCCGGCGGCCGCGTCCGCGGCGCTGCCCACTCCGCCGCAGGTCACGCCGGTCGCGCCCGCCGCCGCCGCGCGCGACGACTCCTTCACGGTGAACTCCCCCTTCGTCGGCACCTTCTACCGCTCCGCCTCGCCGGACAACCCGCCGTTTGTGGAGGTGGGCCAGGTGGTGAAGAAGGGGCAGGTGCTCTGCATCGTGGAGGCAATGAAGCTGATGAACGAGATCGAGGCCGAGCAGCCGGGGCGCCTGCTGGAGGCGCTGATCCAGAACGGAAGCCCGGTCGAATACGGAGAGCCGCTCTTCCGGTTCGAGCCCGCCTGAGGGACCGGCGCCCGGGACCGAGATGTTCCACAAGATCCTCATCGCGAACCGGGCGGAGATCGCGCTCCGGATCATCCGCGCGGCCCGCGAGTTGGGCATCGAGACGGTCGCGGTCCACTCCACCGCCGACGCGAACTCGCTGCACGTGAAGTTCGCCGACGAGTCGCTCTGCATCGGCCCGCCGCCGTCGAAGGAGAGCTACCTCAACATCCCGGCGATCCTCTCCGCCGCCGAGGTTTCCGGCGCCGACGCCATCCATCCAGGTTACGGATTCCTCAGTGAAAACGCCGAGTTCGCTGAGATGGTGCAGCACGCCGGCCTGGGGTGGATCGGCCCGCGGCCGGAGATGATCCGGATGATGGGCAACAAGGTCCGCGCCAAGGAAGCGATGAGGGAGGCGGGGCTGCCGCAGCTGCCCGGGTCGGACGGCGTGGTGCGCGAAGAGCGCGAGCTGGTCCGGCTGGCGGAGAAGGTCGGCTTCCCGGTGATCCTCAAGGCGGCGGCGGGCGGCGGCGGGCGCGGGATGAAGATCGTCCGCGAGAAGGACCAGCTGGCGCAGATGTACCGCACCGCCTCGGCGGAGGCCCTGGCCGCGTTCGGCAACGGCGACATGTACGTGGAGCGGTACGTCGAGCGCCCGCGCCACATCGAGATCCAGATCGTCGCCGACGAGCACGGCGACGTGGTCCACTTCGGCGAGCGGGAATGCAGCGTGCAGCGGCGCCACCAGAAGATGCTGGAGGAGTCGCCCTCGCCCGCGCTCAACGAGAAGCTGCGGGAGCGGATGGGCCGCGTCGCGGTCGAGGCGATGAAGAAGGTCCGCTACAACAACGTGGGCACCATCGAGTTCCTCCTCGACGAGCGCGGCGACTTCTTCTTCATGGAGATGAACACGCGCATCCAGGTCGAGCACCCGGTCACCGAGTCGGTGACGGGGATCGACCTGCTCAAGGAGCAGATCCGGCTCGCCGCGGGAGAGGAGCTGGGGCGCACGCAGAAGAGCATCGCGCTGCGCGGCCACGCCATCGAGCTGCGCATCAACGCGGAGGACCCGGTCACCTTCGCTCCCTCGCCGGGGCTGATCACCGCGTACCACGCGCCGGGCGGACTGGGAGTGCGCGTCGATTCGATCGCCCACGAGCAGTACCGGGTGCTGCCGTTCTACGATTCGATGGTGGCGAAGATGATCGTCACCGCCGACTCGCGCCCGGCCGCGATCATGCGGGCTCGTAGGGCGCTGCAGGAGTACGTGGTGGAGGGCATCAAGACCAACATCCCTTTCCACAAGCGGCTCTTGCTCTTCGAGCCATTCGTGCAAGGGCGCTACGACACGCGCACGGTCGAGCGGCTGCTGGCGGAGGCCTCTCCGGCGGCGGGTGGGTAATGGAAATTTACCTGTCGTTAATCTACCACATTTGCCGCTGATTACCGACAGCACCCGACATGTCTGGACGCGCTGCGGCGCAACGTGCTCCGGTGTGTGCTGCGCCGTGTGTGCGGATCGGCGTTTTTCCTAGGCGCCGAGCGGCCTTGTATGTACCGTCAGCTCACGTTACGCTGGAGTTCCGCCGCCCGTTCGAGAGCGAGACTGGGAGCCGTCCCGGACCGATGGACAAGAACAAGGTCATCGAGTCGGCTTCCAAGCTGATCGTCAAAGGTCAGTTCGAGAAGGCCGTCAAGGAATACCAGCGCGTCCTGGAAGTGGACCCGGACGACGTCCGCGTCCTCCAGAAGCTGGCCGAGCTCTACCAAAAGATGAAGAAGCAGTCCGAGGCGGCGGACTGCTTCGAAAAGGTGGCGCGCACCTATGGGGCGCAGGGCTTCTACCTGAAGGCCGTCGCGCTCTACAAGCAGGTGCTGAAGGTGGTCGAGCGCGTCGAGGTGAACGTCCGCCTCGCCGAGCTGTACCAGCAGCTGGGCCTCATCGGCGACGCGACCAAGGAGTGGCAGACGGTCGCCGCGCAACACGAGAAGACCGGCGACCACAAGGCCAGCCTGGACGCGCTGAAGAAGCTGGTCGATCTCGACCCCGACAACGTCGCCTCGCGCATCCGGCTCGGCGAGCAGTACGCGCGCCAGGAGAACCCGGTCGAGGCCGTCGCCGAGCTGCGGCGCGCCGCGCAGTACCTGCAGCGCAACGGGCGAACCGACGACTACCTGCGCGTCGCCGAGCGCATCAGCCACCTCGATCAGGCGGACACGAGCCTGGCGCGCGAGCTGGCCGAGCACTTCCTCTCCCGGGGCGACTCGAAGCGCGCCCTCTCCAAGCTGCAGATCTGCTTCAAGGCCAACCCGCGCGACCTGAACACGCTGCAGATGCTGGCCAAGGCGTTCCAGGACCTCGGCCAGACCTCGAAGACCGTCTCGGTGCTGAAGGAGCTGGCCAGGGTGCACGCCGACTCCGGCCGCGCCGACGAGGCGCGCCAGACCTACGCGCAGGCGGCGGAGCTGGCTCCCGACGATCCCGAGGTGAAGGCGGCGCTCCGATCGGGCGGCGGCTCGCCGCGCCCGGCGCCGGCCCCGTCCGCCCCTCCGCCGGCGCCGCCCCAGCGGGCCGCGCCGCCCCAGCGGCCCACGCCGCCCCAGCGGCCCGCGGCCATCGCGCCGCCGCCTGCTCCCAGCAGCCGCAGGGCGCCGCCCGCGCCCGTGGTCACGCCGCCTCCGCCGGCCCGGCCGGCCGAGCCGGCCACGGCCGCGAGCCTTCCCAAGCTGCTCAAGGAGACCGAGGTCTACGTCAAGTACGGGCTCCACGACAAAGCGCAGGAGCACTTGCGCAGGATCCTCGCGGCGGATCCGAACAACCTCGAAGCCCACGAGAAGGCAAAGGTGGTCGCGCTGGCCACCGGCCGCAACGACGAGGCGGTCGCCGAGCTGGCCACGCTGGTGCGGCTGTACACGCAGCGGCGCGATCCGCGCGCGCAGCAGGCGCGCTCCGAGCTGCGCGAGCTGGACCCGCGCAACGCCGCTCTCGGCGGGGCCCCGGCCGCGCCGGAGCTGGAGATCGAGCTGGAGCCCGCCGAGGCCGAGATCGAGCTGGAGACGGCGGAGCCGCTCAACGAGCCCCTGGTCGAGGCGGAGCTCGAGGCCGAGGGCCTGCCCGCGCCCGACGAGGACGAGCCGCTGCTCGAGGTGGAGCCGCTCGCCGGCGCGCCCGCGCGCGGAGGGGACGACGCGTTCGCCTCCGACCTGGCGGAGGCGGACTTCTACATCGAGTCGGGCCTGGCCGACGAGGCGCGCGCCATCCTCGAGGCGATCCTCATGGGCGAGCCGGATCACGAAGGCGCGCGCGCCCGGCTGCGCCGCATCGGGGGCGCAGGACGCGCCCCCGCCGTCGGCCGCTCGGCGGTCCCGCAGGCGCGGCAGGCCGAGGGGCCCGAGCACGACGACCTCGCCGCGGAGCTCGCGGCCGAGCTGGCCGCCGAGATCAACGCCGCGCAGCTGGTCGAGGACGCGCCGCTGGACGGCGACGTGCTGGACAGCTTCCAGGTGCCCGCCCACGAAGTGTTGGGCGAGTTCCGCAGCAAGATCGCCCAGACGGTGCGCCGCGAGGACGCGCAGACCCACTACGACCTCGGCATCGCCTTCAAGGAGATGGGGCTCCTGGAGGAGGCCATCTCCGAGTTCGAGATCGTCCTCCACCACGGCGCTGGGGCCCGGCGGGCGGACTGCCTGACGATGCTCGGCACCTGCGAGGCCGAGCGGGGGAACGCGGAGGCGGCGGTGAAGTACCTGCAGGACGGCCTCGAGCTGGACGAGCTGAACCCGGAGGCGCGACGCGCGCTCGCCTTCGAGCTGGGCACGGTGCTCGAGACGCTGGGGCGGAACGCCGAGGCGCTCGAGCAGTACCAGGTGGTGGCGGCGGAGGAGCGCGGGTTCCGCGACGTGGCGGCGCGCATCCAGCGGCTGGGCAACGGCAGCGCCCGGCCGCGCGCGCCCGTCAAGCCGGCGGCGAAGCCCGCCGCGCGCCCCGCGCCGGCCACGGCCGCCGCGGAGAAGAAGCCGTCCGACGCCGCGTCGCGCAACCGGAAGATCGGGTTAGTCTAGGGTGGGGCCGTCCAAGTGAACTACCTCGACTACTACGAGCTGGCCCAGGAGCCGTTCTCCAACGCTCCGGTGTCCCGCTTCTACTTCAACTCTCCCCAGCACGCGCAGGCGCTGGTCCGGCTGACGCACGTCTGCTCGCAGATGAAGGGCCTGGCCATCCTGGTGGGCGACATCGGGGCGGGCAAGACCACCCTGGCGCGCAGGCTGCTCGACTCGCTTCCGGAGAACGAGTACGAGGCGGCGCTCCTGGTGATCATCCACAGCGGCGTGACCGCCTCCTGGCTGCTCAAGCGCATCGCGCTGCAGCTCGGGGTCGACGCCCCCAGCGAGGACAAGCTGACGCTCCTCGGCCAGCTCTACCAGCGGCTGGTGCGCATCTACGAGCAAGGCAAGCGGGCGGTGGTGCTGATCGACGAAGCGCAGATGCTCGCCACCCGCGAGCTGATGGAGGAGTTCCGCGGCCTCTTGAACCTCGAAGTGCCGGAGCGCAAGCTGCTCTCCCTGATCTTCTTCGGCCTCCCCGACATCGAGGAGAACCTGCTCCTCGACGCGCCGCTCGCGCAGCGCGTGGCGATCAAGTTCCGCCTGGCCCACCTCACGCCGGAAAGCACCGAGGCGTACATCAAGCACCGCTTGCGGCTGGCCGGGGCGTCGCGGATGCCCTTCACTCCGGAGGCGGTGAACGCCGTCCACCACTTCTCCAGCGGCACGCCGCGCGTGATCAACACGCTCTGCGACAATGCCCTCTTCGAAGGCTACGTCGCGCGGGTGCCGATGATCGACGAGGCGATGATCGGCCGGGTGGCCGGCGATCTGGGCCTCGACGGGGCCGCGGCCGCGAACGACGCGCCGACGCCGTTAGGAGCAGGTGGGGGACACCATGAGATGGTGTCCCCTCCGCGATTTCCCAAGGAGCAGAAGCCGCTCGATCTGGGGGAGATCGATCGCTATCTGGCGGGACTCGCCAAGCCCTCGTGACCGCGGCCGGCACCGGGCCGGTCGGGAGTTGAAGAGAGAAGCATGCGGCGCGCGCGGTCAGCTCCGGGCAACCGACCCTCGAGCGAGGCGGGGGACCGTCCGTGCTGAGGCGCGTCCTGGTCGCCTTTGCCCTCGCCGCGGCCGTGGTGGCCGGAGGCGCGATCGCCTTCCTGCGCACCGATTTCGTCGCCAACAACCTGTGCGCGTACGCGGTCGCCACCATCGAGGAGACCACCGCCGCCCAGGTCCGCGTGGCGCGCTGCTCCGTGGACCCTGCCCGCGGGCAGCTCACCATCGACGGCCTGCAGGTCGGCGACCCGGGCGGGCGCATCGATCTGAAGGTCGCGCGTGTGTTCGTCCACGTCCTGGTCCGGCCGGTCCTGCAGCGCATCCGGCTCGAGCAGCTGGAGATCGACCACGCCGAGATGCACCTGTCCCTCGATCGGCAATCCGCGCCCACCGCGCGCGCCCGGCGGCAGGAGTGCCTGCCCGACGTGCTCGACCGCTTCGAGCTGGGGCGCGTGAAGATCCGCAAGGCGTCGATCGAGGTGCGCGGCGGAGGCGTGAGCGTGGTGCTGCCCCGCGCGAGCGCCGTAATCCACGGGAAGGGCGACTCGATGCAGGTCGCGCTGGCGACGCGGGGCGGCGCGGTCGAGCTGCCCGGACGCCGGGTGGGCCTCGCCTCGGTGCGCGGCGCCGCCATTGTCGACCTGCGCGGCACGGGCCAGCTCGACGTCACCCGCCTGGACCTCATCGGCACCGAGGCGGCGGCGTTCCTCTCCGGGCGGATCTCGGACCTCTGCGACCCGCACATCGAGGCCAGCGCGAACCTGCGCGCGGACGACCTCGCGGCGGCGCTCGCGGCGTACATGCCCGGCATGCTGCACGGCGTGCGCGGGTCGCTCGGCGCCGATGCGACGGTCACCTTCGCGCGCAAGGATCCGCACCTCCGGGGCGAGGTCCGCCTCCGGGGGCTGCAGCTGGAAGGGTTCGACCCGGGCGATCTGAACGCCCGATTCGATTTGAACCCCCACCGCCTCAAGGTCGAGCACCTCGACGTCGCCGTGGGCCGCGGCCAGGTGACGGGGACCGCCGAGGTGGGTTTCGGACAGGGAATCCCGCTCTCGACCGACCTCGCCCTGCGGGACGTGGAGCTGGCCGAGGTGCTGCGTAAGCTGACGGTGCCCCATGCCTGGGTCGTCCTGCGGACGGCGGGCAAGGTGCAGATGAAGGGGACGCTGCTGCCCCTGGCGCTGAGCGGCGACGCCTCGCTCGACCTGTCCGACTTCGCCGTCCTCGACGGCGCCTGGGACGCGCGCCGCAAGGGCGGCCTCCGGCGCATGCTCGAGATGCCCAGGGGCCACCTCACCAGCGCGGTGGCGATCGACGCTCATAAGATCTCGCTGCGCGGCGCCCGGATCGAGACGGGCTCCTCCCAGCTCAACGTGGAGGGCGCGCTGTACACCGACCCCGCCCTGGGGCTCGACCTCTTCGCCCAGACCGACGAGCTGTCCCTCGACGACCTGCGCGGCCACCTCGCCCAGCTGCCCTGGCACGGCCGCGCGGCGCTGGCGGCGCGCGTGCACGGCCCCTACGCGAACGTGCGGGTGGAGTCCAGCGCCGCCATGCGCGGCTTCCACTTCATGGACCTCTCCCTGGGCGACCTCTCCGCGCAGGTCGATCTCACCGGCATGGTGCTCTCGCTCGACCAGGTGCGCGGGCGCAAGGATCGGTCCACCTACGCCGGGCGGGTGAAGCTCGACTTCCGCCCCCACGAAGCGGCGATCGACGCGCACCTCGAGCTGCCCGATGCGTACGTGCACGACCTCGTCGATCTGGCCGCCGGCCTGGTGCCAGCCCTGTCGCCGGTGAACCACCCTGACGATCTGGACGGTCGCCTGTCCGGCGTGATCGACGTCAAGGGCCCGGCGGTGGGGCCCGACGGGGAAGCGCGCGTGTCCTTCTCTTCGGCCTCCCTCTGGGGGCAGGGCTTCGACGGCGGGGAAGCGCGGTTCACGCTGCACGGAAAGGAGCCGCGCCTCCAGATCCAGCGGCTGGTGCTTCGCCACGGCCAGGCCGAGCTGGAGCTGGCCGGCCGGTTCGGCCCGGCCTGGCAGCTGGAGATGGATGCCGCCACGCGCGACTTCACCTTGGACCAGCTCGATTTCGCCAAGGGCGCCCGCCTGGCGGGACCGCTCGCGTTCGAGGCGCGCCTGCGGGGCGTGGCGCAGCATCCGGTGGTCGAGGTGCGATCCAGCTTCGCGGGCGGGCGCGCTGGGAGCGCCGAGCTGGGCGACGGCAAGCT
>Ga0137386_10002725_pt1 | contig 11407 bp, 27 predicted proteins | sample SagtaG_4_FD_104910 | JGI IMG/M metagenome (GOLD analysis project Ga0137386, IMG submission 104910) | Vadose zone soil microbial communities from Sagehorn Ranch, Mendocino, California, USA - Sage2_R_100_16 metaG | ecosystem: Environmental > Terrestrial > Soil > Vadose zone | place: USA... | reverse complement strand
GCACGTCGCCGCCGTGGTCCTGGAGCGGTACAACACCGGGCTCCGCTCGAACCGGCTGGAGCTGGGGTGACGACCGGGCGCGAGCGGGAGCTCGCCGCCGGGTGCTCGCGCCGGTACCGTGCCCGTCGGCGGGGCGAGGACGTGCCCAGGCGCAGGCCGGGGCCGGAGGGGAGGGACGCCGTCGTGCGGACCACGCAGCAGCGGCTCGACGCCGCGACGGAGACGGTCAGGCGCGTCGAGGCGCTGAGGGACGCGCTCGCCCGGGGCGGCGCCTACGACCGCGTCGCGGCGGCCGCGATCGACAACGCGCTCGAGGGCCGGGACACCAGGCTCGGGCACGGCCCGTGGCCGACCGACTCCATGGCGCGCGAGACGCTCGCCGCCGCGGAGCCCCCGGACGCCCACGCGCCGCCCGACAGGCACCGCAGGCACGAGCGCGGCAACCGCGGCCCCGAGCCCGGCTCCGGGGACTTCCGCGAGTTCGGGGACAGGCTGTGATGGTCAACATCACGCCCGGCGCGCCCGCGGTCTGGTACGTGTCCGCGCAGGACCACACGGGCGCCACCGTCTGCGTCGAGCTGACCGGCGCGCTGTCCGTCGAGCCCGCCCGGCTGACGCCGCGGGACAGGGCCGTCGCGGTCGCGCTGCTCCGCCTGGCGCTGGAGCGGTACGCGGGGGACGGCGACGGGGCACCGTTGGGCGCCGAGGAGTCACAGGAGCGCGGCTGCCGGGTACTGCCGTCGGTCCACGGCCCGCACGAGCGCCGCACGCGGCGCGTCGGCCCGTGGGGCGAGTGGGCCCCCGTCGCCGCCAACGGAGAAGAGGAAACGACATGACGGTCACGAGGATGCGCCCCGAGGCACGGGACGACTGGGCCGCGCGGCTGCGCTCCGGCGCGTACCCGCAGGGCAGGCGGGCGCTGGCCGTCCTCGAGGAGGGGACGGGCGCCGTAGTCGGGTACTGCTGCCTCGGCGTGCTGTGCGAGGCCGCGCTCGAGGCGGGCGTCGCGCTCGAGGTCGGCGAGACCGCCGGCAACGGCGGGAGGCTCAGGACGTACGACGGCGAGTCCGCGGTGCTGCCGCCCGCGGTCATCCGGTGGGCCGGGCTGCGCGACGCGAACCCCGCGGTGGTGACGATGGGCAGGTGCCCGGGGACCGACGGGATGCGCGACGGCGAGTGGTCGCTGGCCGGGCTGAACGACGACGGCCGGCCGTTCGCGGAGATCGCCGGCCTGGTCGAGGCGCAGCTGTGACCGCGGACAAGGTGGGCGGGGACACGCTGGTCCGCGTCGCCGTGCTCCCGCCGGGCGCGCCGCGCGCCGTGACCTCGCGTTACAGGCCGGAATTCCTCGAGCGCGTGACGCTGCTGTCCCTGCTCGCCGAGAACGAGGGCGTCGAGGTGCGGAGGCGCGACGGCACCCTCGTGACGTACGAGCTGCTGCCGCCCGTGGGGTCGGACGACGGCGGCGGCCGCGCCGCGTACTACCGGGCCAAGCGGGGCCGGGCGTGACCCGCCCGAGGGCGGGCACCATGCCGCACAACTCGACGCGCGCCTTCGCGCGCCGCTTCCGCGCCGCGGGCGGCACCGAGGCGTCGCTGCGCGAGGTGCTCCGCTGGCTGCGCGGCATGGACGCCGCGTGGCGGTTGTACGCGCACGACTGGCTCAGGGACGTGCTGGACGAGGAAGAGGGGAAGACACGATGACGACGGTCTACGCGGGGGCACTGGGGTTGTTCGCATTGCACGGATGGACGCAGGGCGTGGGCGTGAACGACGCCGGGGAGATCTGCCTCGGCGAGGCGCTCAGCCGCGCGTTCCGCGGGGTGGACGCGCCGCCGGACGACGACATGGTCGTGCCGGGCGGGGTCGCCGCGGTCTTCGCCGCCTTCCGCGACCGCGTCAACGCCATGCGCCTCCACACGGCGGGGCTGCCGGGCCACCAGGCGTACAGCGTCGTCGGCTGGAACGATTTCCACGGGCGCACCTGGCCCCAGGTCGAGGACACGCTGCGGAGGCTCGACGCCGCCGCGGCCGTTGAGGGCGTCGACATCTGATGGGCGCCGCGGAGGAAGCGATCCGCCGGTCCGGGCGGCCCGGGACCTGGGGGCCCGGCGGGACCTGCGCCGCGTGCGGCCTCGGGCACCGGACGGCCGACCACCCGCGGGATGACACCCACAGGCCCGGGACGTGGGAGTCCGCCGGGCGCGCCGAGGGGGAGCACGACGCCACCGAGTTCGGCGCGCGCGGCAGGCTGCTCCTCGAGGTTGACGACGCGTGCGACGTGTTGGCCGCCGCGGTCGCCGCGACGCGCGACATCACGCACCTGGCGGGGCTGACCACGGGGGAGCTCGGGGCGCTGCGCGACCGGCTGGCCCGGTTCGCCGCGCTGCTCCTGGGCGGGACGGACTGACGTGCCGATCGTGACCGGGTGGTCAGACTGGGCGCCCCTGTACGACGCCGCGGGCGTGCTGGTCGGCGCCGTGGACCCGACGCGCGACACGCGCGACGGCCGTCCGCGGCGGGCCGGCGGTTCGGTGACCCTGCGCGGGCACGGCGCCGGGACCGATAAGTTCAGGTTGCGCGCGCCGCGCGCCGCGGGCGGCTGGCTCGTCCTCGAGGACCTGTCCGAGGACGAGGTCCTCTACCTGATGTACATGGGCGACGCCGAGTACGCCGCGCGGGGGCTCACCGGCATACCGGAGCGGTGGCGGGAGCCCATGCGCGACTGGGACGGCGCCCGCAGCCCGGGGCGCTGGGTGGACCTCGCGCGCGTGCCGCGCCCGACGGGCCCGGACGACCCGGAGTACGACGGGTGACCGGCGTGCCCAGGATGCGCCCCGGGGAGACCGAGGCGGACGAGGTGCTGGTCTACGGCGAGGGGACGAGGCCCGGTGAGCACGACGGGATGATCAGGGTGACGGTCGAGCTACTGCCCCACGGGTTCGGCCCGCCGCAGCACCTCGGCACCGCGACGGTGGCCAACGACGGGCGCGGCACGCACAACGAGGGCAGTTACGCCGCGGTGCTGTCCCGCCGCGGCAGGCCGTCATCCGCGTGGCGGCGGACGCGCGTCGAGGGCTTCCCGAGGCGGCGGTTGACGGCGTGGGACCTGCTGTACCGCGTCCTGCGCAAGGCGGTCGGGGATCGGAACGGGGACCCGTGGCGGGGGCAGCGGGCCAGGGTGCTCGCGTCGCTGCGCGAGTCCGAGCGGCAGCGCGGGGACGTCCCGACGCCGCTGAACGAGGAGATCAGGAGGATACTGGGGTGATGACGAGACCGAACGGCTCGCGCAGGACGATCGGGATGAGGCCGCCGCTGCCACTGACGCGGCGCGCGGCGCGGGGCGGCGCCAGGGCGGCACTCCTCGCGAGCCTGTTGATCTGGCTGGGGTTCATCGCCGCGGAGACGTGGCTGGCCACGCTCTTCCTGGGTATGGCGCACGGGTACGACGATAGGGTGCCCGCGTTCGGGTGGCCGGTCGTGTGGCTCCTCACCCTGACGATCAGCATGATGGTCAAGGGGTCGTCGGGGGGCGGGAAGTGACCCGGGTTCCCGTCCCGTCCCGAGGGGAATGACACCATCGTGACGGAGAATGTGTGGGACCCGTTGCTCGCGGCGGTGACGGCACGGGCGGCACGCGGGATGTGCGGCGGCGTCTGGCACGTCACCCGGCCGCGCGAGCCGGCGTGCCCGATGTGCGGCGTCACCGAGCGCGGCGAGCCCACCGTGCTCGTCCCGGAGAAGACGCACGAGGCGCTGCTCCACGAGCACGAGGCGCTGGTCCGCGCGCTGCGCGGCGTCGCGCACGGCCTGTACGAGCACCCGCGCCGGTGGACCAGGCGAGGCAAAATGGCGAGGGCGCTCGACCGTCTGTGGGAGGGGTGCTGACGATGGAGATCGAGTTCTCGGCCCTGCACGAGGTCGAGGACGTGCGCGGCATCGTCACGTGCCGGGGGTGCGGGGCGGCGGTCGTGCTGCTCCTCGGCAGCGACGACTCCGAGCGGACGCACCGCGAGTGGCACGCGGAACTGGACCGTACGCGCGGCCTGGCGGACATGAACAAGCTGATCAACTAACCGACGAAAGAAGGAGTGGATCATCATGCTACTCAGGAGAATCGGGGTACTCGCCGCGGCCGCGCTGATGGCGGTCGGGCTCGGCGTCGCGGCCGCGCCGCAGGCGCCCGCGGCCACGAGCTACACGTGGGTCCACCAGTGGGACAAGACGGGCAGCGGGGTCACCACCCAGTACTCCACCAGCGGGTTCAACCGGCTCAGCTACGTGCACGGCTCGACGTGCACCGAGGAGTGGCAGATCTTCTGGTCGTCCGGGAACCTCGCCGACTACTACCGGCACTCGGGGACCAGCTCGTGCAGCGGCGTGCACTGGACGCTCAAGTGGACCACGCCGAGCGCCGGCGCGAACTCCAGCCTCAACTGGCAGGTGGACCTGAACGTGGTGCTCCGAAACAGCGGCGGCGCGGCCGTGTGGGCGTCCGGGACCAACCACTCGTCCACCTACATCACCGGCGAGCGGTGGAAGCTCGGCAACAACGCCAACGGCTACCTGTACGTGGACTACTTCACGTTCTGCTGCTACTGGACGGCCGACAAGAGGTTCCCGTGATGATGATGATGATGATGATGGGCTACGAGGACGGCGTGTTCCCGGAGGACCCGCACCCGCCGGAGGACGGGCGGTGGCCGTGGCCCGGCACCGCGGACGAGGCACCGCCGCGCGTCGACGACGCGGGGCACTGGGCGCACGCCCCGGGGCCACCGCCGCCGTCCGACGGGATGTCGGTCTTCGGGTACGACCGGACCGCGCGGCACGAGTTCCACCGCCGGCTCTGGGCCGCGGCGTTTTCCGCCTACCTCACCAGGGACTGGAGCGTCCGGATGTCGTGCGAGTCCGCGCAGCGCGCCGCCGACGCGGCGGTGCTCGCTTACGGGCCGCCGCCGTGAGCGTGATCCTGTTGCGCCTCGGGCGCGACCAGCACACGTGCGACCTGCCGCCGGCCGACCGTTACGCCGAGCGCAGCGTCGTGCGGTGCGAAGAGCACGTGGGCTCGTCGCGCCGGCCGTGCGGCCGGCGCTGGAAATGCGTCCGGCTCAGCCGTCAGAGCACCACCAAGTACTGGCTGCGGCGGTACCTGCCGTGGCCGCGGCGGGCGCGCTGATGGGCGAGACCTGGCTGACCTCGGACCCGCACCTCGGGCACAGGCTCATGGCGGCACGCCGCGGGTTCGGCGGCGACGTGGGGGCGCACGACGCGGCGGTCGTCGCCGCCCTGCGCGCCGCGGTCGGGCCGGACGACCACCTATGGGTCCTCGGCGACCTGACGATGCGCCTGCCCGAGTACGCGTGCGAACGGTTCCGTGCCGTGCCGGGGCACCTGCACCTGGTCCTCGGCAACCACGACGCCGGGCACCCGATGCACCGCGGCGCGCACAACCTGCAGCGCCGGTACCTCGGGGTCTTCGAGTCCGTGGCAATGGCCGCGACGCTGCGGTGGGAGGGCGGGCCGGTACTGCTGTCGCACTTCCCGTACCGCGCCGACCGCGGGCCCGGGCCCGCGCGCTTCCCGCAGTGGCGGCTGCCCGACCTCGGCGGGCTGCTGCTGCACGGGCACACGCACCTGCCAGCGCGGCGCACGTCCGACCACGAGGTGCACGTCGGGCTGGACGCCTGGGGGCTCGCGCCGGTGCGCCTGGCGGACGCGGTCGCCGCGCTGAAGGACGGGTGAGCCGCGCGGGGCGGGCCGCGGTCGCGTCCGCCGCCTGGTCGTGGGCGGCCACGGTCTGGGCCCGCTCGGGCAGGAAGACGCCGGCGACCGCCGCGGGTCTACGCGGTGCTGGCCCTCGCCGTCGTCGTGCCCGTCGCGGGCGTGCTGGCCGCGACCACCGTCGCGTGGGTGCTCGGCCCCGACGAGGACGAGGAGGAGTGATCGTGAAGGTCGTGACCGTGACCGTGGTCGACACCGATGGCGATATCCTGCGGCGCACCGGGACGTTCGTGTTCGAGGGCGCGGACGCGGCGGACGTGGAGTCCTACGCGTCGTGGCGCGCCCGGACCGAGCGGCGCGGCGCCCGGCCGGTCCGCTCCGCGGCGGACGAGGTGGTCGGCAGGTGAGCAATCTGCACGCGATCATCGTGCCCACGGTGCGCCCGGGCGGGATGCTCGACGTCGCCACCATGGTCGCGGACGAGCTGAACGCCCACCTCCTCGTCGTGCGCGGCCTCGGGATCGCTGACGCGCGGAACCGCGGGCTGGACGTCGCTCGCGCCGCGGGCTGGCGGCGCGTGCTGTTCCTCGACGACGACATCGAGGTCGACGCGGGGCAGGCGGACGGGCTGGTCTCGCTGCTCGGCGACCGGCCCGTCGCCGCGTGCGCCGCGACGGACTTCCCGGACCGCTCGGTGGTCAGGCACGCCGACCCGGACCCGCCGCCGGTGCAGCCCGGCGGCTCATGCATGGCGGTCGACATGCGCTGGCCGCAGGGCCGGTTCCCGCGGGTCTACAACGAGGACTGGTTCTTCATGTGGCCGCACGCGCAGGACGGCGGCGTCGCGCACGGCGGCGAGGTCCGGCAGCTCCCGTACGACCCGTTCGCCGACCCGGCGCGCGCCCGTCGGGAGGAGTTCGGCGACCTGGTCGCCGAGGCGCTGTACCGCGGCGAGTTCGACTGGGCGCGCGCGGTCGACGACCGGCGCGCGCTGCACCTGCGGGTGCTCGCCGCGCACGCGCCGGGCTCCGCGCCGCACCGGGCGGTGTCGGCCGGCCTCGACGCGCTCGGGCACATCACCCCGGACGACGTCCGGGCGTTCATGGCCGCGGGCTGGGCGGGCGCGGGGTGAGCCGCCCCTGCCCGTTCTGCGGGCTTGGGCGGCGGGTTCCACGACGACACCCATGCCGCGATCCCGATCCCCGCCGGCAGGCTCATCCGGCGTAACACGAAAGGGGCGCCCGCTCGGGCGCCCCTTTCCGTGGTACGGAATTGCTCAGGCGCGACGGCCGGGGAAGGCGACTTCCAGCGTTTCCCCGCGCTCGTCGGCGACCTTGCGCTCCCACTCGTCCCGGCGGCGCAGGTACGCCACGTGGCTGTTCTCCGAGTCGCGGTAGTCGCCGCTCGTGACGCGCGCGGCCTCCCAGTCATGGTACCCGTCGGCGTCCCCGGCCCCGGGGTGGTGCCACGCCTCGGCCTCGACGACCGACCCGTCGGGCAGCGTGACCGGGACGGCGCGCCGCACGTAGTGCGCATTCTCCTCGATCCGGCGGATCACCTCGACGACGCGGTGCGCCGGGAACTCCACGACCCGGCCGTGCTCGTCCCGTCCGCGGTGGGGCGGGCCCATCGCGACGGACGGGTCGAACGTCAGCAGCGTGCCGACGACGGTGCCGCCGTCCCCGCGCGGCCCGAGGCTGGCGAACGGCAGGCCGGACACGTAGAGCGCGCCCGGTGTCGTGCACTTGTCGACCTCGGCGAGGACCGCGTCCTCGACCGCGCGGTGGAAGCCCTCGCCCGGGCGCAGCGTGCCGTACACGAACATCAGGACCGGCTCGTCCTCCTCGTCGATGGTCAGCTCGAGGGTGTTCGGGTCCAGTACCCAGCGGTGATCCATGTCGCCCGGACGTGCGTCGGGGTGGTTCCAGGTGGTCATGGTCGTCTCCCGCATCTTCCGGTGCGCTTGCGCGCGAGTTCCATGGAGTGCCACGCGCTGCTGATGCGGGTGCGGAGGTCCAGCACTGGCCTCGGTGTGCTTGTCATGATCGTTTCCCCTCGGTCTCGTACTCGACGTCCTACCCGCACAACGGGACGTGCGCGGGGTCCTGAGGTACTGGAACATCGCGCCGGTGCGCGCCTTCCACGGGTCCGCGGCGTGCGTGGTGTAGGGGCCGAACTCCCGGCCCCCCACGCGCACGACGACGTCCCAGCGGGACTCGACGGGCATGAGCGCGCCGTCCCCGTCGACCGAGCGCGACCGCGGGCAGTCCGCCCACTCGTGCGTCGGCGGCCTCCGGCCGGAGCAGTGGTCGGTCCCGGCCTTGTGGCCCTCGACGTCCAGTTCCTTGGCGGTCATGGCGCTCTCCCTGGTTTCCGTTCTCCGTGGTGCGACTCGATCGTACCAGAAAGACGGGTTAATTGGAGCGCCGCGGGGTTACGGTCGGACAACGTTCCCGACCGAGCAACGAAGCCGGACCGTTGTGATCGACGTCCGGTATGTCACTCCTATTTACCTCAACTTTGGTAGGATCGAGCCGTACCGCAGACGACCGAGACCAGGGAGACCGGAATGACCATCACCGTCGGGACCAGAGTCACCGTCGACGACCCGAAGTACCCGGGCGTCTGGACCGTGGCCAAGGTCAACCCGAAGACCTACAAGCTCGCGCCGGTCGGGACGGACGGGCCCGGCATGGGCCGCAACCTGGTCGCGCCGCACTCGTTCGTGCGGCAGGCCGGCCCGGACCACGAGGGGCCGGCGACCGGGACGGTGACGTTCGCCCCGGTCCGCGAGCCCTTCTACGCGGGCGAGGTCATCACCGCGCGCGGCAAGGACGGCTTCTGGGTCGTCATCGCCGACAAAGACCGCAGGGTCAACATCGCGCGCCTCGGCGGCGACGGCGGCCGCTACTGGCGCTTCCCGCCGACCGCGCTGACGCGCGCCACCGGCAAGTTCATCGCGTCGCGCTAGACCACAACGGGGACCGTAACGGTTGGGTTACGGTCCCCGCCCGTGTCCGATTCGCCGCTCCAATTACCTCGACTTCTTGGTACGATTGCGTTGCACCGCATCACAGGGACGAGGAACCCAGGAGACCGAGATGACCGGAACCAGCACCACCACCCAGGCGGCGGAGATCGCGCAGTACGCGTACGAGAAGCTGCTCGGCAGCCACCTCCACGACGGCGGCACGGCCCCGGGCTACCAGATCGTGGCCCAGCCCCAGATGGTCTTCGAGGGCATCACGAACTACCCGCCGCGGTACGCCCACATCGTGACCGCCGCGCACATCGCGATCCGCGTCTGGGACGACGACACCACCGTGCACGCCATGCTCGCCGACCGCCACGGGAACGGCGTCGGACCGGAGATGACCTTCACCGGGCTGCCCTCGTGGCTCGCCGCGGACGCGGTCGTCAACTGGGCCGACAACGCCGAAGAGATCATCCGCACCACCTGAGAACCACCCGCGCCCGCTGGGGCGCGTCGCGCCAGGTCTGAACGAGACTCGGTAGGGCCCGAAGGGGTAAGCGGGGTTCGACTCCCCGCCCTGGCACATCGCGCGGCGAACACCCTGCCGCGCGCCAACGTCAAGGGAAACGATCTAGTGAGGGGACGGACATGGACGACAAGAGCAGGGGCATCCTGGACGGGCTCGTCGCCGGGCTGTTCCGAGGCTGGACCGCCGACACCGTGCTGCGGCGCGTGCGCCGCAACCAGTACGCGCGCCTCGTCGCGCGCGCCGCCGCGGTCTGGTCCGCGGCGGTCGTCGCCGACCTCATGGTCGACTGGTTCACGCCGCTCGGCGTGCACTACTGGAACCTGGGGTGGTTCTGGCTCGGCATCGCCATCGCGGCCGTGCTGATCACCATCACGGCCAAGGTCCAGGAGCGCCGCACGCGCCGCGAGGACGCCGAGCGCGGCGCCGCGCGCGCCGCCCGCCGGGCGTGGCTCGACAAGGAGTGGTGACGATGATAACCCGGAGAGAACCCCCGCGCGAGGACGAGATGACACCGTGGATGGAACCGGTGGAAATTTTCGAACGCCAACGCCGCGAGGAGGCACACCGCAAGCGCCTGCGCGAGTGCTCGCCCAGGCTCGCCGAGGCGCTGCGCGTCGCGCATGAGCGGCTGGGCCACGGCGACCGCCTCGACCCTGCCGGGCCGTCCGACGTCGAGATCGTCCGCGAGCTCGTCGAGTCCGTCGAGTGGTGGGACCGATGAGCACCGAGGACTGGACGAGGGTGCCGCGGCACGAGCCGCGAGCCCCCGCCCGTGTGCGGGTGACCGTCGACCCCCGTTACGCCGACGAGGCGCGGGAGCGCGGCTACGACACCGAGCCGTTCGACGCCGAGCTGCTCCCGGGCGTGCCGTGGATGTTCTGGCACCGCGTGCGCCCGCTGGGCGGGCGGCACGCCGCGCCGCTGGACCTGCCGCCCATGTTCCGGGTGGAGAGGATCGAGCCGTGAGCATGACCGAGTGCCCGCACTGCGGGGCACGACACATCTGCCACGTCGGCGGGCAGGACACCGACGAGCTGTTCCGGCGCATCGTGCGTCTCCGCGCGAAGCTGGACCAGATCCACGCGTGGGCCGTCGAGGCCCGGGTGCCGGGCCTCGGCAACGGCACCATGTCCGCCGCCGGGCTCATCAAGATCATCACGAAGGACGACGAGAGGGAAGAAGGGGCCATGGACAAGACCAACTACTACGCGGAGATCGACAGCGCGCTCGTCGACGGGGGTGACGCGCTCGAGCTCGTCCGCGGCGTTGCCGGCGTCGAGATGCGCGCCGTCTTCGAGGTCGGCGAGGGACTCACGATCCCGGACGAGTACGCGCTCGCCGAGACGGTGCACTATCTCAACGAGGAGCTTGCCGCGAACGGGTACCCAATCCAGATCGGCCGCCCGCGGCCGGACCCGGAGGGGGCGCCGTGACGATCAGGACGGTCGGCGACCTCGCCGACGCGCTCGAGGACTTCGACCGCGACGCGCCGCTGCGCGTGGCGTTCCAGCCCTCGTGGCCGCTGCGCGCGGTCGTGCACGGCGTCGTCGAGGTGTTCGACGGCGACGAGGAGGACGGCGACTTCAGCGACGGGGAGGACCACGACGGGGACGACGACGCCGACCGCGGTACGGTGTGGGTGGCGGTCGACCAGGTCGGCAGCGACGGGCCCGGCGCGTCCGAGTCGCCCTACGCGCCGAGGGGGGCGTGGGAGTGATGACCGACATCAGGGACCTGCTCGGGCCGGACGGCACCTTCGACGCGGGCTACCACCCGCGCGAACCGACGTTCTGGTGCTGGGAGGGCGTCTCCAGCGACGGCGGGAGGGTCTCGTACCCGGCATTCCACGAGCTGTCGCGGGCACAGGAGGACCTGGACGCGAACCGCGCGCGCGACGACCAGTCCGGGCGCTACGAGACGTGGCTGCTGGCGCGCTTCGAGTCGCACCTGGTCATGAGCATCGAGGCCGAGGTCAGGGACGGCGAGGTCGTGCCATGACGGGGCTGGGCTGGCACGAGTTCTACGTCGCCGTCGGTGGCCACTTCGCGCTCATGATCTTCTGCGTCGCCCTCGCGGCCATGGCCGCCTGGGTCGAGCACGGGCGCTGCGAGGACACCGGGCTCGTCGCGTCCGAGCGCTGCGCGGCGGAGCCGGTCAGGGTCGCGGAGCCGCCCGCCGACG
>Ga0137386_10002713_pt1 | contig 11439 bp, 10 predicted proteins | sample SagtaG_4_FD_104910 | JGI IMG/M metagenome (GOLD analysis project Ga0137386, IMG submission 104910) | Vadose zone soil microbial communities from Sagehorn Ranch, Mendocino, California, USA - Sage2_R_100_16 metaG | ecosystem: Environmental > Terrestrial > Soil > Vadose zone | place: USA... | reverse complement strand
GGCAACGTACCGCGAAATCCATAATCCATCAAGGTGCGAAGCGTAGATTCGGCGATTGTGCACGGAAAGTGACTGAGCTTACCCCAGGAGATCTGTTCCGTGTCGCTTCGGCGACTGAGGTGGGCCAATGTATCGCGCCTATGTCGGGAGGCTTGCCTGGCAGTAGTGGGGCGCCGAATGCGTCCTGCGAACCGGGATCCGGGACGCGAAGCCCGCGGCCAATAGCTTGCGACCCTGCAAGCGGGCGCAAGAGCCAATCGAGTTTCGGCTCGATGAAGAGTTCATCTTTTGCCGCCGCGCGATAGCTAGTGAGGCCGACGTGCTCACGCCCACCGTAGGACCACTTCGGAAGAGAATCCCCCGGGTACCAGTAAAGGTTGTGCTGAAATTTTATTCCAGCGCCTGATGGATAATGCTCGGAACAGTCGAATAGATAACGTTGTTGATAACGCTGTTCGACCGGGAGCCGCCGAATTCCGTTTCGGTCATTTTTACCGGCGGTCCTTCTACTGGCGGATTCCAGAAGAAAGTGTTGTTATGGATGAACACGCCGTCCAATAATCCACCGTCCCAGGTCATGTTGAACAGATCCCCTTGCCGGATGTCGAGCCTCGCTTCTCGGTTAACGTAATCGATCTGCCTCGCTGCCCGCGCTGAGATAAGCCCCTGTGCCCCATGTGTAGGCGCCAACCTTGAGTTTCTTTAACCATCGAGAGGCTGTGGATCTGTGCCCGCAGAAACCCCAGTGACCACACCGTCTTTTACGTATCGTGCGTTAACAGCAGCCCACGAGCGCAGTGCGATTTTCTTGTACGATTCCGGCAGCACCTTAAGCCGTACCAATTTCAATAGCCCGTAAATGTTCATGGAGGACGCGGAACATTCGGCCACGGCTGAGCGAAGCGTCCGTTGAATTGCTGGCAGCGCTTGCGCAGGTTCCGGCAAGCCATAGGATCACAATCGCAAGCTGGCGGATCATATAAAGAGCTATCGTAATGCGAGCGCGAGAAGCGGCGCAATTTAATACTCTCGAAGCCGAAGTTTGAAACTCTGAAAACTGTATGCCCGGTACTGTTATGTAGAATGAACCGGTGTCAGGCTGAGACCGAAACTCATGAGAGTTGAGTCATACCCAAGCAAAGGAGAAGCGAATGTTGCTCACTCGACGCGAACTGTGTTCGGCCTTAAGTACAGTTATGGCGGAAATTCTGTCGGTCCATGGAGCTACGGAAAGGCATACGCGATCATCCTTATTACTCACAGGTGTGTTTCCATTCAATCGGCTCAACGCGGCTGGGCACAAGACAGACTCCATGCCCGGGCAACAGGAAAGTTACCTCGGGAGCCTAGCTCCCGTGATCCGGTCGATTCAGCAGGAGCGTGGGTTCCCGCTGGCCTACGAGAATCGCGGCAGACTCTCCGTCGCGGAGTGGCGCAACCGTGGCCGCGCCGCAATTGACACCGGTCTCAGCTATGCACCGCCGCGCGTACCTCTATATATTCGTATTGAAAAGTGCTTGCCTCGCGTGGGCTACGAGCTCAGGGTGATCTCATTCGCCGGCACTTCCCAGTACCGCATCCCTGCGTTTCTTTTAGTTCCCGAAGGCAAAGGGCCATTCCCTGCCGTATTGGCGCTACACGACCACGGCGGAGAGTATTTCTTTGGGAAAGAGAAGCTCGTAGAGACCGACCAAGAGCACCCTGCTTTGATCTCGTTTAAAAAGGAGTACTACGGTGGGTGCTCTTACGCCAGCGAACTGGCCCGCAGGGGCTATGTGGTAGTGGTCGCGGATTGCTTCTACTGGGGTGAGCGCAGGCTCAAGTATACTCACCCACCCGCCGGCTATATCCAAGCCACCGCAGGATTGAATGAGCGCAGTGAGCAGTACGTTTCGGCGGTCGACGACTTCCTCGAACAGCGCACAGCAGATCTGATCACGCTGCTCGGCTACAGCGGGCTCAACTGGCTGGCGATTGTCAGCCACGACGATATGCGCGCGCTCGACCTGTTGTCTTCGCTTCCAGAAGTCGATCCGCATCGCATCGGCTGCGTCGGCCTTTCCGGAGGCGGATTCCGCTCCACTTATCTCGCGGGCCGGGACGCGCGTATCCGCGCCGCGGTGATCGTGGCCTGGATGACCACACTCCCAACAACGCTGGATCTAGCCGACAAAAGCCATGCTGATATCTTCGATTCCTACGTCGTCCACATCAATCTGGACCACCCCGATGTTGCCAGCCTGGCGGCTCCAGACTGTGCGCTCTTTGTATTGAACTGCGGTCGCGATGAGCTGTTTACCGCTGAGGGCATGCGCCTCGCCGTAGAGAAACTTCGTCGAGTGTACGAAGACCTCAACCACGCCGAGAGATTCCAGGCCCGTACATATGACGTGCCTCACTTATTCAACAGGACGATGCAAACAGATGCTTTCGCGTGGCTTGACCAGTGGCTGAAATGAAGGCGCCCCGGCAGCGTCAGCACATTCGCTCAGGCTAGCACGTGTTCCTCCCCGCGCGAGAGAGGTCTGATTTGGGGGTAGTTTCCTATTTTCAACGTGCCCGGAAAGGCATTCGGCTTTTTTCACTTTGCGGGCTGCGAGGGTGGAGCAGAGGCAGGCGTCGTAGCAGGGGCGAATAACATCGGACGCCACGGCCAAATCCAAGCGGCCACGACGACAACGAAAACCCATAACCAAAAGCAAAGCGGGCGCCTTTGTTTGCTCCACTCCACAAAGGCATTATCAGTCCAACTGTCCAAGCAAATCAACGCAAATTATGACACTACCGAGATAATCAGTACCGGCGCAACCGCGAATGCGCAGGGGCAATTTGCGTACGCGATGTCCGGGATCGATCCCAACGAGGTCTATGCGACCGCCGGGAAAATGATTGCGAAGATGCACGAGTATCCGGGATTCCTCTTCGTGAATTCCGATCTGTACAACCACACGCCGACTCTGCAGGTCGATATTTTGCGCGAGCAGGCGAAGCTCTACGGCGTGTCCGAGACCCGGATTCTGACGCTTCTGCATGACGCTTACTCGCAGAATTACAGCTACCTCATCAAGAAGGCAACGGATCAATACCAGGTGATCCTGGAAGTTGCCGATAACTTCTAAAGCTGGTGCAGTTACGCCTCCGCGCTGGTCCAGGAAGATGACCACAATGCCAGCGACCGAGCTTTGCGAATTATGCAAGGATTCGCGATAGCGCTCTTTGAATACAGTCTCCGCAAAACGCAATTTGCTCCCCGCGTCATTCAAAGCTGGGCCTTCCGGCTACGCCCAGATGTAGAGCGCCTGTTTGCCGGAAATTCTCGCGTCACCGCCGCGTGCTGCGAGACGTTCCCCAATGTGAGCTTCGGCCACTCGTTTGCAGACCTCCCGAGAGAAAAGGAGGGTCACGTTAATGTTGATACCCTTGCTGGTCAATTGCTGGAAGGCCGGGACGCATACTGCCGTGCCTGAACTTTGATCATCATCGTTTTCGCGTCGCAGCGCTTTCCACAACCTGTGTGCTTCATCGACGCGTTCAATAGATTGAACGCATTGTTCGCCATCTCCCGTCTGTGCTTGCTTCATATCTTACGTTGTAATAAGACATATGCTGCGCAAGCGCGCTTGACTCCCGATCCCATGGACAGATAGATGGATGGGGTACAACAGTCGAGCCTTATAGCAGCAGGACAGTGTGAGGCATTGCCCTATGGATAGGTATTGCGCCGGCGGAAGAGTCGTTTCTGGCCTACTGTTGTTATGCGTTGCTGTGAGCCTGCAGGGTTCGCGCGCGGCAAGCATCGGGGCTCCGCTTGCCGCTGACCCCAAACCATACCGAATCTTGCTTGTGGTCGAACACCGGAGCGACCCTCACGGCCTCGTGGTAAGTAGCGAAGCCGACAAATTCCAACCTGTCGCGGCCCTCCTCAAAGCCTGGTCGGTTCCCTTTGACATTCTGCGATTGGACCAGCAGCACGTCGATGCCTCATACCTGTTTCATCGTTCGGGAAGAATTCGCTATGGCGCCATTGTCTGGCTCGCCGATCTTTCATCTTACGGTCAGCAGGATTTTGCTTCCCTGGAGGAAGCAACACGCGCCGGGACGGGATTGATCGCAGTTGATTCCCGATTTCTTGACTCTACGCTTGCCAAGCTCCTGGGCCTGAAATTCAAGGACTTCTATACGTCAACGGATAATTTCCAGGTCGCACAGGAGCATTACATCACGCGCGGCATTGCAGCTGGCGAGAGTGCTGCGTTCGTACAGAGTCATGACTATTCAGATCGCATATGGGTTCAACCGACGAGCGCGGAAGTGCTAATTACTCAGGGTCAACACCCCGTTCTCACCGTGAATCAACTCGGATCGGGGAATTCTGCAGTATGGCTGGGACCTCCAACTTTATCAGTGTTGTGTAACTCCCTCTTTTGGAGGAACCTCTTCTTTCGTTCGCTGGTTTGGAGCCTGGGTTATGTAGTCGTGCCCGATGTGGATTATGCTCATCGCATCATTTTCGAGCTTGATGACTGGGGAACGGCAGACAAGGGGTTCCTCTCTTATTGGCGCTACCTCGAGCCGAGTGAGGAGACTATTCGCGAGGACCTCGTGGAGCCGTTGAAGCAACATCATGCCGTCGCGAGCGCCGAGGTCAACACAGGATACGTGAACCGGCAATCGAAACGGGTTGTGTCCCCCTGGGTCCAGAATTTTACCGATCTGTATGGACTGCATCAGGACTATGCCTCGACCCGCAAAGGTCTCAAAGACGCAGCTGATTCCGGTGTGCTGGACATCGAGAGCCACGGATGGACGCATATGGAGCCGGACCTTGAATCGCCTCCGGGCCCTTGGTGGACAGCAGATCTTGCGGGCGAAGGCTCGATGGTCGGCTGGTATGCGGAGTTTGGGGACCCGCGACGCGGCGAGGAAGTCCCAGCGGTTGCCCAGATTTATCATATGCAGCGTTCGCTTGCGGAATTGCAGGAGGACTTCGGAAAACAAGCACTGGAGTTGAAACCCGGAAACAATTCATGGTCGAAGTCCCAGTTCAACAACACCGCAGGGCTGGCGTCGCGGGTTGGTTTTGGTCTCTTTCATGGCGACGAGGCTACCTACTATCTCGACCACGAACTTGTCTTAGATATGGCGGTCGTCGTTCCTGACTTTTAATACCGGCTACGACCTCCTCGGTGTTCTCAAACCCGAACGATGGCCCAATCATCCGGATGGGCCTCTAATCCTCGGATTTCATGATAGAGACATTGCTCTCGATCATCACTTTATGGAGCGGCTTTTCGCTGCTTTGCCAGCCAACTACCAAACGTTGGGGACTAACCAGTACATAGGAATTATCCATACCCAAATCAGCGGGTCCTCCGACGGTGACGGCTGGCAACTCATCTTTACTCAAGACAGCCATTATTGCGCCTACTTTGCGAAGCGTCCTTCTTCATGGCGGCTGTGGCTATCGGAACCGTTACGGGAACAGTTAGCGGCTTCACATCTGGAAGTTTCGATAGACGACAAACCTGCAAAGATGACAGCGGCAGATTTCGATCACGAAGCGTTGACGATCGATCTTCCTCCCGGATTAGGAACCCACACTTGGAAGTTAAAAGCTGCGAAGAACAGCAAAGAGCCCTGAAGGGAGGGCATGTTCGTAGCGCTATCATGGTTCCTTTTTTACGCGGAAGGGCCTTCTGACAGAACTTTGACTCCGTTGCGAAACACGTGGCAAATACCTCTCGGCTGAAGCGCGGGATTTTCGTAGGAAGCCGAACTGTTGACCGTTTCGGGGTCAAGAACCACCACATCGGCAAAATAGCCGCGCTCGAGGCGTCCGCGCTTTGGGATGGAAAAACGATGAGCCGGTTTCTCCGTGATCTTATGAACAGCGGTCGCTAGCGTGAGCCATCCGCGCTCCCGACTCATCTCTCCTAGCAGCAGAGGAAATGTTCCGTAAAGGCGGGGATGGGGGCGGCCCTTTACGTAAAAGCCGTCGCTCATGATACACGAGAGTGGATGACAGATTGTCTGGCGCAGATTCGCTTCGCTTTGATTCATTTCGAGCATATTGGCTCGGGCCTGTTCATCCTGGATTAGGTCGAAAACCACTTCGACGGGCTCGCGCCCCCGCCGTGTGGCAATCGTTGCGATGGTTTGTCCGATCAAGTTGCGGTTGGCAGGAGTTTCCAGCCCCGCGATCAGAATATTTGTCCAGCCCTGTTCCAGACTCGCTTCGGTCTCGACTGCGATTCGCTTTCTTTCGGCATCATCGGTCAGCTTGGCAAGAAGACCAGTGATCCCCCCCGCGAGCGACCACTGGGGGAGCAGTTGTGTCAAAACGGTGCTGCCCGCGATGTAGGGATAGCAATCAAAGCCAACGTCAACACCCTGGGCCCTGGCATTCTCGATTTTTTCCAGAGCCACTGCTTGTTTGTTCCAATTGCGAGGACCAACGGCCTGGAAATGCGAGATCTGTAGCCTACAACCGGTCCGGCGAGCTAGTTGCAACTGCTCATCTACTGCTTCGATCAAGCGATCGCCATAACCGCGCATGTGAGTTGCGTATGTCTTCTGATGGCGCGCGACGACACGGCACAGCCGTTCCAATTCGGCAAACGGGGCGCTGGCGCCTGGTGAATACATGAGCCCTGTGGAGAACCCGCATGCGCCTTCGGCGAGCGATTCGGAGAGTTTCTGCTCCATCCAGTCGAGATCGCGTTCCGCAAGCTGCCCGAGTTGGTATCCGACGCGAGCAATGCGAAGACTTCCGTGTCCGACCAGAGAGAACACCGCTGTTGTCGTCGAACGGGCCGCTTCTTCGAGATAGGCTCCGGCGCTAGGCCAACCCCAGTCAGTGCCACCACAAAAAAGACCGTTGGCGAAATCGTGGAGCAACCTGCGATTGGCCGGGGCCGGATACGACGAAAAACCACAGTTGCCAACCACTTCGGCTGTGACTCCCTGCGCGACCTTGTCAGCATGGTTCTCGAGTACCTGAAGATCCAGGTGGCTATGCGAATCGATGAATCCCGGCGCAACCGCCAACCCGCGACAGTCGATCACATGAGCATCGACGGGTGTCTCGAAGGCGCCGACCCTCTCTATGCTTTGTCCGGAGATCAAGACGTCACCGGAAACGGGTGCCGCCCCCGTGCCGTCGATTACCGTGCCGCCCTTGAAGACAATAGTGTTCACGTAAATCTGACGCGAATCTAACAACGATTCAGTCCGTTGTGTTCCCGTAGTCGGCCATCATTTGTTTACTAAGTGCTTATCCAGTGCTTCTCCCATGCGGCTTCGTACTGCGAATAGGAGTTTCGGATCGGCGTTCCAGTGCCGGAAATCCTCGCCGAGCTGCCTTGCCAACTCGAGGGCGACATCGCTCTTGCCGGCTTTCTTCATTAGTTCGATGTACTCATAGTCTTCGACACCCTCCCGGATCCACTTTAGACGAAGCGAGGAAAGGGTTCCTTTGAACTCCGGCATCCTCGCCAGGGTAAACGAGCATTCCTTCGCCAGGATAATGGTCGCCATCTGTCGGATAAGTATCCACGTCGCTCTAGGGATTCTCGGTCCAATAATCCACCGCCCAGTACGGAAAGACAATTTCATCGACCTCTTGCCGACGAACACGTGTGTGCCCGTATCTTCAATGCGACACGAACCCGATAAGAATAGTGACGCGCACGACATTGTGAGAATCTCACACCACGCCGCGGCAGTGCCCTACAAAACCTCCATCTAAGTGGACACATCCAGCTAGTACTTGACTATTCCCACGCCTTCCTTGATTGACAGGATCTGGTTAGCCGGAATGTTTTCTAAGTTCTGTACCAATCCGCTGGGCCATCGGATTTCCAATACGTCAATTTTCATTGCGGCACCGAGGCCGAAATGCAGCCGAAAATCACTTTGCGAGACATAGCCGCCACCGCTGCGGACCTCTTGTAATTGTTGATGGCCACCCGCCCGCACCGTCACTCTGGCGCCGATGCCGTCGCGATTGGACTTCGTCCCAACGAGCTTGACGAGGATCCAATTACCGTGTTTGCCGTTATTCTTTAGCAGGCTCGGCGGATCATGACTGTTGTTCACCAAAAGCTCCACCATACCGTCGTTGTCGAAATCGGCGGCGGCTACACCGTGGCTGTTGAAAGGCTTGGTGATACCCGGACCAGCATCAAGAGAGATATCCTTGAACTTGCCATCGTGCCGATTCCAGTAGAGCAATTTGCGCTCCCGGAAGGTGCTGCCCATGGCGTTTCGGTCCAATTCAGGGTAGACGTGGCCATTTGCCATGAATAGATCGGGCCATCCGTCGTTATCAACATCCACAAAGAGCGTGCCCCAGCCCAGGAACTGCGTGTTGCCTCCAAGGCCTGCCTCGTAAGTAATGTCCGTGAATGTCCCGTCTTGATTGTTGCGGTATAGGCTGGCAGTTTGGTCAGAAAAATTCGTCTTGATGATATCTAACCAGCCGTCGCCGTCGTAATCTGCGGCATCGGCCCCCATACCCGCTTGTTCCTCTCCATCCTGGTTGTAGGCTACACCGGCGCGAATACCAATCTCACTGAATGTCCCATCGTGATTGTTGCGGAACAGAAGGCTGGGAGTGGAATCGCAGGCCACATAAATGTCAGGCCATCCGTCGTTGTCGTAATCTCCTGTAAGAGCCGTGAAGCAATAATATGGTCCCGCTTTTGCCACTCCTGATTTATCGCTGACGTCGGTAAATGTACCATTTCGATTGTTGTGGTAGAGCTCATTTCTCGTGCCCGTTAAACCGCGGGGACCGCACATGACGGGAATCCCCTTCCAACGGCAAAACTTGCTCTGCCCGGGAATGGGTGTTGTTGCGGGATCGAAATCGATGTACTGGGAGACGAACAGGTCCAGGCGGCCGTCGCGGTCATAGTCAACGAAGGCGCATCCCGTGCCCCAGCGCACGTCGTCATGCCAGAGCCCAGCCTTCTTGGTGACATCCGTGAAAGTTCCGTCACCATTGTTATGCAAGAGCACGTTGTGGCCCCAAAAAGTAATGTACAAGTCCACCCACCCGTCGTTGTCGTAATCACCCGCGCAGACGCCTTGGCCCCAACCGGTTATTCCGACGCGAGCTTTTTGTGTCACATCTGTGAAGGTCCCATCGCGATTGTTGTGATACAGGTGGCTGGTGGGCTCCTTGTCCTTCTGAAAGCCCTCCAGAGTAGTTCCGTTGACCAGAAAGATGTCCGGCCATCCGTCATTGTCGTAATCGAAGAACGCCGCACCGCTGCCGGTGGTTTCGATGATATATTTCTTCGTTTTCTCCCCGCCGTCCTCCGTCTTGACCCTCAATCCGGCACGAGCAGCGATATCCTCAAAATGGACCTTCGGTAGAGTCGCTGAGAAATGCCGGGGAGCGATTGTCGCATTGGGCCTGTGAACGGAGGTCGAAACAGCAAGCAGGAAAGCCCCAAACACGAACCTCGCGACTGAAAAATATGACGCCTTCATGGCAGACGTTTTCGTCGATACGTCGTTTGTGCGCCAGCTTCATCCCCGCCCAGCGCCGTTCATTGAGGGGGTTGTGCAGCGTCCAAAGTTTGCAGGAAATTCTCGCGTAGCATCTGAATCTCTCGCCCTTCCTTATCAGCCTTAAGTTTTTGAAACTGATCTTGAGCCCGCGATGCGTCCGCGCTGCGGCCCACACGGCGATATAGAGAAGCCAGGCGATACCAGGCTTCTGGAAAACTTGAATCCATCCGAGTGGCGATTTCGAGGTCAGCAATGGCTGCTTTAAAGTTCCCTTGCGCTTGATGCGCTTTGCTCTTCGTCAAATAGCACAGACTGCAGGAGGGAATCTCACGCTGGGCAACGCTGAGTTCTTCGAATATCCGTTTGTACTCTCGTGATTGCAGTTTCAGCAGCACAGAAGCGTCAAGGTAATATAAGTAGGGAGAAGGATGGGGAGAGTTAAGGCCTTGACGCGCCACCTTTTCGGCGTCCTCGAGCCTTCCCTCCACAGACAGAGCAAAGGTCAGGAGGAGCTGAGCGGGAGCGAAGTCCGGCTGCATAGAAAGAAGCTTCCTCAAGGCCTCTATCGATAGCTCATGTTGGCCCGCGAGGAATCGGGAAACGGAGAGTCCGAGAAGAAGAAACGATGAACGGGAATTAAATCCTGCGGCGCGCTCGAACACTGTGGCCGCTTGGAGGTACGCATGTTCGTGGATGTAAAACAGGCCAAGGTCCATGCCGTAGGCCGGATTTTCTGGCGCACCCGCAAACGCGTCTGAGAGATCGCGCTCAGCTTCAGTGGTCTTTCCCTGCGAATCTTCTACCTTACCTCGCAGATACGAACATGCCAAGACTTCAGCTCTCGATTGTTTCGGGGCTTGCTGCAAGCTTGCAAGTGCCTCTTCCCACTTTTGCTGGGCGATGTCTGCTAACGAAAGATTGTAATAGGCCTCAAAAATCTCAGGATGCTCTTGAATGCAGCGGGTGAAGGCTTCAGCTGCCCCTCCATATAGTTCCTGCTCGGCGAATTGTATCCCCACTCGCAATAGAAAGTCAGAAGTGAGGTGCGGACGTTTCAAGATCTGGGTTAAGAGATCATGGGCTTTTTCGGCCTTGCCTTCGGACAAGGCTTTTTCCAGTGACTCAACCAGCGCATCGGACGAGAGTTGCGGCGCTTCTTCGCTTTGTGGCGGAGGCAAGGTCTGTGCGATTGCCGCATACACAATGCCTGCGACACAAGTGAAAAGCATCACTACCAGAACAGGCGCCTCACTTCTCAAGCCATTCAACATAACGCGCATCCAGCCCGCCATGTGCTGTGGCGGTCAAGGGGTAAAGATTTTACTCGCTGCGCCGACCTACAAGCAGTAACCCGTCGAAGCCGGATGGTTCATGGAACACCTTGAGGCCGCACCAATCAAAATAGTCATAGGCTCCCGTATCAGGATCCTTGCCATTTACGGCGAAATCGATCCCAAGAATGGTATGCCCCTCCACCGGCTCAACACCGATCTCCGCCCAAGGAACCGAAACTTCTATGACATAGTGATAATCATCCAAAATTCGCACTACGTGTTGCGCATTACCATTCCAGCGAGAGTCAGGCTGCCCGGAAGGTGTGCCCCGGTCATCGTACACCGTGTTGAGAATATTAATGTGGTAGGAGAAATCGTCGGGCAAGAAATCTTTCGCGCGGTGTGACAATGGGTCAATCAAGAACTCCACCCCATCGTCTTGCCAGAGTTTGTCACCATCGTGTTCACGGACACTGGCCTGAAGCTTCGAAGAATGAACATCGAATGCCAGGTAAAGATTTTCCTTGTCCCACAGAGTGTAGACGGTTGCATGCCGAGGATGGCAAGCGAGAGGTCTCCCTTCAAACCTCACTGTACTTGCCCCACGCCATTTCGTGAGATCGCCATCGAGCACAATGGGTATATT
>Ga0137386_10002692_pt1 | contig 11493 bp, 8 predicted proteins | sample SagtaG_4_FD_104910 | JGI IMG/M metagenome (GOLD analysis project Ga0137386, IMG submission 104910) | Vadose zone soil microbial communities from Sagehorn Ranch, Mendocino, California, USA - Sage2_R_100_16 metaG | ecosystem: Environmental > Terrestrial > Soil > Vadose zone | place: USA... | reverse complement strand
CCTCACGCATCCATTTACCTGCTTCGAGGGAAACTGCACCACTATTGCTGCCGAGGATCCTGCGTTTGCTGTCTTTGGAAACTTGCCAGCCTTACTTCCGGGATACGCGGTGGCGATTACTCCTTCGTACAGCTTCAACAGCGGGACGATGTCGGGAACCTTCGCGTTGACGGTGGCTAATGATACTGACGGGACAGTGCTATATTCGAAAACTATCAGCGTATCGGTGAAGGTGGATTCGGCCGGCGATGCCAGGTTCATCCTTGTAGCTCCTGTCGCGCCCGCCGCGCTTGGTGCGAGTATCGACGTTAACATCGCTACTGGCGTGGTTAGCGGGTTTGTTTCAGGGAACCCTGATGTTCGCAACGTTGGAGTCGTGGACATCCTCGATGTGGCTACGGTGGCACTGGTCTACGGCTCAGTTCAGGGTTCCACTGGCTACAGTTTGTCTCTCGACCTAAACCAGGATGGAGCTATCAACATATTGGATCTTGCTCTATTAGCGTCCGACTATGGCCTGCCTGCTTTTCACTGAGAAGAATTCAACGAATATCCTCCCGCTTTTCTTCTCCCTCTTATGCCGATAAGGCCGGGTCTCAGGGAAAAGATTGGTTTGAACTAGATTTGGTGGCTCGTCGTCTATTGGTTTTGTGAAGGGTGGGACGCTGGAAAAATCGACCGCTGGAGATTACATGAAGTCAATGGCGTCGAAGTAGAAAGCGATATTGGATATGTCTACGATGTTCACTGCTCCGCTCGCGTCGACGTCCGCTAGACCATTGTAGCCTGGACTGTTGATGGTCGAGCCGAATAGACTGGCGGCAAAAGCCACGTCCACAATGTCCACCAACCCGTCTCCAAGCATGTCGATCCTCCGTGTAACTCCTATTGAGGCGAAAGCGTTTCCGGAACTTTCTGTGATGACGATGTTCGATGACAGGGCGTAAGGGCTGATTCCAACGGTCAGCAGGAATGAGCGTTGAAGAGTGCCGGTCATATTGCGCATCTGTAGGTTTGTTATGGTGTAGGTTTTGTTGAAGAGAACCAGTCCTGTGGTCGAGTTGGTGGCGGTAACTGTGGCGGTTCCCGAAAGAATTCCGAGTGTTGAGGAAATTGCCATTGTTCCGATCGTTGTGACTCTGACTCCATTGAAGGAAATGGTTTGGTTTAACGAGACGGGAGTCTCGGTCGAGAGTGCCTTAACAACGGCGTTGGCGTTGGGAGATCCGAGGCCGGTTGGATAATCCCAGCCTGTAGTAGCTGTGAAGAAGCCATCTGAGCCTGAGACGACGTCGTGGTATGATGAGAGCTTGTAGAGTTTGGCGCTAATTGCTCCGTAGTTCTGAGAGTTTGCTTGGCTGGCCAGATCTATTAGGGCGGCCCATTGAGGTGACCCTGCGCTGGTTCCGCCAACCTGGTACTCGAAGCCTCCTTGAACTACTAGGACCCCGGTGTTTGGGTCTCCATCGTAGGAAACGTCTGCGATGTCTCTCATGAAATCGCCGTGTCCTTGTTGCCAGGTGGGTTTGGAGAAGATGGGGCTGGCTCCGGCGCTGCTGCCGCTCCAGGATGTCTCGCTCGCATAGGATGCATCAGTGTTTAGCGTTAGACTTGTCCCTCCAACGGCCACTACTAAGGGGTCTGAGGCTGGGTACTGGACGTTGCAGCATGAAGTTGCTCCCGAATCACCTGAGCTTGCGAACGGGGTTGTTCCGTGGGATGTTATGGTGACAAACAGCTGGTGGGTGGCAGCGATTGTGAATGATCCTGTTGTCGGGTAGGAGGATTCTGCAAGTCCGAAACTCATCGACATTGCTGTCTCTTGGGGAAGAGAGTTCGCGACGTAAGCTATACCATCGAAGATGTTTCCCAAACTGGAGTCCAACGCCACTACAAGGTCGATGGTGGCTGAAGGCGCGATAGAATGGACCCACTCGACATCCAACGCTGTCTCAAGAGCCCAGCCCGAATTGGTCTTCCTCGGGGTGCCATCTGGATAGAATATGTTTACCGTGGCCACTGGTAATCCTGCTATGGAGTCATAGCTTGACAGGTCGCTGGCGAGCTTGGGGTCGCCGTAGGCGTCGACTATCGCGATTCTAGTCCCGTTTCCCTTTATTCCCTTTGAGTAGAGAGGGAGGAAGTTGTAGGCCTTCCTGATATCTGAGGGCACGTATGGGGGAACACCAGGGCTTGAAAGGCTGGCCGGGCGATAGCTTAGGGGGAGCTGTACTTCAGGGAGCGGTGGGGACTCCGCGCCTAGAGCGGGACGGAGAAGAGATGGGAGGCCTGGTAGGAGGATAACGATGATGATAATGGCGGGGAGCTTCTGCATTAGGCGCTTGGCCTGACGGGGGTTCGATCGATGCGTCTTTCTATTAAGCGGATCGGACAGACAAGCCCCCTATGATCTTCGACAGGACTTAGCGAGTTTTGTTCCGCCTCCTGTAAACCATGATGGCCAGGAGGGCGATGATGAACAGTACTAGAGCTCCTCCGACAAAGTAGGAGTATTGTGGTGTCGAAGGCTGGGTTGTCGTTGGAGAGGGTGGTGGTATTGTCGAAGGGATCATTTTGACATTAATCGGTCCAATTACTAGTGTGTTATCTGCTACGTCTATCTCGCCCCATACGCTCGAGGCTACCGCCTTTAAAGAATGGAATCCGACGGCGACGCCGGTCGTGTTCCAGTCAAAGAGCAGTGTCTGGGATGTGCTTGGAGTCAGCGCCAGTATCGTCTGGGATTGGATCAAAGTGCTATCATAGTAGAGTGAAAGTGTGAAGTTCTCCGTTGCAGCTCCCTCATTTGTGACCGTGACTGTTACGGAAACTATGTCGGTCTGATTCACCGTTGTCCTGGAGGGGGTGATGCTAGAGACCGCTACGTTGTGGATCACGGACTGGACGAAGACTTGCATTAATGGATAATGGTCCTCACTGTTCGCAAAAGTGTAGGCCGTATCTCCTATCCCGTCTGACCTGGAACACACGTTCTGGCCAGGGCCGCTACAATTGTCCACGCCGTTGTAGTCTGACCAGTGGTTTCCTCCACTCGCGTATCCTACGTCCCACATGTTCTGTCCAGTTTCATTGTCCAACGACTGAACCGAGTTGCTGAGGAAGTTGTTGTGGTGAACTAGGTTGTTGGTCGACCCGCCTAAGTTGACACCGACACCGTTGCTCGTGACATTGTTAAGATCGATGAGAACGTATGTTGATCTGTAAGCGCCTATGCCGTCGTGAATGTTGTAGGCGATTCTGTTCTCGGAGATAATGGTATTGTTGAGGGATTGTAGAATGATTCCTGAGAGGTTAGAACTGATAGTATTTCCTGTCACGTTCAGGAGGCAGTTGAGGCAGTAGTTGTTGCCGTGGACGCCATCTCCTGTATTGAGTTTGATTGTATTGTTGAGCACGCTAACATTGTCGCCATCTATGATGTTGATCCCGTGCTGCTGGTTGGAATAGATCAGGTTGTTTTCAACAGTCGCGTTGGAAATCAATACCGTGATGCCGTCAATGAGGTTTGATATCGTGGTGTCGCTGACCAGTACGTTGGTTACATGAGAAAGGAATATTCCATTTAACCCGCTTGACTGGATCTGCCCTTGGATGTTGACGTTCCTTATGATCAGGGAGGCATTTGTCTGTTCGATGTCTATCCCATCTTGGTTGGCGAGTGCTGTTATGTCCCATCCTTCGATAATGTAGGGGTTTGTGGCGGACCCGTTTCCGCCTGTCACTCCGTTGTTGGTTGTGAAACCCGCGTTTCCAGCAATCGATATTGGAGGGTGGGACATGATTGATCCTCTCCCCGGATGAACCGTCGACGCGACAGTTGAGGCGAGAATCATGATCAGTGTCAGTTGCACAGAATTTTTTCCAAGCGCCCATGGCAACCGATTAGGCTTTCTGATCTTTGCACTATGCACGGGCGGACACCTATATCTCGCTGGTCTCTGGGTGTGTCTATTGGGTTCACTGGCTGTTAAGCGAATCGCTCATCATCCCGGGAAACCTTCTCGCCTCCTCGATCGCGGTTGGGAAATGTATAGAGTTGCACTGATAGCCATAGAAGTATTTCTCGCCCAAGTATCCAGTGCTGGAATAACTGTTTATGTTCATGTTATGCGACTAGCTTGACCTGTAGAACCTTGCGACCCGCTAGTGTTGCCTCGACGGCTGTATTGATTCTCGGGGTTCTATTGTCCACGTCCCTTGTCTACCCGGCAGTTGGCGTCAAATATACTCCGGGGCTTCAGGCTGGCGATAGCGCGTTCTATTCCTTGTCGGGAAACTATGGCTTTATTCCCACAGAGCCTGTGACGCAGATGAAGGTGTCGAGTGTGATCGGGACAAATGTGTCAGCTAGCTTTGTCAATTTCTACCCAGATGGCCATATCTCTCCGGACTTCTGGATAGACGTGTTCTCCGGCCAGCGCGCCAACCTCACTTCAACGTTCTACTTTGATATCTCGTCGGGGCTCAAACGTGGCGACCAGATATTCAGCGGCTGGTCCAACGCCACCGTCACTACAGAGCAGAACTTTTCCTGCGGAGGAGTGCAACGTTACTCTCTAGGGGTCGAATTCTTCCCTTCAGGCGGGACGGTCATAATCATCTGGGATCAGGCGACAGGAGCGATGTGCTACTATAGTGCAACCAATAACCAGAAAGGCGAAACGCTTACCCTATCAATGATCAACTCTACGCTGTGGAGTAGACCTACTGTGGCAGACCCGCTCACGGTCGGCGCTGAGATCTCGGCCCTCGTCGGGCTACCATTGGTCGTAGTTATCATGTTCGTGTACGTCAGACGGAAGCGCGCTAAGAAATAGGATTGCAGATAGCTAGCTCAACGTCAGGGATAATTCTTGCTGTGTCGCGTAGTCGCGTTGCATGAGCCGGTTTTTTACAGTGAAGAACTGGCTGTACAAAGGGTAGTCATACTGCTTTGAATGGAATATCCGAGTCTATTCTCGGTGTCATTCCCGTGACTTTCCCCCGTAGTATTGTTTTCGAGCGGCTGCGGCTCTATGTCACGAGCACACGTATTATCGTTGCTCACAGGTCCCGGAAGGGGCTTGGCGCTCTGGCTCTTGCTCCCTTGTTGGGGCGCTACGCTGGATCCACTGACGATTCCGTAAGAGAACCCATGCACCGAGGAAAGGCCAAAGCTGACGCTATGAGTCCTGAAGAAGTTCTTGCTGGTCACAAGGATAATTTCGCGCTGGGGTATGATGAGCTCGTGAGTGTTGAATTGCGTGAGATTTCTGGAGGGACGAGCATTACTATTCTGTCGCGGGAGGACAAATTTCAATTCTCGTCTGACATGGATCTCAGAGAAATTGCTCAGCTCTTGTCTCGGAACCTTGGAGCGAAGCTCCGGACATAGACTCGGGTCTCAGGCGTCTCGGTGTCTGAGGACTTGGCTCTCCCGGTCAACACTTCGTTGCTAGAGTCGAAGATCAGCATGGTCTTGGACCCGGCAGCTTGATTTCTATGAATCCTCGCTGTGGTATGCGAACCTGCAGATGAGCTGTGGTCCCGCCGCCTAGAAGTACTTCTCGCCGGTTGTTGCCCCGACAACAGTTGCGACTAGGTAGCCTATGAATGGAAATGGAAAGACTGCGGTGAAGATTGTCGTAATCCAGAGTGAAGGAATCAGGATGTTTCCGGGATATGGGATCAGGTTGGAGGTTGCGGGATAGATCAGTATCACAGTCAGTAGGATGGTGCCGATGGCCATTGCAGCAACGTAGCCGAGGAGCGCTCTACCCACATCCATGATAACAGCTCCGGCGACGAAACATATGACGAGTACGAGGGCGTAGTCGAATAATGTCATGTAGGCTCTCTGAACTAGTGCCTGATCATAGGAAGCAGCGATAGCTAGGCTCCAGAGTAAGATAGTGATGGCGAGCCTTCTGTCCTCCGATGCGACGAGCCAGCTGAGTTTTTTCGAGAACGTTCTAGACGCCTCCTCCACCGCCACCGCCCCCGCCCGACCCGCCTGCAGCCGTTACGATTGTAATCCCGGTCTGTCCGCAGTCTGCTTGTCCTCCTGAGCCGGTGCAGTCGTAGGATGGTATTACCATTGTCACCTTGTCAAGAAAACTAGAAAGGACGAAGTCGATGTGGAAGATGAATTCTATCTTCGTCTGGGGATTGCTAGCAGCTCGCGCGGCGTCGCTCGGGGCGTTGAAGGATTGGTAGATTATCCCAACCTTGTCTCCAGAGTTTAAGGGTCCGGTTGCCGGGTTGTAGGCCATTGCGCCGCCAGTAAACGTCTGGTTGATGGTCGGTGAATAGATGGCCATGGCGTCATAGGTTGACTCGAAGTGTTTCAGGAATAGTCCGTTATAGCTGGTCGGGTTATTTATTGAGAATGCGACTTTGACTTGCAGTGTATAATTGCCTGGGCTATTGGTGATAAGCGTAGTTTGGAGCGAGTTTATGCTTGCCCCGATCTGGCTTATCGCGGGATAGAACTGATAGTAGTTGACTGTTCCGAAGGCTGCGACGATGAGGAGAACTAGGGTTGCTGCGGCGAAGAATATAGTGAGCTGGTTCCTTCGGCTGGTCTTCGCGAAGAGCATTCGCTTTTTATCCCTTGAATGAGTCCTCTAATGATCTCCGAGAGTTAAAGTTCGCGACCAGCCGAGACAAGCTGGGGATAAACATAAAGGGGCTTGAAACCTCTAGGTTGATGGTCTACCGCAGTATGCCCAAAGAGACCTCTCTAAATTCCGGTGCTGAAAATCTGTCACCTGGTCAAGAGCTATGACCACCAGCAACCAGGACGAAGAGAAGCCGAAATATTTTGACGTAGAAACCTATCGAAAGATTCACGCTGAGACTTCCAAGTCTCGCGGACGGGCTGGGAGATTTGCCAACCGGTTTTTCGGAGTTTTTGATTCTATGCAGGGTCTCTTTGTCGCGATGATGGGACTTCCAATTATGTTCGGAATGTTTGGCGTCGTCATGCTAGGCGCCTACTACGGGCCTTTGGCCTTTCTCGGAATAATGGGATCGATAATTGGCGGCCTCGCCTTTTTCGTCGAGAGAAGAGTGGGCCGATCCTTGCAGTTCGCCGACTACAATGTTCTCCGAAGAACCCTTGCCACAGGGATCGCGTTCCTGGTTGCACTTGGAATAATCTTCTTCTTGTTGTATCTGGGACACTTCGGGTTCGGACCCCACTAGAATTATCTACACAACTCGACATCTGAGTCTGCTGTGTTTCGGATGTCTCACACACTTTTCTCAGGCAAGTTTTCTTTCACCGTCTTGCATCATCTGATTCAAGCGATTTCGTTGGGCATTGCAGAGTCGTCAGGAAGTCGTTTCTGCCCAGCACGGGCTTAGAAGAAGAGTCGCGGATTAGTGAATGGTGATAGCTACAATTTTTCTTGTGCAGGCACCTACCCAGCAAGTCTAGCTCTTCAGTCCGTGCTCATGTCATCTTTTTTGATGGAGCATGATTTCAATTTTTTTCCAGATCATTTGATCCCGACCTCTTGAAGGTCTTGAGATCCGTCGAGAACTTGGAGATCCTGGTTCACGGACTGGGATGTAGGGGCAGGTTTCTGCTCATGCGTTGAGACAGCAATGCGTCATAGGCTCGGCTTACTTTGGCTGGGATTCCAGGGGAGGCGGTTGTCCCCTTGGAAGGGAACGGTCTCTCGGATACACGCGGTTGCAAGGTAAATGTGCGGAATTGTTCAGCTTGAACGTGTCCGGGGAGCTGTCGTTGGGTCTGTACCTCGTTTTCCACTGGAAAATTCGGGATTGAGCGGCTCTGGGGAACTTTGAGGGGGTCGGATCTGCGCGGATGCCGGTTGTGGTGCATGGGGTTTCATATTTTTTTGCTGATTGCTGTCGGTTTGAGCGATTTCCTGGGATCGCTTCTATCGGTTCGACTTTTACCGAGTGTTGTCCTGCAAGTGGAAAACATTTGGAGTTATACCTCGCTTTCTCAAAGCGTCTCTGGATATCTCTAATCCACTTCTGATAGCAAACTCTTATATTTCGTGTCTCGGCCAAACCCCTCGTAACGCTTCGGACAGGTTGTTGCATGACTAATAGTAGTAAAAATCTAAGACTGTTGACCCTAGTAGCTCTCCTAATTCTGATGGTAGCCCCAGCAGCAAGCTATGCTGGGACCCTTTTGGGTAACCACTCCCTGTTCCCCAGCGTACACCCAGTAGGCGCTGTTGCCGCTCCCAACACCCTCGGCTTCGACTGTGCATACGGGGCTAGCCTTGAAACCGGGGCGTTTCCGACTTCTATAACCACGTCGTCTCCTTACACGACGTCCGATTTTGACGGGACCCTGGACACAAGTTGTCAGGCAACCTATCTTGGGGATACTGATGGGGTTATTCATCCTCTCGTCTCCGATAACCCGACCCTTATTGTCACTGGGGGAGCTGGTGGAGGCGTAACGGTTGATGTTGTTGCTGTTCTAAATTCTACTGAAACGCTTAACGGTTTTGATATTAGCCTTCAATTCAATCCACATCAGCTTAACGGTGTGGTAATTGACCAGACTGGTCTCGGCTTTGGCGGCTCTGGCCTCCCTCCGGGCGCGTTCGTTCTCACGCTGGCTCATACTATTGACAACAATGCAGGGACCGTTCGTCTCGCCCAGGTCGTCGTGAGCGCTCCCGCATTCGCAGGCACTGTCGAGCTTTTCCGTGTCAGATTCGATATCGTTGGTTCCGGCATTAGCCCGATCACATTCTTCAACGACGTCCTCACGAACCCCGCCGCCGTTCCTCACGTGTCCCAGTCTCTTACCGGTGGAATGGACACACAGGCAATTTACGATACCCTGAATGCGGCTGTAGTAGGTTTCCAGGACAGCTGGACGTTCACGCCTAGTCCTGAAGTCGTAAGCCAACCTATCACTTTCTCCGCGACTTCCGCGGTCTGTGCTGGCTGCACTGCTCCCTTTACGTACAGCTGGGATTTCGGTGTTCTAGATTCTGGCGCATTTGTGGCTTCGTCTACAGGTCAAAGTGTTACGATTACGCCTCCTCCTCCTGCCGTTTGGCGTGTCGAATTGCAAGTCACTGACTCAGCCGCTCATACTTTCATAGTTACTAGATTGTTGCCTCTGGCCTTGCTTGAGAGTCCTGTTAATTCTGCGTTGAGTGTTGGTGTTGCCGGCCCTACGGGTGGATTTACCGGCAAGTGGCTAGGTGGTGTGGTGACTGCTACCGCGGGAGATGTTGCCGCCTGGAGGTTCTGTCCTGGCAGCGCCCTCTCGACAACGATTTGCTCGTCTCCTGCCCCGAGCGTCACTCAGGCGCCAACCGCGATTACTGGTATCGCTACGGTTGCTTCTGAGACCTATCACTTCGCCGGAGTCTACAACGACTCGCTTACGGTTCACGATGCTTCAGGTTCTGAACAACAGTTTACCTTCGCGGTGAACCAAGTGATCGCGGTATTCTTCACTACAGTAACTGGTACGCCGGCGGCCTACACAATTAAGACACCTGTGAGCGGAGCAGCGGGAATTGGTACGAACTCTTCTTCGATCACTGCTGGTCAGGCTATCAATTTCACGGCCTTTACGTCTTACTCAACCACACCGCTTTATCCGACCGCTTCAAGAGTTACTGCTTTCAAGTATACCTGGAATTTCGGTGACGGTTCGCCCCTAGCTTTCTCGACGTCTAGCTCGGCGGGCATTACTGGTGACAATGCGACCTCGATCGTTCACACTTTCCTATCTGCTTGCAGCCCATGCACTGTAACCGCGACGGCTCAGGAGGCAGGATCAGCAACTGTCGCTCCTTCGAGGATCCAGGAATCCGCCACAGTACCTGTGACCGTAGGTGGAGGTGCTTTCTCGTTCAGTTTAGCTGCCGCTCCGGCGACTCTGTCGATTACTGGTGGTGGCGCTGGCGGTGTTGAGACTGCTACAGCGACACTTGTCTCTGGTACTACCACTCCCGTTACGTTCAGCATTCTGACTGCTCTTCCCGCGGGTGTGACTGCTAGTGCTTTCACGCCTGCTAGCTGCAGCCCCACATGCTCCGCAACTGTAACCTTGACTGCATCAGCTACCGCTCCTGCCTCAACCACAACTATCACAATCCAAGCCGTCGGCGGTGGAGTCACGCAGACCGCGACCTTCAGCCTCGTAGTTACTCCTGCCGGTTTCGATTTCAGTCTCGCTGCCACACCGGCTACTTTGACGATTGTTGGTGGTGCTGCGGGTGGTGTTGAGACCGCTTCTGCAACTCTGGTTGCCGGTGTTACTACAGCTGTCACCTTCAGCATTACCACTGTTCTTCCTACTGGTGTAACCGCTAGTGCATTCACTCCAGCGAGCTGCAGTCCAACCTGCTCTGCAACCGTTACTCTGACAGCGTCTGCAACTGCTCCAGCCTCTACGACAACTATCACAATCCAAGCCGTCGGCGGAGGAGTCACTCGCACCGCGACCTTCAGCCTAGTTGTCACTCCTGCAGGCTTCGACTTTAGCCTCGCCGCTACTCCTGCTACCTTAACTATCGTAGGCGGTGCTGCTGGCGGTGTTGAGACAGCATCCGCAACTCTAGTAGCAGGTGTTACTACTGCTGTCACGTTCAGCATCACAACCGTACTTCCAACCGGTGTTACTGCCAGCGCGTTTACTCCTGCAAGCTGCAGTCCATCCTGCTCTGCAACCGTGACTCTGACAGCATCTGCTACCGCGCCTGGTTCGACAACTACCATTACCATTCAGGCTGTCGGTGGTGGCGTTACTCGCACTGCTACTTTCAGTCTCGTTGTCACTCCTGCAGCATTCAACTTTAGCTTGGCCGCTACTCCTGCAACTCTGACGATTGTCGGTGGTGCTGCGGGAGGCGTTGAAACCGCTACTGCTACTCTAGTTGCTGGTGTTACTACTGCTGTTACTTTCAGCATTACAACCGTACTACCTACCGGTGTTACTGCCAGCGCGTTTACTCCTGCAAGCTGCAGTCCATCCTGCTCTGCAACCGTGACTCTGACAGCATCCGCAACTGCCCCAGGCTCTACAACTACGATAACTATCCAAGCTGTCGGTGGCGGTGTTACTCGTACTGCTACTTTCAGTCTCGTGGTTACTCCTGCTGGTTTCGATTTCAGTCTCGCGGCCACCCCGGCCACTTTGACGATCGTCGGTGGTGCCGCTGGAGGCGTTGAGACCGCATCTGCTACTCTAGTAGCCGGTGTCACTACAGCGGTCACATTCAGTATCACGACCGTACTTCCCACTGGTGTCTCTGCTAGTGTGTTTACTCCGGCCAGTTGCAGCCCATCTTGCTCTGCAACCGTTACCCTAACTGCATCTGCCACTGCCCCTGGTTCGACCACGACGATTACGATTCAGGCAGTGGGTGGCGGTGTTACTCGCACTGCGACCTTCAGTCTCGTCGTCACACCCGCGGCATTCAACTTCAGCCTCGCCGCTACACCTGCGACCCTGACGATTGTGGGTGGTGCTGCTGG
>Ga0137386_10002679_pt1 | contig 11512 bp, 4 predicted proteins | sample SagtaG_4_FD_104910 | JGI IMG/M metagenome (GOLD analysis project Ga0137386, IMG submission 104910) | Vadose zone soil microbial communities from Sagehorn Ranch, Mendocino, California, USA - Sage2_R_100_16 metaG | ecosystem: Environmental > Terrestrial > Soil > Vadose zone | place: USA... | reverse complement strand
CCCTGAAACCCAGTCCCCCGCGCCTGAGCGAATTCGCGGGCCCCGTACAAACCGAAAAGTATAGCCGAGGCTAACCTTCCCAAGCAACGGCAAAGCGCGTTTTCAAAGCGGCAGGCGAAGCAGGAAAAGCCCTGCCAGATGCGATGCGCCGTCCGTCATTTTGCGTTGTACCAAACCGATTTGCAATGCCGGCAGTGGCACGGAAAATCAGTTCGGTACAGGGAAGATCAGCACGCGATTGTTGGCCTGGTCAGCAATGACCGCCAGATTTGTGAACTGGTCAATGGCCACACCAAATTGCGCGGAGCCGCCGATGCCAAAAGTTCGTCGCGTCTTGAAAGGGTTCGAAATGGTGTCGATGATCGAAATCGTCTGGCTTGTCGAGTTCACGGTCATGATGCCGCCGGTTTGCGGATTGATGGCCAGCGAAGTGGGATTTATGCCCACGCGAACTGTCGACGTTGGAGTTCCAGGGGCATCCGGATTAAACGCCGTAACCAGATTGCCGCCGCTCGATACAGAATAGAAAAGCGCCGGCGAAACAGAAGAATCGAAGACGATGCCGGTAGGAGTCGCTGTGGTGGTGCCTGTAGCGGCGGTCGTGCTTTTCGCAGGCGTGGCATTGCCAATATCAATCGCATCGAGAACACCGATTGGGGCCTGACCGCTGATGAGCTGCAAGGCCGTGACGACCGCCAGACCGCGGTTGTTCGTTCCACGATCGGGATCAATAGCGACCGCGATCGGCCCCTGGTCGATCGAAATCGATGTGGAAGTGAGCGAAGTGGCCGGGGTCGAGGCGAGTAACGGAGTAAGGTTGATCTGCGAAACCGTGTTGCTTGCCGTGTTGGCGATCAGCGCCGCGCCTGTGCCTTCATTGATGGCGACGCCGGTGGGACTTGTGCCAACAGTGACGTCAGTCACGGCTTGCTTGAAATTCACAATATCAATGACAGAGGCTGTGCCAGCAGAATTGTTTGCGACGACGGCGAGGCCAAATCGCGGGCTGAGAGCAATACCCTGAGGAGCGCTGCCTGTCGGAACCGTGTTCAAGACCGTTCCGAATTGGGCGTTTGAAGTGAAGCCCGTGAAATTCCCACTGGTGTCATAAACAGGAAGTTGCGGAGCGATGTCAAGCACCGAAACGCTATTGCAGCCGCTGTTGGTGACGACGGCAATCGGGTGAAAGGGCTGTCTCACGAGCTGATCGGCAATGGCGACGGAACTTGGCTGCGCATTCTGTGTGGTCGTTCCCGTACTGCACGCCGGATGTGGCTGAGCAAGCAAATCGACGGATTTGACGACAATGAAGTCGGTGACGTTGGATTGAACGTTGCTACCGGTGATCGCGTCCACGGCAAAACGATGCGGCATGGAAAGGAATGGATCCGCAGGGATCGTGACTGTCAAGTTGCGGCTGCTGACGAAGGTTGTGGGAATCGGCGTGCCGTCCAGGCGAACCTGTGTGGATGCGTCAAAACCGGCACCGTAAACCTGTACGCCGACAAGGTCAGTAGCCGAGGTCAGAGTACCTTGTGGCATGAGCGCGCCAGCAATTCCGCCAATCAGCGCCCCCGAAACGGTTGGCACCTGCAGTTCGGTGATTCCAACTGGTTTGAACAATGTATAGGTTGCCTTGCTTGGATCAGGGTTGAGGTTGATGATCTGAATGGCGCTGCTGCCAGGCTGTACCACGAACGCCTGATTGGTTGCGGGGTCCACCGCCAGCCCACCGAAAAGCTTAAGAGTGGTCGTTCCACCGTTTACCGTGATGCTGATCGTGCTTGTTTGGTCGACGGGCGTGCCTGGACACGTGCCGCCTACCACTGGGCACACCACAGCAAAGCGCTGCTGTGTAACGGGGTTCGAGACAGACAACTGGTTTTGCTGCGGATTATAGGAAACGAGCGAATTCGCGAAGGGCTGGAAAGCGACGGAACTGGTGCCCAACAGTTCGGGCGCAGAGCTAGAACACGTGGTGGTGTTGTAAGCCGTGCAGCCCGCGTGGAATGTAATAGACGAGGGGGACTGATCGAGTGAATTGAGCAAATTAATCTGCGGACCGTTGTTGCCGGTGGCGTTGGCGTCCGCGATGGCAGCAGTGCGCGTGATGGGATTGATGGCGATGCCCTGCGTCGTTTGCGACAGGCCTCCCACAGTGATGTTCGGGCTACTGAAATAAACCGTGCCGCCCGTGGAGGTGTCGTTGAAAGAAGAGCTCAGCGCATAGGTAAACGTCGTTGAGTCAATGACTGATTGTACCGAGAAGACGCCATTGAAATTAACTTTCGTGGTAGCGAAATCAGCAGGCGGCGCGACATTCTGGATAAGCACTGTTCCGGGATTGCCGGGAGTAAGGCCGTGCGCGGAGCTCGTGATGACCGTCGCCAACCCCGACGTCAGCGAAACACTGCTGATTCCTACGGAGGCGGAGGCCTTCGTCACGTCTACGCCGGTAAGCACGCCCGATCCGCCGGGCGTAACGTAAGCGAGGTGCGAGTGAGGCACCATCGCAATCTGAGGATTGGCGCCAGTGTTCAGCGTAACCTGCGCGTGAACGCAGGGTGAACCGCTGGAGGTACCAATGCACGTCTGCTGAGTATTCTTGTTCAAATCGAGCAGGAAGCCGACCTTCGCCGTCGTTGGATTGGCGGTGGATGAGTAGGCGACGATGGCATTGTTCGTATCCGAATCCACGCCAATCGAATAGGGCACCGGCAAAGGCGTGACGTCAGAAGGATTGATGAGACCAGCAAGCTGAATCGTGACGGGATAAGTGACATTGGGATCGCCAGTGGAACCAGGGAGCGGGAAAACTTTCACACTCTGATCCTGGAAACTGACGACGGCAAGGGTGTGGTTCGATTGGTTAATCGAGAGACCGGAAGGCGCGTTCACTGCGACCGGAGTGCCAACCGGACTCAACGATCCGGTTCCGACGGTGAAAAATGCCACCTGGTTCGAAGCGGTTTCTGCTACCGCGAGAATACCCAGCCGTGTGTCAATATCCACGGCGCTCGGAAAGGAGCCTGGGGGAAGAGCGGTCGTCGCTGCAAGGGCGGGAAACACTGTTGAATAATCCGGGAAGACCGCAATGTTTGTGACCGAAGGATTGTTCGAGGCTGGGAGCGGCGGGGTGGTTCGTGTCACGGAAAGAGGGTATAGGCCGGGAAGGGCTGCGTTCACATCGCTCGATGGCAACGCCACATTCAGGCGGCGAGAACTGGATGACGAAGTATCCGACACAAGGGAGTTGCCGTTAAAACTGACGTTCGCAAACAATCCAGTCGGACCAAAATAGCCTCCGTCGATCGCAAGACTCTGCGAATTCCCGAGAGGCTGGTTCAACAGAACACTGTCTGGGAGGGATGTTACCGACGTCGGCCGCGTTGGGACAACAGCAAATTTGAACGGGCCGGAGCCTTGGGTTACGGGTTGCGCCGGGTCGGTCATGGAGACGGTGTAGGTATCCGCAATCGCCAGGTCCTGCGCGCTCAATCGGATGCGTGCTCCCGTCGAACCGGGATTGGGGGTGGCCGACGTGGGGATGGGGAAGAGAATCTTCACTTGACCCGCGTTCAGCGGAGGGAAAGTGCTGTTTTTCCCGGTGATCATAATGACCGATGACGAACTCACGTTCTGGGCGTCGAGATAGATGTCGTAAGAACTGGCGCCTTGCGGGGCAACGGTGGGCGAGAGGCCGTTAAACGTAATCGGACCGCCCGTAATGATGGTGATGGTTCCCAGGGCAAAACGAGTGGGGTCCGCCTTGGAACTCGTGACCACCGTCAGCGTAGCCGTGGTCGGAACCGCCGACGGAGCAACATATTTCCCGGTCGCGTCGATGGAACCGCAAGCCGGACTGCATGAAGTCAGTTTGGGATAAGGAATGGTGCTGGTTGGGGTGCCCTGCGTCACTAACCAGGCCGCGCCGTTGACCGTGGGATCATTATCATTCGTCAGGGTCGCCGAAAATTGCTGTTGCTCCAAAGTTGGAACGGTTGCCGTCGTGGGAGTCAGGGTAACCACAATGCCAGAATCCAGAGCTAACGTCGCCTTGCCACTCTTTTTCGGATCTTGAACTGAGGTGGCTGTGATGATGATTTGGAGCAACGGGAATTTGGTTGGATCGGCAACCTTGTTCGGAGCCGTATAGATGACGGTTGTGTTCGTGGAGTTAGCGGGAATATTCCCAGTTTCCGAAGTGCAGGGCTGCGCGGCCGCCGCCGTTGCCTTTCCGGCAGAGTCAACGGTCGTGGTGATGAAGGTGCAGGCCCAGGTCACATTGAGATTCGTCGCACCGCTAACGACGGACGTCAGGGTGATTGACTGCGAGACGATGACGCTTGCCGAATTGGGGCTGACCGCCACGCTAACCACGTTGGTGTTGCTGCTGCCGCCGCAACCGGTAAGAGCCAGCAACAATACTGCGCTAAGGCTCAGAAAGAGCCGAGAGTAGGAATTGCGAGACTTCGTCACCACGGAGAACCCCCAAAAATCCCATTCGGGCCACTTCGCTGACTCGAAATGGTGTCTAACGTTAATGAACCCACTGACCAGTACTTCAGAAAACACAAAACTCATGTACCGCCGCGGCCTAGAACGTCCTGCTGACCGTGAAACGGAACGTTGTCTTCGGCTCAAAATAATTCAATCGGCCAGGACTCAAAAACACTGGTCTTAGTTGTTCCTTTACCTGATCCCACGCGCCAGCGCCCAAAGTCGAAGGGTAAAACCCTAACGGGATGTTCGCCGGGCATGTGATCAGGCGATCGCTCACACTTGCCGGTTCGCAGATCAGATTGGGCTCCATAAACGGTTGCTGTGCCACAATCTGCTGGTGCAGGCGGTGCACGTTGTAGGCGTAGTAGATACGGAACGGCGCCTGTACGATGGGCAGCCGAACTACAAATTCGATGCCTGCGGAACCCCGCAGACGGAAGTTGGTTCCCTTTTCCAAGGGGAGATTATTAGACAGTCCTGCGTCAGGAAACTGGCAAACGAGATTCTTGGGGATCACACTGCACTGGCTGTTGTCCAGTGCCGCCGGATTCAGCTTCAGCCCGCTGCGGTTCACGATGCCGTTCGTGCCGCCGTCGAAGAAGAGCGCCGTTTGTACCGGACCGACGATGGGAATACGGTATTCGACGTTGCCAAAGCTTTGCAGGTCGCCGCCGGGCAGTGTGGCCACATAGGTAAGCACGGGAATCGTGAAGCCCCGCGTGGTCCCTCCCGCGTTAGGGTCGTTATAGAAGACAGGCACCGCGGATGCCGTCGGAATGAAAGTGACGGGCGAGACCGAGCGGATATCGTAACCGCGCAAGTCGTTTTCACCACCCAAATAAAAGCGATTGAAAGGCGGAACCTCTTTCCCGCCGTAACCGGTGATGTTCGCCACAAATGCGTGAAACCCAAGCACGTTGCGGCGTTTATTGACCTGCTTGAAAAGTTTCCAATCGAATGTATTGGTGATGGTGTTGACGTTGCCGCCGATCGGTCCGCCGGTGAACGAAAGCGAATAGAAATAGCTTTTGCCCTTGTGCTCTTCTTGCGGATTGTCAATCGTGTTGTAGCTGATGGTCGGCGTAATCGTGCTCGAAACGATGCCGTTGAGCGCGCTGGGTCCGGCGAAACTGCGGTACTGAATGCTCTGGAACAACAGTCTTGATGCGTCGTTGAATGCCGTGATGTTCGTTCGCGTAAGCCCGTAGGTGAGCCCAACGCGCATAAAGGAAAAGCGCTTCACCGGGTAGCTCGCGAACGCAGTGAAACCCGTGCTGTCCTGATTGTAATTCTGAATGAACTGCGGATTGATGCTGACGGATTGGCCGAGCAGCAGCGCTTCTTGCTTTGCCTGATCGAAACTATAGCGGCTAGAAAAAATGGTAAAGCCCGTGGAAATCGGGCGGTCGAACAAGTACGGCTCGGTAAAACCAAACTGGAAGCTTCTTTGCAAGCTGCCGAACTGCGCGGAGAACGTAAGTGTTTCGCCAAGGCCCAGGAAGTTGTTGGTCTGATAGGTGAGGCCGATAAAACCGCCGGCAAGTCCGCTGACACCGCCGTTCAAGCCGATGGACTGCTTGCCTTTTTCATGAACCTTAAGGTTCAGGTCCACAGTACCTTCTTTGGTATTGCGCTTGATTTCGACGGCCTTGTCCTCTTCAATGCGATCGAAATAATCCAGCTGGTTAAGGCGGAGGATGCTGACTTCCCATGCGCGTTTGTTGAAGAGCTGGCCTTCATCGATCAGCAGCTCGCGGCGGATGACCTTGTCTCGCGTGGTGGTGTTCCCGCTGAAATCGATTCTCCGAACGTAATACTGTTTCTGCTCGTCGAACTTCAGCGTCAAGTTGATGATCTTCCCAGCCTCGTCAATATCGAAGTCGGGTTCGGGAGTGAAATCGATAAAGCCATATTCACCGTAGATGCTGGTGTAATCCTTCATCGCCTTGCGCAATTTGGAGACGTTCAGGATGTCGCCCTGCTTGATCGGGAATGCGCCCTTAAGCGCATCCACTTTCAGCGAAAGCGCTTTGTCCGGATCGGCACTGACGATTTTGAGCGTACCCATGCGGAACTGCGGACCTTCTTCGATGGAAATGGTGATGTTGACGGCCTTGCCTTTCGATCTGCCCAACACGGGCACAGGCATGCCCAGCTTATTGCCCACGGTATCGATATTTTCAAGCGTGGCCGGCAAGACCCGCACGCTGAAATAGCCGTTATCTTGGTACGTCCCGCGGACACCGACTTCCAAGTCTTCGTTCAGTTTGTCGCGGTCATAGGTCTTATGCATTACGTTGATTTCGGTGATGTAGAGCGGAATCTGATAGGGGCGGTCATGCCGCATCGCGCGAATGAGTTTGCGGTCGCTGAACGCATGATTGCCGGTGAATTTGATCTTTCCGACTTTGACCTTTGGTCCTTCTTCCACTTTGAAAATCAGAATGACGGCATTGCTCGAAGCGATGCGCTCGTACTGCGGCGTAACTTTTGCAAATTGGCGGCCGTGCTCGCCGAGCAGTTCCTTGATAACGACTTCAGCCTTCTTGATTTTTGTGGGATCAAACTGGCTTTCGACGCTCAGGCCAACTTTACGTTCCTTGAAACGGTCGAGAATATCCGATTCAGAAACGGAGTGAATATTCTCGTAGCGGATGCGACGAATGACCGGGCGTTCCTTCAACTCAAAAATAATGATTTTGGCGTTGGCGCGGTCCGGAGAATCCTCGACGCGCAGCTTCACATCCTCAAAGAATTGCGTGTTCCAAAGTGCCTGGAAGTCGCGGCGCAAAGTATCTTCGTTGTACGCATCATCTTTGCGGCTGAAAATACGCGCCTTCAATGTATCGTTGCGGACGCGGCGGTTCCCCACGAAGTCGATGCGCTCGATGATGATCGGAGATCGCGGCGCATCCTGAGAATCGCCAGCCGCTGCAGGATGATTTTCTCTTGTGACGGTTTCGCCAGTCAGTAAATCTAAGGAAGCTGCAATGAGGAATGCGGCTGCGGTGCGCGAATCTCCTGAAGAAGTCCGTGAGTCTGAAGACGCCGATGCTTCCGGACGGGAGTTATTTTCCGCAGCGAGAGGCCGAGCGTCCGCGAGACACAAAAGTATCGCGACAAAACCCAAACCCAAGACCGGAAAAATCCCAAACGGAGAACAGACTTTTCTGTAAGCGGCCATTGACAGAGTCAAGGCCGCGCCCCCAAACCCAAGTTGTTCTTCTCCCGCCGAACCCGGTGTTAACCGCTTGCGGTTGCGCAAGAATTTCCGCTTGCGGTCACGCACGAAATGACCGCTCAAGCGATCACACATGCAATGGGCCAGCCGTGCGCGCAGCTGCTTTTCAGCAGCGCGTGTTGGTGTCAGATTCGTTAGTGAATGACCGGGGTTGCCTCAACCACCGGACGGAACCCAAGGGCTTCCCCTGCGACATAGATCTGCAGCGTCGCGGGCCGTTGAATTCCTCCCTGAATCAGCGCTTCGGAGAGCGGGTCTTCCACATATTTTTGCAGCGCCCTGCGCAACGGCCGCGCTCCGTAGCTGCGGTCCGCGCACGTCTTCTCCAAAATCCACTGACTTGCTTCCGGTGACAATACAACCTGCACCTGCCGGTGAATCAGCGTATCGTTCAGCTGGCCCACAAGCAGATCGATGATGCGAAGCAAATCGTCATCACCCAACGGGTTGAAGATAATGATTTCGTCCAGCCGGTTTAGAAACTCCGGATTGAACGCCCGCTTGACTTCGTTCATCACCATGTCTTCCATGGACTTTGCACCGTTTTCATCGGTGCCGCCCTGGAAGCCGATCCCGGTGCGCTTTTGCAAATGGCGCGCGCCAAGATTCGAGGTCATGATAATGATCGTATTCCGGAAATCCACCGTGTTGCCCAAACCATCCGATAACTGTCCGTCTTCGAATACCTGAAGCAGGATGTTGAAAACGTCTGGATGAGCCTTCTCGATTTCGTCCAAGAGGATAACTGAATATGGCGTCCGGCGCACGCGCTCAGTGAGCTGCCCGCCTTCCTCGTAGCCGACGTACCCTGGAGGCGCGCCGATTAACTTCGAAACGGAATGCTTTTCCATGAATTCCGACATATCAAAACGCACCAGCGATTTCTCGGAACCGAATAGAAATTCCGCAAGCCGGCGCGCGACTTCGGTTTTGCCGACGCCCGTCGGGCCAAGGAAAACAAATGAGCCGACAGGACGAGCTGGCGATTTCAGGCCGGCGCGGCTGCGGCGGATGGCACGGGCAAGCGCAGTAATCGCTTTATCCTGGCTGATCACACGCTTGTGAAGTTCCGGTTCGATGCGCAGCAGCTTCTGCTGCTCGTCTTCCTTGATGGAAGTGACGGCAACGCCTGTCCAACGGGAAACCACTTCTTCAATATCCTCGCGGCTGACGATGCCGGTGGTGGCGTCATCCAGCTTGTAACGATCGCGCAATCCGCGCAGCGTTTCTTTTTCCTTGCGCTCTTCCTCGGAGTAGAAACGCGCTTTCTCGAATTCGTGCGCGGCGATCGCGCTTTCCATGCGGTGCGTGATGAACTTCACACGCTTTTGTACTTCGCTGACTTCTTCCGGTACCGTCGCTTGCCGCAGTTTTACGCGCGCGCCCGCTTCGTCGATCAGGTCGATGGCTTTGTCCGGCAAGAACCGATCCGGAATGTAACGGTTCGAAAGATAGACGGCGTAGCGCAGCGCGTCTTCCGTATAGCTGACGGCATGAAACTTTTCGTAGCGCTCGCGCACGCCACTGAGCACGAGAATGGCTTCGTCTTCGTTCGGAGCTGGCACCTTCACGGACTGGAAGCGGCGCTCGAGTGAACGGTCCTTCTCAACCGACTTGCGGTATTCGCCGGGAGTTGTCGCGCCGATGCACTGAATTTCGCCGCGAGATAGGGCCGGCTTCAGGATGTTGGCGGCATCGAGCGAACCTTCTGCCGATCCGGCGCCGACCAACGTATGCAGCTCGTCAATAAAGATGATGGAGTTCTGGCTCTCCATCAATTCCTTCATGATGGTCTTCAGGCGTTCTTCGAATTGTCCGCGATACTTTGTCCCCGCCACGATCAGAGACAGGTCAAGCGAAAGAATGCGCTTGTCAGCGAGGAACGGCGGCACGTCACCGTCGGAAATGCGCTGCGCGAGTCCTTCGACGATGGCAGTTTTACCGACGCCGGGTTCGCCGATCAGTACTGGATTATTCTTGGTTCGACGGCAGAGAATCTGAATGACGCGATCGACTTCCCCTTCGCGGCCCACGAGTGGGTCAAGCGCGCCCTCCGTCGCAGCTTGTGTTAAATCGCGGCTGAATTCTGAAAGGAGCGAAGTTTCCTTAGGGCGCGTCGCCGCGGGTTTCTCGCCAGAGGTGCGCGCAAGTTCTTCGCGCAGAGCCGAAAGGCGCAGTCCGCGCTCCATCAGAATTTCCGCGCCGAAACACTTCTCTTCGCGCAAAATTCCCAGCCGCAGGTGTTCGGTGGCGACATGCTTCACGCCAAGCCGTTCAGCTTCTTCCGCCGCCATATTTAGAATTCGTTTGCATTCCGCGCTCAGCGGCACTTCCACCGAAGTCGAGATGCGCTCGCGGATGGTAATCCGCGCTTCGATCTCTTTGCGGATGGATTCAATCGAGCCCTGTTGCCGCAGAAAGCGATTGGCAAGCGCCTTGTCTTCGCGCATCAAGCCGAGCAAGAGGTGCTCGGTCTCAATGTACGGACTTCCGTACTGGCTTGCTTCATACCGCGCAAAGAAGATGACGCGACGCGCCTTTTCCGTGTAGCGTTCAAACACGTTAGCTCGTTTCTCCCTCTGGGTCCCTGCTCGCTAAAAACTTTCCGGGTTGTGCTCCGGCCGAGTCTTTGCGAGTCCGCAGAACGCCGTGTTCCAGCCCCAGAATCCGGTCACACCGTTCCGCAAGTGCCAGATTGTGCGTCGCGATCAGCGACGTCAGTCCGTGCGCCCGGTGCAACCGCTCCAGCAACTCGAATACGGCCCAAGCATTCCGCTCGTCCAAGTCTCCGGTAGGTTCATCCGCCAGCAGCACGCGCGGCCTGGTGACGAGGGCCCGGGCAATCGCTACGCGCTGTTGTTCCCCTCCGGAAAGCTCTCCTGCCAGGTGTCCGGCACGCTCCGCCAGAGCAACTTCTCCCAGCCAAATTCGCGCCTTTTCAAGGCCCCTCGAAATAGACTCTCCCCGCAGCAGCAGCGGCATCGCTACATTTTCTTCCGCCGTAAAATCCGGCAGCAACTGATGCCTTTGCCACAAAAACCCCACGACGCAGTTGCGAAAATCAGAAAGCGCCGCCTCATCATTTGTTTCAATGCGTTTCGATTCGAAGTATATAGCACCGCTTGTTGGCGTGTCTAGCGTGGCCAGCAAATGCAGAAGGGTGCTTTTGCCGGCGCCCGATGGCGCAACGATCGCAACCATCTCTCCCGCTTCGAGCGCAAGATTCACTTGTTTTAAAACGATTAAGCTGCGGTCGCCGGTGCCGTACGTCTTTCCGAGGTCGCGAGCTTCCAGCACAATTCTCTCGTCTGCGTCCGCAAGCACAGTCTGCTCGCCCGAACCCTTCACCGAATTGGAGGTGCTTGCGCTCATTTGTTGAAAGGCAAACTGACGTTGCTTTTCTCTGCGGCGGCTTACTAATCGTCCACTACGTTAGATGCAAGAAACCCTTGCGAATGTGGCGTCCTCTGCGTGTGACACCTGAACAATTGGTTTGTTCCCGTTTATGCGTGCCAGTCACTGCCGCAATTTGCATCTTCAACGAACCATTTCGGGAAACTTGCAATGTTACGAGAAACAAACACTTGCATGGCTTCCTCGAACCGCGTTTGCCGGCCATGCCCGAGATTGCCACTTCGCTTCCTGTTTCTCGAGAGTTAAGGTGCAAGCAGGGGGCCAAACGCAGGGCGATCAAAAAATTGTTAAGTCATTCAAAACGAAGGATCTCCACAGGAAGAAGCCTGGCCGCAGCCCTGGCCGGGACGAGTG
>Ga0137386_10002675_pt1 | contig 11519 bp, 9 predicted proteins | sample SagtaG_4_FD_104910 | JGI IMG/M metagenome (GOLD analysis project Ga0137386, IMG submission 104910) | Vadose zone soil microbial communities from Sagehorn Ranch, Mendocino, California, USA - Sage2_R_100_16 metaG | ecosystem: Environmental > Terrestrial > Soil > Vadose zone | place: USA... | reverse complement strand
GAGCTCGCCCGCGGTACTACGATCGGCCACCGCAAGCTCGACCGGTTCGAGCCCGCGACGGTCCGCAGGGTGCGGGTCGAAGTGCAGGACGCGGTCGCCACGCCGCGACGGCTGCGCATCGGCTTGTATCGCGGCGCCTGACCAGGACTCTCTCATGCCGAGCGATGCCCATCTGCTCCCCAGTCTGGTCCTGGTGCTCGTCCTCGGCATCGCGATCGGTCTGCTGCTCGCCCTGGTGTACGTGCAGCAGTGGAAGGCTCGCTACACACAGGCGATCCGCCAGGACGCCGTGCAGCGCAGCCACGCCGTCACGACCGGCAAGGTGCACGAGCAGCTCGTGCCCTACCTGCCGGAGTTCGGGTTCAATCCCAAGGACGCCCGCTTTCTGGGCAGTCCCGTCGACCTGCTGGTGTTCGACGGTCTCGACGACGGCGAGCTGCGCCGGGTGGTGTTCCTGGAGATCAAAACGGGAGGGTCGGCGTTGACGGGTCGGGAGCGACAGATCCGCGACGTGGTGCGGGCCCATCAGGTCGTCTGGGAGGAGCTCCGCATCGAGCCCTGAACCCTCGCCACAGCGGCGGCAGGCGCGCCACAAAGCTGGCGCACCAAACGTCATGACCGTGCGCATGTGGCCGTGGCGCGACGTATGCACGATGGAACTGCTCGTGCGACATCGTACCTGCTTCGCGCTCCTCGCCCTGGGGCTCGTGATCGGGCTCGCCTTCGTGTCGTGCCAGGACGAACGTTCGATCACCGCTGCGCGACGCGCTCCCCGTCTTGCCGCGTCGGTACAAACCTCCACCGCCGTCATCAGTCCCAGCGCCGATGGGTTCTTGAACATCAATGCGACCAACTATGGGACGTCGTCCGTTCTCAGCGTGTATACGTGGCCGGACCATAAGATCGCCAACGCCAGCGTGCTGAAGTTCGACCTCGCGAGCATCCCGGCAGGCGCTACGATCTCGAGCGCGACCCTGAATCTCAATCTCACGGAGAGCGATGCCACTGCGGATCCGACCTACACAGCCACCGTACACAAGATCCTCAACAAGAACCCGGACTTGACCAAGGCGACCGGCTACACCTACGACGGCACGAATGCCTGGACTCCGAATACCTGTTGCTACAACAACATTCCGCTGGCGCAGGCTGACATCGGCGCTGCCGTGGACGCGAAGAGCATCGACAAGACGCCGGGGTTCAAACAGTGGGACGTGACTTCGCTGGTCCAGGGATGGCTCACCACGCCCTCGACGAATTTTGGCTTGCTGGTGAATTCCGATCCGGCGGCGCTGCGGGATCGGTACCGTAATTTCAGCAGTAGGGAGGACCCCGTCGCGGGCAACCGACCCTTCCTCACCGTGGTCTACACTCTCCCGGCATCGGCGCCACCGCCCGGGGAGCAGTCGGCGGTGTTCTCCCCCACCGGCGATACGTACCTGAATCTCGACGCGACCAATTATGCGTCGGGGACGACCCTCAATCTCTATACCTGGCCGAACGACACGATTGCGAACGCGATCGTGATGAAGTTCGACCTCGCGAGCATTCCGACGGGATCCACCGTTTCGAGCGCGACGCTGCGCCTCAATCTCACGGAGAGCGACGCCACCGCTGATCCGACTTATACCGTCACCGCTCACACGATCATCAATCGGAACGCCGATCCTGCGAGAGCGACGGGCTACACCTACGACGGCGTCAATGGGTGGACGGCCAATGGGTGTTGTCGCAATCACGTCCCCTTGGCGCAGGCGGACATCAGCGCCGCGGTGGACATGCGCAGCATCGACAAGACACCGGGATTCAAGCAATGGGATGTGACGTCGATCGTGCAGGGATGGCTCGACGCCCCCGCTGCGAATTTCGGCCTGTTGTTGAATTCCGATCCGTCGAAGCAGCGCGATCGATACCGCTTTTTCTCGAGCAGTGAAGATCCGGTGGCCGGCAATCACCCGTCCCTGACGGTGGTTTACACGCCGCCGGAGAGTTTGCCTCCGCCCCCGCCTCCCCCCCCGCCCCCCGAAGCGCAGGTCGGCCAGTGGTCGGCGGTGTTTCCGGCGCCCATCGTGCAGCTCCACCTGCACCTGCTGCCCGATGGCACGGTGCTGAGCTGGGGGCTCATCGGCGATCCGCAGGTCTGGGACCCGGCCACGGGCACCTTCACGCCGGTGCCGAGTCCTTCGTTGCTGTTCTGCTCCGGTCACAACTTCCTTGCCGACGGGCGGCTGCTCGTCGCGGGTGGGCAGATCCGGGGCGACTCCGGGCTACCGAACACGAACCTGTTCGATGCCGCGACCCGCTCGTGGCAGGTCGAGCCGGTCATGGCCTGGGGACGCTGGTATCCGACCAACACGACGCTGCCGAACGGCGAGATGCTCACCGTCGCTGGTACGGACCAGCACGGGGCGGTGGTCACGATCCCCGAGATCTGGGACGGGACGGGATGGCGCCAGCTCACGACGGCCAACCTGGGCCTGGAGTACTATCCCCGCGACTTCGTGGCGCCGGACGGACGGATCTTCAATGCCGGCGAGGAGCAGCCGTCGCGCTGGCTCGACGTCACAGGCACGGGCCGTTGGAGCGACGGTCCGCGTCGCAATCAACCCGGGTGGCGTAGCTACGGGTCGGCCGTCATGTACGAGCCGGGGAAGATCCTGTACGCTGGCGGTGGGTACCAGCCGCCGACGAACACCGCAGAAGTCATCGATCTGAATGAAGCAAATCCGACATGGAGGTATACGGGCTCGATGGCGTACGCCCGCCTGCACATGAACGCCACGATCTTACCGACGGGCGATGTGCTGGTGACGGGCGGCACCAGTGCCTCCGGGTTCAACAATCCCGCGGGCGCCGTGCATGCCGCGGAGCTGTGGAGTCCCGCGACCGGGACGTGGACCACGCTCGCGAGCAACGCCGTGATCCGGATGTACCACTCGACGTCGCTGCTCTTGCCGGACGGGCGCGTGCTCCACACCGGCTCGGGCGACGGTGCCAATGCGCCGCGCGAGCTGAGCTATGAGCTGTTCTCGCCCCCGTATCTCTTCCGCGGGGCGCGTCCCGCGCTCACCGGCTTTACCCCGACGGTGGTGGGGTACGGCCAGAGCTTGACCGTGGACACGCCCGACGGTGCCACCATCGCGAAGGTGACATTCATTCGCACGGGCTCGGTGACGCACGCCTTCGATCAATCCGGGCGGCTCGTGCCCCTGACGTTCGCTCCGGTGAGCGGCGGCATCTCGGTCAGCCTCCCCGCGAGCCGAACCGCCGCCCCGCCGGGCCCCTACATGCTGTTCCTGGTGAACGCGAACGGCGTGCCCTCGGTCGGACGGATCATGCGGCTCGAGTGACCCCTAGCGGGCGGCGGGCACGACGTCGTTGACGATCACACCGAGCGCCGTCGCCGCGAGCGCCTGCGGCGTCACCTCCGTCAGCCCGCTCAAGTCCGTAGTCGCGACGACGACCAGATCGCGGCTCGGCACCACGTACACGAACTGGCCACCATAGCCCCAGGCGTAGAACGCCGCCGGCGTGGCGTCGGACACCCACCAGAGCATCCCGTAGGTGACGCGCGACAACGGACCGAAGGTTCTCCGCCACGCGAACTGCGGGTGCGTGGCTTCGTCGACCCACGCTTCGGGGACGACGCTCCGGTCGCCCGACCACCCACGCTGCAGGAACAGCTGCCCGAACTTGAGCAGATCGCGCCCGCGCAGCGCGATCCCCGCGCCGCCGTTCACGGTGCCGCGGTCGAGCGATTCCCACGCCACGGTATCGATGCCGATCGCCGCGAACAGCGGGGCGGCGTACTGCGGGAGCGGCAGCGCGGCGGCATCCTGCAGCACGACGCCGAGCGTGTGCACCGCCGCCGAATTGTACGTGAACGTCGCCCCGGGGGCGGTCGCATGGGGACGGTCGAGCAGGTACTGCACGTGGTTGTCGGCCGAGATCCACTGGTTGTAGTCGTCGCCGGTGTCCTCGTTCCACTGGTATCCGGACGTCATGGTGAGGAGGTCGTGCACCGTGACGGCGCTGTCGGCCGAGTCCAGGGTGTCGGGTGGCGCCAGGTAAGGGGCGATCGGCGCGGTCACGCCGGGCAGCACGCCGTCGCGCACCGCGACGCCGGCGAGGGCGCAGACGACGCTTTTCGTCACCGACCGCACGTCGAACAGGGTGGTGGAATCGGCCCCGCCGAAATAGGACTCCGCAACGAGCCGGCCGTGGCGCGCCACGAGCAGGCTGCGGAAGCGGGGGATCGCGGCGGCGTCGTGGGTCGCGCCCTCGAGGCCCGCCGCGCTCATGCCGACGTCACCGGGGCTCGCGCGCACCCACGCTGTCGACAGCTCGATCCGAACCGACGCGCCCGGCGCGGTGGGGGCATCGCGGCAGCCCGCCGCGAGGATCAGCGCCGCGAACCCGAGACTAGTGGAGCGTCTGCCCACCCGGTCCGCCCGCGGTTTGCGCTGGCATCTGGCTCACCGTCAGGGGCACGGCGGCCTTCCGCTCTCCGTCGATCGTGATCTCGAAGCGGTACGCGCCGGCGTGCGGGAATGGCACGTCAAACACGAGAATCGCCCCCGCCTCGATGTCGGTCACGCCCGCGGGCGGCTCGGCAAAGCTCACGCTGCCGGTCCCGCCGAGGATCTCCGTGTTCTGCTCGTTCACCAGCCGGATCTGCACGTGATGCTCGCCGACCTCCGTGCGCTTACCCTTGAGGCGCAGCACCAGGTGCAGCCGAGGGTGCATCGCTGGGAACTGCTGCACCCAGATGTGCTGGAAGATGCCCAGCACCGACAGCTTGCCGGCCTGATCGACAATCGCGTAGTCGGCGACGACGGCGAAGTCGAGATGCATGGACTCACTTTCGAGAAATCGGCACCCAGCCCCGCGTCTGCTCCCATTCGAGCTGCAGCACGCCGCCCGTCCCCCGAGGCTCGATCGCGATGGTGAACTGCTCCACCGGCTGCCGCAGCTGCTCCACGGTCATGTCGAGCCGGGCGAGGTCGTACTGGGCCTTGTAGTCGGTGCCCCACTGACCAGTGTTCTTGTTGACGATGAGCTTCCAGCCGCCGGGGGAGGGGAGCGTCCACAGGGAGTACTTGCCGGCGGGCACGGGGGTGCCGGCGATGACGAGATCGGCGCTCGTCTCGAACACAGTGGCCTGGTTCGCGCCGGTGCGCCACACCTGGTTCCAGGGGACCACGTTCCCGAAGATCACGCGGCCCCGCGTCGAGGGCCGGCTGTAGCGCACCGCGAGCGCGGCGCCCGCCACGTTCGCCTTGACCGAGTCGGGCGGCGAGAGCACGCCGAGCGAGCGGGGCGCGAACCCGTTCCCGACCGCGGCGAAGTCGAGGCCTTGGGTGCGCTCGACCGTCACCTGCATCGTGCTGCCGATGCCGCTGAGGCCGAGCAGCGTGCCTTGGGCGTCCACGCGCGCCCGCAACGGTCCGATCGCGCCCAGCACCAGCGTGAGCGAGTCGGGTCCGCGGGGGGTGACCGTCACCTCCAGGGGCTCCGTGTCGCCCAGCGCCAACATGGTGGTGGTGTAGCGAGCGCTCCCGGACGCCTTGGCCCGGCGCACCACTTCCTCGATGAGGCCGAATCCCTGGCCGATGAACGGGACGGCACCCGGACCGGCTCTCACCCGCAGCGTGACCGTGGAATCGCGCCGCGGCACGGTGACGACGGCGGAGTCGCCCGTGAACTCGGCCACGGCCTTGGTCTCCGCCGGACCGGGCGCGCCCGACACATTGTGCGTGACGAGCTCGAACCGGGCGATGGCGCCGCCCGGTCCGAAGGTTGCGCTGTAGAGGCGGTGCACGGTGCGCGGGCTGCGCACCACCTGCTCGCCTTGCAGCCGGTCCGGGGTGCGGGTGTACTGCTCGATCGCGAGCGTGTCGGTGCCGAGCCGCACGACGAACTGGCCGGTCTGGGCGGTCAGCGCGACAGGGAGGGCGAGGGCGGCGAATGCGACGATGGTGCGCATGAATCTCTCCGTTGATTCGGGACTTCTCACGTCACGCGAATTGATTTCACTTCGTCGTTCTGCGCGACCTTGTTCACCACGTCCTGCCCCTTGCTCACCTGTCCGAACACGGTGTGGACGCCGTCGAGGTGCGGCTGCGCCGAGTGACAGATGAAGAACTGGCTGCCGCCCGTGTCCTTGCCGGCGTGGGCCATGGAGAGCGTACCCGCCACGTGCTTGTGCACGTTCTTGTCCGTCTCGCACTTGATGGTATAGCCCGGCCCGCCGGTGCCGACCCGTCCCTTGCCGGTCTTGGAGTAGGGATCGCCGCCCTGGATCATGAAGTTGGGGATCACCCGATGAAACCGGGTTCCGTCGTAGAACCCGGAGTTGGCGAGCTTCTCGAAGTTGGCGACCGTTCCCGGCGCCTCGTCGGCGAACAGGTCCACCTCGATGCGGCCTCGGGCGGTCTCGAATACGGCCTTCTTGTTCGGCATCAGGTCTCCACAGAAAGGTTCTCGTCCACCTGCGCCACGGTCTTCATGCCTACAATCACCACCGACACGGCGTCGTTGTCCAGCGCGAAGCGGAGGGCGAGCTGCGCCGCGCTGACCCCCGCCTCGCCGGCCAGCTCTGCGACGCGGGCTCCCAGTGCGGCGAGCTGTGCCACGTAGGGACGCGGCATCCGGCCGCGGATGTCGCCCTGCTCCCAGATGCTGTCCTGCCGGTACTTCCCGGCCAGGAAGCCGTTGGCCAGGGGCTCCCGCGCGATCACGCCCACGTTGGTGGCGCGCGCGGCGGGAAAGAAGCGGTCTTCCGCGGCACGGCGCACGAGGTTGTACACGATCTGCACTGTGTCGGGCCGCGTGACCTCCACCGCCGCGAGGCCCTCTTCGGGCGGGTGCACCGAGACGCCGTAGAAGCGGATCTTTCCTTCCGCTTTCAGGTCGTCGAGCACGCGATAGGTCTCCGGGTCGGCGATGAGCCCGAGCGCGGGGTTGTGGAGCTGCAGCAGGTCGATGTAGTCGGTGCGCAGCCGCCGCAGCGATTGCTCGACCGCGAACCGGACGTAGGGGGGGGAGAAGCACGCGTCGTGCGTCACCGGAAGCGCGGCGTCGGGCGCAACCTCGGCGAGCGGGCGGCCCAGCGCCTCGGTGATCCGGGGAATGAGCAGCGGGTTCACGTCACGGTTGTAGAAGTTGCCCCCGACCTTCGTCGCGATGATCACGTCGGGCCGGATGCCGTCGAGCGCCGCACCCAGCACCTCCTCCGAGTGCCCGTGTCCGTACACGTCCGCGGTGTCGAAGAAGTTGCACCCCAGCTCGTGCGCCCGCCGCACCGCGCGCCGCGACTCGGCGTCGTCGGTGGAGCCGTACGAGTTGCCGAAGCGATTGCCGCCGATGGCCCAGGCGCCGAAGCCGATGGGGCCCACGGCCAGGCCGGTGCGGCCGAGGACTCGTCGCTTCACGAGAGCAGCGCACGCAGCGCGTCGGGCGTGGCGACGGGCAGCGAGCAGGTCGTGCCGACGCACACCGTCGCGCCCGGTCGGTCCGCGGTGGCTCGGATGACGATCTTACGCGGACGATACGCTTGCAGCGCGAGCAGGTGCATGTCACACGCCGCTCCCGGACCCCGGACACCGGACACCTCGACTCGCGTCACGGGATTCAAGGCCCAATCGACGGCGCGCAGCAGGGTCGCGCCGTACAACGCCAGCTGCGACGCGGCGCCGCCGAACGTGGCGAGCTGGCGGTCGAGCAGGCCGCGCCACTGCGCGTCGTCCGTGAGCGCCGCGAGGCGCGCCAGCACCAGCGCGGCGACACCGTTCCCCGAGGGCGTGGGCGCGTCCTGGACCGGCTTGGCCGGCGTCGCCAGGTAGGCGGAGCCCGTGCGGTCGCGCGCCACAACGAAGAAACCGCCCCCCCCGCCCCCCCCGCCCCCTCCGGCGTCGTCCCAGTGCGCCCGGCGGCACTGCTGCATCACCGTGATCGCGCGCGTGCGCCAGGCCTCGTCGCCGGTGGCTTCGAACGCGTCGAGGAACGCGGCTGCCGCGTGCACGTTGTCCTCGAGCAGGCCGCGCGGCTCCGTCCGCCCGATCACGTGACTCATCCCCCCCTCCTCGTCCCACGCCTCGGTCCAGATCCGGCCGAGGACACGGAGCGCGAGCGTGTTGCAGTCCGGCCGCTCGAGCACCGCACCCGCGTGCAGGAAGGCGGCGGCCATCATCGCGTTCCAGTTCACGTAGGGGGTCGTGTCGACGAAGGGAGCCGTGCGGTGGTCGCGCGCGGTCTTGAGCTGCACGAGTGCGCGCTCGAGCAGGGGCCACTCGTCGTCGCCCGCGGGATCACTCTTCCACCAGAGCACATTCTTGCGCGGGCTGTGGTGCATTTCGCCCTGCTCTTCCACGTCGAACACCCTTCGGGCAACCGGGAACGCCTTCTCCGACAACGCTTCCCTGAGCTCATCCACCGTCCAGGTCCAGTAGTCGCCATCGTCTCCGAACCGCACATCCGCGTCCTGGGAGGTATAGAAGGCGCCCCGCTCGCCGTCCGACAGGACCTCGAGCACCCAGTCCACGATTCCCTGCGCCACCCGCTTGAAGAGCGGGGTGCCGAGCGCGGCGTAGCCGTCGAGGTAGGCGTGCAGCAGCTCCGAGTTGTCGTACGCCATCTTCTCGAAATGCGGCACGATCCAGCGCTCGTCCACCGCGTAGCGATGGAAGCCTCCTCCCACGTGATCGCGGATCCCGCCCCGCGCCATCCCGGTGAGCGTCTTCTCTACCACCTCGCGCGCCCAGTCTTCGTGCGTGTCGTGCCAGCGCGCCAGCAGGAACTGCACGGCCGCGGGGTGGGGGAACTTGGGCGCCGTGCCGAACCCGCCGTAGCGGACGTCGAACGCCCGCGCCATTTCGGCGGCCGCCCGCTCGAGCGTGGCGGGGCTGACGTCGCCACTCCGGGCCTCGTCGAGCGACTCGGCGACGTGCTTGCGGATCGCCCGCGCGTGCTCGGCGACCTTGTCACGCTGCTGCCGGTAGATGCCCGCCACCTGCCGCAGCACCGACGGGAATCCCGGCCGGCCGTAGTGGTTTTGCTCGGGCGGGAAATACGTCCCGCCGTAGAACACCTCGCCCTCGGGTGTCAGGAACGCGGTGAGCGGCCAGCCGCCCTGTCCGGAGAGCGCCTGGACGGCGCGCTGGTAGCGCGCGTCCACGTCGGGCCGCTCGTCGCGGTCCACCTTGATGCACACGAAGTCCGCGTTGAGGAGGTCGGCCACGCCGGCGTCCTCGTACGACTCGCCGTCCATCACGTGGCACCAGTGGCACCACACCGCGCCGATGTCGAGCAGGATGGGCTTGTCCTCCGCCCGGGCGCGCGCGAAGGCCGCGTCGCCCCAGGGATGCCAGTGCACCGGCTGGTGGGCGGCGGACTTCAGGTAGGCGGAGGGTTCGGTGGCGAGGAGATTGGGCATCGGAAGGGGAAATCTAGCCCGAGGCGTGCTCCGATGTTTGTTCCCGGGCTGAGAGCCGCGGGCTCGGCCTTGAAGTGCGTCCTTAAGGACGCACTGGCGCCGAGCGCGCCCTCTCAGGGCGCGACGAAGCGAGCAGTGACGTCATACTCGCGGGCACATGCGCTCACCGCAAGAAGCGTTGCCGCTGCCGCGATCGTCTGTCTGCCGATCAAAGTCCGCTCTCCAGATACCGCACCACGGTCCGCGTCACCAGCTCGGCCGCGACCACCAGGCTCTCCTCGTCGATGTCGAAGGTAGGACTGTGATGGGGCGCGCCCTTCTTGTCGGGCGGCGCGGAGCCGACGAAGGCGAACGCGCCGGGCACACTCGCGAGAAAGTACGACATGTCCTCTCCCCCCATGGTCCGGACCCCATCGATCACACGCTCTCGCGCGACGATTTCCTGTGCTACGCCTTTCATCAACGCCGCCATGCGCGCGTCGTTCACCAGGGGCTTGGACAGCCGCCGGTAGCGCACCTGCGCGCTCGCGCCGAACGCGCCCGCGATGCCGTGCGCGGTCGCTTCGACCAGCTGGGGTGCCTCGTCGTAGAATCTGCCGCCGAACGTGCGCACCGTGCCCCGCAGCTCGGCCCGCTCGGGAATCACGTTGAAGGCGTGGCCGGCGTTGATCTGCGTGACGGACACCACCCCCTCCTCGAACGGGTTGCGGCGCCGCGACACGAGGCTCTGCAGCGCGGTCACCAGGTGCGCCGCGATCAGCACCGGGTCGATCGCCTGCTGCGGGGCGGCGGCGTGGCCGCCCCGCCCGACGATCGTGATCTCGAACTGGTCCACCGACGCCATCACCGGGCCCGGCATCACCGAGATGGTGCCCGCGGGGAGGTCGTTCCACAGGTGGATGCCGAAGGCCGCGTCCACCTTGGGCGCGTCGAGCACGCCGTCCCGAATCATCGCCTCCGCGCCGTCGGAGACCTCCTCGGCGGGCTGGAAGGCGAACTTCACCCGCCCCGGCAGGTATGCCGCGTGCAACCGGCGTGCGACCTCGAGACCGATCGCGACATGTCCGTCGTGGCCGCAGGCGTGCATCTTGCCCGGGTGCTTCGAGCGGTACGGGACGTCGTTCGCTTCCTCGACAGGCAGGGCGTCCATGTCGGCTCGAACCAGCACGCACGATCCCGTCGCGCCATCGCGCAGCCCGACCACGCCAGTCCGGCCCACGCCGGTCCTGACGCTGTAGCCCAAGGCCTTGAGCCGCTCCGCGACGAGCGTACCGGTGCGCCGCTCTTCGAAGCCGAGCTCGGGGTGCTGGTGGAGGTCGCGGCGGGTGGCCACGAGGGCGGCCCGGTCGATGGGGGGAAGGTTCATTGCTGGATACAGCGTTGCCGGATACAGCGTTGCCGGTTACTGCGTTGCCGAGTAGTGCGTTGCCGGCAACGCCTCTTCGGCAACGCCTTACCCGACAACGCCTCACCCGGCCACGCCTCATCCGGCAACGCCGCACCCGGCTTCATACGCGCGAGCTCGGGCACCACCGGTTGACGACACAGATCTCGCATCGGGGCCGCCGGGCCACGCACACGCGCCGACCGTGCAGGATCAGGGTGTGGGAGAACCAGGTCCACTTCTCGCGCGGTACGAGCGCCATCAGGTCCCGCTCGATTTTCACGGGATCCGTCTCGCGGGTGAGGCCGAGCAGGGTGGACAGGCGCTGCACGTGGGTGTCCACCACGATCCCTGCGTTCTTCCCGAACCAGGTCCCGAGCACCACGTTCGCGGTCTTGCGGCCGACGCCCGGGAGCTGGACCAGGGCCTCCATGGTGTCGGGCACCTCGCCCCCGTGGCGCTCGAGCAGTGCCTGGGCCATCCCGATGATGGACCTGGTCTTGTTGCGGAAGAACCCGGTGCTGTGGATCTCTTGCTCCAGCACCGCCGGGTCGGCGCCCGCCAGATCCCGCGCCGAGCGGTACTTCGCGAACAGGGCGGGGGTGACCATGTTGACCCGGGCGTCGGTCGATTGGGCCGACAGGATGGTCGCTACGAGCAGTTGGAGCGCACTTTCGTGACGCAGTGCGCAGGTGGCATCGG
>Ga0137386_10002674_pt1 | contig 11521 bp, 24 predicted proteins | sample SagtaG_4_FD_104910 | JGI IMG/M metagenome (GOLD analysis project Ga0137386, IMG submission 104910) | Vadose zone soil microbial communities from Sagehorn Ranch, Mendocino, California, USA - Sage2_R_100_16 metaG | ecosystem: Environmental > Terrestrial > Soil > Vadose zone | place: USA... | reverse complement strand
GGGCGGACCATAGTCCCATCTCTCCCTCGTACTGCGACGCGGGCGGATCACGCGGATATTCGGCAAGCGTAAAACACATGCTGATGTGATCAAAATTTGAGAGCGAGCGCGCCCGGTCGTGGTCCGTCATCGGCTTGCCGTCTTTCCGGTGCACAAGCGACAGATCAGACCACAGCCGCAGGTACGCGGCGGCTTCCTTGCTTTCCTTCGTCACCTTGCGCAGGGCCGCTTCGATGGTCTTGATGCGGCGGGACCGGACGTCCGGGCGCTCTTTGTACTTCGCGGACCGCATGGCGCCGGCCGCGCGGTCCTGCCAATAGGCCGACGTATCCCAAAGCTTGACCGCCTTGCGCATGCCGCTCGCGATGCGCTCGGCGTCCTTCCTGGCGCGCTTCTCGCTATGGTGTCCGACGAGGATGGGTTGCCCTAGCGGGATACCGTCCGCGATAGCGGAGACGGCCTTGTGCGCGCTCTCGGCTTCGGTCTTGCGCTGGTCGCTGTACCCCTCGAAGCGGTCCGAGCGCTCCTCAGCGCGTTCGACGAGGGTTTTGTCCTCGTCCTCAATCTCGCCGGTGAGCTCGGTGCAGAAGTCCTCCGCGAGCGGGTGCCACATGGCGAAGAACAGGTCTTGCCTCGGCGCCCAGCGAAAGCCGAGCTTCTTGGCGCGCTCGTAGGTGGCTGCGTCGAGACGCGCGCTCGCGTAGAGGCGCAGCTTGTCGTCGGCTGGATCGTAGGTCGCGGTGAAGGTCATGTCGCCCTCACCGCCGGCATGAAATAGATGTCACGGTAGCTGCCGTCGTCCTGGCGCTCAAAGATACGGAATGAGTGCTCTGGATGATCCGCTACCATATCCTCTGCGTCCTTGAACCCCCAGAAAGGGCGGGCCACCACGCCGTCGTCGCAGAACAGCGAAAACGGCGCCGTGGCGTGGAAAATGTAATTCTGTGCCATTTTCAACTCCTGCAAGCGGCAACTTCGTCGGTATCGTAGCAGTAGCCGGCGAACGCTCCCTCAGCCAGGTACGCCTTGACGGCGAATCGGGTTATCTCGGGACCGCAACGGCGGTAGCAGACCGGCACGACTTCGTAGATTAGGTCCGTCCGGGTGTAGTAGATCTCGATCGCCCGCTCCGCTTCTTCGTGGGTGTCGTGTTGCCGGCTGGGTGTCGACGTAGTGTAGAAGGTCATCTTTCTCTCGCATGAAAAGCTCATTCGCCTGCCCTATGGGTCGAAGGTCGCCCTTCGCATCCACCATGGGGTGATCAATCCCAACTCTCAAATGCGGGGTCGGAGCAGACGCATCCCATAGGGCAGGCGAATGAACTCTTACCGCCGGCAGTCCGCATCTCTCGGATCTTGTTCCCGGCCTTTAACGGGGATGGCGTCCTTTTTGATCTTGTAACATATACATAAGAGGTCTTAGTTCGCTTTTCAAGGATTTTCTTATATGATCGCTCGATTATTCCATAAATCAAGCCACCATTGGGCGCCATCGTGGGTGTAAAAGGTCCGGCGCTCGCCGGCGCCGTTTACGGCGAGCCAAAGCTTCGCCACGGAAAGCCATGAGATTGAATTGCGCATCGTCGCGTTCCTCTAAAGTTGGGCCGGCGGCTTGCTTTATGTTGTCCTTGTCTGCCGCCGCGCCCCAGGGTTGATCAGCCGTCGACCGGCTTTAATTCGAATGTTCGGCATTCGGCATCGGTAAGCTGTCGTTCGGTGGAGATGATCCCGAAGGTATGCCGCGATTGAGGAAGGTCCGGGCGATTGGCAAGCCCGTACATTGCCGGCGCTTCGGCATAATTCCAAGAGAGCCCAGGCGGGAGAGTTGCAAATCCTGCTGGGCGATACATTGGACGGTAGAGATACATCGGAGGATCTCCGGGGGTTGGTTCGTTTCGACCACCTATAGATAGGCGTATCCATTACGCTTATCAAGAACCTTCTTTGATATTTTTTCCGATTTCCGCATTTTTGCCTTCCGCGCCAGGATGAGGTATAACCCGCCATCATGAAGGCGAAACCGACCTATCTTGACGCCAACGTTTATGAGGCGGCCCTCGATCGGGTCCGGTTTGTCTATGACGAATGCGACGATGTCATCGTCGCGATGAGCGGCGGCAAGGACTCGACCGTCCTGTTCCACCTAGCCAGCGTAGTTGCGAGAGAGCGCGGCCGGTTCCCGATCAAGGTTGTCTGGCTCGATCAGGAGGTCGAATGGGCTGGAACGTCCGATTATATGCGTACGATTATGTATTCGGAGAATGTCCAGCCCTACTGGATGCAGTTCCCGTTTCGCCTCACGAACAGCCTATCTCACACGGACAACTTTTTCACCTGCTGGGATCCCAATGCGCGCGACCTTTGGATACGCGAGCAAGACCCGATCAGCATCAAGGCCAACCCGTGCGCGCCACAAGACCGCTACGCCTTCATCAGCAAGAACATGCACGCACATTGCGGCGTCGAGGGCAAGAAGCACGTCGGCGTGCTGGTAGGCCTTCGCGTATGCGAGAGCCCGATGCGGCGGCTGCAGCTGTCGGCCGGAGGCGCCACCTATAAAACGATCAAATGGTGCCGCAAGCCAATGGTCGAAAACACTCGCACGTTCTGGCCAATCTACGACTTTGCTGACCGGGACGTCTGGATCTGCATCGCAAAGAACGATCTGCCCTATAACCGAGTTTACGACTCCTATTTTCGGTACGGCCACCCGCGGGCACGCATGCGCGTCTCGTTTCTGATCCACGAAACATCATTCCTTCACGACATTCCGGTTCTCCAGGAAGTTGAGCCCGAGACCTATGATCGCTTTGTGCGGCGTGTGCCAGGCACATCGACCCTAGGCCACCTCGCCGAAGACATAATCCCAAAGACGCTGCCTCCAGCATTCGCCGACTGGCTCGAATATCGTGATTACCTTCTCGAAAACCTAGTGACGCCAGACAACCAAGAAAAGTTCAGGCGGCTATGGGCCAGGAAAGATATGGGCGAGCTCTACCAGGACCATGTCCGAGGACTTATCATCAACGATATCGACAACACCAAGCTGCACGCCACCAATGTTGCTAATGACCAAAAGTTGGGGCCGGAGGGCCGGGATGCCAGGCGCCGTCAGTCATAATCCAGTCAGCCGCGTGCAGTGGGTCCCGGTCGAAAAGCTGCACGCCAATGAATACAATCCAAACAATGTAGCCCCGACCGAGCTGCAGCTGCTTTACCTGTCTATTAAGCACGACGGGTTCACTATGCCCATCGTCACGATGTACGATAAAGAACGGGACCAGTTCCTGATTATCGATGGATTTCACCGCTACATGATCATGAAGAGGTACCGAGACATTTACGAGAGAAATCACGGCCTCGTCCCTGTCGTCGTGATCGACAAGCCGCTGAATGACCGTATGGCATCGACCGTGCGCCACAATCGGGCTCGCGGCAAGCACAGCATCCAAGGTATGGGAAGCCTGGTCATGCAGATGCTAACCAATGGCTGGGGAGATGCCAGGATCTGCGCCGAGCTCGGCCTGGAAAAGGAGGAGTTGGCGCGCCTAAAATACATCACTGGCTACGCCAAGCTCTACAAGGATGCTGAATATTCCCGCGCGATGGAAACTCCGCGGCAGATCGAGGCCCGTCTAAAAAAGGTGACATGATGGACGTTGTCAGCACGCTGGAAATGGTGCCGATCGGGAAAATCAAACCCTACGAGCGCAATGCGAGGAAGCATGACGCTACGGTCGACAAGCTTGTCACGTTGATTCCGAAAGTCGGCTTTAATGTCCCCTTGGTGCTGGACCGCAACAATGTAATCGTCAAGGGCCACACGCGCTGGAAGGCGGCGCGCAAGCTTGGCATCAAGATACTGCCGTGCGTCTACACTGACGCGGACGAGGAAACCATCAAGCTTGATCGGATCGCTGACAACCGCGTGCAGGAATTCTCACAGTGGGATGATGAGCTGCTGGCGTCGGAAATGGCGAGCCTAAATTTGGATTTCGACCTTAGCGTTCTGGAGCTCAACTTCGAAATGCCCTCGTTCGAGGTTCCAGATGATGATGAAGAGAAGGCGCCGGCCGCCGAACCACCTGGGACGGCCGGCTCGGCCGGCAGCACCGAGGGAACCCCTGTGCAGTATTCTTTAGGAGTACCAGAAGATGCGGGCATAACCGCGGCAGACCTCGTCGACACCAGTGCGACGGAATACCTCGAAGTCCTCTGCAATCATTGCGGTGGCCATCTCTACATCAAACGGCCCTGATGATTATGGAAATCAAGGAAGTCGCGTTTCCGGACGTCCTCCCGCTGAAGCGAGGCGCGGCGGCAGACCGAGTTACGCTGACGGATCTCAAGAATACCCGATGGTTCGCGGCATACTGCGACGGCGTCCTTGCTGGGTCTGCAAGGCTTACGCTGCTCTCGAAATCGCGGGCGCGGCTCGGGGGGTTGTGGGTGGCGCCTGGCTTTAGAGGGAACAGGATCAGTGTCGCGCTTACAGACCGGAGACTCAATGAATGCCGTGGCCGGGTGGCGTCGGTCGACACATATGCCTACAACCCCAAACCCTATCTCGCTAAAGGGTTCAGGGTTGCAGGAAAGACCACGAGCGCCGGCGCTACCAGAGTTGAGCTGGTACTTGCCGCGCGGGTCAAGTCGATTACGAAATCAGACCTTCCTCCCGCAGCCGCTGAGCATCCTCAACACGGTTCCGGTTGATGATCTTGCTGCGGGACAAATCGGACATATACCAGTACCGGTATCCATCGCCTGGGTAAAGGTACCGCATGGGCCGGCCGGGCCCTCGGTCTATTGGGTTGCTCCCTCGCACCCGGCGCCCGTGCCAGCGTTCGACGACCCCTTCCAGGCTGATCGCCTTATGAAGGGCGATGTAATCAGCCTCGTCCGCCGCCTCCTGCCGCACCGTGTACTGGTGCGGGATCTGCGGCATCGTCCGCGCTACTCGAAAGGATAGGCGGGCGATGACGTCGAGGATCACACCGCGAACCGGAGCGTCCACGACTTCTTCCCCTTTGGGTAAAATGTTACGCTGCCGTCTTCATTGAACCGCGGCTTGGCCGCTTTTGGGAACAAGGCAGGATTACCCTCTTGCGACACGATCTTGCCGACCCGTTCAGGATTCCAATGCTCGATTACGGTAACCGTCATCCCGGGGGCTTGCAACAGCCGGCTCAAATCATCAGCTGTCTTGACGGTGGCCGGCGGCTTCTCACATTCGTCGGCGAGCTTTTCCAGGTCTGGGATCGGCTCGGCGCTCTTGATGTTGATGACAGCCGCAACCAGGCGCTCGTCGACCGGCGCGGACGGTTCCGGAAACACAATCTCGCTCTTTGCGATCACCGCGTCCCGGTTCCGTCCCAGGAACGCCCGCCGAGCGACCTTCAGCGCGATAGCGCTTGTGCTAGCTTGCACGAGCTCGATCGCGTCCTGCGGCGCGTCGCCGTCGCCGAGGTGCCATTTGATCGCGACATTGTAGGGCTGGCTCATAGCTTTTTCCTTCTTGGGTTTAGAAAGCCTCTGGTGCTCACCCTTAGGTAGGGCTTTCTCGGGTTGAATAGTCTTCCCGTCGTGCTCCACGTGGAACATGACGAAATCTGTAGCGGGCTGGTTGCCGCTCGTCCCGGCGAGCGCATCGATGCGCTCCGAGAGGCGCTCCATCACCTTTTTCGCGTCGCGATGCTGTGCTTCCTTTAGCCTGGAAACTGCCCGGACGCCTGCGGCTCGCTCCCCTTCCGTGGCGCCACGGTCGGCGATCGCGTGGGCTGCTGCCAGCGCAGCATAACGGCTGTTCGCGGCCTGGAAAGCACCCCTGTGGGCTCGCTCGTTCCCTATCGTTTGCGCTAAGAGACGGCGCGCGCCGATAAAGTTCCAAGGACGTCCAGCCGCCTGCCAGAAGCTCATGCGGATCTTCTCCCCGCCAGCGAACTCGGCCACGGCCACAGGTGAGGGAAATATGCTCTTGCCACGGATGGCGCTAATCGAGAAGGCCTTGCTGCGCTTGACCGAGCGGCCGGAGAATACGGCCACCTGGGTGCCTGGCACATGGCCACGCCGGCGATCCATGAAAGCGAACACCCCGTCGAGGTGCGCGCCGATTGCATCAGGCTCGTTCATGACGGCGAGCGCTGTGCGCTGCGCTGCGTAGCTCATTTCCCCGCTCCCAGAAAGAACAGGTCACCCCGGCGATGGATCTTGCCAACCTGGATGAGGGCGCCCGTGAATTGGTTGAACTGATCTAAGGTGCAGCCGGCGCCCATCATGGCAGCATACATCGGGCCGGCCGGCGCGCCCATCGGGCTCGCCTTGACCGCATCAACGATCGCATCGGCGATCATGCGGACGGCTTTGATCTGCTCGGCTTCAGTTATGGTTTTCATCTACCATCCTCCTCAACAATATGCGCTGTTTCGGCGTCGACAAAAGTAAATCCCGGACGAGAGAGCTTAATCATTTCCAAACGCCGGAGCATGTTGTTTCTCTCCCCTGTTGCATACAGGGAGGCGACTTGGGTTCTCCAGAATTTCTTCTCGCTTTTGTCCGTTATGTATATTTGCATTTTATCCTCCGTCGTTTTGACGACCTATACATAAACGTACTTAATTCGCTTGTCAAGCATTTTCTTGCCCAAATCGCACAGAAAGCTCATAACCAGAACCGTAATCGCCGCTATCGTAATGGCCGAGCTTGATGCCCGCTTTGAGGATCTTGCGCTCGATCCCGTTCTTCTCGGCCTCGCCCTTCGGGCCCGGCGCGTTGATGCGCACGTTGACCCAGCCATAAGCTGTCCCTCGGTCACCCGTCACTTTGACGTTGCCCTTGCCATACTCGTCCTCGAGGAGCGTTTTGATCGCCCGGTTGCGCACGGCAACCGCCGACGGCGATGTCCGGTCCGCAACGATGCGGGCGGTGTGCGCTTGGCGCGCTTCGAAGTAGCGCTTGACCAGCGCCGCTCTCTCGGCCTCGCTGCGGCAACGGTAGTTCGCGATAGGCTTTGATTGCTTGCCGTAAAATACCATGACGCAGGGACCCCGCTCGTTGCTGTCGAGGTAAGCGACGGCGTCCGACAGCTTATCGGACACCTTGATCGAGCCAGGATGGATCCGCTGCTCGCGGGTGAGGGAGAAGCGAGAGAGACGCGACATAGCTATTCCTCCGACCAAAAGGTTGATTCGCTCGCCCAGGCGCCATCGTAAACGTCGACAAGCTTATGGTCGCGGATTAGCGCGACGGTACAGGTGTACCGGCGGGAGCGGAACATTTCCTCAGCGATCTTGCGGGCAACCGCTTCATCGGTCCCGAGATGAAAACCGTGCACGTACGCAGGCTTTCCGGTCGGCTCGATCGAGAGGATGAAGGGGGCGCTCATTTTAGCCTCCGGGAGAGGGGTTTGCGTTTTCATGCCCGTATACATGGGCGCATTCATTTCGCTTGTCAACAGGAATTTTTCTGGAAAAGCGATGATTTTGCTGTTTTCCTCTCTTGACAAGCGTATTATATACCCCTATGTATTACGGACGAAACCGGAAAGGACCAAATCATGAAAAACCAACCCAAAGCGCCACGGAAGCCTGCGACGAAGACGGCCGCTCAATGGGCCGCTCATGACCGGGCGAAAGCCGCAAGGGCAAAGGCTCGGATGGCCTCTCAAACGGCCCGTTGGGGCGGTCGACATTAAGAAGGACGCAAAATCATGAAATCCCCAAAGCATCCCAAATCCGACATAATGCGGGCCGAAGCTCTCGATCGGGCCCAGCACGGCCAATCGATGGCCAACTATGCGACCATCTTCGAAGGGTTTGCCCTCAAGGGTATCCCTGAGACCGATGTCCTCCCGCGCGTCAACGTCTTTACGTTCAACGCCTGGAAGGCACAAGGGCGCTCGGTCCGCAAGGGCGAGCATGGGGTCCGGGTCCTTACCTACGTCGAGATGACCAAGCGCGACGAGGATCCCGAGAAGGAGCCAAACAGCTGGCGGCAGCCGCGAGCGACGACGGTTTTTCATATCAGCCAAACCGACCCGATGGAGATGCGGTCATGATGAAGCTTGGAACCGAGACTGGGAGCTTAGCGGCCTATAAGGTTCGGCGCTTACTCAGGTTGAGATATGTTTTCGAGGCCGAGAACATACTTGGTTGCACCTTAGCTGAGTACCGCAATCTGATTATCCGTAACAATTTCCAGCCCTTGAGCCCGCTAGCTCATCAGCCGGGCCCCGGACCATGGGAAGAACCCCGGCGCCCTCTATATCACGACCGAGGATGACCAGTATCTCGGCAAGATCCTTGGGACCGAATACACCGGCAAGCCTGCGCCGGCGCTGGCGGTGATCGCGGCCGACCCACGAGGCGAGGCGATCCGCTACGGCCAGCGGACGGGGAACTGTTCCTGCTGCGGCAAGCTCCTTACCGTGGGCAAATCGATCGACGCCGGGATTGGGCCAATTTGTGCTAGGAAATGGGGGTTGGGATGATCGTGAACTCAAACAATCTGCTGCAACAGCTACCACTGGGCTAATCCCCAGCGCCTTTTTGCGGGCGCTTCAACCCCTAGCCATCAGAGCGGAAACGATGGGCACCATCAATCCTGGATTGTTTAGTTTGATCGTCGTCAAGGAACGCGGTCATTACGAAGTGCTAGACGTACAAAGTGGCTTGCAGTTTGGCCGATTCAGTACGCAACATTCCGCGCTCAGTTATGTTGATAAACTCCTTGATGAGCGGAACTCCATTAAAGAGGGCGGGTCTATCATGGATGGATGGTCCTTGTAACCCCTCACTGACCCATAACGCCCCAGCGCGACCATGTCAACACAACAGCGGGTTTTTCGGAGGGGAAAAATGGCAATAGTCTGGCTTTACAAGCACGGCGGCGATGCTGAAGCTAATTGGCGGCGACCATGAAAACCCGGGAAACGATGGCTTCCTTACTGTGGCATAAAGAAACCATCACTGCTCTGCGCTCTACCCTTGCCTACCAGGAACGCGAGCTCTCTGGATTGCGGGAGCGGGTATTTAAATTAAGGGCGGACGTGGAATTCTACGAGCGCCAAATCACTGAAGCGGAGCGGCGTGGGAAGACTGCCTTCGACCGCGACCGGTTCCTCAAGACGCGATGATCGAAATGGATGACGCCGCCGACCGGCTCGGCCGGGCTTGCATCGGGATCAAGCTCAGTCCAAAATATGCGGAAATAGCACGCAAGCGAATCGTGCGAGATGGTCTTTTATTTGCGAAAATCATATGAACGATACACCACCTCCCGAAACTATAATCCCAAACCTGTCGGTCGTTGAGCTTGCGGTCCTTGTCTCGCCATGGTGGGCTGGGCCCCATTCTCCGGCCGCGCGAAAGCTTCAGAAGCTCGCGCTGCTCGAACGGTGCGGCAGCGAATGGTTTAGGACGAGGCGCGGCACTGAAGAGCTGCGGAGGCGAGGTCTATGACGGCTGACGATTTCGATGCTATACGGAAGCGCCAACTTGAGCTTTTCCGACGTCATACCGAGCCGGTAGTGAGGCCTGATCCCCAAGAACCTACAGCCCAACCCCTCCCTCTACGGCGACGCCGACCAGGCGAAAACCCTTCGTCCTGAGGGAAATCCATGTCCCTCGCCACTTGGGTATTCGCCATCTGCGCCCTGGTTCTATGGGCCCTCGCCGGCGCCCTCATCTGGTTTGTCGTCACGCACGCGCCGCTGTGATCCAACTAACGCCAACGCACATTCAAGCATTTGTCTCGCAAGCCCCCAAGCCCAACCCTCCGTCATCAAGTCCAACGCCGACTCAGCCAAAAGAACTTGAGCCGCCGCATCGATCATTTCATCCGTAATTCCAATTTTCTCGCTTGGCGCATGCTCAGCTATCTTCGCAAGGCGCTCCATTTATCTTTATATCCCCTATTTGAGTTGATCCATTTCAGAGAAACTGGCGCGGCCCTAAGCGGCGCCAAGCCGAATATCTGATATAAGCCTATCCGCTTGTAAACCGGACGCCGGGCGAGACGATCTTGATTTTCACTCCCTGCCACGCGCAGCGGAGGGCTTGGGGCCGATGGTAGGAAGGTTCGGGTAGCTTTACCTGTCCGGGCCGGCAACATCGCTCTACGGGCTTCTACGGCGTTTCCCTGCTGGGTCGCCGGAAGGGGACGCAGCTTTTCTGCCCCCCCTTCGAATAACCCAGAAAATTCCTCGACCGGAGGGCATATTGCTTCATCGCACAGCACCATGACCGTCGGCCGGCCGACGACGAACCAGCATCGCCCGCAAAACAGGATCTCGCCCTCGAGGAACGGCTGTGGGTGCTCGCAGCCGAGCGGGCAATGGTAGGGTCGCGATCACGGCCGGTGACCGGGAACAACATGAAATGATCGGTGGCCGCCGCCATCACAAGTCTCCCGCCTGAGCAACTCGCGGCGGCCCAAAAAGCGCCACCTCGCGCGCCAGGACGAGCTTCGTCATCTCGACGAGATCGCCGGCCGTGAATGTAATCCGCTTGTCCCGGAACCACCGCTCGCACATCTCTGCCGTGTCGCAGACGTCGATGAGCGCCAGCCGTACATTTTCCGGGCACCCCCGTAGGTGCAGCTCGAAGTTCGATCCACCTTCATCAACCTGCATTTTCCGACTCCTCGTCAGTCACGCCCGTCTGCACCCGGGCGGTGAGCGGCCATTTGATGAGAGGCATTTCCGCGATAGCGTTCATGACAGCGATTACCTGCCGATCGGAGAGACGCAGCTTGGGCATCCAACCACCGTGAGACAGCACAAGATGCGCGGCGGATGGTTTGTGTGGGTCCCAATTTTTGTCGTCCTCCGCGTCAACCGCTATTTCCTCGATTTCCGCAGCGCCCGCCGCGTTGACCGCCACAACGATGTCGACCGGCATCATGAAGGTCAGCACGATGCGGGTTTTTGGGTTTTCTCCTAGCATTTCGTAGCTCCATTTAGGTTAACAAACATCCTACACTCACCACCTATTTCCTACACTCACCACCTCCATACCACCTTCCTCACCACCTTTCCTCTTTACTATCATATATATCACCACCTCACCACCTCACCACCTTATGTATACCGTAAGAGGGGAGAACATATAGTGTACGATATATCGTATTATATTTTATATTATAGATGGGGGTAGGTGGTAAGGTGGTGAGGTTGTGAGGTTATTGAAATTATTAAATATAGGTGGTGAGAATTGGTGGTGAGAGGTGGTGCGACGGAAGGTTGTTGGTGGTGAGGCGGTGTTCCCTCCGGTTTCAGACCTAAAACCCAGGCCTCTTCCATCCCGGTCTGATGTTTTTCTTTTGTTCTGGTGACCACACTCCTTCCATCCTCGTCCATCCGAGGTTCTTCAGGATCGCCGCGAAACGCATTGTGGCGGGTTTGTCCTGCCGCTCGATCGGGATGCCGACGCCCGACATGACCTGCGCCGTAGTCACGGTTTCATCGAAAGTCCCACTCAGGAATTTCTCTACGCCTTCGCTTGCGCTATCCTCGAGGGTCCGGGATT